>Ga0157372_10000339_pt1 | contig 51491 bp, 39 predicted proteins | sample C55metaG_FD_115307 | JGI IMG/M metagenome (GOLD analysis project Ga0157372, IMG submission 115307) | Corn rhizosphere microbial communities from Kellogg Biological Station, Michigan, USA - C5-5 metaG | ecosystem: Host-associated > Plants > Roots > Rhizosphere > Soil | place: USA: Michigan...
AAACCAAGAAAGAGATCATCCGCTGCCTCAAACGCGCCGTCGTCCGAGAGCTCTACACCGCCCTCAAAACCGACCTCCCCAACCCCAAACCACGCGCCCTTGACGATGCATAGGAGCATCCACCCCGACAGCGCCGTCTTGACGCGATCGGTGGCCAGCTAGCAAAGTCTTGGTTCGGACGCCTGATTCGCCGCACCCCCGCGCGGTCCGCACCCCCCGAGGAGCCGCTATGCGCAGATCCTGGTTGGCACTCGCTGTAAGCGCATTCACCATCCTCGGGGCAGTCAGCGTCCCGAACTCCGTCGCGGTGGCCGATCCGCAGCCGGACGCGGTGTCCGTACCGGGCAGCTTCGGCGCCCAGGTCGGCTGCCCGGGCGACTGGCAGCCGGACTGCGCGCAGCTCCAACTGACCCGCCGGAGCAACGACGACGTCTGGTCGACGACGCTGACCCTGCAGGCTGGCAGTTACGAGTACAAGGCCGCGCTGAACAAGAGCTGGGACGTCAACTACGGCGCCGGGGCGGTGCCCGGTGGCCCGAACATCGCGCTCACCGTGCCGGCCAATGGCACCAACGTCACCTTCTACTACGACAACGCGACGCACTGGGTGACCAGCGACCTGAACGACCCGATCGTCACGGCGGCCGGCGACTTCCAGTCCGAGCTGGGCTGTCCGAGCGACTGGTCGCCGGACTGCCTGCGTTCCTGGTTGCAGGATCCGGACGGTGACGGCACCTACACCTTCACCACCACCGCGCTGCCGGCCGGCGATTACCAGGTCAAGGCCACGGTCGGGCTGTCCTGGGATACCAACTACGGCGCCGGCGGAGTGCCGGGCGGTCCCAACATCGACTTCTCGGTGCCGGCCGACGGCGCGAAGGTGACGTTCAGCTTCAACTCCACCAGCCACGTGCTGACCGTGCTGGCCGGCAACGGCCTGCCCAGCTTGAAACGGTTGAAGGCGTATTGGCTGTCCCGTGAGTACCTCGGCTGGAACTCCGACAGCGGCACGCCGGCCAGCTACCGGCTCTACGCCGCGCCGAACGGTGGCCTGGCGGTCACTCCGGACGGCATCATCGGCGGCACGTCCTACCCGCTGTCCGTCGACCCGGCCGGGCTGCCCGCCGCCGTGCGCGCGAAGTTCCCGGCGCAGGCCGGCCTGACCGCGCTTCGATTGCCGGCCGAGGTTGCGGCCAACGCGGCCAGCCTGCTCACCGGCCAGGTCGCGGTGGCCGCGCTCGACTCGGGCGGCCGACTGCTGGACGCCACCGGCCTGCAGCTGCCCGGCGTGCTCGACGACATCGACGCCGGGGCGGCCGACCGGACGCTGGGGCTGACCTGGCACGAAGGCAGGCCGAGCCTTGCGCTGTGGGCGCCGACCGCGCAGGCCGTTTCGGTGAACGTCTACCCGACCGGGCACGGCGGGAGTCCGAGTGCCACCGTACCGCTCAGCCGCGGTGCCGACGGCGTCTGGACGGTCACCGGCCGGCGTCAATGGGCAGGGAATTACTACCTGTTCGACGTGCAGGTCTTCGTCCCGGAGACCGGCGCGGTGGAGCACAACCTGGTCACCGACCCGTACAGCTACGGGTTGTCGGCCAACTCCGAGCGAAGCCTGTTCATCGACCTGGCCGATCCGCGCATCGCGCCGGCCGGCTGGCCGGGACTCGGCCGAAGCAAGCCGCGGCTGCCGAAGCCGGTGGACCAGAGCATCACCGAGCTGCACATCCGCGACTTCTCGGTGGCCGACCCCACCGTGCCGGCGGCCGACCGCGGCACGTACCTCGCCTTCACCGACTCGGGCAGCAACGCGGTCAAGCACCTGACGGTGCTGGCCAAGTCCGGCCTGACCACCGTGCACCTGCTGCCTGCCTTCGACTTCGCAACCCGGACGGTGAACGAGATCAAGTCCAACTGGCAGTCGCCGAACTGCGATCTGCCGTCGCTGCCGCCGGACTCGTCCCAGCAGCAGGCCTGCGTCAGCGCGGTCAAGGACACCGACGGCTACAACTGGGGATACGACCCGCAGCACTACACCACGCCGGAAGGCTCCTACGCCAGCGATCCGGACGGCGCCACGCGCACCAAGCAATTCCGTTCGATGGTCTCGGCGCTGAACCACGACGGCCTGCGGGTGGTTCTGGACGTGGTCTACAACCACACCGCCGACGCCGGCCAGGCCGGTGTCAACGACCTGGACCGGATCGTGCCCGGCTACTACCACCGGCTCGATGCCAACGGGGTGGTGACCACCTCGACCTGCTGCCCGGATACCGCCTCGGAGCATTTGATGATGGGCAAGCTGCTCATCGACTCGGTGCTCACCTGGGCCAAGCAGTACAAGCTCGACGGCTTCCGGTTCGACCTGATGGGTTTCACCCCGAAGGCCGTCCTGCAGCAGCTACGCAGCCGACTGGACGCGCTCACGCTGACGAAGGACGGCGTGGACGGCAGGCAGATCTACCTCTACGGCGAAGGCTGGAACTTCGGCACCGTCGCCAACGACGCACTGTTCGTGCAGGCCACCCAGCTGAACATGGCCGGCACCGGCATCGGCACCTTCAACGACCGGATCCGCGACGCCGTCCGTGGCGGCTCGCCGTTCGACGCCGACCCGCGCACCCAGGGCTTCGCCTCCGGTCTCTACACCGACCCGAACGGTGACCCGGTGAACGGTGATCCGGCGGCGCAAAAGGCGAAACTGCTGCTGCAGGAGGACCAGATCAAGGTCGGGCTGGCCGGCAACCTGAAGGACTTCACCTTCACCGACCGCACCGGCGCGACGGTCACCGGCGCGCAGGTGGACTACAACGGCCAACCGGCCGGCTACACCGGCGAGCCGCAGGAGGCGATCAACTACGTCGACGCGCACGACAACGAGACCCTCTACGACGCGCTCACCTACAAGCTGCCGACCGTCACCGGCATGGCCGATCGGATCCGGATGCAGACGCTGGCACTGGCGACCACCGCGTTCTCCCAAGGCGTGTCGTTCTGGCAGGCCGGCACCGAGGCGCTGCGCAGCAAGTCCTTCGACGGCAACAGCTATAACTCGAGCGACTGGTTCAACGAGCTGGATCCGTCGCTGACCAGCAACGGTTTCGGCAAGGGGCTGCCACCGGCCACCGATAACCAGGCCAAGTGGCCGTACATGCAGCCGCTGCTGGCCGACCCGGCGCTCAAGCCGGGCCATGCCGACCTGCTCGCGGCCGAGGCGCAGTCGCAGATGCTGCTCACGATCCGGGCGACCAGCCCGCTACTGCACCTGGGTTCGGCCCAGCTCATCGAACAGAAGCTCAGCTTCCCGGAGAGTGGGCCGGCCTCGAGGCCTGGCGTGATCGTCGAGCGGATCGATGACACGGTGGGCCCGAACGTCGATCCGCGGCTCAAGGGCCTAGTGATCGTCTTCAACGCCAGCCCGACGGCCACCAGCCAGACCGTCGAATCGGCCCGCGGCCAGCGCTACCGGCTCAACGGGGTGCAGGCCCACGGCAGCGATCCGGTGGTGCGCACCGCCACCTTCGATCCCAGCACCGGGACGTTCACGGTGCCGGCCCGGACGGTGGCGGTCTTCGAACGGCACTGAGTTAGCCAGCTATCGGAGGATTTGGTGCCGCAGCGGTACCAAATCCTCCATTCGCTGACGGTCGGAACGGTCAGCGGCGCAGGCCTTCTCGAATGGCGATGGCGGCGAGCGCGATCAGTGCGATTACCAGCAGCACGATGCCCGAGCCGGTCATGCTGATCATGATGGCGCCTCCTTTCCACCCCATCGTGCGCACTGCGTTTACGTTCTCGCAAGTTTTGTAAAGTAACCTTGATCACCGCTCAGTGCGGGGCGACGGCACTCAGTGCGTCGCGATGCCCTCGGCGCGGGCCTGAGCCGCCACCGCGGCCCGTACCGCCCGTGCGACCCGCGGATCGAACGGCGTGGGCACGATGCAGTCGGGCCGCAGTTCCTCGGCGACCACCTCGCCGATCGCGCCGGCGGCGGCCAGCTTCATGCCCTCGGTGATCCGCGGCGCGCCGGCGTCGAAGGCACCGGCGAACACGCCGGGGAAGGCCAGCACGTTGTTGATCTGGTTGGGCAGGTCGCTGCGGCCGGTGGCCACCACCGCGGCATACCGATGGGCGATCGCCGGCGCGACCTCCGGGGTCGGATTCGCCAGGGCGAAGATGATCGACTTGTCCGCCATGCCGGCCACCGCAGCTTCCGGCACCGAGCCGCCGCTGACCCCCAGGAACACATCGGCGTCCCGCAATGCGTCGGCCAGGTTGCCCTGCCGGCCCGCCGGATTGGTGATCTCGGCGAGTTCCCGCTTGATCGGATTCAGATCCCGCCGATCCGGATGCAGGATGCCGCGCGAGTCGGTCAGCACCAACTCAGCCACGCCGGCCGTCAACAGGATTCGGGCGCAGGCCACCCCGGCCGCTCCGGCACCGGAGATCGCGACCCGCAACCCGGCCACGCTGCGGCCGGTCAGCAGCGCGGCGTTGCGCAGCGCGGCCAGCACCACGATGGCGGTGCCGTGCTGGTCGTCGTGAAAGACCGGAATCGGCAGCAACTCGCGCAGCCGGCGCTCGATCTCGAAGCAGCGCGGTGCGGAGATGTCCTCCAGGTTGATGCCACCGAACGACGGCGCGATCCGCACCACCGTGTCGATGATCTCCTGGGTATCGGTGGTGCCCAGCACGATCGGCACCGAGTTCAGGCCGGCGAACTCCGCGAACAGCGCCGCCTTGCCTTCCATCACCGGCAGGGCGGCCGCCGGTCCGATGTTGCCCAGGCCGAGCACCGCGGTCCCGTCGCTGACCACCGCGACCAACCGGGATCGCCAGGTGTAGCGCTCGGCGAGTTGCTCATCGGCCGCGATAGCCGCGGACACCTCGGCGACGCCGGGGGTGTAGGCCAGCGACAGCGCGGCACGATCGGTCAGCGGCAGTGTGCTCCGCACGGTCAACTTGCCGCCCACATGCGCACGGAACACGGCACTCTCCGGCGACACCTGGCCGTCCGGGTGCGCCATCACCCACCTCCGTCCGTTGCCGGGCCAGCGTGGTCGGAGGCTCGTCCGGCGGTTCGGGCCAGCTGAAAAATGGCAGTAGCTGGGATCGTCCGGCCCGTCGATCAAGTCTGGCACAGCCAGCCGTTGGCCGGCCCGGCCCGAGCGGACGGCTACGGGTGTTCAGCAACCGGTCGGACGCGCGAAACCCCGAGTCCGCCTCGGGTTTCCGTGCTCGGGCGAGCTGGGTCACAACGGCTGCGGAATCCCGTCCCGGCCGTCCGGGAGCCTTCCGGCGTTCGGGCTGGTAACTACGCCACCGCGGGCAGCACCTGCTGGAGGACAGGAGCCAGTGCGGGGTCGTCGGCGTGAGTCGGACCGCCGTCGTTCCACATCGCCTGCAACACGACGACCTCTCCGGCCGCCGAGCCGCCGTCGGCCAGATAGGTGGGATCGTCGGTGAACGCGGTGGGCGCGCCATCGAAGGTTTCACCGTCATGGATCAGAGTGAGGACGTCCCCGGTGCCGTTCCGGGTGCTGAGCTCGGCGAACGGCTCGACATCGGCCGAGTCGGACAGGAAGATGTCGGCGACCGAGATCACCGCTGGACGTTCGTCGACCGTCATCGTGTACACGGATCGCTTCATGTCGGTGCAGCCATTCGCCGTGAGGTAGTCAGCCAACTGTCCGGTGGTGTGGCCGGTGCAACCGCCGTCGTCGATCGGCCCCAGCTGCTGTGTCAGGTCGCCCGGCAGTCCGGCCGACGCGGGCTGGGAGGGGTCGGCGGAGACACCAGGATCCGGTGTGGCACCGTCGTCCGGGGTGCCGTCGAGTGGGATCGTGCCGTCTGGATCCGTCAGCGAGCCGGTGGGCATCGCGGGTGTGTACTCGACGGATGCCGAACCGTCGTCGGGGGTAAAGCTGGTTGTCGCGAACAGCACGGTGGCACCGGCCAGCACGGACGGGTCACCGGCCGGGTACGCCGGCGTGTAGTAGCCGCTCAGGACGAAGAACATATCGGTCGACGAACGCGTCTGCGGTTGCAGCTTGCTGACCGAGTGATCGTTGTAGCCGCTCGTCTCGCACTGCGGGCCTTCGTCGAAGCGAACCTCCACAGCGGGTGAGTTCCACTGCGTCCCGAAGCTGAAGGAGGCAGCTGTGTAGGCGGCGAATCCGCTCGTGGTGTTGGTCTCGACCAGCTGTGCCGGGATCACCGCGTCGGTGCTGGCATCGATGGAGCAGGCCGAGCCGGCAGTGAGCCGCCCCTGGGACAGCCCCGGCTGGAACCGTTGGGGTGCGCCGACGTTCAGCGTCACCGCCTCGCTGTAGCCACCCGGGCCGGTCTCCGGCACAGTCCAGCTGCTGTCCAGCGTGCCGGCTGGGATGCTGGGAGTCGCCGAGGCGACCGGCAGGGCCGGATGGGCGAAACTGGGCTGGGCGACGTACGGGTCGGCCGCCGTCGCGTCCACGCCCGGCGAGGCCCCGGCCGACAGGCCGACGCCGGCCAAGACCACCGTGAGCACGCCGAGCGCCAGCCAACCGACGGGCTGAAGCGGTAGTCGCGGACCGATCGGGTGCGGCCCGGTCCCGAAGTGACGGGTGCTGCTCGGCAGCAGCCATAGCAACGCGAGGGTGCCCAGCCCGATCGCGGTCTGGATGACCGTGCTGGTGGCTTGGCTCCCGCCACCGTTGGCGGCGAACACCAGGCCGGCCACCACATAACCGGTCAGGCCCACCGTGGCCACTCCCCTGGCCCATCCTCGCCCGGCACGCAGTGGCCGACTGAGCGCGGTGAGGAAGGCGCCGACGAGTACGAAGACCACACCCCACCAGACGAACTTGGCATCGACCGCGCCGGCGATGGTCAGCACCAACCCCGCCACGCTGACGCACCAGCCGAAGTACACGCAGGCAACGGCCGTTGCCACCACCCCGACGGGTGACTCGTCCTGGGCGAAGAACGCACGGGCCGACGGCGGCAGCACGATCAGTGCCAGCACTGCCAGGCAGATCAGCACGATGATCGTTGTCGTGGTGTCGTGCGTCTGGCTGCCTTGCGCCGAGGTCTGGCCGTTGATCAGCATCCCGATGGCGACGGCACCGGCCAGCAGGATAGTCAGCACCTGAGCTACTCGGCTGCCGCGCCACATTCCCACCGCCAGTGCAACCAGAGCCACGGCACACCCGGCGATGATGACGAAGACGAACAGGAGCAACGCAGCCAGCGCCCGTTCGAAGGTGCCGCCGAACAGGCTCGGCACCAGCGGAAAGGCATAGCGAAGCACCGGATAGGCCAGCAGCGCCGCCAGTAGCAGCATGGCAATGCTGACCACCATCACCGCGGCCGGTGGCCGGCTCGCCGCGGCACGGCCACCGGCCCACGTGACTGGAGGAGCGCTGGGAGCCGCAACCGGCGGGAACAGCGGCGTAGCTGCCGGTGCTACCACCATCGGCGGATCGGTCGGCGCAGTCAGCGAACCGTCCGCCGCAGCCGGTGGGCTGGTCCCCGCAGCCGATGAGCCGGTCGACGCGGCCGGTAACCGCGAGCGGTCGACCGTCGCGGTGAACTCGGCGGCGACTGGGGACTGCTGGCCGTCGGCCAGTCCCCGGCCGCCGGAAACATCGTCGGCGCCGATCGGTTCCGTGCCGCAGCGTCCACACCGGTCCGCTCCTGGGCGCAGCGTGCTGCCGCATGTCCTGCAATGCATGTGATATCCCCTGTCGTGCTGGAAAGTCGTCTCTTGATATTCGGATCGGTGCTGGCCGGGATCAGCGGGCAGCGTGCTGCAGCAGGGCGAGGTCGGCCGCTGAGACCAGCCGGGCAGCCATCGCATACTCGACAAGCCGCGCCCGCCGGCTGGTGGCCAAGCGCTCGGAATCGCCGTGCAGCCCACGGATGCCACTGCGAGACAGCTTCTGGCAGACGTTGTCGAGCTTGCGATTGAACTTCGTCAGCGTCCAGCCCAGCCGCTTGGCCGCATCGGCCGAGGACGGAATGGTGCCCGCACCCCGGCCACCGCGGCGCAGCACGTTCTCGCACAGCACCACGATCAGCAGCTTCTGATCCGCGGTGAAGGTCATGCGGCCGATCGTGGTTTCGCCGACTTCCTCCGCGGCGATGGTCACCGGCACGTACATCGATTCGTCGATGAGGATGTCGAACTCGTAGGTCGTCGGTCCGGCCGTGAACCATACGGAGGTCTTCGCGAAGACCAGGGGCAGCCGCGCGCCCGGACTGAGCCAGGCCTGCAGCAGCCCGGCGTCATCCGACACGGTCGCCGACAACTGGGAGCCGACGTTGGCCAGCCAGACCATCGAGCCGTGCAGGCTGAGTTCCAGAAAACGCCTGTGCAAGAACGGGTTGTCATCGATTGCGAGATCTCCGTCGCGGCCGATGCACAACGGCTGATCGGCCGTGACGTGATAGATCTCGCCGCAGAAGTCAACTTGAATCTTCATCTCACACCTTGCCGCACACATAACTGGACGGGGACGAGGCGGTGCCACCAGCAATGGGCACCGCCTGTACGGACAGGCACGTCGTGGCCGGTGAGTTGGTCCTGACCTGGTAGGAGCGCGCGGCCGTCCGAGTCGGGTTGTCCGGGTCGGAACGCAGCCGCCAGACGAAGACGACATCCTTCTCCGAAGCCGGAACCGTCCACTGGAATCGCAGGATCTTGGCGCCGGGGTCGTAAGCGGCAACGACGCTGGGCGCCGTCAGTTGATCAGGAGCCAGGCTGAGATCCTCGGTGTCCTGAGCGGTCGGCAGATCCGATGCCGGCTGACCGTGCTTGCCGCCGCTGAGCGCGATGAGAACTCCGATGATCGCTACCGCACCCAGACCCGTGGCGATCAGCAGCAAACGAAGGGGACCCCGGCGAACTCGGCTGGTCTCCGCCACCGGTTTCTCCGCAGCCACGACCGCCGGCCGGCGCACGGTGGGCGCGATCCCCGGGCTGGCCGTGGACGCGCGAGCTCGCTGGGCACCGGACGAGGGGGCCGCTGCCGTACCGGCCAGGGCTGAGAAGGCCGGCACCGAATCGGTAGGCGCCGTAGTAGCAGAGGCAGCCGGCGCCACACTCGGCGATGGCGCTGATCGGAGGGCCGACTCGCCCGCCGCCCTCGGCACCGGATCTGCGTGCGGGGAGACCCGCGTGGGAGCATGCAGCCGGGTGCGATCGCCTCGGTCAACGACCGGCCGCTCCGGCGGCGGCCCGGTCGTACCGATACCTTCGACGACGATCTCGGTTCGCCCGAAACGCTGTTCTTGCTCGATGGTCTGCAGCGCACGGGCGAACTCCAATGCCGAACGCGGCCGCTGGGCCGGCGATTTCGACATCGTCTGCGACAGCAGGCGCTCCATCGACGCGGGTACGTCGGGCCGTCCGGTGCTCGGTGGGCTGGTACGCAGCACTCGGCCCATCAGCGCACGGGCGGTGTTGTCGCCGGTGGGAAGTTCGAACGGCGAACGGCCGACCAGCAGATGCCACAATGTCGCGCCGAGCGAGTAGACGTCCGAGGCGATCGTCCCGTTGGAGGCTCCGCTGAGCACCTCCGGCGCCGTCCACGGGATCGAGACGCCGAGGTCGTCGGTGGTATCGGTTTCGGCGGCCAACCCGGCGATGCCGAAGTCCGTCAGGCCCGGCTCCCCGTACTGGCTGACCAGCAGGTTCGCCGGTTTGATGTCCCGGTGCACGATCCCGGCGCGATGTGCGGCCTCGACGGCACTCGAGATGTAGATGCCGGTGCGTAAGACGCTGTCCAAGCTGTAACGCTGTCGTGCCGCGCGAACCCCCATGTTCGGCGGTGGGTAGTACTTCATGACCAGGTACGGCCGGCCGTCGGGAGTGGTGTCCGCCGAGAACACCTGGACGATGAAGGGGTGATCGGCGAGTTCGGCCATGGTCTCTGCCTCGGCGGCGAACTGCTTGCGTTCGGACTCGCCCAGCCGGCCGTCCTTGAGGACCTTCACCGCGACCCGCATCCGAGGCGATCGGCGCTCGTACAGGTACACGTCGGAGTAACCGCCGCTGCCCAGATGCTCGACGAAGGTGAACCCTTCGATCTGCGGACCAGAAGCGGTCACGGGGTCACCTCGAAAGTGACGGTGACCTCGTCGGCCAGCGTTATCGAGGAACCGGGATCGAGCAATTGCAGGTCATCGGGCCGCAATCGCACCGGCGGGCGGCCGGGCAGCGTCACCACGGTGCCGTTGGTCGAACCGAGATCCTTGACGTAGACATGCCAGCCGTCGATGACGATCTGGGCATGATTCCTCGAGACGTCGTTCTCGGGGCTGACCAGGCGGACCAGATGCGGTCGTTCCTCGGATCCGGCCGGAACCTCGGGTGCGCGTCCGAACAGCACGCCGCGGTCGAGCGTCACCGATCCGCCGTCGGCCAATCGGATCACGCCCAATGCCGGGCGGCTGATCTCGAAGCCGTCCCGGTCGGTCGGCATCGGAGCCCGGCATACCCGGCAGGTGGCGGCATACGGCGGTGAGAGATGACCCGCCGGGCAGTAACCGGCGAGCACGGTCGGGCCAACCGGTGCCGGCTCCGCCGCCGCCAGCAAGGCTGCTCGGTCGATCGTCTGCATCACGTCCGGGAGTTGCTCCGATGACGAGGCGGTCGAGACGGTCGAGACGGTCGAGGCGGTCGGGGCGGTCGGGGTGGCCTGGACGGCTCGAGGCGCGACGGCCGGCGCCAGCCAGGGCACCGCATCGATGATGTGCCCCCCGTCGGACTCTTCGACCGGGGCCGGGGAGGGGTCGATACCGGCCAGCTCCGGCGGCGCCATGGTCGACCATCCCGCGGTCAGGCCGGGGTCGGCCGTCGCCGCGGGTTCGCCCGGTCGGCCGGCCTCCTCCGGATCGAGCGGCAGCGGGCGTTGGGTTGCCCCGAACAGGAAGTCGTAGGAGCCGGTCGGATCCCGCGGCGGCGCTTCGGATCCGGTCGCAGCCGCGGCGCCTGGACCGGCCGAGGCGGCTTCTGGCGAGCGGAGCGCGTCGACCGGCGCCGGGCCGCTCTGCGCACGGGGAGCTTCGTCCTCGGGTTCACTGCGCCCGGCACCGCTCGGGTCCAGAACATGATCGACGGCCTTGCTGAGCGGCGCCGTCACGGTGTCCGACCTGGTCGCTAGGGCGATCAGGTCGGCCCCCTGGGTGCGGATACGAATGCGGGCGGCCATGGTCACGCCGGAGGCCATGGGCAGCTCGATCTCGGACGCGGGAGCCGCTCCGTTCGCGAGCAGGATCAGGTCGACCGCATCGGTGAAGCCCTCCTCGGCCCACACCGCGCCGGCATCCGCCGCCACCTTCAGCTCGACCGCACCGGCCGAATCGGTCACGGTGATGGTGGCCGTGCCCCTGGCGAGAACGCGGCGTTGATCCGTGGCGCAGGCGAATGCGAAGTGCGGAGCGGAACGGATCCCCTCCGAGACCAGCACGTCCAGGATGTCCTCGGCCGCCGCGGCGCCGGACATCAGCTCCCAGCAGCGTTGGACGATCGGGTGGTCTGGTGGTAGTGCGACCAGAAGCCAGGTTCCCGGAGCCGATACCGCGACCCAGTCCCCCGGCACGTAGCTTGCCACGGCCGTCATGCCAGTCCACCTTCGATATGCGGCCGCGGAGCGGTGGAAACGTCGGCGGCATTGATGGTGTGCTCGGCCGGAACGCAGACGATCACCACGCTGACGTTGTCGCGCCCACCGCCGGCCAAGGCCATCTGCACGAGTGCGTCCGCCGTCTCCTGCGGTGAATCACCTCGCGCTATCGCCGCCGCCATATCGGCCTCGGCTACCTCCAGCGGCAGCCCATCCGAGCAGATCATGAAGAGATCTCCCTCGCTCGCGGGTAGCACCCAGATATCCGGGACGGGTGCGGGATCGGTGCCCAGTGAACGGGTCACCACGTTGCGCCGCGGGTGGCTGCGTGCGGCATCCACGGAGATCGTGCCGGCGGTGACCAGTTCCTCGACCTCGGAGTGGTCGACCGTCACCCGGGTCAATACCCCGCTGATCAAGCGGTATACCCGCGAATCGCCGATGTTGAAGACGAACCAGTGCGGCGAGTTGGCTATCGAACCGAGACAGACGCCGGTGAGCGTCGTGCCCATGCCGACCGTCTCCGTCCGGTCGGCTGACCAGGCGAGGATGGCATCGTTGCCGGCTTCGATGGCTGCCAACAGATCGGACGGCTCCAGATCCTCCCGTCCGGCGAGGCGGGAGAGTTGCTCCAGGGCTAGCGAGGCCGCCACCTCACCGGCGGCGTGACCACCCATGCCATCGGCCACCGCGAAGACCGGCGGCGCCAGGCAGATCGCATCCTCGTTCAGATCACGCGCGCGGCCGACGTCGGAGGCCGCTCCCGATGCTGTTTCGATCACGGCCATCATCACCGGCCTCGATCGCCGGTCAAGACAGCCGGACGGTGGATCGCGGGCCGAGCCGGCGCGACCGGGTCCAGGCCGCAGCGTGGGCAGGTGGTGGCGACCATCGTCGCCACGTGCCCGCACGCCAGACATGCCTGCGAGGACGGATCCATACTGATCGCCGCCGGCACCTCGGCCGGAACGGCTGCCGGACCCGGACCGGTTGTCGGACCCGGAACGGCTGCCGAACCCGGAACGGCCGTCGACGCCGGAGAATTTGAGGGGACCGCACCTGCCGCACCGACCGGGATGGCGGATGGCAAGGACCAGCAACCGTTCGGGTCCGCAGAGCCTCTCCCCTCCGCCAGCCATTGCCAGGCCTGAAGTTCGCCCTGCGCGGTGGGGATGCCGCTGAGCAGGCGGTACCGCGCCGCCGCCGTCGCGATACCCGCTGCCAAGCTGCTGGGATCGTCACGGGAGATCGGAATATCGAGCCCGAGCAGCCGCTGCTCCGCGCGGGTGCCGGCATCCACCACCAGCCGGACGGCCACCGGCCGGCCGCGCTTGTCGGCCAACGCGATGGACTGCCGGAGCCAGGGGTAGCGCACCTGCGCCACGAGCACTTTGCCCTTGCGCCGATGGGCAGCTCGGGCATGGCTGACGGCGTTCGCGGCCACCGCGAAGGCCAGCCCGCCGAGCCCGAACCCCCACCAGCCACCACCCTTCGTCCACTTCTCGCAGTACACGACGATCCGTGCCTCGGTGAGAACGACGCCGAACCGCAGGTCCCGGCAGGTTCGCAACTGGGTCCAGCCGCCGGCGGTCCGCTGGACGACCGAGATGTTCTTCGACTCGAAGAGGTGCCGTTGATCTCCGTCCGCCGGCTCGAACTCGAACGGCAGAGGTTCGTGTGGCGCGCTGAGCACCGGGTACAGCGTGGGATCGTCGTGGGATTCATCGACGACCTGGAAGAACTCATACATGTGACCGCACCTCAATCCGGGCCAGGAGGGTCGTTTGCGAGAGTGGTCCCGAACCTCATCGCACGGCCGATATCTGTACGGAGGCGCTCGCAAGCGCACGTGATCTGCGAAGTCCATCGACATCATTGGTGAGTGTCCACGTGCCGTTGGCATGTTCGACCAGTGTCGAGTTCGGGGAGAAATCGGTGCCGTCATTCCGTCCGAGCGCGTTCATCTCGCTCACGACGAATGCGTGCAGATCGCTGCCGGTCGGCACGCTGACGCTCTCGACCACCATCACGTGGTTGTTTCCATTGGTCAACGAGACCAATGAGCCTTGACCGGCCTCACCGGGATCGACAAGGCCGATGTGCCCGGCCATCTGAAAGCCGTTTTCACCGTTTGGAATGTTCGGCGGCAGCGGCAAGCCGAGTTCTTCCCTGCGATAGACCGCCCAAGACGTGCACTGCCCCTCGGCATAGGGGCGCAGGGCAGGATCGTGATTCTCGTAGGCGGCGTGATAGCCGTCGAGGGAAGGTGGCGGCGCAGACTTGGCGGTCACGCTGTGCTGTTCGGCATGCGCCGCCACGCCACCGGCATGGACACCGGCGTGGACATCGGCGGTCAGCGAACTTGCGTTCTGCTGGGCCGCCGCGTTGTTCCGCGCGGACTGGGCCAGGCCGGAGATCGAGACGTGCGCCCGCTGCAGGGCGGGACGGTGCTGGTTATGCCACCAGCCGGTGAAGGCGTCCGCGTCGTGACCGCGCCAAGTGCTCCGCATCCGGGACACCACACCCTCGACCTGTCCGACCAGACCGATGATGGCCTTAGCATGTCCGTCCAGTTGACCGGCCAACGCGCGAACAGCCTCATCGTCCATGCCGAGCTTGGCCATCTGCCTTCCCTCTCCTTCGATTAATGGCCTCGGGCCGGATGGCCGGCACCGAGGCCACGGGCACTCAGCTGCCGGAAACGGTCCGCTGGTCGTGCGCGTTGTTGAGGGCGGACTGGCCGAGCCCCTGGATGGCCATGAATGCGTCGTGCAGCTCCTTCTTGTGCTGCGGCCACCACTGGTGGCAGAAGGCCTGAGCGTCCGGTCCCCACCAGGACTTCTCCATGTTGCCGACCACGCCGTTGATCGAGTTGATCAGATCCGCGATCTGCGGTGCGATGCCGTCTCGCAACTGGCGCCCCAGGTGCTCGATCGCATCCGCATCCATTCCGAGTTGTGCCACTGCAATCTCCTTGTTTTCTAGGGATGTCCGCTGACATCGATGATATTGAGGCTATGGGTCGAGTCGATGGACGTCGATGGGGACAACTCCCCATCCCCATCAGTCCGGGGTCAAGGCCACCTGCACCACCTCGGTCCGGCCGCCCTTGACGAGCAATGCCCGCCCGGGTGGGTACTCGCCACGGTCGATCCGGGGGAAGTCGGTGCGGTAGAGGGCGATCCCATCGCCCTGATCGGGTTGCAGCGCCAGGCCGGCGCGGCCGCTCTTCACCAGCCCGAGCAGGCCGTACGAGCCGGTCAGGGTCGAGGTTTCACCCTCGACGACCAGGAACTGGTCCTCGGCCAGGCAGGTCTTGCACAGGCTTTGCAACGCGGGATCCGCCGGTCCGTTCAGGAAGTCCGCGGGATTCTCGATGAAGACCGCGACCGGTGGACCATCCGGCGACCGTTGCGCTAGCCGGCTGGTGAGGTCCGCGGCGGCCAGGCCGGCGTCGTCGCCGGACGCGGTTTCCCGCCACCGGACGCCGGTGACCAGCGGGGAGCGCCTGGTACCGAAATAGTAGAGCTCGACGGCCGGATCCCAACGCTGCAAGGACATCGCCAGCGCTCGCATCGCCGTCGTCCGGCCACTCGCCGGTGGCCCCGAGATGAGGAACGAGCCACGCGGTTCGACACCGAAGGGTGCAAGGGTCTGGGACGCGATTCCCAGGACCGGCTGGCCGTCCACCGAACTCGGCAGCTCGCCGAGCGGCACGCTCTCACTGAGCCGGCCGATCGGCGGTGCGGACGAGGCGCCGGCCTTTCGCATGGCTTCGGCGAAGGCCCGGACCGCGGCCGCTTGACCCAGTGAGTCGGGAACACCGCCGAGTACCGCGACCTGCAGTTCGGCGTCGCCGACCAGGCCGCGGCCGGGTGGCGACGCTGCCGTGAGCACGTCCGTGGGAACGCCAAGGGTGCTGTAGTCATCTACGGTGGGCAGCCGCAGCACGACGCGTGACTGCACCGCGGCGGCCAACGCGGGCGAAAGGCCGGCCCGCTGATCGGAGGAGACGATCACGTGCACGCCCACGGGTCGCCCGTCGGCGGCGATGCTGGTGAACATGTCCAGCCAACGCGCTCGGCCGGCTACGTCATAGGCCTGCCGGAACGCCGCTATGCCATCGACCAGCAACAGCACCCGCGGCTCGTCCGGTCGTCCGGCCTGCTGTCGGTACTCGGTGATGGTGGCCGCATCGGCCCGGGAGTAACGCAGTGCGCGCTCGTCGACGATGCCACGCAGCCAGGCCAGCAATCTGGTTATCCGCGCGTGGTCCGAGCCGGAGATGATGCTGCCGACATGAGGCAGTTCCTCCAACATCGCCAAGCCGCGCGCGCCGAAGTCAAGCCCGTAGATGTGGCTCGGTCCGGAGTGGATGGTGAAGCCGGCGGCGATAGCGATGGTGCGCAGCAAGGTCGACTTGCCCGAGCCGCCGGTGCCGTAGACGGCCAGGTTTCCTTCGCGGTCGGGGTAGAAGGCCACCGTCGGCTGGCTCTGCCGATCGGGGTCGTCGCGCACCCCGAACACCAGCTCGGCATCGGTGCGCCGGGTCGGCACCGCTTCCCGATCGGCCAGGTCGTAGACCTGCCTCAGCTCTGGCAACCACGGCTTGCGTGGCTTGGGCAGTTGAGCGATGGCATTGGCCGTAGCCACGGTCGCCACCACCCGGCGGATGTCGGTCGGGCCCGGATCGACCGCTGCTACGTCTGCCGGTTCCGGGGGCTGCCAGGTGCCCCTGGCGCCGAACCCGAGCTCCTCGACGAGGATGTCGGGCGGCGGCGGCGTGTCGCTGGACCAACCTCCGACATAGCCGGTCTGGAACGGCACCAGGCGACCCGGCCCGGTCTTGGACACCGCCCGACCGGGCAGCGCCGAGGAGAAGTACGCGGCCTCGGCAGAGCCCAGCACGTCGGTGCTGTCGGCCTCGTCCGCCATCCGCAGGGCAAGCCGCAGGTTGGTGTTGGCGCGCAGGTTGTCCTTGATGACGCCGGCCGGTCGCTGGGTAGCCAGGATCAGGTGCAGCCCCAGTGACCGGCCGCGCTGAGCAACGTTCACCACACCGTCGACGAATTCCGGGACCTCCTTGACCAGCGCGGCAAACTCGTCCACCACGATCACCAGGGACGGCGGGGTGTCGACAACGCCCAGCCGCTCCATGGTCATCAGGTCCTTCGCGGAATGGCTGGCCAGCAGGTGTTCCCGATGGCGCAGCTCGGCCGACAGCGAGCTCAACGCACGCCGGACCAGCCGAGGCGAAAGGTCTGTGACCAGTCCCACCGTGTGCGGCAGGTCGACGCAGTCGCTGAAGGCCGACCCACCCTTGTAGTCGACGAGCAGAAAGGTCAGCCGCTGCGGGCTGTGGGCGCTCGCCATGGCCAGGATCCAGGACTGCAGCAACTCGCTCTTGCCGGATCCGGTGGTGCCACCGACCAGGGCATGCGGACCGTCCCGACGCAGGTCCAGCGCGTGCACCTGATTGGCCGACTGCCCGATCACCGCACGCAGCGACCCACTGTGCCGAGGTGGCGTGGCCGGCGCTCGCGGCCCGGTGAGGATCGAACGATTCTCCGTCCACCGTTCCAGGACGGCTTCGGGCGCGTAGGCCAACTCCGGGTTGTTGACGGCCAGCAGCGATACCGAACGCGGCAGATCGCTGGCATCGTCGACCCGCGCGCCGATATCGACCAGTGGCGCGAGCAGTCGCGCCGTCTCCGTCGCCGCGTCGGCCCGGCACAGCTCGAGCGCGAGCGGAGCTGCCACCGAGCCGGTACGTACGAAGCCGGCGGCTCCGGTCACACCGTCGGTGTGTACCTCGACGTAGTTAGTGCAGGCGGCCGGCAGTTGGGAGATCTCCGTGGCGATCCAGATCAGGAAGATCCCTCGGGCCGGCCCCTGCTCGGCGAGGCTCACCAGTCGGCTCCGTTCGACCGGGGCATCGTTCTCGACGATGAGCACGACGGCCGGGCCGCCGGGGTCCTCGGCCGGCAATCGCTGGCCGAGCAACTCCTCCAAGCCCGAGACCAACGCCGCGCCGGACGACGGGCTGGCGGCGAGATGTCGTTCGGACAGCGGGCTGCTGGCCGAGGTGGTGTGGGGCAGCCACTTCAACCATTCCCAGTCGGCAGCGGAGCCGGTGGACACGGCAGCGGAGAGGATCAGCTCGGCCGGGGAGTGCAAGGCCGCGAGTTGCATCACCAGGGCGCGCGCCACCGGGGCGGCCAATGGATGCGGTCCGGCTATTCCTAGCGCCGAATCAGCCAGCGCTGCGACCACCGGCACTTCGTCGACGGTGCCGAATGGCGCCACTCGCCGGCTGAGTTCCTTGCTCAGCGCCCGAGTGGCGCGTCCGGTCGAGGGCAGCTTGATCACGGTGCGGGAAGGTAACCGGGCCAGGCCCAGCCGTACCTCGCCGAAGCCCCGCTCGCCGGGCCGGCGCGTCCATAGCAGCGGAGCGGTGGTCCGGGCGGCATCGATGCACTCCGCCGTCGAGGGATGTTCCCGGCGCCGCTCGCCGGCCTCCGCGGTCACGGCTTCGGTGGCGTCGGCCACCAACGAGTCGACGTCGGCCCAGAACTCCTTCAACGCCTGCTTGTAGGCAGCTCGACCGGACAGTCGCGACTCGATGAGATTGCCGAGGATCATGATCGGGCTCAGCGTCACGAAGACGATGGCGGTGAGCGAGCGAGTGATCAGGTACAGCAGCGCGCCCACGAGCAACGGGGCCAGCAGCGGGATCAGCGGAAAGCGCTGGCCGGCCTGTCGTTCCGGCAGCGTGGGGGCCTCGAAGGCCCGCTGCGGTCCCACCGGATCCAGTCGTGGCGGACGGATGAAGCCAGTTGCGGTTCGCTGTGCCTGTTCGCCGATGCCAACGCGATGCAGCATCCGCACCGAGATCCTGCTGTCACCGAGCTCGACCGTGTCCGCGCTGCGCAGGATCGAGCGAGGCATGGCGACGCCGTCGATCAGCATCCCGTTCGCAGAACCCAGGTCGATGATCTCCACGGCGTCACCGACGTTGATGCGGGCATGCCGCCGCGACACCATGGCATCGGTCAGGCGTATCTCGCAGCCGCGCTCGCGCCCGATGACCGAGCTGCCGGCGGACACCTCGTACTCCCGGCCGGCGTCCGGGCCGGCGAGCACGTGAACCACCGCCGCCGGCGCTCGATGGGGATCGGCGAACCCGCCGCCGCGGCTCAGCGTGATCGTGGCCCCCGATCGCAAGCCGCTGTCGGCCACGAGCTGGGCGGGATCCATCGCCGGCTGGGTCGACCCCACCAGGCCGAGGGTCAGATCCTCGGCCGGCATCACCTGTCGAGCGGCCGGATCGGCGGTCGCCAGGTGGCTCGCCAGGCTGCCGACCGTGGTGGCGGAGTCAACCGTAGCGATCAGATCCACCGGGCCGGCAGGGCGCTGCAGCGTGAACTTGATCTTCATGTCCGGTTGTCCGGAACCAGTCGCGCGGGACGCCAGGATGCCAGGCTTACCGCGGCCCGGAGCCGTCGCCAGCGTCCGACCGTGCCGCTCATCTGTTTGCGTGCTCGCAGCACGCTGGCCCAGTAATGGGCGGCGTCCTGCTCGCTGGGCATGCCCGGGCCGAAGACGTAGGCATCCGCCAGGTTGGCCAACCCTCGAATGCCGAAGCTGTCCAGGCTGCGGCCCTGCTCTCGCCGCGTGCTGCGCCGCTCAGGAATCGGGTTGCCCAGATCCCGAGCGTGATCGACCAGTTCACGCCACCCGGTGGTCAGCCGTCTGAGTGGCGAGCCGCTACGCTTGCGAATCCGGCGCCGCACCGCCTTCGCGGTGACGATCGCCAGGCCCAGCGCCACCAGCAGGAGGATCGGCCCACCCACGTACTTCGCCGCCGCCACTACCCAAGCCGGCAGATGGATCGAGCTCAACAGGCTCGGGTTCTTCTTGGCCGGCTTGGTGGACGCGCTGGAGTTGTCCTGGGTTGCATCGTCGAGCGAACTACGTGGCCGACCAGCGGGCGGCGGCGGCACTATCTGGGCGTTCTTCGTCACGTCCTGCGGCTGCTGAGACTTGTTAGGTGCGGTGTTGTCCATGAACGTATGGGTTTGGATCGTCCGCCAGCTGCGGTCGGCCAGCTGAACCTCGACCCAGGCGTGGACGTCCTTGCCCCTTACCACGCCGTCGGCCTCCGGGGTGGCGCCCAGCACGACCCGAGCCGGGGTACCGAGAGCTTCGATCATCAACGCGTAGGCCGCGGCATACTGCTCGTCGTCACCGACCAGGATGGCACCGGGCAGCACCCCGGTGGCGAACTGCTTGAGCCGGAACTGGGAATGTCCGGGCAGGTAGTACTCGAATCCCGCTTCGCCGTTGGTGTACTTGCCATTGCGGAACAGGTACGCGGCGAGGTCCAGCACGGCTGCCGTCTGCGAGTTCGACTTGCCTGACCACTGCTGGGCGTAGCTCGACAGAAAGCCGGCCGTGCCGCCCGACGGATCAGAGGTGACCAGCAGCTGGTCGGACGATTTCAGCACGGTGTCGTCGGACAGGACCACCTGCATCGTGTACCGGTCGCCTTGCTGTATCCGTTCCGGGACGACACCGGTTCCGGTCGCCATGTTGTAGCGCAGGTTCGTCGTCAGGTCGGCGGCATGCGGACCGGCAAAGCGCACGCCGGAAACCGCGCCGGCCGTCGGCAACCAGTAATCGGAGTAGCCGGCCCCGATGGTGACCGTCATCGCCCGACGGGTCCCCGGCGTCGGACTGGCGATGGAACTGCCCACCTTCAGGAACGTGTCCGGCGCCAGGTTGGTGCTGTCCGGCCGGTTCGCCGCTGCCCAGACCAATCCGTTGTACGCGTCCAGCGTGGCAATCCGCACCGGCGTTCGAGTCGGCAGGCCGGACACCGTGAACAGTGTCTTGGCGTAGAGCGTGTCCTTCTTCCACGCGGTGTACTTACGGAAGGCGGCAAGCGGGCTCGGATACTGGCCGACGTTCGTCGGTGGGTGTACGTAGCTGCGCAGGACGGTCCGATGGTGGGCACCGGCGCCGGGCAGCGCCGGGCCGAGCACCAGCGAGCCGGCCAGTGCGGTACAGAGCAGCACCCCGGTCGTGGCGATACGGGCCACTCGGCCCGAGCCGGTCCGAGTGGCCGGACGGAGTCGCCGTGACCGCAGCGCCGCCCACCCCAACGCGATCAGCCCGAAGCCGCCACCCTGCAGTGCCTGCGCCGCCGGGGTTGTGGTACCCAGCAGGATCACGACTGCCAGCACCAGGAACAGCGCACCGACCGGCGCGAAACTGAATCGGGTTCGGCGAGCCAGGCTGAAACTGGCTGATCCGGCGAAGATGCCGAGCAGGTAGGGCAGAACCAGCAACGGCCCGCGATCATCGGCCGGTGGCAGGGTGGTGAGCAACTCCTTCCAGCCATGCACACCCAGGGTGGCCAGGCCATGCAGGGTCGGCCAGGTCGGCAGGGCATCCCCCTGCGGCGCCGTGCGCAACGCGACGGCTCCACCGAGCAGGAAGAAGGTGGCCAGGGTCATGCCGGCCAGCACGATGACCGGCTGCCGGAGTGCGTTGGCCAGGTGCGCGATGAGCACGCCGAGGACGCTGCCTGCCAGGCCCACCGCGAAGAAGTTCCAGCCGCTGAAGCTGGTGCGGAAGCCGACGAGCGCGATGGCGGTCAGCACCACCACCAGTCCGGCATCCATCACCTCTTCACGACCGGGGCGCAACTCGAATCGCCGGCTGGAAGTCAGGTGGGTCGCCGTCATCGCAGGCCTCCGCGCAGCAACGGCGCCAGGTCGCCGAGCTTCTGCAGGTTGAGGACGGTCAGGCCGCGGACGTCGGTAAGCGCGGTCGGCCGGCGCGGATCGATCCGGAGGGCGAGCACTGTCACCTCCGGCGGGAACTGGTTGGCCGCGCGATGCAGTTCTACGAACGGTGCCTGCGCGCCGGTGACCAGCAACGCGATGCTGGTGTCCGGGGCCACCCGCAGACCTCGGGCGGCGAGGTCGTCCAGGCCATGGCCGTCGAGCTCAGCACGGGCGAAGGTGTCCAGGGCAAGCGGTCCGCTGCCGGCCGGCACCGCATAGCGGCCGGCGAGCACGGTGATCTCCTGCTCGTCCTGCATCGCCCGCAGCGCGATCGAGGCCGCCGCGGAGATCGCCAGCTCGTACTCCTCCGGCTCGGCATAGTCCACCGGGACGCTGTCCACCAGCAACGTGATGTGCGAGCGGCGGGTGTCAAGGAACTGCTTGACCATGAAATGGCCGGCCTTCGCCGAGGATTTCCAATGAATGTAACGGCGATCGTCACCCGGGACGTAGTTGCGCAGAGCATGGAAGGCGAGGTCGCTCATCGACAGGTCGTTGGTGGTCTGCCCCTCCAGGTCACGAAGCAGTCCCGAGCCGAGCGAATCGAGGGGCGTCGTCACCGGCCGCACGAACAGCTCGATCACCTCCGTCCAGCCGACCTCCCTGCGGAGCAACCCCAGCGGATCACCGCGGACCGTCCGCGCCGGTCCGATCGGTATCACCCCCCGTCGGTGGGTGGGTACCACGAACAGCTCCTCATGGGATGCCGCCGGCCGCAGGATCGGGAGGTTGAAGCGGGCGACACCCTGCCCGACCGGAAGTTCCAAGGCCAGCGGCAGCAACGGTCGGCGGGCCAGGCTGGTCACCCGAACCTCGCCGGTGGCCGCCTCACCGACCACCACTCGACGCGGCTCCACGCGCACCGCCACCCGGAACGTGGCCCGTCCGATGGCCAGTGCCGCGCACAGGATGAACAGCAGCCAGCCGCCCGCGGCTGCCAACATCAACTCGATCCAGCCGAGTCGCCAACCGAGCAGCCAGCACAGCATTCCGGTACCGAGCACCGACCAGCCGAGCGGGGTCACCGGGGCCAGCGCCGGCGTGGTCCGGAGGACCGTTCGAAGCAGGCGAGGCGCAGTGCCGACAACGGTCACTCCACGGCGTAGCACAGTGCGGCCTCGGGCGGCCTCCGTTTGCGCTGGCATGCGGTGGCTGGTCATGTCTCAGGCAGCCCGGTTCGTCGGCGGGGCTACGTCAGCCACTATCTCGGCAATCACCTGCTCCACCTCGACACCGGCGAACTGGGCCTCGGCATCGAGCAGGATGCGGTGCCCCAGCACCGGCTCGGCCAGTTCCTTGATGTCGTCCGGAAGCACGAACGGGCGGCCGTCGGCGGCGGCCCAGGTCTTGGCGCAGCGGATGAAGGCAAGGCAGCCACGCACCGAAAGACCGAGCCGGACGTGCGGATGCCGCCGGGACTCCTCGGCCAGCCTGCTCACGTACCCGAGTACGGCAGCGTCGACGTGCACCTCGTCGGCCAACTGACTCATCTGCGCCACGACATGGGCCGTGACGATGGGCTGCAGGGCCGCGGTACGGTCGCGGGTCTTGGCATCGAGCAACAGCGCGACGGTCGCCTCGTGATCCGGGTAACCGACGCTCGTCTTCATCAGGAAGCGGTCCAGCTGCGCCTCCGGAAGCCGGTAGGTGCCGGCCTGCTCGATCGGGTTCTGGGTGGCGATGACCATGAACGGTTGCCCGACGTCGTGCCGGATGCCGTCCACCGTGACCCGTCCCTCCTCCATCACCTCGAGCAGTGCGGACTGGGTCTTCGGCGACGCGCGGTTGATCTCGTCGGCTAGCACGATGGTGGCGAAGATCGGGCCCGGGTGGAACTCGAACCTGGCCTGCTGCTGGTCGTAGATGGTCACGCCGGTAACGTCAGAGGGCAGCAGATCCGGGGTGAACTGGATCCGGCTGTTCACGCCCTGCACGGTGGCCGCAAGGGCCTTGGCAAGGCTGGTCTTTCCCGTTCCGGGAAAGTCCTCCAGCAGCAGATGCCCTTCCGACAGCAGGCAGGTCAGCGCGAGCCGGACCACGTGTGGCTTGCCCAGCACCGCGTGGCCGACATTGTCGGTCATGCGTTGGAACGTCTGAGCAAACCACTGCGTCTGCTCGTGGGTAATTGTCATGGAAATTCCTCATCCAGAGCCGAGATAGACAGAATTCGATTGGTAGCCGCCGAAGCCGATGCTGGTGTTGGCGTTGGTGTTCTCGCAGTAGTCCTGGGTCGTGCCGGAGAACGTCTGGTTGGACGACGTGATGTTGATCGTGTAGCCAAGGGTGGCCGAGCTGTAGTAGGAGCCCGGGTCGTAGCAGGTCCAGCTGTACCTCCCGGTGGGGAAGTTGCTGACCGTGAAGTTGATCGTGTGGCAGCTACCGGTGCAGGAACCCGGCTGATGGGTGGCCAGGCCTCCGTCCCAGGCGTTGATCGTGGGCTGTGGGGGGTCGGTGCAGTTGGGGCCGGTGATGTCCAAGCCTTGGCTCTGGTCCTGGCCGTCCCAGGCATAGACCTGCACCGAATGCCCTGCCCCATCGGAAGGACGCCCTCCGTAGCTGTACGAGGTTGTGTTCCCGATATCTTGGATCCCGCCGTGATCGAGGGAGATCCGGTAACTGACGATGGTGCGGGAGCCGGTGGCCCTGGCCTGCTGCCAGTTGACGTCCAGGCTGCTTCCGTTCCGGTTGCAGCTGCCGCTCGGCGGTGCGCCCGGCGGCCCGTTCGTGACCACCGGGTCACTCGGGCCGGAGATCTGGCCCGAGGAGTTCTGGGCTCCGGTGTTGCTGCCGTTGTCCTCCCAGAGCGCGAACCGCACCCCCTGTCCGTACGGCAACTGGCTGATCGACTTGGTGTCGCCGGTTCCGCCGCCCGGTGCGTAACCGCTCCAGGAGCCGCAGGATGCCGAGCCGCTCGACGGCGCGCTGCCGTCGGTGGTGTAGGCGCAGTGCACGGTCGACTTCGAGCCGTTGGATGCGCTCGTGGTGAAGCTGATGGACGCGTAACCGTCCGGGTCACCGGCGCTCGGCGCGTGCGCGGTCGGCGGATCCATCTGGTCCGGGGTGGCTGCCACCTCGTAGTCGATGGTTGTCGCGGGCGAGGTGTGATCCTTCGGGTCGGCGATGCCCGGCTGGTTCGTCGCGGTCACCGCGTAGGTGTAGGTCTGGCCGACCGGTGGCTGGTCGGTGCACGCGTTCTGGGTCGGCTGATGCTCGGCGCAGTCCACCGGATTACCCGATCGGGTTACCGCATATCTGGTCGGGCCCTCTCCGTTCGGCTGTTCCGGGTCCCAGCTGAGCACGATCGTCCGGGACTTGGAACCGGTGTCGTTGGCGTAGCCGATCTTCAGCCCGCTCGGCGCGGCCGGTGAACCGGTCGGCCAGCCCGTGGTGGACGTCGGCGTGCTACGGCCGCCGCGGTTGTAGGCGATGATCTGGAAGGTGATCTGGTTGTTGGGCAGGCCGTGGATGGTCGTGGTGGTGAGTGCGCCCGCGACCGAACTGGTGCCGCCGGGCCAAGTGATCCCGTAATGGTCGACCGGACTGCCGTCCGGCTTGTCGGCGTTCCAGGACAGCGTGATCTGCTTATCCAGTTGTTGTGACGACACGAATCCGGACACCGGAGGCGGCGGGGCGTCCGGCATGTCGGGTCCGGACTGCAGGCTGTACGGGCCGTAGTCCACCGCGTTGTGGGCACGGACGGTGAACCGGTAGAGCTCGCCGTTCTTGAGACCGCCGATCGTGCAAGGTGAGGCCGGACAATTGGTCGATCCGGAGGTCGCACCGGTGTACGCGGCGGTGTAGCCGTCGATCGGCGAACCGTGCGGATCCGGCGCGACCCAGGTGATGATGGCCTCGTGGCTGCGGATGCCTGGCCTGGGCGTCACAACCGTCGGCGCGCCGGGCTTGTCGATGACCTGCACCGAGATCAACCCGCTGACCTGGCGGGCGGTGTCGCCGGTGTCCACGTCGGTGACTACGTAGCGAAACACCAACATTCCGCTGACGTTGTCGTGCGGAGTGATCGCGACGGCCTGCTTGCCGCTCTTGGCAGCCGACGCCGAGTCACCGTTGACCTGCGATATCGACACCACCGAGACGGTGCCGAGGCCGAACGGCGAGTTGACGTAGCCGCCGATGTTGATCTTCTTGGTGCTGCCGGCATGTACGCCCTCGGCCGCGATCGGCGATACCACCAGTGGCGGTGCCTCCAGGATCGCAATCGGGAATTCCGCGGACGCCGAGGTGCCGGTGGCGGTCACCGTTACCTTTCCGCGCGCGCCTGCCCGAGCATTATGGCCTGCGACTACCACGGGGATCCGCTGGCCGTTGTTGCGAAAGCTGACATCGGCGATCGGATCGTGCGACCAGGACAGGGTGTAGCTCAGCGGCCCGCTCGCGGGGTCGGGCAGCCATACGTGGCATTGCGCGGCGACGTTGATCGGCGTTCCGGCCGGCGCCCCCCGAACCACGTTGATCGCGGTGGCCGGGCAGCGCAGCACCGGCGTGCGGGCGCCAACCTGGACCGGCACGGTAATGATGGCGTTGCGGGCGCCGGCCGTATTCAGCTTCAAGCCGTTGCTCACCAGGAAGCTCACTGCGGCCGGGCCGTTGTAGTGCGGAACCGCGGTCAGCGTCAATTGGTCAGAACTGCGCGGGGTGGCGATCTTGAGCCCGATGTTCGGCGAACCCCAGATCTGGTCGGTCCGGCCGAGGCGCAGCGGCTTGTGCTGCGGGTCGATAACGTAGTCCTTGATGGCGATGGTGATAGAGCCCTTGGCCAGGTCGATCGTCTTGCCGTTCCAGTACGGAGCCGCGTCGAGTCCCGCCGGGATGTAGACGTTCGCGGTCGCCTGCGCGCCGCCGGATGACTTGATTACGTAAGGCAACACCTGCGGGTGGGCGGTGAGCGTCGCGGTGAGCGTCCCACCGGCGGTGCCGGCCGGCGAGACCACGCTGACTGTGCCGCCCGCGGGATCGGAGTTCCCCTTGAGCAGGTCCACCTTGACGGTGCTCGCGCCCGGCGTGATGTGCGCGAACTGGTCGACGGCGATCGGTGGCGGGTGGAAACCCTGCTTGATCGTGACGGTGATGGGCGCCGAGGAGGTCTGCCCGAGGTCGCCGACAACGCCATAGAGCACGGTGACCGTTCCGGTATCCGTGTGCTGCGGAACTTCGATATCCAGCCACCCCGGGGTCTTGTCCAGGGTGATCCCGGCCGCTCTATCGGTATTCAGGGTGGCCGGGTCCTGCAAGGTGGGTGGATCGCCCTGCGGGAAATCCACATACGCGCGCGAGACGGCATGCAGCCGCAAGTGCTCGCCGGGGGCGGCCGTGACGGCGATCGGGTGCGGCACCGGTGCCGGCAGCACGTCGGGCGGGATCACCGCGATCCGCACCGTCGCGGTGGCGGCGGCGCCCGACGGGTCGGTGACCAGGTAGCTGAGTTGGTCGGTGCCGCCGTTGCCTCGGTAGGGATAGGCCTGATAGGTCAGGGAGTTCCCGGTGTAGGAAAGCAATCGCCCGAGTTGAGGTGCGGGTGAGCGTCCCGCTACCGCCCCTAGGCCGGCAACCGTGACCGTGTCGCCGTCCGGGTCGACGCCGGAGGTGGGCACCGGGATGGTCACCGTGTCACCCGCGCCGACCCGCGCCTGCAGATCCTGAGGCACCGGCGTCTGGTCCGGATTGGTTTTGGCGTTGACAGGCGGGGTGATCGTCACCGTCACGGTCCCGTCGGCCGCCGTTCCGGCAGCCTCCGCGCGGTAGGTGATCCGGACTTGCCGCTGGCTGGTCACGGCGGCCGCGGCGGGCGCCACATAGCGCACCAGGTTGCCCGAGACATACGCGGTTCCGTCTGCCGCGGAGCTGGTGCCGTCGAGCCCGGTGACGGTCAGCTGGCCCGGCGGCGGCTTGCCGCCCATGTTCTGCACGAGGGTGATCGGATCGCCACCGGCATCGACGTCGTTGTCCAGCACCGGGATGGTGGTCGAGCCGCCGGCGCGGACGGTGGCGAAGTCGGGTTGCGGAACCGGTTGATCCGGCTGGATCGGCGGCAGCTCGCTGACCGTGACCTGGCCGGTTACCGTTCCCAATCCGTCGGAAACGCCATACAGGATGCGGCCGCCGCCGGCTGACGGCAGGTTCTGGGTCGCATTGATCCGCAGCCAACGGCCGTCCACGATCGCCACCTGCAGCGGAGCACCCGCGGCGTCAACCCTTGCACTCACCACGTCAAGCAGGTTCCCCGCCGGGTCGTAGTCGTTGGCCAGCACGTCGACCAACGTCGGCGCCGCACCGTGCACCACCGCGCTGTCCGGGCCGGCAACGATCGGTTCGGGCGTTCGTCCCTTGAACTGCAGGCGGATCTGAGCCGGCTTGCTCGCCGCCGCCGCGCCGTAGCCTGCCTGATAGCTGAGCAGGTAGGGTCCCGGCGCTGACGCGGTGACCGTGATGGCGCCGTGCTCCGCGTCGGTCGTGACCCGGAGGTTCTTGGGCTGGTTGACCGAACCAGCAATGGTGAGGGTCGCGTTGAGCGTGGACGGATCCGAGCCGGGAAGGTCATTGTCCAGCGGGTAGATGACCAGTGGCCGGTCGACCTGCCCCTGGGCGAAATCGTTCTGGGCCACCGCGGGGATCGCGTGCGCCGACTCCGGCTGCACGTCGATGTGCAGCGACCACGCCGTCGTCTTGTCGCTGCCTCCGTCGCCGACGGTGTAAGTGATCTGCTGAGGGCCGGACTTCTCCGGTGCGGTGTAGACCAGCTGACCCGTCGAGGTGGTGATCACCGAGCCGGCCGACGCCTTCGCCGCGGTCAGGGTCGAGGCGTCTCCATCGAACTTGTTCCGCCAGTCGAGGAGTGCCGGGATGGTGATGGAGCCGTTGACCGGTGTGGCCCAGTGCCGGTCGACATACCCGGCCCGGAGGTTCGGTTCCTGGTACTCACCCTCGGGCCTGACCATCACCGTCACCTGGGCCGGGCGGGACGGCTTCGGCCCACCGTCGGAGACGGTGTAGGTGAAGGTGTAAATCCCGCTGGTGCCGGGCTGCAGGGTTGCCAGCACCGTCTGGCCGTCGGGAGCGATCGCCAGGGACAGCTGCGTGCTGCTGGGTTGGCCGACGCTGGCGACGGTGAGCACCTTGCCGGCCGGGTCGGAGTCGTTGTCCAGCACGTAGAGCGGCGTGACGCGACCAGCCCGGGCACCCAACTGGTCATTGGCCGCGATCGGTGGCTTGGTCTGCGGGCTGTTCGTCGTGCCGTCCCCCGGGTGGTTCCTCGGCGTCTGCTCCTTGGGCGGCTTGATCTTGGACCAGTCGTCCAGCTCGGCCGGCGACCCGCTGTCCAGGTCCCAGACCCGTCCGGGACGCCATTCGTTCAGCAGGAGCTGCTGCCGGTTGACCCGGAACACCAGGCTCGCGGTTGTCGAGTGCAGCGATGCCCGGTGGAGCTCGGCCGAGCCGCACTCGGTCGCGGTGCTGCCCTGCGCGCCGCCCCAGGCGGCGAAGATGCACCCGCGCAGCTGGACCGGTGCTGCCGGATCACCGGCACTGTATGGTTCGGCGATCCTGCTGACGATGGGCTGGTGGCCGAGCGATACCGAGAACAGTGCACCGCTCGATGCCACCAGCACGGCGTCGGTAGCGGGCCCCGGCTGCTGCAGCACCGCCGTCGTCGCATCGGTGAGGGTGATCGGTTCCGCGCCGTGAACCAGCAGGGTGGCGCCGGCGGCGTCCGGTATCTGGGCCAGTACTACTGGCACCGAACCCACCACGGTCACCGATAGTGAACCGGCCAGGTCGGCGTCCAGTTTCTTGGCGGGGGCGGTGCGGAAACCCGTGCCGCTGGGCGTCACGACGGTCATTCCGTCGGCCGGTGACACGGCATAGATCACGCCGTTCTGCCCGACCGCCATCGCCGAATGCGCCCCGACGGAGCGGACTACCTTCGGAGCCGATCGGTCCAGGCCGACCAGTGGACCCAGTGAGGCGTCCGAGCTGTACCGCATCGCCCACAGCGCGCCGGACCCCGGGTTCAACACCGCCAGGGTGCCGCCGGCCATTGCGACCACGTCGCCGTCGTCGATGTCAGCCTTGTCGTTCGTGCCCAGCGTCAGGCCCTCGACGCCGATCGGCAGCAGGGTGCCGGCCGACCTATCCAGCCCTGCCACCGCCGAGCCGTCCTGCAGGACGTCCAGTTCGGCCGAGCCGGCGGATGCGTTGGGCGCCACAACGGTACCGTCGAATTGCCCGACGGCCTTGTTCATCCGTCCGAACTCACTGAGCTGGTCCGTCGAAACCCACACGCCGTCGTCGTGCAGGCGCGCGTGGTGCACCGGGTAGCCGGTGCTCGAGAGCGCATAGACCACCAAGGAAAGAATTGCGGTCGCGGTGACCGCTGCCGATGCCCAAGCCCTCCGGTGGCTGAACATGGATCGCTGTGACACGTTCCCCCCACGCCGATCTCGCGGTCCTTGCCGCGCTGATCGCTAGCTGACGTCCAGTCCGCACAGGCATGCTGCTCGCGGCGCGGAGCTGGAATATGACGGTTCACGCCCTCGGAAACCTCAGAGGATCCCGTCAGTGGCGTGCTCTGTTTGCGGTGTCCCGGACGTAGGCAGTCCGGTAAGACTTGGCAGTTGGCTTGTCGCAGCCGGAACGCTCAGGACGTTCGCAATGCTGTCGACTTGTATTTCGAAGCGATGGAGATCTCCACTCGAACGCCGCCGGCCGACTTAAGGGAGGGTCAAATGCGAAGCACCTCTCTTACGTCGTACATGACTGAACTCCTCGTGGCCGTACGCCGGCTTAACAATGCGGCGGCCTGAGCGACGATAGTCACCTGGGCGGCTGCTTGTTGACTACAAAGCGGTCAGAAAATCGAGCCGCGATTCGGGCCGGCATCACAGCGACCGGGTGCACAGCACTCGGCGCCAACCGGCCGAGCTGACCGGTTGGCGCCGAGTGGGGGTACGATCCGAGACTGGCGCCTCGGATTTGGCCGAGTGCTGGTCGACGGGTGGCGGTGGGGCTCACCGAGTTCTCAAATCCGCAAGCCCCCTCCGCCCGTCAGACCAGACGCACGAACCGGACAACGGCAGCGACCACAGTGATGAATCCGTGCCAGTCCATGACCTTCCTCCTTTCCGCTCATGGCAATCGTGTGTCTGGATTGATCAGGAGAACGGCCGACCCGGGCCCCATGACCGGCCGTGCGATTGCGAGGTGATCTCGCTCCGGAGCTGCGATGCTTCCTCGCGACCGTTGCCGAAACCCGTTACGACAACGGCACATTCGAGAACGAGGAGACAACAGTGATGAGGTTTACCTCGATAACTGCTGGTGATTCCCCCGTCCTGAACGTGTTCGCAAGCGAAGCATGCCTGACTGTCGAGCGGAGCGCGATGGGTAGCACTCCCCCGCGCCGCCGGCTGCCCGCCGGGGCAGTCTCGGGGCCTGGGCAGGCACAGCCGCGAGAGTTGCAGAGTCGTAGAATCTGCTTATTTCACCTGGCAAAACCCCGATCAGCGTGGAAGGACGCAACACACTGAGCTGCAACCTTTGCCGTCCGATCCGGTCGCCCCTACAGTGGTAGGGAGGTCGCCGGTTGCCCGGCGCTTGTCCGGCAACTAGGACCACGTCACGAGGGGGGTCCGGCATGAAGGAGATAAGCGCCGCTCATCTACGGCTGGGCCAGGAGTTACGGCGGATAAGGAAGGCGAGTGGCGTCAGCACCCGCCAGGTACGCAAGCCGTACTCCACCCAGGGGTACTTCAGCTCCGGCCACATCTCGCTGGTCGAGAACGGCCGGACGGTGCCCTCGCCGGAGCTGATCGACGCCTACGCCGAACTGGCCGAGGACGGCACCCGACTGCGGGCCCTGTACGCGCAGATGCAGGCGGCGGCGGCTTCGGCCGCGCGTCAGCGCAGGGGTGGCGCGGGTCAGAGCGAGACGCCGCCGCCGCAAAGCCTGGCCGAGGTGAGCTCACGCGAGGAGATTCAGCAGCATTACGTGGTCGAGCGGCACGAGGCCGAGTACTGGTTCAGCGCCACCGGCGCGATCACCTCGGTGCACTTCACGGTCGCGTTGAGAGCCGTTTCGCCCAACGTCCGGCTGTACTGCAGCGGTCATCAATATGGCGCCGACCTGCGGCCAGGGGTACTGGCCGTCGAGGCGGAGTCCGGCGCGACCCTGGCAGCAACCCGAGAAAGCGTGACCGGGGCGGTGCAATCGTTCTTCGTCCTCGATCGGATGATCGGCCCGAGTGACCCGCAACCGCACACGGTCACCTACCGACTCAAGGTGAACAGTCAGCTCCGGTCAGCACCGCACCTGCGATATCACGCCGAGGACGGCAACCTCAGCATGGTCCTGCACACCCGATTCTCGCCGCCGGCCGTTCCGACGCAGATCTGGTGGTTCGGTGCCAAACTGCTCGATGCCGAGCATCAGCAGCCGGGCAACGAGTTCGCCATCGACGACTCGCACAGCTACTCGCGCACCTTCGATCAGCTCGTGCCCGGATGGTGCTACGGCTTCGGGTGGACCTGGGAGTTGCCGGAGGCGCCGTGCTCTTGCCGGTTGGCAAGACCGGTCGACCCTGCATAGCTTCACGAGTGCCTTGCTGGCAAGCACGTCGTGTCGGCGGGGTGGTGCGAGCTATCGGGGGGAAGCGTGGATATCGAGGACGCGGGTTGCGCGTCAACACTCGCGGCAGTGGGATCCGGCTTCCGCTCGCATCATCCGGCCGAGGCGCCGCGTTGCCAGCAGCGCGGTTGCCAGCAGCGCGGTTGCCAGCAGCACGGTTGCCAGCAGCACGGTTGCTAGCAGCGCGGCTAAAGGCCGGCCGGTGGTGGTGCCCCGACCGGCCAACCGAGCCACGTGCGTACCGGCGGGTCGGCCGAGCGACCCGAACCGCGGTGCCAGATCCGCACGGCCACCGCGAGCACCTCGGCCACCCCGTATTGGCGCGAGTCCGAGCCGGCCCGGCTGTGGTCCGAGGCGAGCAGCCAGCCGCCGGCCGCCGGTCGTACCGCCCGTTTGACCACGAGCAGCTCCGGCCTGCTGGCAAAGCGGGCGAGCACGATGGCACCGGGACGCACCGGCGCACCGTGCCGGACCAGGACCACGTCGCCGGGCAGCAGGGTGGGGGTCATCGAGTGACCGATGACCCGAATCCGCTGCCAGCCGAGCAACGCCTGCATTCCGACCATGCTGCCGGAACGGCGGATGGCTTGCGGAGTAGGGTCATCTGCGGATGAGCAATTCGTCCAGGATCAGCCTGGCGGAACGCTCGCGTGGCGAGTTGTGAATGGAGGAGTTCAATGCGCTTGATGCGTCGTGTGGCCACCGCCTCGGCACACTGCGACCTGCCGTGCGGGGTTTACGACCCGGCCCAGGCCCGGATCGAGGCCGAGTCGGTGAAGGCCATCATGGAGAAGTACCAGGCCAACGAAGACCCGGTGTTCCGCACCCGGGCACTGCTGATCAAAGAGCAGCGCGCCGACCTGGTCAAGCACCACCTGTGGGTGCTGTGGACCGACTACTTCAAGCCGCCGCACTTCGAGAAGTACCCGCAGTTGCACGAACTGTTCAACAAGGCCACCAAAGCCGCCGGCGCGGCCGGCGGCAAGGGCTCGGTCGACCCGGCCGAGGGCCAGGCGCTGCTCGACCTGATCGCCGAGATCGACACCATCTTCTGGGAGACCAAGAAGGCTGCCTGAGCTCGCCCGCGAGCAACCCCGAACCGGGCCGGATGCAACGTCGTCCGGCCCGGTTTCGTGCTTCACGCGTTGAAGTGCTGGTTGATCTGGGTGCGGCTGTTGATGCCGAGCTTGGTGTACACCCGGGCCAGGTGGGTCTGCACGGTTCGGGCCGAGATACCGAGGCGGTCGGCGATGGCCGCGTCGTGATCGCCGCGGGCCGCCAGCGCGGCGATCTGTCGTTCACGCGCGGTCAGCGGCACCGCCGCCGCGGCGCCGAACAGCCAGGGTGAGGTCGCACCCTCGCACTGGGCCCGCAGCAGCGCCGCGCGGGCCGCGCTGGCCCGGGCCGGCCGGGGATGCCCGGCAGCGGTGTGCGCGAGCGCGGCCTCGGCCGATGCCTCGGCCGCCAGCAGGATCGCGCAGTGCACCTCGAACCGGCGGGCGACCTCGTCCAGCGCGACCGGGTCGTGCGCCGCCAATGCCGAGGCGTGGTCGATCAGGCACCACGCGAACGTCCCGTCGACATGCGTGGCGGCCTCTCGCAATGGGATGAGGATGGTCCGAGCGAGACCGTAGCGAGCCGCATCGTGGTAACCGGCGAGCGCGACGTTCCACTGCTCCTGGTCGGCGGCCACGCCAGCCGCCCAGGCCGCGTGGTCGGCGGCCTCGGCCATCCGTACGTCGGCGGCGTGCAGCGCGGCCACGGCGAGTTCGAACTCCGGTTCGTACATCTTCATCCGCGGCGCGTCGGCGCAGGCCTCGAGGGTCTGGCGCGCGGTGCTCAGATCTCCGACGGTGGCAGCCGCCCGGGCCAGCATCGAGCTGATATGTCGCTGGAACGACTGGTCGAACGGAGTGAGCGCGGCCAGGCAGCGACGGAATCCCCGCAGTGCGGTGGAGGGCCGGCCGCGGACGAGTTCGACCCGGGCCACGCAGTACTCGCCGCGGGGTGCGGCGAACGGGTCGTGCTCGGCCGCGGCCCGGGCCCGCATCCGGTGAGCGCGTTCGCTGGCCCGGTCGAACTCGCCCTCCTCGAGCAGCGCGCAGATGGCGATCAACTCGATGCTGGCATGGCCGAAGGGCACCGCGTCCCGCACCGTCGCGGCCACTGGACCGACGGCATCGGCCAAGGCCACGGCGTGCCGAGTACGGCCGAGCCAGTACTCGGCGCCGACCGCGGCGATCGCCGCGAACGTCCGCGCGACCGGATGCACGCCTGGCTGCCCACCCGGCTGCCCATTCGGATCCTCGAGGAGCGGGCCGGCCACCTCGAGCGCCTCGGCCGAGCGCCCGTCGAAGGCCAGCAGCGCCGCGTGCAGGCCACGCAACTGGTCACTGGCGGCCGGATCGCCGGCCATCACCGCCGCCACGAAGTCGGCGCCGCCCGCGGCGTCCCCGCTCAGCAACCCCTGCCCCATCGCGGCGCAGTACACCAGGGCTTCCCGGTCGGCCGAGGTGAGCGACTCCGGCGGCAGCGTCTCGGTCAGCTTTCTCGCCTCCGCACTGCGCCCGGCGTGCGTCAGGATCTCGGCGAGCAGCACGGTGGCCTGCAGCGAGCCGCTCACCTCATGCGCATGCCGGGCCAGCCGCTCGGCCGTGTCGAGGCTCAAACCTCGCGCGGCCCGCGCGGCCGCCAGCAGCCGCTCGGGGTCCACGCTCCGCCCGTTCTCCAGCCGCCACAACGCGGCCCGGACGAGATCGTGCGGCGACGGATGCTGGACCGCCTCCAGCTTGCTGGCCAGCGAAAGGCGTAGCCGGTGCAGTCGCAGCAGCGGAATGTCGGCGCGCAGCACCTCACCCTGCAGCGGGTGCGCGCTGCTGACCTCCGGCCCGGCCAGCCCGGTGGAGACGGTGATCAGCCGGTTCGCGTCGAGTTCGTCCAGCACCGCCTCACCGACCAGCTCGACCACGACCGGCACCGCGAGGGGTTCGCCGGCAGCCACCGTCTCGAGCGCGGAGCGCTGTGCCTCGGGCAGCGTCGCCAGCCGGGACCGCACCAGCTCGCGGATGCCGCTGCTGATCGGCGGCTCTCCGACCAGCGTCCAGGCCGTGCCTCGCCACACCAGGGTCGAGGCCGCCAGCGCGGCGCTGACGAGTTCGCGCAGCAGCAACGGATTGCCCTTGGCCCGGCTGGCGAAGGTCCGCGCGGCGGCGGAGTCCACCGGTGCGTCGAGCACGGTTTCGAGCAGCTCCAGAACCTCGTCGTCGGCCAACCCGCCCAGCTCGACCCGCTCGCACCAGCCGTCGCACCACAGCCGCTCCACCCCGCCGGGCAGCCCGAGATCACGGGCGGTCGCCAACACCGCCGCGGTGCCGTCGGCGGCCAGTTGCAACAACACCTGTGCCGAGCGCTCGTCGAGCAGTTGGGCATCATCGACCACGAACAGCACCTTGGTGCCGGTCGGTGGCGCGAACGCCTCGGCCACCCGCCGCGCCACCTCGATGGGGTAGCGGATGGAGGTGTCGACCGCCGTCAGCACCCCGGCGAAGGCCTCGAACGGCGCCCCGCTGGACACCGCGCGGCCGATCACGCGTCCGACCGGCATCGCCTGGCCGGCTCGCTCCGCCGCCTGGCGAGCCAGTGCCGTCTTGCCGACGCCCGCCTCGCCGAGCAGCAGTGCGCCCATGCCGGACGTGATCAAGGACTCGATGCGCGCCAACTCAGCCGCACGACCGACGAAGGGCCACCGACGGGCCATGACGCGTACGGTATCGCGACGCGAGCCCCGGCTACGTCCATTCGCTGCTTTACTCGGCTCCGCGCTCGCTACCCTCCTCGTCGCCTGGGGTCGATCTCGTCGGGACACCCGCCAGCGTCGCGTGCCGGCCGACCGGGCGCGTCGGTAACGATTACGCAGGCCGTCGCAGGACGCAGGCCGTCGCAGGTACGCAGGCCGTCGCAGGTACGTCGCCGTCGTAGGTACGTAGTGGCTACGGATGCGCAAGCTGCCGGCACCCGCTTGAGTAGCCCCCGCACACCACTAGCAGCGCCCGATCCGGGGGGACGGCCATGCGAGGCGAACCGATTACCGCTCGACCCAGCCGCGCGGTGTTGCTCGTTGCCGCGGTCGGAGCCGTGACCGCCCTGGCCAGCGGATGCAGCAGCAGCGGTGGCACGGCCACCACCTCGACCCCTCCGGCACCGGTCGCGCGCGTTACCTCGACCCCACCGAGTTCCAGCGCCGCCCCGCCGACCTCGGCCGCACCAGCCGCGGCCGTCAACCTCTCGGGCAGCTGGTCGGGCCGGTACGGCGGCGCTTTCACGGGCACGTTCAAGCTCAGTTGGCAGCAGACCGGGTCCAGCCTGCGCGGCACCATCACGCTGTCCACGGAGCCGAACCCGCTGACCCTCACCGGCACGGTCACCGGTACCGCGATCAGCTTCGGCACCGTCGGCTCGGCCGCGATCACCTACACCGGCACGGTGTCCGGCTCGTCGATGGCCGGCAGCTATCAGGTCGGCGGCGCGCCCGGCGGAAGCTGGAGCGCCACCAAATCCTGAGCCGGCACGGCCACCTCCACTCGCGTTACGGCTGATGTGGCGGGTAGTAGTGCGGCACGTTGACCATCTGCACGACGGCCATGCGCTGCTGGTGCGCGCCGCAGGCCATCACCAGGGCGATGATCCATCCGATCACGGTCCAGCCGGCGAACAGGTTCACCAGGGCGACCGCCAGGCTGTTGGACTTGCCTCGGCTTGCCGCGATCGCCCAGGGCAGCAGATACCCGAGGGTGAGCACGGTCAATACCCAGGCGAAGACGATCTCGACGGAACTGGTCCGTTGATCCGTGCCACCCATCGCGCCAGCGGCCATAGCCCCGGCCGGATAGGCCATCGGCTGCTGCGGCATCGAGGCCGGTACCGGGATAGGTCGCACCGCCTCGGTCCAGCACTGCCCGTCCCACCACCGCTCGTATCCGGGCTGACCATCCGGATACCAACCGGGTGGCGGCTGGGCGGAAGGGTCCCGGTAAACCACTGGCTCAGACATGTGCACAGTGTGAAGTACCGACACCCTTCGCATCGGCGGCTTTGGCGGATCGCGACGGTTCGTCTAGGGCGGGACCTGTTAGCGTGCCCGGATGGCTCCTGATCCACTGCCGGACGGCGTTTCCGCGCTGGTCATCGTCCGGCATGGCGAGACCGAATGGAGCCGTAGCGGCAAGCACACCGGCCGAACCGATGTGCCACTCACCGAGGCCGGTGAGCGGCAAGCCGGCCAAGCCGGACGGCTGCTGCCGGCGCTGTTGCCGGCTGACGGGCAGCTTCTCGTGGTCAGCTCACCGCGATCCCGGGCGGTCCGTACCGCCGAGCTCGCCGGCTACCCGCCCACCGAGCTGACCGAAGACGCCGGCGAGTGGGATTACGGGGAGTTCGAGGGACGCACCACCGCCGAGATCCGCGAGCAGCATCCCGACTGGTCCATCTGGTCGGGGGACGTGCCGGGTGGCGAGACCGGCGCCGAGCTGACCGCGCGAGCCGACCGACTGCTTGCCCGCCGGGCGGCCGGGCAAACCTTGCTGGTGTTCTCGCACGGGCACTTCAGCCGCTGCCTGGCCGCCCGCTGGCTGGGCCAACCGGTGGATTTCGGCCGCTTCCTGCGGCTGGACACCGCTACGGTGTCCAGCCTCGGCTACGAACACGGCAACCCGGTCATCTTGCGCTGGAACCTCGATCCGGCGCTGCTCGCCGGCTGAGCGGCGATCGCACCCCCCGCATTGCCGTCGTCGCGCCGAAGGAGATAGCTTTTTCCCGCTGTGGCAGCACTGTCATCGCCGCAGCCGATGTGGTCAGGAGCAACGCGTGAGCCAAGCCGCCGCCGAGCAGGGCGCCAGCAACGACACCGTCGAACTCACCGTGCCCGCGAACCCCGCCTACGTCTCGGTGCTCCGCACGGTCACCGCCTCACTGGCCGCCCGTCGGGACTTCACCATCGACGAGATCGATGACCTGCGAATCGCCGTGGACGAGGCCAGCGCCTTGTTGCTGCCGCATGCCGTCGCTGCCGGATCGCTGTCTGCCTCGTTCGCCGGCGCGGACAACACCCTGACCATCCAGGTTTCGGTCTCCCTCCCGCCGGGCGGCTCGGCAGATGGGCCGGACCAGACCAGCTTCGCCTGGATGGTGCTCGCCGCGCTTGCCGACTCGGTCACCAGCACCGCCGCGGACGACCGGCTGATGCTGACCCTGACCAAGGCGCGAGGCGCCCGCAGTTCATGAGCGAACGTAACCGACCCGACCGCGAGCGAACCCATCAGCTCTTCCTCGAACTGACCGCGCTGGATCGGGGTTCGGCCCGACACAGCGAGGTTCGCGCCGAACTCGTCGAGATCCACATGGCGCTGGTGCGCTACCTGGCCCGTCGGTTCACCGGTCGGGGTGAGCCGGCCGACGATCTGCTGCAGATCGGCACCATCGGCCTGCTCCAGGCCATCGACCGGTTCGAGGTGGAACGCGGCCTGGAGTTCTCCACCTTCGCCACCCCGAACATCGTCGGCGAGATCAAGCGGCACTTCCGGGACCGGGGCTGGATGGTGCGGGTGCCGCGCCGGTTACAGGAACTGCAGAGCGAGTTGGCCAATGCCGTCAACGAATTGTCCCAACGGCTGGGTCGCTCCCCCACCATCCGGGAACTGGCCGAGCACATGGGCCTCACCGAGGAACAGGTCATCGAGGCCACCGACTCGGCTCGGGCGTACTCGGCCGTGCCGCTGGACGTACCCAACTCCTCGACCGGCATGACGGTGGCCGACGGTTTGATCGAGGCCGACGCCGCGCTGGAGCACGTCGAGTTGCGCCACGCGCTGCGGCCGGTGCTGGCCCGGCTCGGCGAGCGGGAACGCCGAGCCCTGTTGATGCGCTTCGTCGAGAACAAGACGCAGAACGAGATCGCCAAGGCGCTCGGCGTCTCGCAGGTACACGTATCCCGGCTGCTGGCCAAGACCCTGTTGGAACTGCGCAGCAAGCTGCCGGACGTGCACGTACCGGGATAGCGGACTTACAGCATCCGATCCAGGGCGGTCCGGGCCGAGGGCGTGGACAGCAGCGCCAGCACCGCAACGGCCGACACCAGCACCGGTACGCCGGCCAGTGGCCGGCCGGCCTGGATGCCGAGTGAGTATCCGACCGGCAGCGCGAGCAGCTCCAGCAGCACGATCGGTGAACGCGAACTCGGGCGCAGGCCGAGCAGGCCGCGCCCGCACAGGTGGAAGATCAGCGCACCGAGCAACGCGAAGCCGGCGATCGCCAGCGCCGCCCAGAGCCGCTGGCTGGAGTGCACCGCGGCCAGGATCAGCAAGACCACGGTGATGACGGCCAGTGCGGCAGCCTGGGCCAGCACCAGGTAGGCGGCATAGCGCACGGTGGCCGGCGGCTGCTCGGACGGCAACGCTGACCCGGACGGCGATGTCGGCTCGCCGGACGAGGCGTGCTCCGGCGACGAAGCCTGCTCGGGCGTGCTCACCGCAGCAGCCTATGGCAGTCGGCCGGCCGACGGCCCGGCGGCAGGTACAGTCGCGACTGTGCGAGTGCTGGTGGTGGCGAACCCGCGGGCGACCAGCACCACCGCGCGCCAGCGCGACGTACTGGTGCACGCGCTGTCGGCCGACGCGAAGCTGGAGATCGAGGAAACCGCCAACCGCGGTCACGCCGCGGCGCTGGCCTGCCGCGCCATGCGGGACCGGGTCGACGTGGTGGTCGCCCTCGGCGGCGACGGCACCGTCAACGAGGTGGTCAACGGCCTGCTGACCGACGGGGTGCACCCCGACCTGCCGGCGCTCGGCGTGGTACCCGGTGGTTCGACCAACGTGTTCGCCCGCGCGCTGGGCCTGCCCAACGACCCGTTCGAAGCCACCTCGATGCTGCTCGACGCGATGGCCGGCCGCCGCACCCAGCGGATCGGGCTGGGCCAGGCCGACGGCCGCTACTTCCTGTTCACCGCCGGCATGGGCTATGACGCGGCGGTGGTTGCCGCGGTCGAGGCGCACCGCCGGCGTGGCAAGCCATCCACCCACCGGCTCTACGTCCGCACCGCGGTGAGCACCTACTTCCGACAGGACCGTCGGCATCCACGGCTGCAGCTGGAACTGTCCGACGGCGGCGTTATCGAGAACCTGCACATGGCACTCGTGACGAACTGTGATCCTTGGACATATCTGGGCAATACCCCGATTTCCCCTACGCCACAAGCATCCTTCGCCACCGGCCTGGACGTCTACGCCCGCACCCGGATGGGTGCGCTCGGCTTGCTGCTGGCCGCGACCGGCATGCTCAATCAGGCCAAACCGGGCCACGCCGCCGCGACTTCGCCGTCCGACAGCCGAGTGAAACGCGTCACCCGGCCCTTCCGTCGACAGCCTCGCACGCCGGACAGCACAGTCAAGTTCGGCGCTCGGATCGAGCACGACCTCAGCTCGTTCGTGCTGAGCAGCAGTCGGCCGATGCCGTTCCAGGTGGACGGCGACGCGTTGGACTACCGGGATCGAGTCGAATTTCGCTCAATCCCCCAGGCAATCGAGGTACTGATTTAACAACGAGCGTACGAGAATGCTCGTTTATTCGATGCCCAGTTCGAATTGCACTGGGTTTTCACTGTGTAGACGCTGTCCCGGACATATTTCTGCAAATTCCGACTTGCTAGGTACGGAAAGGTGAGCAACGCTAGATCCACGACGTTGCGACGGCCCGAACCCACCGGCCACGCCAACGAGTTCGGGACAGGGCGACACACCCCTGCTTCCCGTACGGAAGAGGTTCTTGAAGTACGTCGCAGCTCGTGAAAGTATTCACAAGCGCTGCTGCGAAGCGTGTGCCCATGATTGCGTTACCGCTTCTGACCCGCAGCAGTACTCAAGCAAGTGAGGAGAACGAACGCATGGACTGGCGTCACCGCGCGGTATGCCGCGACGAGGACCCGGAACTGTTCTTTCCGATTGGCAACACCGGTCCTGCATTAATGCAGATTGAAGAGGCCAAAGCGGTGTGCCGTCGCTGTCCGGTCATGTCCGAGTGCCTTTCCTGGGCACTGGAAAGTGGCCAGGACGCAGGTGTCTGGGGTGGCCTGAGCGAGGATGAGCGTCGCGCGCTGAAGCGCCGCAACGCCCGAGCACGCGCACGCATGGGCTGATCAGCAGCTAGACCGCGCCTGCCGAAACAGGCAACAGTTCCACAATCGATCGGAGCCCGCTGCCGGTGCAGCGGGCTCCGACGTTCTCATCGAGGGCTGGACGTTCCGTCCAGCCGGCGAATCCGCCTCATCTCCGGGCCGGCACGTGATGGCTGGCACCTCATGCCCGGCACCTCAGGCCCGGCACCTCATGGCCGGCACCTCAGGCCCGGCACCTCAGGCCCGGCACCTTATGGCCGGCGCAGCGGAATCCGCAGCGTGACCGCGGTGCCGGTCTCCCCCGCGCCGGTCCGCCGGGTCAACTCCATGCTGGAGTTCAACTCGGCGCTGACCAGCGTCTGCACGATCTGCAGGCCGAGCCGGTCGGAGGCGCCGAGCGAGAACCGGTCCGGCAAGCCCGCCCCGTCGTCGAGCACCTGGACGGTGAGCACGCCTCGTGCGCGGGTGCCGATCACCCGCACGGTGCCGCTCCGGTCGTTCGGAAAGCCGTGCTCGACCGCATTGCCGATCAACTCGGTCAGCACCATGACCAGCGGAGTGGCCAGGTCGGCCGGCAGCTCACCGAAGGAGCCGGTCCGGCTGACCGACACCCGGCCGCCACCACCGCTGACATCGGCGAGCATGCCCAGCAGCCGGTCCACCACCTCGTCGAAGGCGACCTCCTCGTCGATCGCCGAGGACAGCGTCTCGTGCACCAGTGCGATCGAGGAGACCCGCCGCATCGATTCCTCCAGCGCCGTCCGAGCCTCGGCGTTGGCCACCCGGCGGGACTGCAGCCGAAGCAGTGCGGCCACCGTCTGCAGATTGTTCTTCACCCGGTGGTGAATCTCGCGGATGGTCGCGTCCTTGCTCAGGATCTGCCGATCCCGGCGGCGCAACTCGGTGACATCCTGCAGCAGCACCAGCGCGCCGAGGGACTCGCCGCGCGGATGTAGCGGAATGGCTCGCAACTGGACGGTGGCACCGTCACCGCTGTCCACCTCACGGCTGGCCGGATGGTCACCGCGCAATGCCTCGGTCATCATCTCGGCCAGATCGGCGGCCTGGAACGGATCGTGTGCCTGGCTGGCCACCGCCGCCGCCAGCGACTCCCCCTGCAGGTTGCCGGCGAAGCCCAGCCGGCGCACCGCGGAGGAGCCGTTCGGGCTGGCGTAGAGCACTCGACCGGCGCTGTCCACCCGGATCATTCCGTCACCGACCCGAGGCCCCGAACCCTCCTCGCGCTGGCCGGTCGGGCCGGGAAACTGCCCGGTGGCCACCATCGAGGCGAGGTCCGCCGCACTCTGCAGATACGCCAGCTCCAACTGGCTCGGACTGCGCACGCTGGTCAGGTTGCTGTCCCGGCCGAGCACCGCGATGGTCTGGGTGTCGAACACGATCGGGATGGCCTCCCGACGGATCGGAATGCCGTCCTCCCAATCGGGATCGGACTCCCGGAAGATCCGCGACTCGACCATTGCCACGTGCAACGAGCCGGCCCGATCCTCCGGCAGTTTCTCGCCGACCCGGTCGTGCAGGTAGGCGGTCGGGCCGGTGGTCGGCCGGCACTGGGCCGCGCACAGGAACGTGCCGTCCGGTTCGATCGGCACCCAGAGCAGGAGATCGGCGAAGGACATGTCCGACAGCAGTTGCCACTCGGCAACCAGCTGCTGCAGGTGCTCGGTCTGGGCCGCGGTCAGCGTGGTGTTGCTGGCGAGGAGGTAGGACAGCGCTGACATGTCCGCACCAGCGTGCCACATCGGTTCGCCGGCCGGGGTGCGGATCTGGCCTTTCGTCGCGCTGATGACGGCCGGCCCCGGTCGGCGTCAGCCGGATTCCGGCCACGCCAGCCGGTCGGCCCCGGCCCCGTCAGCCGGCGGCGGCGATCGCCTCTCGGACGGTGCGGTGGCCGGCTGCCAGGCTGGCCGCTGCCGCCGGCGGCAGCCCGGTTGCCAGATGCACGATGGCCGCCCGGGCGTTCCAGTCGCATTGCTCCAGCGCCTGCCAGACCGACTGCTCCGCGCAGCCGGTGCTGTCGGCCACTAGGTCAGCCACCCGACGGCGCAGTTTGTCGTTGGCGGCCACCACGTCCACCATGTGCCGGCCGTGCACGTGACCGAGCCGGATCATCGCGGTGGTGGTGAGGGTGTTCAGCACCAGCTTCTGCGCCGTGCCGGCGGCCAATCGGGTCGAGCCGAACACCACCTCCTCACCGACCGGCACCTCGACCGCCACGTCGGCCAGCGCGGCCAGTTCGGAATCCGGCACGTTGGTCACCGTGAGCACCGTCGCGCCCCGTTGCCGGGCTGACTCGGCGGCGACCCGGGTATACGGCGTCCGGCCGCTGGCAGCGACCGCGATCAGTACGTCCGGTGGCCCGGCGGCGAGTTCGGCAACGTCCGCGCGGCCCTGTGCCACGTCGTCCTCGGCCGAGTCGGTGCCGAGCAGGTGGCCCGGCCCGCCCCCGGCCACCCGAGCCTGGATCCGCTCGGCCGGAACCCCGTAGGTGCCGGGCAGCTCCGCCGCCTCCTGGACCGCGAGCCGGCCGGAGGTGCCGGCGCCGAGCAGCAGCCACCGACCGCCGGCCGCATAGGCGCCGACCAGCAGCTCCACCGCCCGTACCAGCTGCGGCTGCGCGGCCGCGACCGCCTCGGCCACCCGGGCCTGACCGGCCAACACCACCCGCACCGCCTGCTCGGTACTCAAGACATCGAGCGGCTGGTCGATTGCCAACTGATCGTCGAGCATCTGCCTCACCACGTCCGGGTCACCTTGGCCAGCCCGCGCGGCGCGTCCGGATCGGCGCCGCGCAGCAGAGCGAGCTGGTAGCTCAACTGCTGCAGCGGCAGGATCTCCACCACCGGGAAGAGCTCCTCGGGCAGCCCGTCGGTGCTGACCGACAGCACCGGGGGGCTGCCCGGCAGGCCCGGCAGGCCACCGACCACGACGAGCGCCGGTTGCCGCTGCTGCAACCGCTCCAGCACCGCCAGCATGGCACGCCCGCCGGCGCCGGGGGTGGCCACCGCCAGCACCGGCAGCCCGGCGCCCACCATCGCCATCGGCCCATGCAGCAGATCGGCTCCGGAGAACGCCTGCGCGCCGAGATAGCAGGTCTCCATCAGCTTCAGCGCCGCCTCGCGCGCGGTCGGGTAGCCGAATCCGCGCGCGGTGGTCAGCACCCGGTCGGCATCGGCGTACTGGGCGGCCACCTCGCGCACCGCGGCCGAGCGGCCGAGGGTGTCGCGGGCCGCCTCGCTCACGGCCGCGCCCTGCTCGGCCAGCTGTCGGCTGTCCGGCCCGCCGGCCGCCAACGGCATCAGCAGCAGGTAGAGCGCGAGCAGCTCGGCGGTGTAGGACTTGGTGGCGGCCACCGCGTGCTCCACGCCGGCTCGCAGGTCGATCGACAGCTCAGCCGCCCGGCTCAGGTCCGAATCCGGATTGTTGGTGACCGCCACGGTGATCGCGCCGCAGCCGCGCGCCACTGCCAGCGAGTCGATCAGGTCCGGCGAACCACCGGACTGGCTGACCGCCAGGAACAGCACATCGCGCAACGCCGGCCGGGCACCGTAGACGGTCATCGTCGACGGCGACACCAGCCCGGCCGGCAGGCCTAGCCGGACCTCGACCAGGTACTTCGCGTACAGCGCGGCATGGTCGGACGTGCCGCGCGCGGCCAGCAGCACGAATCGTGGTCGGCGGGCGGCTATCACCCGGCCGACCTCGGCCAGTTGCGGGCCGGCCTCGACGGCCAGCCGAGCCAGCACGGCCGGCTGCTCGGCGATCTCGGCTGCCATGTGCCGGCCGGCTGAAGAAGTCATCGAGCCGCTCCCCCCGAGTCGCCTGATTGGACTAGACAAATAGTTAGCCTGCCGGGTTGACCGCGCCAAGTCAATGGTATAGACCACTAGCCCCGACAATGAGATAGTTGGAGGCCGGGGACAGAGAGGAAGGTCAGTGTTGACCGAGGATCGACGGCGCGAGCCGAAGTACTACGTGGTGAAGCGGCATCTGCTCGACCTGATCGCCGAGTTGGCGCCCGGTGCACCGGTGCCGACCGAGCGAGAGTTGGCCGAGTTGGCCGGCACCTCGCGCACCACGGTCCGGCAGGCCCTCAGCGAACTGGTCACCGAAGGCCGGCTGGTACGCCGGCAAGGCTCCGGCACCTACGTCGCCGAGCCCAAACTGGCCTGGCCGCTGCAGATGTCCAGCTTCACCGAGCAGGCGGCCTCGTCCGGGTTGAAGGTGGAGACCACGCTGGTCTCGGCCGAGCGGATCCCGGCCACCCAGGAGATCGCCGAACTGCTCGATCTGAAGGTCGGTGCGCAGGTGCACCGGATCGAACGGCTGCGCGAGGTCAACGGCTCGCCGATGGCGCTGGAGCAGTCGCACCTGTCGGCCAAGCGGTTCCCCGGCCTGGCCAAGGCCCTGCGGCAGACCGGCTCGCTCTACCAGGTGCTGCACTCCGAGTTCGGGGTGTGGCCGCAGTCGGCGGTGGAGACGATCGAAACCGCGCCGGCCTCGCCCCGCGAGGCCGGCTTGCTGGCCACCGACACCGGCGCACCGATGCTCATCCTGTCCCGGCACAGCCTGGACTCCGACGGCAAGCCGGTCGAGTGGGTGCGCAGCTGGTACCGGGGCGACCGGTACACCTTCGTGGCCCGGCTGGGCATGCCGGCCACCTGACACCGTATGTCTGACGCCGGCCGCCGGACGTCCCCGGCCGGCGCGCCGGTAGCTTGCTGACGTCTCCGGCCCGGCGGACACCGGCAAAGTAGCCGCCGACTGGTGCGAGTCGCATTTCCTGGTTGTACCTTTGCTGCACTACATTGCCTGACTACATTGCCTGTGTTTGGGGTAAGTGCAACTGGGAGGTCGTCAATGGCTACACCCGCGCGCTACCGGCTGTCTGCCGGCGCGATGGTCGCGGTCACGATTCTGCTGGTGATTCCGATCCTAGCGCTGGTGATCGTGCCGATCTACGCTCGCAAATCCCCGGAGCTTTGGGGATTCCCGTTCTTCTATTGGTACCAACTGCTCTGGGTGCTCCTCTGCGGGTTCTTCACCTGGGGCGCGCACCTGGTTATCCAACGTGATCGCAGGACGACCGGGCGCGACCGCGCGGAGGTTCAGCGATGAGCGGGCACCCGGTCGAACTCGCCGCCGGCACGAAGGTGGACGGCACCGCCCTCGGCGTGCTCATCTTCTTCTTCCTGGTAGTGAGCGTCGGTGGGTTCTGGGCGGCTCGCTGGCGCCGGGCCGACTCCCCGCACTCGCTGGACGAATGGGGACTCGGCGGCCGCTCGTTCGGCACCGTGATCACCTGGTTCCTGCTCGGCGGCGACCTCTACACCGCCTACACCTTCATCGCGGTGCCGGCCGCCATGTTCGCCACCGGCGCGGTGTCCGGCTACTTCGCGGTGGCCTACACCATCCTGGTCTATCCGATCATCTTCATCTTCATGCCGCGGATGTGGTCGGTCGCGCACCGCAACGGCTACGTCACCGCGGCCGACTTCATCCGCGGTCGGTTCGACTCGAAGACCCTTGCGTTGGCCGTCGCGATCACCGGCATCCTGGCCACCATGCCCTACATCGCACTGCAACTGGTGGGCATCCAGGCCATCATCGACACCATCGGCATTGGCGGCAAGGGTAATGCCTTCGTCCGCGACCTGCCGCTGCTGATCGCGTTCGCGGTACTCGCCGCCTACACCTACTCCTCCGGGCTGCGCGCGCCGGCGCTGATCGCCTTCGTCAAAGACACCCTGATCTACCTGGTGATCGCGGTGGCCATCATCTACGTCGGCGTGCATACCGGCTTCCATCACCTGTTCAACGCGGCGCAGACCAAGATGGCGACCAAGAACCCGAAGACCCATGCGGCGACCGGGGTATTCGTACCGGCCAAGAACAACTACTGGGCCTACGCCACGCTTGCCTTCGGCTCGGCCCTGGCGTTGTTCATGTATCCGCACTCGATGACCGCGGTGCTTTCCGGCCGGTCGCGCAACGTGATCCGGCGCAACGCCGCGATCCTGCCGACCTATTCGCTGATGCTGGGCCTGCTCGCGCTGCTCGGCTACGCCGCCATCGCGGAGAAGACCTCGGTGGTCGGCACCGACGGCAAGCCGAACCCGCAACTGGCGGTACCGCACTTCTTCCGTGACCAGTTCCCGCACTGGTTCGCCGGGGTGGCCTACTCGGCGATCGCCATCGGTGCGCTGGTGCCGGCCGCGATCATGTCGATCGCCGCGGCGAACCTGTTCACCCGCAACATCTACCGCGAGTTCATCGCGCCGGGTGCGACGCCGAAGCAGGAGGCGACGGTTTCCAAGATCACCTCGCTGGTGGTGAAGTTCGGCGCGCTGATCTTCGTGCTGTCGTTGGACAAGCAGAATGCGATCAACCTGCAGTTGCTCGGCGGCGTATGGATTCTGCAGACGTTCGTGTCGGTCGTCGGCGGCCTGTACTCCCGCTGGCTGCACCGCTGGGCGCTGCTGGCCGGCTGGGCGGTCGGCATGGTGTACGGCACGGTGGCCGCCTACCACCAGAAGTCGGCCGCCACCAAGCACTTCGGCGGCTCGCTGGCCACCTTCCCGTACACCCACACCAAGATGTACATCGCCTTCTCGGCGCTGGTGCTGAACATCGTGGTGGCCGTGGTGCTCACCCTGGTGTTGCGGGCCGTGCGGGCGCCGGCCGGTCGCGACCAAACCACGGATGACGACTACTACGCCGAGTCCGACCTGGCAGGCGACACGCTGCCCGGGACGGAAGGTGGCCTGCCGGCGCCGGGGGCAGCGACCAGCCGGACCTGAGCAAGGGACCGGGCCGGGTAGCGGCGGTACCGCTACCCGGCCCGGCTCGCTGCCGCTGTGCGATGCTCGCTGTCGCCGTGCGCGCTACTCGGCCCGGTACTCCAGGTGACTCGTCTCGATGACCACCTGGCTGAGCCGGCCTCGAATCCGCTCCTTCAGCTCGCCCGGGGCGATGTCGCCACCGCAGCTGCGGGCGACCAGCGACTTGACGTCCTGCTCGAGGCCGAACCGGCGCAGGCAGGGCGCGCAGTCGTCCAGGTGCATCCGGATCCGGTGCCTGGCCTCATCGTCTGTCTCGTCGTCGAGATAGAGGTAGACATCAGCGAGGACCTCGCCGCAGTCCAGGCCGCCCGGGCCGAAACCGGTCATGAGTTGTCTCCTTCAGTGTTGCCCGGGCCACGATTGCCGCTGGCTACCAGGCCACGGCCCCGCGCATAGTCAGCGAGCAATGTCTGCAACTGCCGGCGACCGCGGTGCAACCGCGACATCACCGTTCCGATCGGGGTGTCCATGATCTCGGCGATTTCCTTGTACGCGAAGCCTTCGACGTCGGCCAGGTAGACCGCCAGCCGGAAGTCCTCGGGCAGCGACTGCAGGGCTTCCTTGACATCGGAGTCCGGCAGGTGGTCCAGCGCCTCCATCTCGGCCGACCGCAGGCCCGACGAGGTGTGCGACTCGGCGGCATGCAGCTGCCAGTCCTCGATCGTGTCGGAGTTGCTCTGCTGCGGCTGCCGCTGCTTCTTGCGATAGGTGTTGATGAAGCTGTTGGTCAGGATCCGGTACAGCCACGCCTTGAGGTTTGTTCCCTCGGCGAACTGGTGGAACGCGGCGAACGCCTTGACGTAGGTCTCCTGGACCAGATCCTCGGCGTCGGCCGGGTTGCGCGTCATCCGCATCGCGGCCGCGTACAACTGGTCCAGATAGGGCAGCGCGTCCCGCTCGAACCGGGCGCGACGATCCTCCACGGTCTCCTCAGCCACTGCGCTCCCTCTGCTCGTCCGCCGCTCTCCACTGTCCAGCACAGGCAAGCCAGAGTTTACGGGGCGACCGGGTCGCGGTGAGCGGTCGGTTGCGAATTGCCGGCTGGCTGATTCCAGCACCAGCATGCACGTTCCTCCTCACGATGGATCGCTGGTGGAACGTCAGCCGCTTCGCCGTCCATTCCCGACCGGCAGCTAGCCGGCCACCGCAGGGGCGCCGGTCCAGGGTCGGTACCGAGTTCAGACCAATTGGCGACGGTCACCGCGCGGCAGATCCGGTTCCGGATCGAGCCGCTCGGTGCCACCGCCATCGCCGGAGCACCAGGAGCACCAGGGCTGCAGCTTCCGGTGGCTGGCGTGGGCGAGGATCAGGTAGACCATGCTTAACTGCACCAGCGCCCAGACCGTCCGGCCGGGCATGCTGGTCAGGAAATTGCTGCCCACCAGTACCAAGAGGTACGGCACGAGCAGGCGCGGGTTGCTGCCACTGTGCACCAGCCAGAACCGGCGCTGGTAGCGCGCGGCATGCTCGGCCGCGTTGAGCGGCATCGAGCTGGCGCACCGCTCGCACAACCGGCGGTCGTGATCGCGCATGTGCAACCAGGTCAGCAGTACGAACAGCAACAGGCCGACGGATGCCAACAGGGTGGCCAGGCCCACCGCGTACGGCCGGAAGCCGAGGGCGATGACGAGCAGGATGGCAACGCTGAGCAGTTGAGGCGCGTAATGCCCCCAGCTTCGGGCAAAACCACCCGAATACGGCAGTGAGACGCTGTCAGCCATGGCCTTCCGATTCCCCCGTCGAACGCATCTCGGCTTCTCGATCATCCGCTGCTGATCGGGTTACGGCAAGCCCGATTTCCCTTTTCTGACCGGGTAATTATGGATATCAGCTTAGTGTGAAGTGTTGGCCACGGACGGTGACCACATCCCCGGGTACCAGCTGCCGACCGCGCCGCTGTTCCAGCTCACCGTTCACTTGGACGTCGCCGTCGGCGAGCAACTGCTTGGCATCCGAGCCCTGTTCGACGAGGTCGGCCAGCTTGAGCAACTGTCCGAGCCGGATGCCACCGCCACTGATGCTGATCCGTCGCATCAACCCATTCTGCTGGCTGGCCGATCCGGCTGGCTGCTCATCCCGCTGGCTGCTCATCCCGCTGGCTGCTCATCTCGGTGGCTGGCAAGATCGCGCTGGCTGCCCGAGCCCGTTGGCTGGTCGGGCCGGCTGGCTGGCAAGATCGCGGCATGAGCGGCGGAACGCCGGCCACCACCGCGCTGGACCGGGCCAGGATCAGCTACCGGACGCACAGCTACCGACACGACAGCCGGGCCGACTCCTACGGCGAGGAGGCGGCCACCGAACTCGGACTGGATCCCCGTCAGATCTTCAAGACCCTGATCGCCTCGGTCGACTCCGCGCTGGTGTGCGCGGTGGTGCCGGTCGCCGCCCGGCTCGACCTGAAGGCGCTCGCCGCCGCCGTGGGCGGCCGCAAGGCTGAACTGGCCGAACCCGCCAAGGCCCAGCGGGCCACCGGCTACGTACTGGGTGGCATCAGCCCGCTCGGGCACCGCAGCCGGATTCCGGTGGTGGTGGACTCCTCGGCGACCGGGTTCGACCGGGTGTACGTCTCGGCGGGCAAACGCGGTCTGCAGTTGGAGTTGTCCCCGGCCGACCTGATCGAGGTGGCCGGCGCCCGGACCGCCGATATCGCCACCGGCTGAGCGGCCGGTTCCCGCGGGTTGCCGACGGCGAGGGCTGCCGACGGCGAGGGCTGCCGACGGCCCGAGCTACCGGAAGTCCTCCTCGCGGAACTCGGTGGCCGAGCGCTCACCGTGGCGGGCCGCCTCCGAGCCGCGCAGCTCGACCCGCCGGATCTTGCCGCTGATGGTCTTGGGCAACTCGGCGAACTCCAGCCGCCGGATTCGCTTGAACGGGCCGAGTTGCTCGGCGCAGTGACGGAGGATGTCCCGCGCGGTGTCGGCGTCCGGCTGGTAACCGGTGGCCAGCACGACATAGGCCTTGGGCACCGACAGGCGCACCGGATCCGGCGAGGGCACCACCGCCGCCTCGGCCACCGCGGGGTGCTCGATCAGCACGCTCTCCAACTCGAACGGGCTGATCCGGTAGTCGCTGGACTTGAACACGTCATCGGTGCGCCCGACGTAGGTCAGATAGCCGTCTGCGTCCAGCGACGCGACATCGCCGGTGTGGTACAGACCGCCGGCCATCGCCGCGTCGTTGCGTTCGGCATCGTCGCGATAGCCGGTCATCAGCGCGACCGGACGCTCGGTGAGATCCAGGCAGATCTCGCCCTCAGCCGATACCACCACTTCGGTCCGCTCCTCGCTCGTTCCTCGCTGCGATGCTCCCTCAGCCGATACCACCACTTCGGTCCGCTCCTCGCTCGTTCCTCGCTGCGATGCTCCCTCAGCC
>Ga0157372_10000341_pt1 | contig 51448 bp, 45 predicted proteins | sample C55metaG_FD_115307 | JGI IMG/M metagenome (GOLD analysis project Ga0157372, IMG submission 115307) | Corn rhizosphere microbial communities from Kellogg Biological Station, Michigan, USA - C5-5 metaG | ecosystem: Host-associated > Plants > Roots > Rhizosphere > Soil | place: USA: Michigan...
ATGATGGTGATGGTTTCTGTTCCGCCGCCATTAGCCAGAATTCCCGAAATCAGAATCGACACCGGCGTGACGGTCACAGTGCCAGGGGTGGAGCTTGAAAATGTCCCGCTGAATAGGGTCGTGGCTCCGGACATGATTGTCAAGGTACCTCCGGTGTAGGTAAAGCTGCTACCACTCCCGGTCAATGCTCCCGTATTCCAACTGATCGTTCCGGTTGTGGCTACACCGTTAACCCCGGTTAGCGCGGTGGTAATGTCCAGGGATGTTCCACTGGACACGGTTCCCGTTATCGTAGCCGTGCCTGCTGCCGATGTACCAAAGCCCTCGAAGTCTGTAATACTGTCAGCCAGCGCTAAGGTTGGTAGCGCAAGAGCCAACAAGGCCAACAAAACTACTCGTCTCATAAATCACTCCTCCAAAATCAAGCCCGTTTAATGGGGTTAGCAAAGTCTTTGCGTGAGAACCTGCGTGGTCCTGCGGTGGACTGGCTCTCAACGTTTCCGCAGAATACGAGTTCTAGTCAGCATATGAGTTACCAAAGTATATGACCCTTGGCTATATTGAAAACAAAACACTTACGCCGTATTTATCATTGTCAGATTGTTCCCATTGTGCAAATCACTGCACACCGGTTGTGAATTCGGTATTCCAAACCGCTGTAACCGATAGATTAATAAGGGGAACTCACACCTTTTTCTATTCGCATGGTGGCTGCGAACTACCTGTGCATAAAGAGGCAGAAATTCGGGTCAATGCATCCTGAATTTGGGAAGCAGCTCCAGTTTGTGGGATCCGGGAACAGCCAAGAAGAGCAGAAGTGAATATAGGCTAGAAGGCACTGAAGCGCCTGCCGCACAGTGGGCGAAAATCCTTTAGATTCTGGCGACCCCGGAGGGAGTCGAACCCCCAACCCTCAGATCCGAAGTCTGATGCTCTATCCAGTTGAGCTACGGGGCCGCTGCCAAATTTGCGGTCGAGAAGCAGTTTACACCTCCCGAGGATTATTCGCGTGTCGTCCCGGCAAGTGAAATAAATTACATATTTTTTCTCCAGTCCGACTCCGAGTCGTATGCTCAATTGACAATCCGCCCAGCGGTCTCTAAAACTTCTAGTTTCTCTTTAGACTTTGAAAGGAAAATTCATGAGGAAATGTCTGCTTGTTCTCACGCTGGCATATTTGTGCATTCCAATTTGCGCCGGTCAGTCGCTGGGAATTTTTACGGAACACGGCGACGTCGGTACAGTGCTGCATCCGGGATCGACCACCTACGATGCAGTGAAGAACGCGTACAGGCTGGTCGGCAGCGGCGAAAACATGTGGGCGACAGAGGACGCATTTCAGTTTGCATGGAAAAAAATTTCCGGTGACATGGAAATTTCTGCCGACATTTCTTTTTTGAATTCCGGGGGCAATGAGCACAAGAAGGCGGTGCTGATGTTGCGGCAATCACTCGACGCTGACTCGGTTTACGCCGATGTCGCACTGCACGGGAATGGATTGACCTCGCTGCAGTTTCGCGAGGAAAAAGGCGGGACTACGAGTGAGATCGAGTCGAAAATGTCTGCGCCTGTTCGCCTGCGCATTACTCGCGTCGGGAAGTACGTTTACATCTCGCTAGCCCAACAGGGAAGCGATGTGCAATTCGCCGGCGGCTCAGTGCGAGTCCCTCTCGGTGATGGAGAAATTTATGCCGGCATCGGAGTTTGCTCGCACGACAAAAACGTCACTGAGCAGGCGACTTTTTCTAATGTCGAGATTAAAAATCTAAGCACGGGCGCGGTTCAAGCCGTGGCTTACAGCAGTCTTGAAACTGTGACGATCGACACCACCATCCGGCACGTGGTGTATCTTGCACCGAATCGCTTTGAAGCTCCTAACTGGTCGCACGACGGCTCATATTTAATTTTCAATCGCAACGGACATCTCGAGAAAATGCCGATTGCAGGTGGCGAGCCACAAATCATCGACACTGGGTTTGCCAACAAAGTGAACAACGATCACGGCATTTCGCCGGACTCGACTCAGCTGGCGATCAGCGATAACTCACAAGAGACGAAGTCTTCGGATGGAACTATGACGCACGATTCATTGGTCTACCTGTTACCGCTTGCTGGAGGTACTCCGCACCGCATCACGCAAAATGCGCCCTCGTATTGGCACGGCTGGTCGCCTGATGGCAAGACGCTGGCGTTTGTCGGTCAGCGAAACGGCGAGTTTGACATTTATACGATTCCAGCGCAGGGCGGTGAAGAAACTCGACTGACGACTGCGAGGGGACTCGACGATGGCCCCGAGTATTCGCCCGATGGGCAGTACATTTATTTCAACTCTGAGCGCACCGGTCACATGCAGATCTGGCGGATGCATCCTGATGGCAGCGGCCAGGAGCAGGTGTTTACCGACGACTACAACAACTGGTTCCCGCATATTTCGCCGGACGGAAAATGGATGGTGTTTCTCACCTACGAACGGGATGTGACCGGTCATCCGGAAAATAAAGATGTGATGTTGCGATTGATGTCGCTCACGGATGAAGACAAGAACGTCACGGTGCTGGCGAAATTATTTGGCGGTCAGGGAACGATGAACGTGCCGTCGTGGTCCGCGGACAGCAAGTCGTTGGCGTTTGTGAGTTACCAGTTCGTGGCGGCGGAAAACGCATCACATTAGTTGAGGTATGTAGCAGGATTTGCGAGATGAAGAGAATTGTTTTGTTTGCGACATGGATTTTCGCAGCGACAACTTTGCTTGCCGCGCAGAAACTCGAAATTACTTCGAGTCGTGTTCTAGTGGACGAACAGGCGGTGATTCGTGCAACGGGGCTGCAGGCTAATGAACACGTGACCATCCAGGCGCAGTTGACCGATGGTGGCGAGCAGGTATGGAAGTCGGAGGCTGGGTTCGTTGCCGATGCTGATGGTGTTGTGGACACGTCGAAACAGGCGCCGGCTAAGGGTTCTTACCGCGAAGTCTCTTCGATGGGTTTGGTATGGTCGATGATGCCGGCCGAAAAAAAAGTCGTCACCTATGTGTCGCCGCACGATTTGCAGCCACAGATCATCAACTTTGGATTAGTGCGAAACGGGCAACAGGTTTCGACAGCTCAACTGGAGCAACTGCAGATTGCAGACGACCTGGGACGGATCTCCGTAAAAGGCAAGCTGCACGGAGTTCTCTTTCTTCCGCCAGGCGCCGGACCGCACCCGGGCATGTTGGTGCTCGGAGGATCGGAAGGCGGCCTGCCGGTCCCGAAAGCTGCATGGTTGGCTTCGCATGGGTTTGCTGCGCTGGCGCTGGCGTATTTCCGGTATGAAGACTTGCCGCGCGATCTCGAAGGAATTCCGCTCGAATATTTTGCTGAGGCGATCGGCTGGATGATGCAGAGGCCCGAAATTGCGCCGGAACGGATTGGCGTGATGGGCACGTCTCGGGGCGGGGAACTGGCATTGCAATTGGGATCGATGTATCCGCAACTCAAAGCGGTTGTGGCGTATGTGCCGGCAAATGTCCGCTTCGCGGCGTGCTGCGGCGGCACCGCGGTGCCGTTTGCGTGGACGTGGAAGGGGCAGCCCTTAACCTACGTGATGCCCAGAATGGCCGATTCTGCGCAGGCGGAGATGGCGGCAGGCATTGCGGTCGAGCACACGCACGGAGCGATTCTTTTAATCGGGGCCGAAGATGATGGCGTGTGGCACTCGTCATTGATGACGCAGGCGCTGGCGGACCGTTTGCATCGCGATCATTTTGCTTATGACATCGAACTGCTGAAATATCCCCATGCCGGGCACCGCGCCGGCCGTCCGGAAATTGTGCCGACCTGGCATGGCAAGACGAGGCATCCGGTGTCAGGCCGGGAGATGGATTTGGGCGGGAGTTGGCAGGGCGATGCGGCGTCTTCGATTGATGCTATTCCGAAGGTGCTCAAGTTTTTAGATGACGAACTGGCCAACAAGCCGGAATCAAAGCGTTGATTTCGACGGGTGAGACGCCTTGCAACAAATTGTCTACTCTTCCAGAACGCTCCATTCTACTTTCCCAATTTCTGTTCGAAAAAATCGGCCATGATCTGCAGGACTTCTTTGGTCTCGGGCAACTGGTAGTGATACCAGAAGGCGTGCGGCAGGGCCTCGAAAACGACCAGTTGTGCATTGACGCCGGCGTGAAGCAGCGCCCGATGAAGGATTGAAGTGTTGCTCAAAAGCAAGTCGCGGGTGCTGGTCACCAAAAGGCAAGGTGGGAAACTGTGCAGGTCCGCGAACAAGGGAGAAAGCACGGGATCTTTTGGGTTGGTCTTGCCTACATAGAACTCATCATGCGGGCGGTCTGCATTTTGCGGCGAGACGTTGCCGGAAAATCCGTCGAGTGCGAAGATCTGCTGCGAGTCGGAGGGCTGGCTGAAGTCGGCGAGTGTTGAGAACATGCCCAGGGCGCCGGGCAAGGGAAGTTCGAGTTGCTTGATTTTGACCGCGACCTCTCCGGTCAGAATGGCTCCAGCAGAAGTACCGAATATGCCGATGTTGCGCGGCTGATAAGTCTTGAGCAGTTCTTTGTAAACTGCGACCACATCATCGACCGCGGCGGGAAATGGATTTTCAGGCGCGAGCCGGTAATAGACGGAGACGACCTTTATCCTTGCCAGGTTCGCAATCGGAATCCCTTCAATCAATGAACCGGAATCGGAGTTGAATCCGCCACCGTGCAGATTGATGAGAACTAAGTTCTTATTTGCCTCGGCAAGCGGCGTGACGATGTCGGTGCGAACTCCGGCAGTGGTGGTCTCTGCCACGTTCACGGGATAAAGACGCTTGGCTTCGGCGGAATCCCGGGCGCGCCATTCGTCAGTATGCTTGCGTCGTTCGGCCAGAGTTTCTTCAGGTTGCGGAGAGTTGTGTTCAATTTCCTTCAGCCATTTCTGGGCTTCGGGACTGACGGTTGCAGGCATGGGCACGACGCGGAGGATGTGGGCAGTGCCGTTGGGATCGAAAGTCGCGGAATCCGGATCAGCAGCCGCGCTAGTCTGGGCTGAGGCGGACACTGCAAGCAGAAACGTAGCGAGCGAGCAGAAAAGTATTTTCATTGGTGATTTTGCGAGTTTGTTCGCAAGATCAGCTTAAGCCATATCGCCCGCGTTCAATAATTTTTTCTGCAATTTCCTGGCGCAGACCAATCGTGTTGACCGGATCATGCTTAGCCAGACGCCGCAGGATTGCCATCTGGGTGCGAAGCATGTCGCCTTCGGCAACGTCGGCGATAATTTTGCGCGCAGACAATTCGATCTTGTCCATCGCTTGCGAAAGATAGACGCGAGCAGCTGCGATAGGAAGCGCAGCTGCGTTTTCGCCTTTAGACGCGGCCAGCTTCATGGTTCGCAGCAACACCGATTCCATGGCATAGACCTCGATCACCATATCGGCGATCGCGCCCATTACTTCCTGCTGCTGCTCGATCTGCATCATGTATTTTTGGGTGGCGGCGCCGGCGGCGAACAGGCCCAACTTCTTTGCGGACGCTACAAGTTTCTGCTCTTCGGCAAACACTCCCTCGAATTCTTCGCTCGCTGACGGCCCCGAGAGAACTTCATCCATCAACTGCTTGATTGCCGGCATAAGCGGTAACTGGCCGCCCATAGCGCGTTTTAAAAGGAATCCAGTGATGATCAGGCGATTAATTTCGTTGGTGCCTTCGAATATGCGATTAATTCTGGCATCGCGATAAGCACGTTCAGCCGGATATTCTTCGACAAAACCGTAGCCGGCGTAGATCTGCATGGTTTCATCGACGACATAATCGAGCATCTCTGACGCCCACACTTTAATGATCGAGCACTCGACCGCGTACTCTTCAATCGCCTTAAGAGTTTTCTTGGCCGCGTCGGCGGAGGACTTGTCGATAGCGGCGAGGGCTGCGTCCATCATGCCCACTGTGCGAAATACAAGCGACTCGCCTACATAGATGAGAGTGGCCATATTGGCCAGCTTTTCGCGTACCAGTCCGAAATCGGCGATAACTTTTTTGAAAGCCTTACGCTGCTTGGCATATCCAATTGCGTTGTTTACCGACTCCCGCGCGCCCCCCACGCACATCGCGCCCAATTTGAAGCGGCCGATATTCAGGATGTTGAAAGCGATAATGTGTCCGCGGCCGATTTCGCCGAGAACGTTCTCAACCGGCACTTTGCAGTCGTTCAAAATAACCGGGCAAGTGGACGATCCGCGAATGCCCATCTTGTGTTCTTCCCCGCCGATGGAGAAACCGGGAAAGGTGCGCTCGACCAAAAACGCCGTGAACTTCTCACCGTCGACTTTGGCGAAAACGGTGAACAGGTCTGCGAATCCGGCGTTGGTGATCCACATTTTTTCGCCATTCAGAATGTAGTGCTTGCCATCAGAAGACAACACCGCTTTCGCCCGGCAATTCAGCGCGTCTGATCCGGATGAAGCCTCAGACAACGCGTAGGCGCCGACGATTTCTCCGGCCGCAAGCTTTGGCAGGTATTTTTGCTTTTGCGCGTCGTTGCCGAAATACACCAGCGGCAAGGTCCCGATTCCAGTGTGCCCGCCCCAGGTAGTGGCAAAGCCGGCGTATTTTGCGATGTGGTCAGCGATGACGGCAGCGGAAACTTTATCAAGTTCCATGCCGCCGTATGCTTCGGGAATTTCGACTCCACTCAAGCCCAGCTCGCCGGCTTTTTTCAGCAGATCGCGCGTGACCGAGAAATCTTTGTGCTCCATCTTCTCAATATTGGGCACGATTTCTTTTTGCGCGAATTCCTCCGCGGTTTGTCCGATCATGACGTGCTGTTCGCTAAAATCTTCAGGCGTAAAAACCTCTTCGGGCGCTCGGGTTTCCAGCAAAAAGCTGCCGCCCGCGATCGAAGTGCCAGGCGCTGACGTGGTGGTTGCCATTCGGTAATCCTTCCTATCCAGAAAGGATTATTACTTCTTTCCGCCGGATTTCCAACCAAGGATGCAGATGAGAGGTGCCGAAGGTACAACGAGGATTGTTACCCGTAAGTGGGAACCAAGCCTCTAGACAACTTCCGAGCTATAGGGCTGAGGGCAAGGGCAAAGTCGTGAGCCCAGAATGCAGGCTTCGATACTGCTCAGAAACTCAGGCGAGGGATCCACGAACTCAAAACCGGTGCGCGCCGGAGAACTGTGGCGGACGATGGCGGGGGTCTCGAATGCGACATTGCGTAAGTTCAATCGCACCGAAACCCGCTCGCCACATCTGGGGGGACCGCATAAAACTGCGGACAGGCCGCCGAGGCTGATTTCGAGAGTAAGTCCGCGCGTTACCTGCGGCCCGGAATTCAGCAGAGCCCAAGTCGTCACCGGGGCGCTCAGAAAGTGCCGCGGAAAACGCCTCTCAGCGCTATGTTGCTCCGCGGATGATGCCGCGCTCCGGTTTTCGAGATGCATGGCCGCTCCTGCGGTGCTTGTATCAGCGAACAGCGAGACTATGAAGGAAGCGTTGCTCCCCATGCCGTGGATGTTTTAAGGCTGGCGCGAATCACCTGTAACAATTCGTTATTATCGGCAGGTTTTTGAAAGAATGCAGTCGCTCCGGAATCCAGGCTGCGTAATTCGTTCCCCTGGGGATCTCGCGCGGTCAGTACGATAACTGGAATGTGCGAGAGCGTGTCACTCTCCTGCAAGCGCTTCAGCACGATGAAACCGTTGCCCGCCGGTAAGCCAAGGTCGAGGATTATGAGGTTCGGGCGCTCCTTTTGGGCAAGCGCAATTGCCGAGTAGCCATCTGAGGCACTGACAGTTTCGTAGTGGTTCGCGCGCAGGCGCAGCTTCAGCGCCATTCTCAGCTCGGGATCGTCATCCACGATCAATATCTTTGCTCGGTTCAAGCTGGCGGCTTCAATCTGTTCCTTTTCAGTTTGCATTTGCATAGTTCTCCTTTGAGTTAAAACCGTTCATGGTTCTAAGATCGCTGAGGACCAGTTCGGTGACTACGTCGGCGACCTGTGCCACTTGCTGTTCGAGTGTCTTGTCTGGCATAGGGGCAAAATCGACGCGTCGTGCTGATGCGCGGACGGTGCCGGTTGACTTCACCCGCGTCAGCTCGCCGATCTGCTCGACGATACGAGTAATCATGATGTCGACATGCTCCATATCAGTCGATGCGACTACATAAAACGTGTCCTCGGGGCCATTGGTGGCCATGGCAGGAAGCACCAAGTCCTTGTCGATATAAACGCAACGGCGTAACAGCTCGAGCGATTCGCGGCAAACCTCTTTCCAATTTCCGCGGAACGGGGTCGCCAGCGGTTTTAGATCCACGCGAACTAACGCTATGGATTGGCGCAGGCGCTGTTCATGCGTGATCACCGGCAACAACAACTTGGCGAGCGAATACACGGGAAGGTTGAAGGTGAAAGTGGTGCCTTGATCCGGCTGACTTGCGACCCAGATGCGGCCGCCATGCAGGTTCACCAATTCTCTGGCAATGTAAAGCCCTAATCCGAGGCCCGAGCGGTTGCCATCGACCGATTCCGGATCTTGGTACAAACGTTCAAAAATGAGGGGGAGGGCTTCCGCGGAAATGCCACGTCCGGTATCACTGACCGTGACGTAAATAAATTCGGGGTCGGTCTCTTGCTGGCTGAGTTTTACTTTTACGGATCCCTCGAGTGGCGTGAACTTGACCGCGTTGTCGATCAGGTTGATCAGAATTTCCAGCACTCGGTCGGGGTCGGCATAAACCAAGGGGAGGTGGGTATCGGCTTCCAATTCGACTGTGATCCGGCTCTCGACAGCCATAGGGCGGACCATGGCAATTGCCTGCTGGACAAGATCGACAAGCGCGAGACAGCGGGGTTCGATGCGAAGCTTGCCGGATTCCGCGCGCGTAGCTTCGAGCAAATCGCGGATCATGGCATGAAGCTGATTCACGCTCTTCAGAATTATTTGCAGGTGGTCGTGCTGTTCCGGCGAAATTGTTCCTGAGAGCCCGTCAAACAATAGGGACGCATACTGATGAATGCAGGTTAGGGGAGTGCGCAACTCGTGCGAAACATGCGACAGAAATTGGTTTTTAAATTCAATTTGCTGCTTGCGGCTCATTTCGAGCGAGCGCAATAGCGCCTGGCGCTCGACTGCATAGCGCATGGAGCGCTCAAGACCGCGGCTGGTCAGATCCGCTTTTATCAAATAGTCCTGCACGCCCTGATGGATGGCCTTCATGGCCAGCGCTTCATCGTCTTGCCCAGAAAGAATTACGACCGGCACGCCCGGGGCTTTGTCCAGGATTTTGCGAAAAGTTTCGCTGCCGTGGCTGTCCGGAAGATTCAGGTCGAGAAGCACCACCGTCGGTGGCATGTTCTCGATAGAAGCGAGTCCGTCTGAAAGACGATTTACGCAACTGACGTCGACATGATTCTTGCCTTCCGTCAGACGCAATCGCACCAGGTCGGCATCGCCGGGATTGTCTTCAATCAGCAAAACCTGCTTGGGGAAATCGGCCATGGTTCTCCTAATCAGGAAGGCTGGCAAAACCAAACCAGAAATTTTCAATGGAGCGTACTGCCGAGAAAAACTGCCCCAGATTTCCGGGCTTGCTGACGTACGAATTCGCGCCGAGCTCATAGCAGCGGGCAATGTCGCGCGGTGCATGCGAAGTGGTGAAGATCACCACCGGCAGATCGTTCAGCTCGGGATCAGCTTTTACCTCCGCCAGTACGGCACGCCCGTCTTTGCGGGGCAGGTTCAGGTCGAGGATGATGAGGTCGGGCCGACTAGCTTCGGCAAACTGACCGGAGCGATGTAGAAACTGCAGCGCCTGCTCGCCGTCAGCCACCGTGCTCACCTGCGCCGGGCGCTCGCTGGTAGCGAGGACCTCACAGGTCAGATTGGCATCTGCCGGGTTGTCATCGACTAATAGGATCTTGTGTGCAGAGCTCATAGTCTTCTGTCTTACCAGCTTTATCGGCTACTGCAGCGGGAAACGTGAACCGAAAATTCGACCCGTGACCCAATTCGGACTCGACCCAAATTCGTCCGCCATTGTGCTCCACGATTTTTTTGCATATGGCCAGCCCGACCCCGTTACCTGGGTACTCAGTGCGGGTATGGAGCCGCTGGAATATCTTGAAAACCAGGTCTTTGTGTTCTTCGCCTATGCCGATACCGTTGTCGAAGACCGAAAACAGCCATTCACGGCCCTTTTGTTCAGCGGAAATGGTGATGCAGGGATTTCGCTTGGCGCGAAATTTGAGGGCATTGCCAATAAGATTTTGGAACAGTTGGACCACCTGGAAACGGTCAGCCAAAATCGTAGGCAGAGGATTACAGGTAACAGTTACGTTGTGCTGTTTCAGCGCGAGGTCTAAATTTTTCAAAACTTCATCAATAGCGGAGTTGACGTCAGTCGGTGAGGGGGTGACCCCGTTGCGTCCAACCCGCGAAAATGCCAATAAATCCTCCAGCAGAGCCTGCATGCGGGTGGCTCCCTCGACCGCATAGCTTATGTAACGATCTGCGGCTGAATCGAGTTTGCCCTGATAACGCTCCGACAGCAATTGGGTGTATGCGGCGACCATGCGGAGCGGCTCCTGCAAGTCGTGGGAGGCAACATAGGCAAACTGTTCCAGGTCGCAATTGGAGCGGGCCAGTTCCTCAACTTTATCGGCGAGTTGCTCTTGTGTCCGAGCGCGTTCCTGGCGCAAGCGAACATCTTCCAAAGCTCGACGCACGGAAATTGCAAGACGCGCCAGATGGTCCTTCAAAACATAATCCATTGCGCCTTGTTTCACACATTCGACCGCAGTTTCGCTGTTCAGAGCTCCGGTCACCAGGATCAGCGGCGTAGTAAGGTTGGTTTCACGCACGATGTCGAGTGCATCCATGCCGCGAAAATTCGGCAGGCTGTAGTCGGCGAGGATAACGTCGTAAGGATTTTTCTTCAGTCGCTCGCGGACCTGCTCGCGAGTATCCACCACGTCGGCGGCAACGTCAAAGCCGGCGCGCCGCAGTTCGGCGATTTCGATTTCAGCGTCCGAAGGGCTGTCCTCGATCAACAGCACGTGCAGCCGGTTTTGGCTCAAACTGTTTTGTGTCGAAGGCATCTTCATCACGGGGTCGCTGCCCTGGTCAAAGGATTTGATAGCGGGTGCTGGTTAATTACAATCCAATAAAGCCCGGTGCTCTTTACGATTTCGCGAAACTGGTCGAAGTCAACCGGCTTCTGGATATAGCTGTTGGCCCCGAGGTTATAGCTGGCAACCAAATCCCGTTCCTCGCGCGAAGCCGTGAGAACCACTATCGGTACCGCCTTTGTCCGCGGGTCATTCTTGACCAGCTTCAACACTTCGAGTCCAGTCAACTTGGGTAGCTTCAAGTCAAGCAACACCAGCCGAGGCGGATGTTCCCAACTGCGGTCTTTAAAACGGCCGGTACAGAACAGGAATTCAACCGCTTCTTCGCCGTCGCGAACGGCGAAAATATTGTTGGCCAGGTGCTCACGCCGCAAGGCATGCAGCGTAAGTTCAAGATCATCGGGATTGTCTTCGACGAGCAGGATGTCAACTTCGCTATGCATAGTCATAAGCTTTCTGCCCAATTGTTGGGCTACCATCTAGCGGCATCTTTGGAACAATGCCGAGATTCAGATAAAAAGTCGCGCCTTTGTCGAGTTCAGCCTTCGCCCAAATATGGCCGCCGTGCTTTTGTACTATCCGTTGCACGATAGCCAGGCCAACGCCGGTGCCCTCGAAGTCTTCGCTGCGATGCAGGCGTTGAAACGCGCCAAATAGCTTATCGGCATATTTCATGTCGAAGCCCACTCCGTTATCGCGCACGTATAGTGCGCTGTTTTCGGCGGCGACTTCGATGACGGCTTTTTGCCGCGTCCGAGTGTACTTCACAGCGTTCGCCAGTAAATTGTCGAATACCACTCTCAACAGCGCCGGATCCCCCATTACCGATGGCACACTGCTGATTTTCCATTCAACTTCACGACCGGCGAGGTCGAGTGCGAGTTCGGCAACAACGTCTTTCACGATGGAATCGAGGCTGGTCACCTGTAGCTTAATTTCCTGCCGTCCAATGCGAGTCAAATTGAGAAGATCGTCCACCAGCATTCCCATGCGATGGGTGCCGCTTTCGATGCGTTGCAGATAGTGACGACCTTCCGGCGTCAGTAAACTTCCGCAAGTCTCGCCCAGCATCTTGGAAAATCCTACGATGTGACGCAGTGGGGCGCGCAGGTCGTGAGAGACCGAGTAGGTGAATGCCTCGAGTTCCTTATTCGCTGCCTCTAGTTGGGCGGTGCGTTGAATAACCCTCTCTTCGAGTCGGTTATTGAGGTTGCGAATTTCCTGCTCATCCGATTTTCTCAGCTCAGCTTGATGGGTCAATTCCAACGCCTGCAGCGCCAGGGCTTCACTCGCCCGCTTGCGCTCGGTGATATCGGCCCGGATCGCTACGTACTGTCGCGGTTTTCCATCGAATCCGGAGAAAGGCACGATGGTTGCATCGGTCCAGTATGTCGTCCCATCTTTACGCCGATTCTTGATCTCGCCGCGCCAGACTTTGCCCTCGCCGATAGTTTGATATATTTGCTGAAAAAATTCTTTGGAGTGATGGCCTGAGTTGAGGATGCGATGGTTCTGGCCGATCAGTTCATCTTTGGAGTACTGGCTTAAGCAGCAAAATCTTTCATTCGCATAGGTAATACGGCCGTCGACGTCGGTCATGGTCACATCGGCATGTTGGTCCAGGGCAAACCTCAGATCGGCGAGCTCTTTGAGCGCCGCCTCGCTTGTGAGCAGGCTTTCTTTCAAGACTTGTTCCGCCCGCTTGCGCTGGGTAATGTCAGTTCGGATGGCGACGTATTGTCGCGGTTTTCCATCCGCAGCAAGGAAGGGAACGACGGTCGTATCCACCCAATAGATCGATCCATCTTTCGCGCGATTCCTGATTTCGTCATGCCAAACTTTGCCGGCGGCGATGGTGCGGTACATGTGCTGGAAAAACTCTTGGGGATGGTAGCCGGAGTTCAGGATGCGGTGATTACATCCGATCAATTCTTCTTTGGGGTATTTGCTTATCGCGCAAAATTTCTCGTTCACGTAAGTAATGGTGCCCTGGACATCGGTGATAGCCACGATGGCGTGCGAAACGTCAATTTTTCTGTTGTCTTTCCGGACCCGGACGGTGTCGAAGTGCTCCACCCGTTCGCCTCGACCAATGCGCTCCAGGATGTGGTCTTCTTCATTTGCGGATTCAGTGGGTAAGAGCATCCGCATCGGCTTGCCCACGGCCTCGGATGCTGAGTAACCGAACAATCGTTCAGCTCCGGGATTCCATGCGGTGATCGTTCCATTCAGGGTTTTGCTGATAATTGCATCCTCAGACGACTCGACCACAGCCGCCAGACGAGATCGCGCTTCAGTCGTCTGCTCGCGTTCCTTGATTTCCACTACAAGCCTGCTATTTGCCTCTTGCAACTGCATCTGCGCCGGCAACGAAATGACTCGTGGCAGCAACGGTACGAGCAATACCGCGGTAGCTAACGAAACCACGGCCGTGACGGCCTTGATGACCCCCGCAACCAGATAGCTGCCGTGCCAAACATCCCAGACTTCCATCAGGTGAGTGGTGCCGCAGCCGAGAATAAATAGCCCAAACATCCAAAAGATCCAGTTGAATGGCAGATCGCGTCGTTTCTGGGCCAGATAAATCAAAGCGACTGGAATGCAGTAATAAGAAAGCGTGATAAGGCTGTCAGAGACGACGTGCAGCCAGATGATGCGCGGATTCCACAGGTAGCAAGTGCCGTGGGGCAAAAAATCAGACGAAAATAATCGTTTGAAAAATTCCAAAGCTGGCCTGCCCTCGCGAAAACACCGATAGCTCTGCTGAATAGCCGGCGCGATGTCCGGCAATTTACCATCGTCAGAAATTTTCTGTGACTTGAGCGATGTAAGAAGCTAGAGTGACAGGAGGACAGAGTCCGCACGGCCAAGTAGACATGACCTGCCGGTCGAGGCTGTCGTTTGGCACAGGCAATTCACGAGCACTCCGCTTAAGCTAAGGAACTTTGCTTTCATTGACAACGTAGATAGGCGAGTAATCTAGTGCGTCCGAAATTCGAAATGAGAGCTCTCTAAGATGGCTGCCACTACCGTGCATCAACCCAGGACGAGCCGGATCCGCCAATCACCGATGTTGACGGGCATGGCGCTCGTATGGGTAATCGCGCTTGCCAAATTTCTGTTACACGTCTACTTCAACAACCGCTACGGTTATTTTCGTGACGAATTTGATTACATGTCGTGCGGCGATCACCTGGCCTGGGGATATGTCGATCAACCGCCGCTGATTCCATTTCTGATTCATATTTCCCGCGCCGTGTTTGGCGATTCATTGCGCGCGATCCGCTTTGTGCCGGCGCTGGCCTCGTCGTTGCTGGTCGTGCAAGCCGCTCTGATTGCCCGTGAATTCGGCGGCAGACGATTTGCGCTGATATTGACCGCCGTGACGGTCTTGATTGCGCCACAGTATCTATCCAATGGCAGCCTGCTAGGCACCAATTGCCTGGAGCCGAATCTATGGATGGGTTGCGCCTACTTCGTGATTCTGGCCATCAAGCGCAACCAGCCGCGTTATTGGTTATGGGTCGGGGTGTTTGCGGGACTGGGACTGGAGGAGAAGTATTCGATTGCGTTCTTTGTTTTTGGCATTGTTTTCGGATTGCTGCTGACCGAGCAGCGCCGCGCATTTTTCGACAAATGGATTTGGCTCGGTGGCTTGGCCGCATTCGTCATCTTTCTACCGAACTTACTGTGGAACATTCACTACCAGTGGCCGTTCCTTGAGTTGATGCACAACATCCGCGCTGAAAGGCGCGACGTAGTGCTGCCGGCCGGGCAGTATTTTCTGCAGCAGACGCTACTGGTGCATCCTTTGACCGCGCCTATTTGGCTCGCAGGATTGGTTGCGTTCTTCGTATGGCCGGCGCTGAAACCTTATCGTGTGCTGGGTTGGAGTTATCTGGTCTGCTACGCGGTGTTTTTTGCCTTGCACGGCAAGAGTTATTATCTGGCGCCGATTTATCCCATGCTGCTGGCGGCGGGCACCGTGGTTATCGAAGCGGTTCTGAGTGGGGCGGGCGCCCTCGCCCGCCAGCGAGCCTGGCTCAAACCTGTAATTGTGGTTTTGCTGCTAGCTGCTGGGACTCATCTGGCTCCAATTGTTGTGCCGGTATTTTCTCCGGACAAATTCATCGCCTATACAAAAACGCTGCCCTTCAAACTGCCCGTCATGGAGCATTCGCACGCTCGCGCCGTCTTGCCGCAATGGTATGCCGACCAGTTCGGCTGGAGAGAGATCGTTGCTGAAACCGCGGTCGCGTGGGACCAACTCAGCCCCGACGAACGTGGCGATTGCGGCATCTTCGCGCAGGATTATGGCCAGGCAGGCGCGATTGATTTCTTGGGGCCGCGTTACGGATTGCCCGCTTCGCTCAGCGGACACCAGACGTGGTTCCTTTGGGGACCACGCGGCTATTCGGGAAAATGCATGATCGTGCTCGATGACACTCGCGAAAAACTTGAACAACTGTGGAGCAATGTTCAATACGTAGGAACATCGGCGGACAATCCCTACGCGCTAGAGAAAGAGATTCCCGTCTTTATTTGCCACCGCCCGAAGTTCGGCACGCTGGCCGAGCTTTGGACGAAACTAAAGAAGTGGCGATGAATTACTGCAGCACCTCTCGAATCTGCTGCAATTGATCGCTGAAATCTTGTTTTTCTTCCAGCACTCTTTTCGGATTCGGAATCACCTGTTGCAGATCCGCCGGGGCTTTCGCGATCTCTGCCTGAAGATCGGGCAGTGCCGACTTGTCGTTCAGGGCGGCTATATAGCTCGGCCTGATGGTCCGCAGCGATTTCTGCCATTCGGGTCGATTTAGCACCTCGAACTCGTGCTTCATAGCATTTTGCCAATCGAGTCCAGTCGGACCGAGTTGGGCAATTGCTTTGTCCAACTCCGGGCGCTGCGCAACCGAGAGAGCTTGCAGATGCAACAAACCCTCGATCGCCTTGAAATGATTGACCAGCAGGTCGTTGGCCACGATGGTCGCGAAGAGCGAGCCCCCGACCGCGACATCGTGAGAGAAACGAACTCCAGCAATCAACGTTCGTGCGGTGCCTTCTTTATCGCCAGCCAAACTCAAATGAAATGCATATAGCACATTCAGACGTCCGAGCTCCAGCGATTTGCGGGCGTATTCGACGGGAGTTTGAGGGCCAAGATCGTAGTCCAACCCCCAGTTACAGTTGGGAATCGCCGTGCCTCGCGCCATTACGGTGAGCGCAGGAATATTTTTCCCCAAGATTTCTTTGTAGCTGAGATCGCGGTAAGGAGCAGTGCCTTTGAGAATTAAACCGAGCTCTTTCGCCTGCTCTGGAGTAATTCCTGAGTCTTGCATTTCTGAAAATGCGGCCCAATAATGCAGGGCGGCGTTGTCACCGAGACGAACCTTTTGTTGAGCAGAGGCGGCATTCGTAAATAGCAATCCGATTAGAGACAACACGAAAATGTTTTTCATAACTCTGCTTTCTCCTGGCCGAGCACGCTGAGTGCGCTCTGCTCGCCTTTCGCCAGGTTCGCGGGTTGCGGGAAGGCCATCCGGTCGAGGGCTTCTCTCGTAGAGGCGTTCCCGAAGATACTCGCATTAGCTCCGCCCAACGTGAGTGGCGAGGCACAACACTGTGCGTCGGGAGCGCTCACAGGGATCTGGTAAGGGATTCGACCGTGCCAGACGAAAACAGCCGCAATCAAAATGGCTGCGGTTGCGCCGGCCCACACCCACCGGGACCGTGAATTTCGAGATGCTCTGCGGGAATCTTCAAGCGCCAACTCCGGCGCAGCAACCGGGCGAAATTTTCTTAAATAATCTTCGAATCTGGAATCATCGATTGACATTGCGTTTCTCCCTGGAAGACATAATTTCGCGGAGCATCTCAATTCCGTAGCGGTAACGCGATGCGGCCGTATTTGCGTTGATCTCAAGAACATTGCCGATTTGCGAAAACGTCAGCTCTGCCCAAAGGTGGAGAACGATGACCTGGCGTTGATCGATTACCACTTCAGCCAGCGCGCGCCTGAGGTTCGCTTCGGCGGCATAATCGCGTTCCGGAGGATCGAACCAGGCGGCATCAGGATCTAGCGATACACTGCGCTGGCGCACTCTCGTCTCGTTCAGAAGCTGGTTGCGTACGCTGGCAAAAAGGTATGCGATCGGATCCGATGCTCTGTGGATTGAGTCGGTCTGAATCAGCCGTAAAAAAACCTGCTGTACAGCATCCTGCGCCATGCTTGGTTCCCCGACAATCGCCGTCCCGAACAACACCAATGCAGCTCCGTGCTGTTGATACAGGCGCTCAATTTCACGGGTCGAGTCCATTTGCGGTCTCAATGGTAAGACACTTGACGGACGCGGATTTGTCTTGGATTTCGAGAAAAAAGTGTATTAGTTGACCAAGGACTGTGTGGTTCAGTCCTGAATCATTACGGAGAAATCCGCGCCCTCCCAGCGATTTGCCTCAGGCCAATAAAAAGTAAATAGCAGTGTGTGTCCAGCATCCATGCTGTGAGTAGGAAGGTCGGCGACGTAAACTCCGAGGCCGGTGTCGCGCGCGGTGACATCATTTGCTGTCTGCCATCCGTCATGGCTCCAATGCACGACGGCCGGCGCGAGAGTTGCAATGCGCAGTGTTTTTCCTGCAGGCAGGATGCGGCACTTATTGTTGAATCGCCACTCCCAGTAAACTGCTTTGCGCTTTTCGACCCGGTAACGTTTCACCGTTTGCGGCGGCTGGTCAAAAATCTTGCCGTCTTTCAGCGAGCGCACCAGCTTGATGTACTCCGAGTGCGCCCACACCAGCGGGCAGGCAGAGCCAGACGCTTTGCCGAAAAACAGCTCGCGATCAGGAATATCGGCCGCGTCCCACACCTGTTCCGGCAAAAGCCGGCTTGTGTTCGATGACAAGCTCATAGTGCGCAATAGGTCTTCAGCAGCGTTCTTATTCCCGGCATCAAGTTCATAGTGCGCGCGCTCGCCCGAAAGCAGCGGCCACGGACGTCCAACGCCATTCCCGTCAAACGGGCCGCCATCGGCATGTTCCCCGTAGCCGTCGTCGTTGTACCGATACCAGCACGGGCCTTGCGGCAGCTTCACACGCAACAGCGCATCCACAACTTTGATGGTGTTGAGAATCTTTGGATCGTCGGCGGCGCGCAAGCCAAAGCGCACCAGAGCTAAAGCATCCGGACTGATCACGTGTGAAGCCTGCTCGCGATCTTGCCCAGGCGGCCGGTTCTTGATAGGGACAAAGCCTTCCGTCGGAGATGCCGCGCAGTCAGTGTCGGGCGGCGCGATACGAACATAATAGCCATCAACGCCAATCTGTTTTGCTAATCCGCCGTTCGTGGAGTAAGTCCAGCGCTCGATGTTATCGTTCCAGCTGTCGGCGAGATCGCGGAGATAGGTGGCAACAGCGGATTCCTTGACTGCGTCGGCGAGATCCGCGGCCGCGAGCAATCCCGCAATTTCGACGGCCAACGTGAACGGTGAATAGCCCGCATCTTCTTCCCATCGGTCTTGCTGAGTGACTGGTCCGTTACAGGCGATAAAGCCAGCAGCGGGATGCACCATCGACCACCAGCGCTGTAAATCTCCAAGGGCGGATGGAGCTTCGCGCCGAAGCAGATCAACCAGCAGAATGGGGAACGCAGCTTCGTCCATTTGCGATCCAGTCCAGTATGCGCGGCCATCGAGCCACATATTTTGCGGCCATCGCCCGTCGGCTTCTTGCGTGGCCTCAAGATAATGCAGAACGCGCAGTGCATCACCCACTGCACCAGCAGCGAGAAAGCCGCCAGCAGTTTCCACCAAATCGCGCGGCCACACCAGGTGATATCCGCCGAGATCTTCATCGCCTTTGTTGAAGCCCCAGGGAATGGAGAGGCTGGCGATAACGCCGCCGAGAAAGTCTTTGGACTCATGTGCGCGCAACATCGCGGTGCTGGCGCGATAAAGATCGTGTTCCCCGCCGCGGTCCAAAGGCATCAAGCTCTTCTGCCAGTTTCTCCATTGTGAAACGTAATCGCGAAAAAGTGAGTTGTAATCGTCGAGCAGGCTGGCGCGGGCTTGCTCAGCCGCTTCCGCCCAGATACCTCCGAAGCCGAGCGCCAGCACAAATTCTTCGCTACCAGAGAGATCGATTTCCCCGGTGAGGGCGACATTCCCGTTCTCAGCCCGCGAATATTGCTGGGTCAATTGAAAATTGCGCGAAAGGTCTTGCCAACCGTCAGATCGGCCGGCAAATCCCACAGACATTTTTTTCCACGGTACCGAGCAGGCGAGAGCCAGTGAAAGGCCGCCGGGGAATTCGGCAAAGAGCATGGGAACGCCCTTATAGTCGCCGATCCAGCCGGTGTTGTGGTCGCCGAAGTTGCCGAGATGAGGAGCCAGCAACGTGTAGAGATGGTAATTGGACTTCTCACGCGGGTTGAGCGCCGTGAAGCCGATTTTCTGCAGGACAACATTGCGATGGGGATCGGCGAAAACTTCTTTGTCGATGCGATATTTGTTGCCGAGCTCCGTATTAGCCAAACGGAAGGCGGGAACTCCGGGCTCAACAGGAGTCACTTCAAATTTGCAATGTCTTTTTTCTTCGGAGAAAAAACTCTTACCGTCAGTGACTAACAACCCAAGGTCACGAGTGCAAGCCATATCGACGCGAGGAAAATATATTTCATTCAGAATGCCGTGGCTGATTGTGAACCATACCCGGCTGCTGCGGTTGAGCGCGGTACCGACGCCGCTTTTGGCGCTTGAAGTCCAGCGCGGCGGGATGCCCGGCCATCCAGGTGCGGCAGTGTTTGGATCGCTCATGTTGAGTTCCAGCACGGCGTTCGCGCCGGAGCAGATTATTTGGAAATTGAAATACTATCAGGCAGACTCATTCGACCGGAATAGAGCGCCATGCCGACGACTGCGTCGATTCCCATCTCATGCAGATGCTCCACTTCCGCGGAGGTTGCGATTCCCCCTGCAACGATGAGTTGTTTGCTCGCGGCCTGGCGCAACGGACGAATGGCGTCGAGAGGCAGGCCGGTCATCAGCCCTTCGGTATCGATGTGAGTGTAGAGAAATGCGCTGCAGAAGGGATCGAGCGACTGAATCATTTCCAGTGGCGTGATTGCGGTGATTTCGCGCCACCCGCGAATCGCAACCTTGCCGCCCTTTGCGTCGATGCCGAAGACGAGCTTGCTCTTGCCAAATTCCGAGGCGAATTGTTTAGCGACAGCAGAATTTATTTTTCCGTTGTGAATTAGCGCTGATCCGAGAATTACGCGTTGCGCGCCGAGTTGCAAAACTCTGCGGGCTGCTTCCAGCGAGCGGATTCCGCCGCCTACCTGACAGGGAAGCCGAGTCACAAAAAATTCGATAAGTTTTGAATTCGGATTTCGACCCATGGCCGCGTCCAGATCAATCAGTTGTACCAGCGGGAAATTCGCAAAGCGTTTGGCCCAGAGTTCGAAATCGTCGAACTCAAGTTCTTTGCGAGAGCCTTGCACTAGCTGAACAATTTTGCCGTCCATGAGATCGATCGAAGGGATCAGCAAGGGAACCTCACTGGAACTCCCGCGGCGAACAGGCGGCTTTTTAAATCCGAAATGGAGGTCATGCCAAAATGAAAGATGGAAGCAGCGAGCGCGGCATCGGCTGCGCCTTGACGAAAAACTTCGACGAAATGTTCCGCGCCGCCTGCGCCTCCGGAGGCGATCACAGGAATCCGCACCGCCTGCGAAATCTGGCGAGTGAGATCGCAATCAAAACCTTTGCCGGTGCCGTCGCGGTCCATTGAGGTAAGCAGAATTTCTCCCGCGCCGCGGTCCTCAGCTTCTTGCGACCATTGCAGCGCATCTTTGCCGGAAGGTGTGCGTCCACCTGAGGTCCATGCCTCGAATTTCGCGTTGTTGCGTTTGGCATCGATGGCGACAATTACGGCTTGCGAGCCGAAACGCTGCGCGATGCACGTGATTAGTGAAGGATCGGCGATGGCTGCGGAATTGATACTGACCTTATCGGCTCCAGCGTCGAAGATTGCCGCCGCATCCTGCAGCGTGCGCACGCCACCGCCTACGGTAAAGGGGATGAAGATTTGTCTCGCGGTGCGGCGCACGGTTTCGAGCAACGTCGCCCGCTTCTCGTGCGTAGCAGTGATGTCCAGAAGAACAATTTCATCCGCGCCAGCATGGGCGTGAGCGGCAGCCAGTTCGGCGGGATCTCCAGCGTCACGCAGATTGAGAAACTGCGTGCCTTTGACCACGCGACCAGCGGCAACGTCGAGACAAGCAATGATTCGTTTGGTCAGCATTTACAGATCACAGAAGTTTTTCAGAATTGCCAGGCCGGTTGTGCCGGATTTTTCCGGATGGAACTGCACGCCGAATAAATTGTCTTTTTCAACTACAGCCGAAAATCCGCCAGCATATTCACATTCCGCAGATGTTGCCGCGAGCAGCGGAACCCGATACGAGTGCGTGAAATAAACGTACGATCCAGGTCTTATGCCACGCAGCAAGCGGGAAGAACTGCCGCGAATCTGCAAGCTGTTCCAACCCACGTGCGGAGATTTAACGTTAGCAGGGAAGCGGCTGCATTCACCCGGCCAGAGCGCCAGCCCATGAACGCTGGGAGCTTCTTCACTGGAAGCCAACATCCATTGCATGCCCACGCAAATTCCGAGAAATGGAATATGCCTCTCGATGCCGTCGACGATGGCGTCGCGAAGTCCAGAATCATTCAGCGTACTGGTCGCCGCGAAATTACCGACGCCCGGCAGAACGATCTTGTCCGCTTTAGCAACTTGCGACGGATCAGAAGTCACCACCGTCTCAGCGCCCAGATGATCCAACGCCTTCTTCACCGAAGCGAGATTGCCGGCCTTGTAGTCGACGATAGCGATCATCACAGCAATCCCTTGGTGCTGGGAAGTAGTCGCTTCATCTGCGCATCGCGCCAGCATGCAGCCCGCAATGCGCGTGCAAAGGCTTTGAACAGCGCTTCGAGCTTGTGATGGTTCGATCGTCCGTACATGGTTTGTATGTGCACGTTCGCATTAGCGCCACGCGCAAAGCCTTCGAAAAAGTCGGGGACCAACTCGGACTGCAGGTCTCCCACCAAGCGCGTGCGAACTTTTGTGTCGATCACGGCGGCCGCGCGTCCGGAAAAATCGACGGCTGCAAGGCCGAGAGTTTCGTCCATTGGCATCACAAAATATCCCGCGCGAAGGATGCCACGCTTATTACCGAGTGCTTGCGCAAAGGCCTGTCCTAGGCCGATTCCCACGTCTTCGACGGTGTGATGCTGATCGACGTCGAGATCTCCCTTTGCGGAGAGATCAAGGTCAAATCCTCCATGGTGCGCGAACAATTCGAGCATATGGTCAAAGAATCGTATGCCAGTAGAAATGTTGTAGCGTCCCCGGCCTTCAATGACCAAACGGATGCGAATGTGGGTTTCTTTGGTATTGCGGTCGATGGCAGCTTTTCTCATCGAGCCACCTTTTGACGCAGGCCGACTTCGGCGAAGACCTCGCGCAGGGCCGAAAGCAGCCGTTGATTGTGCTCGGCAATCCCAACCGTGATGCGAACACAATCCTTGCAGCCGTAATCATTGGAGCGATCGCGAACAAGAATGCCGCGCGCCCGCATTGCTGAGATAAATTCACTGCAGTGTTCGCCAAGATACATCAAAACAAAATTCGCGCGGCTCGGCCAATGCTTCACGCCCCAACTTTCGAGTTCGGCTTCGAGTGTGTGTCTGCCTGTGAGCGTTTGATCAACGTAGTTGCTGATGAACTCCTGGTCCGCGAGCGCCTCTGGCAAACATGCGAGCGCCACAGAATTTAAGTTGTAAGGCGAACTGGCGCGGCGCATAACACACATCTGCTCCTTGTTTCCCATCAGAACGCCAATCCTGAGTCCGGCCATTCCATATGCTTTTGAGAAAGTGCGTGAGACGAAAAGATTGGGCAGTTCGCGCCATTTAGCAGCTATGGTCTCGCCAGAGAATTCGAAGTAGGCTTCGTCAACGAGAAGAGCGGCATCGGGAGCGGCGTTTGCCACGGTGACGAGATCCGCGCATGGGGCGAATGTTCCCGTAGGGTTATTAGGATTTGCGACCGCGATGAAACGAGTCTTGGGTGTGACGGCGGCAAGAACGTCGGCGATTGGAAATTCGAAGTCGCGGCCAGCGGGAATCGAAATCACGCGCGCACCAGTGGCCGCCGCATAAATTTCGTACATGGCGAAGGTCGGAACCACCACGAGCGCTTCATCTCCAGGCTCGAGGTAGGTTTCACAAATTAGATGAATGGCCTCGTCGGTGCCATTAGTCAGCAGCGCTTCTTCCGGTGAAACTCCAAACGCGGCAGCCACAGCGCGTTCGGCGGGTTCGCGTACCGGATAGCGGGCGAGAGTTTCACCGTCGAGTTGGCGTAGCCTCTCTAAAACGCGCGGCGAACAGCCGGCCGTATTTTCGTTAAAGTCCAGACGCAAGCCTTCTCGATTACCCAGCGGCGGATGGTATTCCTTCAACGTCCGAACCGCTTCTCTGGCTTTAAGCACGGGCGCACCTCACGCGGATTGATTCTGCGTGCGCGCGCAGGCCCTCAGTTTCGGCGAGGCGGACAATGATTGGTGAAAGTTTCCGCAAGCTTTTCGAAGACAACTCCTGAACGGAAATCACTTTCACGAAATCCGTCACGCTCAACCCGCCGCGGAATCGTGCTGCCCCTGCGGTCGGTAGCACGTGATTTGGTCCTGAGGCATAGTCGCCGGCCGCTTGCGCCGAGTAATCTCCGATAAAAACTGATCCTGCGTTATGCACTAGCGACAAATCTTTTTTTTCAATGGTGATGTGTTCGGGCGCGATGCGATTTGCCCAGTCGAAGGCCTGCTCCCGTGACTCGGCGATCAGAATCGCCCCGCGACTTGCAAGCGCTTGCTGAGCTATAACATTTTCGCGAACTGACTCGCCGCCCAATTTTTTAGCAACAGCTTCCGCAAGTTTGCGAGACGTGGTGATGAAAACCGCCAGAGTTTCCGGATCGTGCTCAGCTTGTGCAACCAGGTCTGCAGCAATGAACGCCGCCTTTCCTTTGGGGCTCACGATCACAACCTCTGTAGGTCCCGCCAGCATGTCGATCGAGCAATCAAATGCAACCAGTTTCTTTGCAGTGGTGACGTATGAATTTCCTGGACCAACGATCTTGTCCACTCGCGGAATTGTTTCGGTGCCATAGGCCAGAGCGGCAATGGCTTGAGCGCCGCCGACGCGGTAGAACTCTTCGACTCCGAGCATCGCAGCAGCCGCCAGCACTTCGGTGGATGGGCGCGGCGAAACTACACGAATATTTTTTACGCCCGCGACCTGCGCCGGGATCACCGTCATCAGCAATGTTGAAACGAGCGGAAACCGGCCGCCAGGAACATAGCAGCCGACAGAATCGAGCGGTCGTACGACCTGCCCGAGAGAAATTCCACCGCGCGACTTGGTCCACGCCTTCGGCTTTTGCCACTCGCAGAACTGGCGAATGTTCTTCGCGGCCTCTCGCAAAGCGGCCTGAAGTTGGGCCGGAGCTTGCTTCCACGAGTCTTCGATGTCAGACTCGCCAACCCGCAAGGACTGCTCTGAATCAAGTCCATCAAGTTGACGCGCATACTCGAACAGCGCGGAATCGCCATTGCCGCGCACATCATCAATGATCTTGCGCACTGCTGGTTCGATTTCGTGGAATCGTGAGCCGCGATTTTCCAGATCGGTTACGTATCCATCAGCAGCTTGGCCATCCAGCATCCGCATTACATGACCACCTTGTTCAGCGGATATTCGACGATACCTTGGGCATTCGCTTCTTTGAGCCGCGGAATGACTTGCCAGGCCAGCGATTCCTCGATAACAGTGTTCACCGCCAGCCACTCTGGATCGCTGAGAGTAGAAATCGTGGGGCGCTTGAGCGCCGGCAGCACACCCAGCACGCGCTCGAGATCATCTTTGCGCACGTTCAGCATAAGGCCGACGCGGTCTTTCGCTTCCATCGCGCCGTGCAGCATGAGCGCCAGGTTTTCGATCTTGCGACGCTTGCCGGAATCCGACCATGAAGCTTTGTTGGCGATGATCTGGGTGTTACTTTCAAGCACGGTGTCCATGATGCGAAGATGATTGGCGCGCAACGAGCTGCCAGTTTCCGTGACTTCAACTATCGCATCCGCCAGAGTCGGGGGCTTAACCTCGGTTGCTCCCCAGGAAAAATCGACTTGCACGTCGACTCCGCGCCCGGCGAAATAATTTCGCGTGACGTTGACGAGTTCAGTCGCGATGATCTTTCCGCTCAGGTCCGCAGCTTTTTGATACGAGGAATTCTCCGGAACGGCAAGCACCCAACGGACCTTGCCACGGCTCTGCTTGGCGTAGATCAAATCCGAAACGGTTACCACCTCAAGCCCGCTCTCGACGACCCAATCGAGTCCGGTCAATCCGGCATCGAGCGCTCCATGTTCGACGTAGCGCGCCATCTCTTGCGCCCGAATCAACATGCATTCAATTTCAGGATCTCCGGTCGAAGCAAAGTAAGAACGCGAATTGGTGTGGATGGGCAATCCAGCTTGCGCGAAGAGTTGCAGCGTGGCGTCTTGCAGACTACCCTTGGGGATCCCGAGGCGGATTTTCATCGCGCGATCTCCGCAGTCGTCGGCCTCATGGACATATCAATGGCTTTCGTGAAGCACGAGCGTGTGCCTTCGTGACACACGACACCCGCGCCCTCGACTTCCACCTGAAGCAGAAGGGAATCATGATCGCAGTCAGTGCTCGCCGAGACAACTTTCAGTCGATTCCCCGAAGTCTCGCCTTTGGTCCAAAGCTGGTTCCGGGTGCGGCTGTAAAACGTCACATACCCGAGAGATTGAGTGCGCTCCCACGCGGCGTTGTTCATGAAGCCGAGCATAAGGATTTCACTGGTGTTGGCGTCCTGCACGATTGCAGGAATGAGACCTTGCATTTTTTCGAAGTCAATTTTCATAAAGGCTCTAACCACAAAGGGCACGAAGGTTCACGAAGGGAAGCATTCTAGCCAGATTTTTTGTTTCTTGTATTTCGCCATCTCTGAATCAGAAAAAACAAAAAGCCCGCTGAGCTTAACGCTTCAGCGGGCCTGGAACTCGTGTTGCTGACTAACTCAGCCGCACACCCCCGCCGTCGCGCAATGCGCGTGATGGCGATGATGATGGTGGCCAGTCGTCATGAAAATTTAGGCTACGCGAGTGAGAGGATACGGTCAATTCTAAAGAATCGATGAGCATAATCGGAATTCGTAATGTCGGATCGCTCTGTGGGATCAAGCCCCGAGTACGTCCAGGGAAGAGGCCTGCTAAAATGAGTTCACCTCATAATTGATCCCACGGCCCCGAACTGCCAAGCTCAAATCAGCTCTGTGAATGCGCAAATCGGAAGATGCCGCTTAAATTGAAGGAGACAGATGGCGAAGATCGCAAAGACTGCAGACCGCAAGAAGATCATGGACACCACGAAGAGCACCGATTGCCCTAAGTGCGGCAAGCCGACTCGCATCGTGAAACGCGTAAAAGACCGTGAACGCGGCACGCCTGGCGGCATTTTTATTTCCTGCTCGGGCTGCGAGTTCCACGAGAAGTTGTAAACGTCTGCTTATCTGGCGAGATTTTAGCGGCTCGGTCTTTGCCGCGACAGTGATCTGCGCCGCAAAGAATGTATCGACCACAACTCTGTGGGATCGGTCAAGGCAAACGCGCCAAAGCATAACGCTAACACGGAGTGGTCGAGAGAAGCTCCAAAGTACTGCCACAAGGGCGCATTCGATCCCGGATAATTCGACGAGAACAGCAGCGTAAGCATGTAAACCACGCCACACACGCTGGCAGGCCGCACAAAAATTCCTGACACCATGGCAAGCCCGATCGCGAGCTCGCCGTATGCGACAAGGAATGCGATCGGCGTAGCGTGCGGAAGCACAAAATTTCTTAGTACGGGAACCATGAAAGGGTAAGCTCCGCCTTGTAAGAAGAGGTTTATCCAATATTGAAAACCGCCGCCTCGTGTGAACTGCATGCCGAAGACTTTGTATTCGGCGAAGATCAGAAAAAGACAGCCAATTGCTACTCGCAGCGCGGTGAGCGATCGGGCGCTGGTAGTGGGCAGTGCGGAGCTCGAAGATATTTTCAAGGTGCGGGCGTCAGGTGCGCCGATGAAGCTTGCGACGATTCGTCCGTGACTCCGCTGATTTCCTGTTGAATAGCCCGCGCTGCGGCGGCGGGATCTTGGGCCGCAGTAATCGGTCTTCCAACCACGATGTGAGTTGCGCCCGCCTGGATTGCTTCGGCAGGAGTCACAACTCGCGCCTGATCTCCGTGATCAGCACCAGCGGGGCGGACCCCCGGGTTGACGATCAGAAAATTCTCCCCCAGCTTTGCGCGCAAAGCTTTGACCTCGAGGGCCGAGCTGACCACTCCGGCGCAGCCCGTGTCTAACGCTATCGAAGCAAGCCGCAAGACTTGGTCAAGCAATGCACCCGATACTCCGGTCAGATGAAGGTCCCCTTGATCCATGCTGGTGAGAACCGTAACCGCAAGAATTTGCGGAGAACTGTGGCTGGCGTGGACTCCCGCTGCTTCAGCCGCCGCGCGTAGCATTCTTTCTCCGCCGGAAGCGTGTACGGTCAGCATGCTGACGCCGAGCTGCGCGGCCTCGCGGACTGCAGACGCAACGGTATTTGGAATGTCGTGATATTTGAGGTCAAGAAAGACCTGACGCCCCGAGGCCACGAGATCGCGAACGACTTGCGGGCCTTCTGCAGTGTAGAGCTGCATTCCGACCTTATAAACGTGTACAGAATCGCCGAGAGCGGTCACGATTTTCTGCGCCGCTGCAGCGGAGGATACGTCAAGAGCGACGATCAGGCGATCCGCGGATTTGGGATGCATCGCTTATGAGTTTAAGCGAAAGCAAGGTATGAACAGAAACGATTGTCAAAGGACTGCGAACGCACAGGCGTCCGCCGCACCAAAGTGGATACCTTAGGGCGGCTCTCCCCACGAAAGTTGTGACCGGCTATTTCCATTTACAAGACGGTGATTCAGCGTATGATTGCTGCCCATTCAAAATCGCTTAGGGAGGGTAACCGTGACAAAAGTATTGATCGTGGCAGGGTTTGCAGCTCTGTTTATGCCAGCGCTGTTCGCCCAGGAAAACTATACCGAAGGCCCAGTCTGGCGGGTGTCGCTGGTCCGGGTGAAGCCGACGCATCTGGATGAATATCTGACCAGCATGCGTCAAGTCAGCAAAGGGTTCATTGAAGAAGAAAAACGGCAGGGACTAATCGTCGATTACAAGATCTTTCTGAAAGAAACTAAAACCAGCCCGCAGGATTGGGATGTTTGCATCGCAGTGGAATACAAGAACCACGCTGCGCTCGATGGCTTGGATTCAAAAATGGAGGCTATTCGCGATAAGGTGTTGGGTGGAAAGCAGCAGGCGCATCAGCTCGGGGAGAAGCGGGAAGAGATTCGGGAGATAATCAGCGACGAACTGATGCAGGAGATATATCTGAAATAGGCTTGGCCGGTGAAAAAAAGGACGAGCTTTGGCTCGTCCTTTTTGAAGTCTTACTGCTTTTGAAGTCTTATTGCTCTAACACGGGTTCGCGGAGCATTGCGATCGTGGCTGGCGCTTTATGACGCGGAACCACATCCAGCCGTACCCGCTGCAGGCCCTGCTGGTCGAAATGCAGTACCCGAGCGGCGTTATAAGAGAGGTCCACGATTCGACCGTCGACGTAAGGACCGCGGTCATTGATCCGCACGATTACGGACCTGTGATTCCGCAGGTTGGTGACCCGAACCAGGGTGCCCAAGGGCAACGTCAAATGGGCGGCTGTCATGTCGTACATATTGAAGGGTTCGCCGCTAGCGGTCGGGCGGCCTTCAAAATAGTCTCCATACCAGGAGGCGGTCCCTACCTGGTAAGGATGAGCGTTATGTTGGGCTTGGGGGGCTTGAGTCGGACCCAATTTCTGGCTGCTGGCGGCGCTGGAGCTGATTGGGCCATTGGCCGCTCCTAAGGCTACAAGTAACGCGACGGCCAGTCCGTGAACTATTCGTCCTCGCATTCAGTATCCTCCGTTTGCCAAACTCAATCTACTCGGTTACACGTTCGTTCAGTCTCTAAAATGCTACGGGGCCAGGGTAGGCGTGTCAATTGGGAAGGCCGTGTATAAGTACCTTAGGACAGTTATAGATAGGTGAAGTAATCTATTGCTTCCACTCAGCTTTTCTGAGCTATGTTGATGATTCGTTAGGTGCATACTTGTTTACCATTGAGTAAATAACCCCGGGCTTGGAGCTGAGTGCAATATTTTCGTAATAGTATTTTCAATCACTTACAGCTAAAAACAACTAAGTCTGTGTTTTCACTGACTTGGAGCCAGAAGTCTTGCCCGACGAGCCCGCGTGGCCGCCAATTTTGTGTTGCGGCTAATTTTCGGTAGAGTCGCTCCTATGCCAGAATCGCCGCCAATCGTTTTAACCATCGCCGGTTTTGACCCATCCTCTGGAGCCGGGATCACGGCGGACATTAAGACCATCGCTGCCCAGGGTTGTTACGGGATATCGGCAATTACAGCTATGACGATCCAGTCCACCGCCGGGGTGCGGAGGGTACTGCCAACTGACCCTAAAGTGCTCGCAGATACCTTGGACGAGTTGGCGGGGAATGGAAAGGTCTCTGCGGTACATATCGGCATGCTTGGTAGTGGAAAAGTGGCAGACCGGGTGGCCAACTTTCTGGAAGCTGGCGGATTGACGAATGTCGTCTTGGACCCAGTACTGAAATCGTCTTCCGGAACAGAGCTATTGGATAAGGCCGGGTTGGAAGTCTTAAAAGGGAGGCTGTTGATCATTGCGGATGTCATCACCCCAAACGTGGACGAGGCAGCAGCGCTTACAGGGATGGAAGTGAAAAACCCGGCCCAGATGGAAGCGGCAGCCAGACGACTGCATGAAATGGGCGCCAAGGTCGTGGTCGTCACCGGGGGACACCTGGACCAAGCCATCGATGTGTTGAGCACGAAAGGTGAGTCAGTACACACCTACCGCGCGGACCGGGTCGATTCGCCAAACACGCACGGTACTGGCTGTGCTTTTTCGACTGCAATCGCCTGCCAGCTGGCGCTCGGACAATCCTTGATCACGGCGGTGGGCTTGGCCAAAAATTATGTGTTGGCCGCTATCAAAAATAGCTATCCGATTGGGCGAGGGCCGGGGCCTGTAAATCACATGTATGGGATCGACGGAAGCTTCAAGAAACAATGACGTCGAAATCTACTTTTGGGGTTTTCTGTTCCTGAGAAGGATCCCAGCTAGGAACGAAGCGCAGGAGACGATCAGCCACTGAATCCGCCACAATTGGACAGCCTCGAAGTCCGCAGTGTTGTGAACGCTCACGAAGCCCATAGCGAGTGCCACGATCAGGAAGGCAATCCCCAAAAGAAAGGCGCACAAAGTTGGAAGAGGTAGGCCGAACCAGTTTGTGACGCTGTTGAATTCCAAGGCGCGTAGAAAATTCAGGTGTTTGATCCAACTCTGGGAGGGTACGAGGTCGGTGCGATGGCGGCCGGTGCCACAGATATGACAAAAGGTGGCCCCAACCATAAACTCGGTTCCGCAACGCCTACAAGACTCGGCTAGGTTTGTCGCAGCAGCAGGCTGCGACAGGGGAGGGCGCCAAAACTCCTGGTGGGCGTCGCGGACCGCGTCACTCATAAATACTTCCTGAGAACATGGAAGTGGCACGTCCTATTCCAAAACGGTAATCAACTAACTCCATTGTTCGCAGCAGTTAGCATTTCTATCTTAACCAAGAGAAGTCAATAGTCGAGCAAGAATTACTCTGGCAGTGCAAAGTTTCTAAACAGTGTTCGCGTGTCCGCGCCTGGCCCTCGCCAATTGGTCGAGCAACGAACGCATTTCTCCGATAGACTTATTGATAAGTTGCTGCTTGGTAAAACGGGTTTTTCTTGTTCCTCCGTATTGCATCGCATCTCTTCGCGGTTGGAATGATCGTAAGTGGCTGTGCCTGGGCCCAGCGATCTGAAACCGGAACTTCGTCTTCGTCACCCTCGGCTGAATCAAGCAGAGCTAACCGTCTCTCTCTCCGCTCGAAAGAACCACTTAGTGTCCAGGCTTTTAATCACTTTTATGACATGGAATATGACCGATCGATTCAGGAGTTCACCATCCTGTATCAACGGCATCCTGATGACGCTGACTCGATCAATCACCTGCTAAACGCGGTGCTTTTTCACGAACTCTATCGTATTGGAGCGTTGAGCGCCGGCGAATATGCCAACGACAGCTTCATCAATGCGACGCACGAGCCTGCCGATTCAAAAACCTGCGATCAGATCAAGTCGCTGGTGCAAAAGGCGACAGCGATTGAGAACCAGCGTTTAGCGACAGATTCCAAAGACATAGTCGCACTTTATGCCCGGGGAGTAACGCGGGCTGAGTTTGCCACCTACACCGCGCTGATCGAGCATGCCTGGTTTTCGGCGCTGCGAAATGCGGTGGCGGCGCGGCACGATCACGAAAAGGTGCTGGAACTGGATCCAGGCAACGTCGATGCCAAGCTGATCGTGGGTGCGCACAATTATGTCGTAGGAAGTCTTCCATGGGCGGTAAAGACGGCGTCGAGCATGGTGGGTCTGGGTGGCAACCGGGAAAAGGGTCTTGAGTACCTTCACCAGGCGGCTAACGGAAATGGCGAAACCAGTATTGACGCAAAGATCGTGCTGGTGGTTTTTCTGCGTCGCGAGCGCCGCTTCGACGAATCGTTGCAGATACTACGAAGCCTCGAACCGCAATATCCTCATAATGTTCTATTCGCCATGGAAGAAGGGAACCTGCTGAACGCCAAAGGTCAGCCAGGGGAAGCCGCCGCGATCTATCGCAAGGTATGGCAGGATGGGCGCGACGGACGATATGCCGGCCTGCACTATGAGATTGCAGCGACTACGCTTGGCGATCTGCTTCGCAGCCAGAAAAATTATTCTGCGGCGGCGGCGGCTTATGATCAGGTGGGCGAGATTCAAAAGCCCGACCCGGCCATCCAGCAGAAGGCTGCGCTGGGCGCCGGGGAAATGTATGACTTGCTGCTAAAGCGCGAGCTTGCGTTGAAGAAGTATGCGGCGGTCGTAGAAGTCAATGCCCATTCGCCCCAGGCTGATGTCGCCCGCAAACGCATCAAGGAACCGTACAAAGGCTCGTAATATTGACCGGTTAGGCGAATTTTTGGGGGAACATAGTCCCGAGAGTGCGCGTATCTTAATGTGCGAGGTGAACTATGTATTGCAACTACTGTGGCAAAACTATTCAGGATGATGCCAATGTTTGCGCCTACTGCGGCACGCGCGTAGGCGGAGTTGTTGCCCGCAAACGCCTGGTGCGTCCGCGTGAAGGACGCAAGATTGCCGGCGTCTGCCTCGGCGTCGCGGAATATTTTGATCTCGATGTGACGATCGTGCGGCTGGTGTGGCTGATATCGTCGGTCGTAACTGGCATAGGGCTGCTGTCGTATCCCATTGCATGGATCGTGATGCCGGAAGAGCCTTACCGGCTGACCTCGAATGCGATGGAGGGGCAGGTAGTACCGAATTCTTAAGACAAATTATGCCCGAGCGTAGAGCTCGAATTTTCTTAGAGCCCTAGCGAATTGTGCCCTTGAGAGTGCGCTAGGATTTTTATAGGCCCCGAAAGCTGGATGTAGTCAATACGACTGCACGGGCGAGGGTGCCCGCGCCTCCAGGACTCTTATCTGTCCTAGAAGCCGCCCAAATAGAATCGGAAAATGCAGAAGATCGTCAGCGATGACGCGGATATTTTCTACGATGTAGCTGGCGCCGGTCCGCCAGTTGTGCTGTTGCACCCTTTCCCTGTTAATCACGAATTCTGGCTTCCAGTCACAAAACATTTGGCCTCGCGCTACCGGCTGATCATGCCGGATCTCCGCGGCCATGGAGAATCTGGCCTTGGCAACGGTCCGGCGACCATGCAGAAGCATGCTCTCGATGTTGCTCGAGTGATGACGGACGCCGGAATTGATCGCGCGCCATTGGTTGGAGTCTCAATCGGTGGCTACACAATTTTCGAATCCTGGCGGCGTTTTCGAGACCGGGTAAGCGGCCTGGTTCTGTGCAACACCAAAGCTCCTGCTGATGCGGTCGAAGCGCGGGCTGCGCGCCTAAAAGCAGCCGACGATGTTCTGCAGCACGGCACCGAGCCTTTCTTTGAAGGGATGCTGCAAAAAGTTTTGGCTGAAACTACCCGTCACTCGCGCCCGGATCTGGTTGAAGGCGCTCTCCGCATGATGCGGAAAATGACGTCAGAAGATGTTGCCGGGGTGCAGCGCGGCATGGCGGAGCGCCCGGACTCGGTGTCGACGCTGAAAACTATCAACGTCCCAACCCTGATCATTACCGGCGACGAGGACAATATGACCGGCGTTCCCGAAGCCGAGCTGATGAAGCAGCACATCAGCGGCAGCCAGATGAAAGTAGTCGCAAAAGCCGGGCACTACTCCCCATGGGAGCAGCCCGGGGACGTAGGTAAATTACTGAGGCAATTTCTGGATTCCCGGGTGAATACTGGTTAATTCAGCAGATTTATTAATTCGCAAGGGACTGCACAGCCCTGTCCGTTTGGCACCATACCTATCTGCACCTCTTCCGATATATTGAATAAACCCATGCCTGAAAACAAATCTGTCGTAATTCGTCCGGCGAAAAGCTTTGGCGGCTCGATGAACCTGCCGGGGGACAAATCCATCTCGCACCGGTATGCGATGTTAGGCGCGATTGCCGACGGTCTGACCAAACTGGAAAATTTTTCGAGCGGGGCTGACTGCGCGAGCACTTTGGCATGCCTGGAAACTCTCGGCGTGAAGTGGGAGCGAATTGGCGACGCCGTCGCAATTTACGGGCGCGGCGCAAAATTGAAGAGCCCGACGGGTGTTCTCGATTGCGGGAATTCCGGCTCGACTATGCGCATGCTGAGCGGGATTGTTGCCGGGCAAAACTTCGTTTCAGAGCTTACTGGCGACGGATCACTCCTGCGCAGACCCATGGCGCGCATAATCAATCCGCTTGAAATGATGGGAGCAAAGATCACGGCGGCGAAAGATGGCCGGCCCCCGCTGAGGATAACCGGCGGACGTCTCAAGGCGATTGACTACAGATTACAGATTGCCAGCGCGCAGGTGAAAACCTCGTTGCTCTTTGCCGGTTTGTACGCGGAAGGCACGACTCGGGTAGTCGAACCAATTCAGACTCGCGATCATGGTGAGCACGCGCTCGAGGCTTTCGGAGCACACCTTGAACGCCGCATGAAGGACGTGAGCATCACCGGCGGAGAGAAATTGAAGGCCATCGAAGCCACCATCCCGGGTGATTTTTCAAGCGCGGCATTTTTTCTCTGTGCCGCGGGATTGTTCCCAGAATCACAGCTCACAATCTCCGGCTTGCTGTTGAATCCCACGCGGACACGCTTGCTCGATTTCCTGCTCGGATTGGGATTGAAAATTACTCCGACCGATTTGCGCGAACAACATGGCGAGCTGGTGGGAATGTTGCAAGTCCAGGGTGGGGAACTGAAAGGCGCTCGCGTGATTGGCGAAGACACTGCCGCGCTCATCGATGAGATTCCGGTGCTGGCCGCGGTCGCGCCGTACACCTCCGATGGTATCGAAATCCGCGATGCACGCGAGTTGCGGGTGAAAGAATCGGACCGGATCGCCAGCGTTGCGACCAATCTACGCGCGATGGGGGCAAAGGTTGAAGAACTTGAAGACGGCTTGCGGATTCCCGGTGGACAGAAGTTGCATGGAGCCTCGGTCGACTCTTTCGGCGATCATCGGATTGCCATGGCCTTTGCCGTTGCAGCGTTGCGCGCGCAAGGGGAAACTGAGATTCGTAACGCCAATGCTGCTGTGATTTCCTATCCTGACTTTTTCAATGCGCTTGAGGGATTGGTGCAGAGGTAGATCGGAAAGAAAACTGGGCGGACGTGGGCGCCCGCCCCTACATGCCGGGCTACTTGATTTGTTCGGTCTTGCCGTCGTATTTCACAAATCCATTCTTCGAATTCTGCCGGTCTACATCCTGGTTGGTGATGGTGCGTGTGACATGTCGTCCGCTGCGCGCTGCGGTCGAAGCATCAACCGCGCTCGCAGTCTCTTCTTCTGAGGCGTAATAGATCCATGCGCGGCTCTGCCCTTCGGCGCTCTCGTGCTCCCGTTCCCGCTCCATGCGTTCCATGTTGTGCACATGTGCTACCGGCACAGAAAGCTCGACCGCAGGTGATGAGATCAGAGGCGTCGTGCCCCCGGCGTACCATACGGGTTGTGTGTAACTCCCGCCCAGGTTTCCAGTGACATTTGAAAGCGTGCCGTTGGTTGCGCCCGCGGTCAAACCATAAGTGGCATTCCTGGCGCCGACCGGGGCCGCGGAAACGGTCTCAAGCGAAACCTCAGGCGTGGTTAACCGAGGAATGTAAGGGGCGCCGCAGCCGTCATATCCGACATTTGCCGGAACAACCTGGGCAACGGTAATCGATGAAAACAACGCAGCAGCACACAGAGCGATCAGAATACGCATACTACCTCCTGGGGCACAGCTACAAACTTTCTAGCAGGTGAGATGCCAGTTGGTGCAAGTGGTGGTTTGCAGTCAGAGATTTACCGGTGTTTCTCCCGGTATTGCCTGATGCCATCGGCTGGCTGCCGCTTTTTCGAGTAGCTGAAGTGCAAAGCGTTGCGCAAAAGCCGCAGCAGGGTTGCGGTAAGTGCTGACTTTGGCGGGCTCAGTTTCCGATGTAACGGGCGTAGAGGCTACGGGCGACGGCGGTGTCGGTGGTGCCTTTGATGATGGCACGTCCGTCGGGGAACAAAGTCATTTCGTACGGCTCTTTCCAGAACTTCAACAGGAAGTCGGTATGACGGACGCTGCCATGAGGTTGAAGACGCTGGCTCAAGGCGTCGAGATTAACTGGGCGATCATGCTCGTGAATCTGGACGGAATTACGTCCGCATAGCGTAATGTGTGGACGACCGACTCCACCTAAATGAACAAAATCTCGTGATCCGCAGGTGCGGCAGTCCGGGCGAGGATTGCCGGCCGCGATCTCTGAGCGCTGGTTCAGCCACAAATCGTAAGACAGGAGGGTTTTGCGAAGTTGCGGTCGCGCGCCGGTCAGCAATTTTAGAGCCTCAGTCGCGGCAATGGAGGCTGCCAGGTTCACCGCTGAATTCAGAATTCCGGCAGTGTCGCAGGTCTCCAGCATTCCTTCGGGAGCATCTGGGAAAAGACAAGCCAGACACGCGGTTTCGCCAGGAACAATGTTCATGGTAGTGGCGTAGCTGCCGACCGCACCTGCATAAATCCAGGGCAGGAAATTCTTTACCGCGAAATCGTTAATTAAATATCGAGTTTCAAAGTTGTCCGTGCCGTCCAGAATCAGGTGAACGCCGGTGAGCATTTGGTCTACGTTTTCCGGCGTCAGATCAGCGACGTGGGGTTCGGCCGCTATTTGCGAGTTGAATTGCGCGATTTTGCGCGAGGCAGCAATCGCTTTGGGAACCGAATCCGCAGCGTCGGTTTCATCGAACAGCAGCTGCCGCTGCAGGTTGCTGGGCTCGACGTAATCACGGTCGATAATCCGCAGGTTGCCAACCCCCGAACGCGCCAGCAGGGAACCCAGCGCCGAACCCGTCGCTCCACAGCCCACAATGGCCACCCGCGACTCCACAAGTCGGCGCTGCCCATCAGCGCCAATGCCGGGAAAGAGCACCTGCCGCGAGTATCTTTCTTCGAGTCCGGGTTTCATTCAGGAGACCATTTCATTGCCGCAATGCGCCTCGATCGTCTGCGAACCAGCGCGTCTATCCTAGTTAAGGCGTGCGAGATTTATTATAGGTGGCAATGGCACGAGAGTTGCGCGACCCGGACATCCGCGCGCATTGAGCCGTTCAGCTTTCCACAGAACAACGCAGGAGTGTTTTTGCCGAATCTGGCTTTGAGCCGTGTGTTCGCGGTGCTCGCGATTGCCTCGTCGCTTTCAGCGGCGCAATTGTTGCCGCAATCTCAGGTCGAAAAGGCCGGGGGAACTCAAACCGAGACCTCAGAGGAGATGCAGCAGTCCCAGGCTGGCTGCATCGGTGCTATCGTCGAACAAATTAATGTTCCCGGCGTAAACCAGAACGACCAACAAATGTTGCGCGGCATGCTTCCGGTCAAAGAGGGGGAGCCACTCGATCGCGAACAGCTTCAGGAGAGTATGCGCATCCTGTTTGGGACTGGGCGATTCTCTGATCTTAAAGCCGAATGTGATCGGGGCCCGGATGGAAAAGTAACGCTTTCGTTTCCGAATACGCCTAAATACTTCATGGGTCTGGTGCGGGTTGATGGCCCTCCCAGCCACCCGACGGAGTCACAAATGGTAAACGCTTCGAAACTGCAATTGGGCGAGCCGTTTACCGCTGAGAAAATAAGTCGGGCGGTAGAGAATATCAAACGCCTGTTGGAAGAAAATGAATATTACAACGCCAAAATTTCACTCCTAGAGCACGAAAATCCGCAGACTCAACAGGTCGAAGTTACTTTTGAAATTCATTCCGGCGATCCGGCGCGAGTCGGGACCATTACTATCCAGGGCGGCGGGATTTCGGTCGGACAAATCGAGGACATAGCACACTTGCATTCCGGCGACATTGTTTCGGCGCAGAAAGTCTCGGAGGCACTAGATCGCGTACGCAAGCATTATCAGAAACACAATCGATGGCTGGCCCAGGTGGGCATCATCAACAAGGAGTACGTTCCCAATCTCAATACTGTCGATTACAAATTTGCCATCGAGGTAGGCCCCCGAGTGGAAATTCGGACAGAGGGTTTTTCGATCAGCGGCGCAGCTCTGAAAAGGAATGTTCCGGTTTATGAAGAGCATGCGCTCGATGATGATCTGTTGAATGAGGGCCGGCGAAATCTGCTCAGCTACATGGAAAGTCGCGGCTACTCGGATGCCAGTGTGACACTGAAGCGGGAGACAGACGAAAAAGCGCAAGTAATGCGCGTGACTTACCAGATTGATCCAGGCGAGCGTCACAAACTGGTAAAGGTACAGATCACGGGAAATAAATATTTTCGTGACGCGGACTTGCGCCCCCTGCTGGCGATTCAGACTGCAAGCCTCGCACTGCCACACGGCACATACAGCCAAGCCCTTCTGCGGGGCGGGGTCCGCGATATCGAAAATATGTATCGCGCCAACGGCTTCGCACAAGTGAAAGTCGACACCAGCGTGGAGGACAATTACCACGGTGAGAAAAATCAATTGGCTGTGACCGTACACATCGACGAAGGCCCCCAGATTCGTGTGGGCGCGTTTCAGATTATCGGAAGCACTCAACTCGCTGACCCGGCGTTTCAAAATCTGTACACCGGCCCCGGCCAGCCTTTTTCGGATTCCCGTATCGCTGAAGATCGCGACATTATTCTCAACTATTACTTCGACAACGGCTTCCCGGATGCGACCTTTGATGCGGAGGCCACTCCGGTCGCGAACAACCACATGAATGTAGTTTTCAAAATTCATGAGGGCGAGCGTTTTTATGTCGATCAAGTCTTGACTTCCGGAATAGAACATACGCGGCCCTACGTGGTTGAGCACGAACTGCAGATGAAATCAGGCGACCCGCTCAGTCAGGGCGACCTGTTGAGGACACAGCAGAAGCTTTACGATCTTGGCATTTTCAGCCAGGTCGATACCGCAGTCCAGGATCCGGAAGGAGTGCAGCCACGAAAGAACGTACTCATCTCACTTCAGGAAGCCAAGCGTTATACGTTTAATTACGGCGTCGGCTTTGAATTCCAGACAGGACAACCGGGCAATAACAGCACTGCGCCTACTGGGAAAAACGGGGTCAGTCCCTTAGCTTCACTCGATGTGACTCGGCTTAACTTTCGGGGTCGTGACCATACCATCACGTTTGAGTCCCGGGTAGGCAGTTTACAGCAGCGTGGCCTCGTCAGCTATCAAGCGCCGCGTTGGTTTAACAATCCGAATTGGCGACTGAGCCTGACCGCTTTCTTTGATCACACACTTGATGTGTCCACTTTCACTTCCCAACGCTTGGAAGGTTCGGTACAGGCCGAGCAAAGTATAAGTCACAAAGCTGATGGCACTCCGGTGAGTGTGATGAATTACCGATTCAATTATCGGTTGGTAAAGGCATCGAACGTGCAAGTCACTCCCGACCAGATTCCTTTGTTGTCACTTCCTGTACGCGTGGGTGAACCGGGTTTCAGCTATCTTCGCAATCACCGTGATAATGACCTGGAAACTACTCGTGGCAGCTACAACAGCATCGATGCCGGGGTGGCAGCCAGTTATTTCGGCTCACAGGCGGACTTCAGCCGGGTCCTGATACAGAACTCCACATATCATCCGTTCGGTAAGATCAAAGGACGGCAATTCGTGTTCGCGCGTTCGATTCGAATCGGGCTGGAAAATGCATTTGGGAATACCATCATCACGCAGCCTGGGCAGGACACACCCGCGAACTTTAGTTTGATTCCTCTCCCTGAGCGGTTTTTTATGGGCGGCGGAAACTCTCACCGCGGATTTGGGTTGAACCAGGCGGGGCCGCGTGATCCAACCACCGGGTTTCCGATTGGTGGCTCAGCGCTGTTCTTGAATAATATGGAAATACGTTTCCCACCTCCGAGTCTTCCCTTTGTTCACGACAATCTGAGCTTCGCGGTTTTTCATGATATGGGCAATGTATTTACCGATGGAAATAACATGCTCGATAGCTTGTTGCGTTGGCACCAGAACAAAAGCCTATGCACCCAACGCCTCAATAGCACGTTTCAGACCGGTAGCGGCGCCGCACTGTGCAACTACAACTACATTTCCAATGCGATTGGACTTGGCGTGCGCTACAAGACGCCGGTAGGGCCGGTTCGATTTGATTTCGGATACAACTTGAATCCCACCATCTTTCCGAATTTTTGCATGAATATGAAGACGGAGAGCACGCAGAACTGTCCCGCGGCATTAACGTTCTTTGGAACGAAACAAGTCAGCCCATTCAATGTCTACTTTAGTATCGGGCAGACATTCTGATGTTTATGCGTCCCATATTTATCGCGCTATTGCTCTCAATTTCAGTGGAGCTCCACGCAGGCGAACTACTGGATAGGATCGTGGCGACCGTGAATGGTCAGGTAATTTTGCAGAGCGATTGGGATGACGAGGTACATTTTGAAGCCTTTATGTCGGGTCGCGCGCCCGAGAATGTAACGGCGGAGCAAAGGAAAGCAGCACTTGACCGTCTCGTGGATCAAGATATATTGCGCGAGCAGATGCGCATGACAGATTTGAAACCTGCCAGCGACGACGCAATAAAAAAGCAAATTGATGATGTTAAGAATGAGCAGCTCCGGGAACATCCGGGGCAATCCTGGGAAACGACACTGTCGCGGTATCAGCTTACGGACAAAGTCGTTAAGGACCATGTGGCCGCGGAGTTGGAGCAGCTTCAGTTGGTGGATTTGCGGTTTCGGCCGTCAATTCAAATTTCTTCCGCAGACATCGAAAAATACTACCGTCAAAAAATTGTCCCCAAACTCCCTGCCTCAGACCCGCTAAGCCTGAATGATGCGGTCCCGAAAATCAAAGAAATATTAATTCAGGAAAGAATCAATCAACTGCTCAATTCGTGGCTGGAAACCCTGCGCTCACAGGCACAAATAAAGGTCCTGTCTGCAGACAAATCTTCTGACGCTTCCCCCTCCATGCAGGAGACACGATGAACTGGCCACGACTTTCGTGGGGCAATGCGTTCAAGGCGCTATTCATGTGCGTCTTGCTCCTGCTGCTCGGGTTTTCGGGGCTGTTGTGGTACGTGACCACGGATTCATTTCAGCAAATGGCGCGCAATAGGGTTGTTAGCGCTCTCGAAAGAGCTACTGGAGGGAAAGTTGAACTCAAGGCCTTCCATGCTGTTCCCTTGCGACGACAAGTGGAGATGCGCGATCTGACGATCCACGGAAGAGAGGCAGCCGGCGAGCAACCCTACGCGCACGTGGACAGCATGACCGCAGTAATCAATCTGTCCTCGGCACTGGGAGCAAAACTGGCTTTTCATTCGCTGGTGCTGCAGCACCCGGTGATCCATGTCATCTTTTATGCCGACGGAAGCACCAACCAGCCCACGCCGGCCGAGGCGGGCAACGCCGCGCTGGAACGTTTATTTGCGGTATCTATCAGAAAGCTAGAGGTCAGGAAAGGAGAGCTGTTCTGGCAGGATCAACGCATTCCACTGGATTTCACTTCGAATGACGTGGCTGCAAATCTGATTTATTCATTTCTTCACCAGCGATATTCGGGCGACCTTGCAATTGGCAGAGCGGAAACTCGGTTTGACGGATTTCGACCGGTTGCGTGGACCGGCCGATCTGCATTCACTTTTGACAGGAATGGCCTTCAGATCCAGTCACTGAATGCGACGGCAGGGCGTTCTCAAATTCATGCCCGCGGGGTTCACCTGGATTTCCGCAAGCTGGCAGCAAACGGAAATTACGATCTCAATATTGACCTCGCCGAGGTTGCTGCGATTACGCGCCAGACTCAGGTTCAACAGGGCACGCTGCAGCTAAGTGGGAATGCTTCGTGGTCGCCTCATGATTTTGGTTCGACCGGAGATTTTGATGTGCGGGATTTGGCATGGCAACACAAAACATTTTCCGGGCAGGACTTGTCGGCGCGAGGAAAATTTTCTCTTGATCCAAGGCAGCTGTCAATAGCAAAAACCGAAGGACAATTCCTGCGGGGGACATTTACAGCCGATGCCGATGTCGTGAACTGGCAAGCTGGGCCGAAGGCAGTTAAGGGCGAGCAGCAGCGTGGCGTAATGGTGATCAAGGCGAAGAATCTGTCTCTGGCAGAACTTCTGGGCGGATTGGGTCGCAGTTTTCGAACGGTGAGCGGGCTGAAGTTCGCAGGCAATGTCAACGCGGCAACCGAGGTGCAATGGAAGCAATCGCTCGAGGATGCGGAGGCGCGCGTGGTGGCGGATGTCACGCCTCCAAATAGGGTCCCGAATGGTCGAATTCCTCTAACCGCAAACACTCATGCTAGTTATGATTTCCGCTCTGGAAACGTGCAACTCACCGAGCTGGCTGCGGCTACGCCAAGCACGCAATTGAAAGCTTCAGGGGCGCTTACATCGTCGGTAAAACTATCGTTTTCGACCAACGACCTGCGCGAATGGCAGTCCGTCATTTCGCATTTATTTCCTGACGGCATACCGCTCGTGGTTCATGGGCATGCCGCTTTTAACGGAAACGCAGCCGGCAGTTCGTCGAATTTGAAAATCGCAGGAAATTTGCAGTTGCGGGATTTTGACACCATCGTCAAGACCAAAGCCAATGAGCCCGAACGCCAGGTGCACTGGGATTCGCTGAATACGGATGTACAGGCCTCGCCGACAAACCTATCGCTGCACAACACGATCCTACGTCGGGAAGATGCGACCGTGAAGTTGAATGGTACAGCGGGCCTGGATGCCTGGGAGATCATTCCTGAGAGTCCTCTCAGGATGCGGCTCGATGTGCAGAATGCGAATGCCGATGAGCTTTCAAATTTCATCGGTTACGATCACGCTGTTTCAGGAAAGCTTTCCGCAGGGTTGCAATTGTCGGGAACGAGGCAGAGCCCGGAAGGGCAGGGAACGATAAGCTTGCAAAAAGGGAGCATTCGGGGCGAGATATTTGATTCAGCTAACGCGATGTTGGCGCTTAATGGTAGCCAGCTTACCATCAAGAGTCTGAATTTCGTGCGCGGAGCGACGCGGATTGACGGAAATGGCGATTACAACTTGAAGTCGCGATCCTTCGGACTGAAGGTACGGGGCACGAATTTCGACCTGGCAAGTTTTCCGCTGCCGCAACGGGTGCAGCCCGGAATTGATGGCAAGATCGATTTCTCCGCGCAGGCGCATGGCACAACCGCGGCACCGGAAGTGACCGCTGATGTTCACTTGAAAAATCTCACGCTTGATGGACATCTGGAAGGCGATTTTCTCCTGAACGCTGTGTCCCGGGGCGCCGACATGCACCTCACCGGACATTCAGAGTTCAAAGATGCTTCGCTGGAAATTGATGGCAGCGTACATGCGCGCGATCGTTGGCCAGGCAGCGTGAATTTACATTTTTCGCATTTGGACGCGGATCCCTTCCTGGATACTCTGCTTCGTAAACATGTGGTCCGCCACTCTACGATGGCGGGTGACCTTCAACTGCAGGGGCCTCTTCGCGATCCGGAGCGGTTGAGTCTCACTGGCAATCTGACCGATTTATATGCCGAAATCGGAAAAACACAATTTCGTAATGACGGGTCCATCCGCTTCGCCCTGTCCGCAAGCTCATTTAAGCTCGATGACTTTCACGTCGTGGGAGAGAATACCGACTTGTTGGGCGCAGGCTCGCTCCAGCTGAACGGTGATCGTGCGTTGGATTTTCACGCGCACGGCAAAGTCGATCTGAAGCTTTTGCAGAGCTACGACCCAGACATTACGAGTTCGGGCGCGATCACCGGCGAGGGTGCCGTGAGTGGAACTCTCGACGCGCCGTTAGTGAAGGGTTCAATACAGGTACAGAATGGAGCGATTTCCGACATCAATCTGCCAAGCGCGCTCAGCGATATAAACGGAACTCTGCGGCTAAATCAAAGCCAGGTAATCATCGAAAATCTCAACGCGCGGGTGGGTGGCGGCAGTGTCGGGTTTACTGGACGTGCCGACATTGCCGGCAAACTTTCTACTTTTGAATTGCATGCCACAGCGGATTCGGTGCGGCTGCGCTATCCGCCGGGCGTAAGTTCGACCGCGAACGCCGATTTGAGCTGGAGCGGGAGCGCCTCCGGTTCGGTTCTCTCCGGCGACATTACCGTCAACAAACTTGGGTTCACCCCGGGATTTGATTTTGCGGCTTACCTGGAACGCACCGCCCAGGTTTCAAGTCTTCCGCAGACCGATCCAGTGCTGAATAAAATTCGGTTGGACATTCATCTCGCGACTACGCCTGAGTTGCAGATGCAGACCAGCGTGATTCGACTACAAGGCTCCGCAGATATGCGGCTTCGCGGTAGTGCGGCGAAACCTATATTGCTGGGCCGTGCAGATGTATTCGAAGGTGAAGCCTATTTCAACGGAACAAAATATCGCCTGGAACGCGGTGGAGTTTCATTCACCAACCCGGCCGTTACCACTCCCTTCCTAGATCTTGAAGCGGTCACGCGGATCCGTGATTACGACGTAACGCTTTCGTTGACGGGAGACATCAGCAAGCCGAATGGCTTGAAAGTTAACTACCGCTCTGATCCGCCGCTACCCACTGCGGACATCATTGCTTTGCTGGCCTTCGGTCAGACGACAGAAGAATCGGCGCAGCTACAACAGACCAACCAGTCTGCATTCAACCAGCAGGCCTCAAGCGCCATGCTGGCCGCGGCTTTGAACGCGACCCTGAACAACCGGGCACAGAAGCTGTTCGGCAACAGCCGGATCAAGATAGATCCGCAAGGTCTATCATCCGAGACCTCGACCATCACGCAGAGCGGCCCGGCGCTCACGATCGAGCAGCAAGTGAAAGACAATCTCACTCTCTCATATACCACAGACGTATCCCAAACCTCGCAACAGGTCATCCGTGCCGAGTACAATCTGTCGAAAAATGTTTCGGTCGTCGCTATCCGCGATCAGAACGGCGTAGTCAGCTTCGACGTGAAAATTCGCCGGCGAAAGCGATAGTCGGTTTGCACCTCTCAAAACAAGGCGGCATCCAAGAGCCGATGTCAATTTTGCAGGCCGCGCAATCCGATCCGTATTTTGAGCTTCGCCGCCGCATGGTGGAACAGCAACTGCGCGACCGTCGCATTCGCGATGAGCGTGTTCTGGATGCGATGTTGCGAGTTCCGCGGCACGAATTTGTTGCGGAAGAATATAAGTCACAGGCGTACGAAGATCATCCCATTCCGATTGGCGAGAGCCAGACCATCTCGCAGCCGTTTATAGTCGCTATATCTTTACAGGCGCTTAATCTGGAGGGAAGTGAATCCGTCCTCGAAATCGGTACTGGCTCGGGATATCAAACGGCTTTGCTGGCGGCCCTTGCGAGAATCGTCTATTCGATTGAGCGCCATGCTGCGCTGGCCGAGTCGGCGAAAGCTGCTTTGAACAAGCTGCATGTGACTAATGCGAAAATCATCTTAGGCGATGGCAGCCACGGACTGCCCGAGTATTCACCTTACGACGCGATTCTAGTGTCTGCGGCGGCACCGTCCATTCCGAATGCGCTTTTCAATCAACTAGCTGAGTCGGGGCGCATGGTGATTCCAGTTGGCCCGAAGCATTCTCAAGAATTGCAGTTGATACGGAAAATCGCGGGCGACGCCAACGTGGAGGTAATCGAGGGCTGTCGCTTTGTTCCCCTGATCGGAGCCGGTGGCTACTGATTTCTTTTACAATGCAATGTGCCCGTGCTAAAAAATCTGCGGATTACGCTGGAGATGATCAAGTGGGAGCACTCCATCTTTGCGCTTCCGTTTGCGCTGTGCGGGGCGATGCTGGCAGCGCGTGGCGTTCCGACTATGCATCAGATCGTCTGGATCATCATCGCCATGGTTGCTGCGCGCTCGGCGGCAATGTCCTTTAATCGACTTGCCGACGTTTCGATTGACGCCGCCAATCCCCGGACCCGTACTCGTGCTCTGCCCGCTGGAGCGCTTACACGAAATTTCGTTACCAGCTTTGTGATTGTGTCGTCCGCGATTTTTGTTTTGGCCGCGTGGGAGCTAAACCGATTAGCTTTTCTGCTTTCGCCAATCGCCTTGGCGGTATTGCTGCTGTATTCGTATACAAAACGATGGACGCGCTGGTCGCACCTGGTCTTGGGTTTCGCGCTGGGTATCGCGCCCGCGGCGGCATGGATCGCAGTGCGAGGCTCGCTTGATCCGCGCATACTACTCCTCACTGCGGCCGTTACTTTCTGGGTGGCGGGATTTGACGTGCTTTATGCCTGTCAGGACTATGAATTTGATCAACAAACAGGATTGCACTCGCTACCACGCTATTGCGGCATTGGTAACGCATTGTGGATTGCGCGCAGCTTTCATCTGGCCATGCTATTCCTGCTACTAACCTTGGTTTGGAGTTTTGGATTGGGCGCGCTAACCATGGTTGGAGTCTTCGCAGTGTTATTGCTGCTCGCCTACGAGCATTCCCTGGTTTCAAAAGACGATCTAAGCAAACTCAATGCTGCTTTTTTTACCATGAACGGAATCATCTCGGTAATCTTCTTCGTTTTTCTCGCACTCGATTTGCTGGTGCATCATTCAACTACAATGTAGCGTTTTCTGCGAGGGCAATATGAACAAACTTGTTTTTGGAATAATGTGCGCTATGGTTTTGGTTTCCACTTTCGTTATGGCGCAAGGGGCGCCAGCAATCGTTTCTCCGGAAGTTCAATCCGACGGGCACGTCACATTTAGGTTCACGGCTCCGAACGCACTTAAGGTTGAACTGGAACTGGAAGGCGAGGAGACTCCCCGGCCGATGCAGAAAGGCGATCACGGAATCTGGAGCCTGACGGTTGGCCCGCTACAGCCGGATATTTACGGATATTCATTTATCGCCGACGGCGTGTCATTGATTGATCCGTCGAATCCATTAATGAAGCCGAACCTGCTGCACACCGAGAGCGCAGTGCATGTGCCGGGGCCTTCATCGCTGTCATGGGAAGTAAATCAGGTCCCCCATGGCGAGATTCACCATCATTTTTATGAATCAAAAATTGCGGGCGATCACAGAGATTTTTACGTCTACACCCCTCCGGATTATTTTGCAGACGCGAAAACTGAGTACCCGGTCTTGTACCTGCTGCATGGCTTCAGCGATGACGCCAGCGGCTGGACCGCAGTTGGTCTCGCGAATGTAATTTTCGACAACCTGATCGCGCAAGGTAAAGCCAAGCCGATGATCGTAGTCATGCCGCTCGGCTATGGCGACTATGACGTTATCCGTCGCGGTTGGGGATCGTGGTCCGACAAAGACCTGGCGTGGCGCAATCTTTCGAAGTTCACCGATGTTCTGCTTTCGGAAGTTATGCCGCAGGCCGAACAGAGCTACCGCATAAAGAAAGACCGTAATTCGCGCGCCATCGCCGGGCTCTCCATGGGAGGCGCGGAGTCGTTGCTGACGGGATTAAATCATCTCGACGATTTTGCCTGGATCGGAGCATTCAGCTCGGGAGGGATCGACCTGCGAGACTTCAGCGTCGGTTTTCCGCATGTCAGCGCAGAAGACAATCAAAAACTGAAATTGCTGTGGATTGCCTGCGGCACCGACGATCACTTAATCAAGGTGAATCGGGATTTCAAAGCTTGGCTAAAAGAAAAAGGCGTGCATTTTACGGACATCGAAACACCGGGCATGCACGACTGGATGGTATGGAGAAGAAATCTGTCAGCTTTCGCGCCCCTTTTATTCCGTTGAGCCGGTATTTCCTTCGTGAACCTTCGTGTCCTTAGTGGTTAATGGTTTTGCAAAGCCATAACCACGAAGGACACGAAGTGCCACGAAGGTTGATGTCACAGGCTGCGGACTGGAGGCCAGCTTTGCGAAGCGCCGGAGTACAGACTCACCGCATTCTCCAATCGCCTGGTTCCGTCGTGCACTGCGATCTGATGCGGTTGGTTAACTTCATATCCTGTCCAAAGTGAAACCGCAGCGTAAGCACCATCTTTCCGCAAAATATAATAAATCATGTCGACAAACTGCAGGCGTTCTTTGTCCCCGTTGTAATTGCGGACGATCCGCTTGAGCGCATCCATTCCGGCGTCGAGCGGCGACATGCCGTGACGCATGTTTTCAACGATCGTATGTGCACCGGCGACTTTAATGTTTTCTTCGCCATTGCCTGTAGCTCCCGCGGATCCAACGTCCTGATCGGTGTAGCAGCCGGCGCCGATGATCGGAGAATCGCCCACACGCCCGGGAATTTTCCACGCCAGCCCGCTGGTGGTGGTGCATCCGGAAATTTCGTTTTTATCATTCAGCGCCGAACAGTGAATGGTCCCGGTGGGCGGATAGATCACGTAACGGATAGCTTCCATGCGCAGCTCGGGAGGGATTCCAATGTCTGCGGCGATTTGTTCCATGCGCTGAATACGTTGGTCCCATTCGTCGGCATGCGCCGGGCTCGCAAAACGTTGCCGCCAATCCGGATTATCCAAGCCGGGCCCCCACCAGTCAGAATGAGTTTCTTTCCACAGCACCCATTCTTTGCGTGATTTATCGGTGAGAAGATTTTCGCGCTGGAATCCTTGCGCTACCGCGAACCGCTCGGCGCCTTCTCCGACTAGCATCACGTGTCCGCTGTGACGTCGCACAGTGTTCGCAAGCAAGGAAACGTTCTTGATGTTTCGTACTCCGCCGACCGAGCCGGCGGTGCGGGTTGGGCCATGCATGCAGCAGGCGTCGAGTTCAACTACGCCTTCTTCATTGGGATGTCCGCCCAGGCCGACACTCTCATCGTTGGGATCGTTCTCTGGGCCCTGCACGACTTTCAGCGCAGCGTCGAGTGTATCGCCGCCGCCGGCTAGAAGGGCGTAAGCACCATCGAGATGGTTGTAGCCGTTAGCTGCAGAGATGATGATGGGCAGCTTGGCAGCGCGCTTAGTGGTTTGCCTAATTTGAGAAGATTCTTGGGCCGCGGCATTCTTCGAAATTCCGACTGCAAGTGAACTGGCCAAAGTTGAAGTGATGAAGTCGCGACGGGAAAAGGGCATGGCGATCCTTTATTAAAACGAACTTGAAAGTTATACCATTCTTCAGTTGAGAGTGAAGGGGTCTGGAGGGCATTAACCACGAAGGACACGAAGTATCACGAAGGAAAGCAAAACTGATGGGGCTTCAACCGTTACCCGCATTTTCCAATTTCTAGGAAGCAGCCAGCAGCTGATTTGTATTGCGATCGGCGCGGAAGCGCAGCAAGGCAGCTATATTTCCCACGCGATCCATAGTCTCATCTCGAGGAACCAGCACCAGGCCGATGCTGTTCTTGATCGCCGCCGGTACGAGCGCTTCGCACACATCATCGAGCTGACGAGTCGCTCTTCCGCAGAGTGGGCAATAGGGAACTAGATGGGAATCCATGTGCCCGCACGCGGTGCATTCGACGGCGCGAGCAGTGTAGTCGGACGTCATCACCAAAGTTTCGACCTCACCCATTTCGGTCGCACGTAAAACTCTTCTGAGCCCGGTCACGCCAAAGCCATTACTCCGTGCGCCGTCGATTACCTCGCGGACGAGATTTTCATGGTGCTGTTGCAGGGACTCGCGGACGACGCGCTTCGCTTCCTGCTTTGCCTGAACATCGCTAAGCGTGCTTAAGTCCGCCGAAAAGCGTCCCAGAAGTTTCTTCTGAACATACGGATGTAGTTGGCCCTGCAACTCTGGCCAGTTCACGTCGTGGCAGCCAACGACTAACGCTTCAAACTGTTTCTTCTCGGCTGCGTGTTTCAGAGTCTCAGCAACTGTCTGATAGTGCCGCCGGTAATCATTTTCCTCGTGACGTTCGGAGTGCCCGGCGTCGTAGCCCGAAAATCCATCACTGCGACCATGGCGTGGAAGAGCATTCGCAAACGCAGCCTGTTCACGAAACTGTTCAAATTGCACTTCAAGAAAACGCGCGCGTTGACGATCAACCAGCGCCACCCACAGCCTTGGGTATTCCGAAAAGACAGAGGCCAGCGGTCGGAGATGAAAGCGCCGGTTTACAAAAAGCTTAGTCGTTGCTACTCCGGCCGGGACATTAAACTCCTGCCAAATGCCTCTAGCGCTGCACGCAAACACAACTTTGCCTCGGGCCTGATTTCCGTGTAACTGCTCGGCAAGCTCCAGGATGCGCTGAAGGTCCTCGAGCGCGCCCCGAAAAGGCCCATGCGTTTGCAGTTCCTGAATAGTCTTGCCGACCAGGTCCTTCGCCAGGATGACCTCTTCACGGTGCGATTTGTCCTGCGGAGTAGAAGGCTTGAAGTAGAAGCTGATTGCCAGTTCGTCGGGACGCCGGCATTCAAATGACGCAAGTTGTCGCAGCTCTTCACGAGAGATCATAAGACTCCCTAATCTGATGCGGTATGTTGGAGCCGCTTGTCTTTCAATCGATTTTCAACCGGCAGCCCGCGCCGCAGCGCTTCTCGAGCGTTATGGATCGACTGTTGTACGTGCTCTGGTGAACGGTCGACAATAGTGGCAATTTCTTTCAGCGAGAATCCTTCAATCGCAAAAAGGACGAAGGCTTCCCGATCTGGCCGCTTAGCGCGGCGGAGAGCAAATTGCACCAGCGAAATCATCTCGTCGGAATACGCTATCTGTTCTGGAGTTGACGCGCGGTCGTCGGCAATTCCATTTTCTGCAGTGATTGTTTCATCTGGCTGATAAAACTGGAGTCGCGCCTCATCGCCGTCGGTGTCATTACGTCCTTGGCGGCCACCATTGCCCTGAATGTCAATTTCTTCATTCGAAGTAGCCGAAGGGCTGAAGTCATCCAGTGAGCGTATAGCCAACCGATAAAGCCACGGTTCAAGACCAATGCGGTCTGGCTTCTCAATTTTTTCATCCAATGCCCGGGCTACCGCTTCGTCGAGGATTTCTTCCCAGTTCAGAGCGCCAGGCTCGAGGTCTCCGGAGCTTTCGCGGAACGAGACTTCCCGCTCGATAAAGAGACGCAAACGTCGCAGGTTGGCATTCAGGTAAGAACGAATGTCGTCGGACGTGGCTGTCTGAGGCGCAACCGCGGCAAAAGTTTCTTCAAACGGAACTGCCGGCGCAGGAATGCCTTCGAGAGCGCGATGCCGCCGCCAGGAATGCGAGCTGCGCAAAAGTTCCTTATGCTTGCCGATCTGTTCCAGCAGATCGGCAAACGCGGCTTTGATAGCGGCGGTTGGTGCGGAAGCGGAGTCGTGCGCGGCCATCTGCCCGGAGGGCAACCGCAGATTCAGCGACACTACTGTTCCCTCGCGAGGAGAGTTCTGCTCCAAAGCCCCTTTCAGATGTATCAAGTCGGGGCGGAATACCTGGAGCCTTTTTTCTATCTTCGCTATCCAGTGCTGAATTTCTTTATCTATGTCAGGAGTTTTGTGGGTCTTATAGGTGATGTGAACATTCATGCTTTTGCCTCTGATGGCGGGAAGGAGATCCCGTGAAGCCTTC
>Ga0157372_10000342_pt1 | contig 51414 bp, 45 predicted proteins | sample C55metaG_FD_115307 | JGI IMG/M metagenome (GOLD analysis project Ga0157372, IMG submission 115307) | Corn rhizosphere microbial communities from Kellogg Biological Station, Michigan, USA - C5-5 metaG | ecosystem: Host-associated > Plants > Roots > Rhizosphere > Soil | place: USA: Michigan...
CGCCTGCCCCGCGGCGACCGCCGGGACCGCCGAAGCCGCCCTTCGCGGCGACCGGATCGGGCGCGCGCGGCGTGAGCACGTACCACGCCGTGCCGCCGATCAGCAACAGCGCGACCAGCGCGATGACATAGGCGGATGCGCGGCGCCGCGGCGGGGCGCCGGCTTCCGGCTGCGCGGGAGGACGAGTCGAGTCAGCGGCCATGACGTAGGCGGGCGAGCAAGCCTCGCCGCCCCAGTTCAGAGAACGAGCGAACCCGGTTGGTTCGCACGGATGCGGCGATTATGGGGGCGAACCGCCCCGTGAACTGCAAGCAATCGTTTCCGGCCGTCGGCATTTCCGGCCGGAATTGCAAGCAATCGTTTCAGGCGGGCGTGGCATTGGACCGCACGAACGTCATCGGCGTCGACTGCTCGACCGGATGACCTGCCGCGACCCAGGCGTCGATGCCGCCCGCGAGCGGTCGCACGCGGCGATAACCTTTCCGGATCAGCAACTGGGCGCCGCGGCGTGCCGATTCCTCGTTCGGGCATGCGCAATACAGGACGATGTCCCGATCGTCGGGAAAACCGTCCGAGCGCGCGAGCGTGTCGAGGTCGAGCAGCACCGCACCCGCGATGTGCGGACGCGCTCCGTGCGCGAGGCTCGAGCCGACGTCGATCACGAACGGTTTCGGCTCGACGTCGAGATGCGCGCGCAATTCGTCGACGCCGATCGCCGCGCTTGCGAGAAAGCGGGTGATGCGCCAGCGCTGCCAGGCCTTGAGCACGACATACGCGCAGACGAGCGCGCCGATCACGACCGCAGCCATGGCGACATGGCTCGCCGTCCACGCGAGCACGGATTGAATCTGTTGCGCGAACACGGCGCCGGCAATCATCGCGGCGCCGACCCACAGCGCCGCGCTGGCCGCGGACGCGAGCGCGAACGACGACAGGCGCATTCGCAGGGCGCCCGCCATCGGCGGTGCGACCGTCGCGAACCCCGGAACGAATTTCGACACGACGACGGAGAAGAAGCCCCAGCGCTCGAAGATGTTCTCCGTCTGCCGCACGCAGGTGTCGGGCGACAGCGAGATCCGGCAGAGGAAGCGCAGGACCGGATAGCCGTAGCGGCGCCCGGCCCAGAACCACAGGAGGTCGGCGACGAGCGATGCGGCCACCGAGATCGCGAACGCGGATGCGAAATCGATGCGCCCGGTGACAGCGAGACCGCCGGCCAGCATCATCGTCGGCACCGCCGGGATCGGCAGGCCGATCTGCTGCAGCAGGACGTTCAGCCCGATGAGCGGTACGCCGTACTGCGCAAGCTGGGCGGCAATGGGATCCATCGATCGATTCGAAGCGCGTCAATTCGCGAGAGACCCGCAGCCGGCGCAGGCGCAGGCTTCTGTCAGATGGGAACGGCGATCGCGATTGCCAAGCGGGCACTCGTCTTTTCGCATCGGCTGGGCGACAATGAAACGTCGAGCGACCGTCGGCATAAGGATATTGCGTTCGGGGAGGCTTTGGGCATGGAAATCTCGCAACCGCAACCGGGGCCTGCCAACGCGCCGGGCACCGCGCCGCCGCCGCGCCATCTCGCCGCTGGTGAAGGCGCGGGATGGTGGGGCGAAAGCTGGCGCATCTTCTGCGCCGCGCCGGCGGTGTGGATCGGCATTTTCGTCGTGTTCGTCGTCGTGTCGATCGCGCTCGTGCTCGTCCCGATCGTCGGCAGCCTCGCCCACACACTCCTGACGCCGGTGTTCGCGGGCGGCGTCATGCTCGGATGCCACGCGCTTGCCCGCGGCGAGCCGCTGCGCATCGGCCATCTGTTCGAGGGTTTCCAGGGCGGCCGCTTCGCGCCGCTGTGCATCCTCGGCCTGCTGGCACTCGCGATTCTCTTCGTCGCCGCGACCGTGATGGTGGCGACGATCTTCCTGACGCTCGGAGCCTCGGGGCTCGCCGCGCTGATGGATTTCGGCAACGCCACGTTCGACTACCACGCCATGGCGACGGCCGGCGCCGCGATGCTCGTCGTGGCGCTGATCGGCGCAGCGCTGGCGGCGCTGGTCGCAATGGCCTACTGGTTTGCGCCCGCGCTCGTGGTGCTCAATGGCGAGCCGCCGATCGCCGCGCTGCAGAAGAGCTTTGCCGCCTCGTGGCGCAACATCGGTGCTTTCCTTCTGTATGGGCTCATCTACATCGGGCTCGCGATCGTCGCGACGATCCCGATGGGCCTCGGCTGGCTCGTGCTCGGGCCGATGCTCGTCGGCAGCTGCTATGCGGGATGGCGGACGATCTTCGCGCGCTAATGGGCGCGCTCCCAGTTCGGCCCCTGCCCGACGTCGACCTTCAGCGGCACGCGTAGCGTCGCCACGGACGTCATGAGCGAGGGCAGATCGCGCACGACGCGCGCGAGCTCGCCTTCGGGCGCCTCGAGCACGAGCTCGTCGTGCACCTGCAGGATGAGCCGCGTCGCGAGGCGCTCGCGGTCGAGGTACTCCTGCACCGCGATCATCGCGAGTTTCACGAGATCGGCCGCGGTGCCCTGCATCGGCGCGTTGATGGCCGCGCGCTCGGCGCCGGCGCGCCTCGGACCGCTCCCCGCGCGAATGTCCGGCAGGAACAGACGGCGGCCGAACACCGTTTCCACGTAACCCTGGTCGCGTGCGAGCGCGCGCGTGCGCTGCATGTAGGCAGCCACGCCGGGGTACCGCGCGAAATAGCGCTCGATGAACTGCGAAGCGGCGCTGCGCTCGATGTTGAGTTGCGCGGCGAGGCCGAACGCGCTCATGCCGTAAATGAGACCGAAGTTGACGGCCTTGATGTAGCGGCGCTGGTCGGCGGTCACGTCGGCCGGCGCGACGCCGAAGATCTCGGCGGCGGTGACGCGATGGATGTCGTCGCCCTCGTGGAACGCCTTAACGAGCGCGGGATCCTCCGACAGGTGCGCCATGATCCGCAGCTCGATCTGCGAATAGTCGGCGGAGATCAGCGCATGACCGGGCGGCGCGATGAACGCTTCGCGTATCCGCCGGCCATCGGCGGTGCGGATCGGAATGTTCTGGAGGTTGGGCTCGGTCGACGCGAGCCGGCCCGTCACCGCCGTCGTCTGCGAAAACGTCGTGTGCACGCGACCGGTGCGCGCGTTCACCATCGCCGGAAGCTTGTCGGTGTACGTCGACTTGAGCTTCGCGAGCGCGCGATAGTCGAGCAGCACTCTCGGCAGCGGATAGTCGGCGGCCAGCTCCTGCAACACCTCTTCGTCGGTCGACGGCTGGCCGGTGGCGGTCTTCTTCCTGACGGGCAGCTTCATCCGCTCGAACAGGATTTCGCAGAGCTGCTTGGGCGAGCCCAGGTTGAACGGCCCGTCCGCGAGGCGATGCGCTTCCTGCTCGAGCGCATTGGCGCGTGCGCCGAGGTCGCGGCCCTGCTCGGCGAGCAGTGCCCCGTCGATCAGCACGCCGGTGCGCTCCATCCGGAACAGCACGTCGCGCACGGGGCGCTCGATCGCGTCGTAGACGTGCGCGAGCTTCGCATCGCCTGCTATCTGCGGCGCGAGCACGCGATGGACGCGCAGCGCGACATCGGCGTTCCCGGCCGCGTATTCGGTGGCGCGGTCGAGCGCCACTTCGGCGAAGGCGATGCGCCGCGCGCCGCGGCCGGTCACGGCGTCGTAGCCGATCGTCGGCAGGTCGAGATGCCGGCGCGCAAGGCCGTCGAGGTCGTGCGGCTTGTGCGATTCGATGATATAGGACTCGAGCTCCGTGTCGTGCGCGATTCCGGCAATGGCGATGCCGTGGTTCGCGAGCGCGTGCTGCGCATACTTGACGTTGTGCCCGAGCTTGGCGCGCATCGCATCCTCGAACCACGGCGTGAGCGATCGCAGCACGGAAGCGGCATCGAGCTGATCCGGCACGCCGGCATAGCGATGCGCGAGCGGCACGTAACAGCCGGCGGCAGCCTCGATCGCGAACGACAGGCCGACAATCTCCGCGCTCATCGGATCGGCCGTCGTTGTCGTCGTGTCGAACGACACGAGATCGGCGCCGGCGATCGCTGCAAGCCAGCGCGCGAGCGCGTCCTGCGTCAGCACCGTCTCGTATTCGACGCGCGGCGCGGGAGCCGTGGCGGGCCGCTGCGGATCCGCGCCCGCTTGCGGCTCCGCCGTGCGCGGCTTCGCCGCGACGTGCGTCTCGCGCTCCCCGCGCGCGAATTCGCCGAGCCAGCTCTTGAACTCGAAGCGCTCGTAAAGCTCGCGCAGGCGTTCCGCGGCCGGCTCGCCGAGCGTGAGTTCCGCGACCTTGACGCCGAGCTCGCAGTCGCGGCGGACTGTCAGGAGGCGCCGGCCCTGCGGCAGCCAGTCCAGCGCGGTGCGCAGGTTCTGGCCGACGACGCCGCCGATGTCGCCCGCGCGCGAGATGACTTCGTCGAGCGTTTCATACTGCACGAGCCATTTGGCGGCGGTTTTCGGCCCTACTTTCGCCACGCCCGGCACGTTGTCGATCGAGTCGCCGGTCAGCGTCAGCAGGTCGAGCACCTGGTCGGGCCGCACGCCGAACTTCGCGATCACGCCGTCGCGGTCGAGCCGCTCGTTGGTCATCGTATTGACGAGCGTGATGCCGGGCTCGACGAGTTGCGCGAGGTCCTTGTCCGACGTCGAGATCACCGTCTCGATGCCGGCCGCTTTCGCCTCGCATGCGAGCGTGCCGATCACGTCGTCCGCCTCGACGCCTTCGACCATCAGAAGCGGCCAGCCGTGCGCGCGCACGAGCTCGTGCAGCGGCGCGATCTGCAGCGCGAGATCGTCCGGCATCGCCTGGCGGTTGGCCTTGTAGTCCGCATACCATTCGTCGCGGAACGTCTTGCCGGGCGCATCGAACACGACAGCGAAGTAATCCGGCTTGTCGTCGATCACCAAACGGCGCAACATCGCCAGCACGCCGCGCAGCGCTCCGGTCGGCTCTCCCTGCGACGTGCGGAGATCCGGCAACGCGTGGAACGCGCGGTACAGATACGACGAGCCATCGACGAGGACGAGCCTTGCCATGCGGCAGACAACCCACAAGATTCCGGAAATGATTGACCCGCAGGCGCTTTATTCGACCAACGGACAGGAAGCGTGGCGGGTGCTGGGGATTATGGCAGAGTTCCAGATGGCGGCCGATCGGCTGAACGGCGTGCGTCCGGCCGTCAGCGTGTTCGGCAGCGCGCGCGTGAAAACCGATCATCCCTATTTCACGACCGCGCGCACGATCGCGCGCAAGCTCTCCGACGCCGGTTTCTCGGTGATCTCGGGCGGCGGCCCCGGCATCATGCAGGCGGCCAACCAGGGCGCGCATGCGGGCCGCGCGCCCGCGATCGGCCTCAACATCGGGCTGCCGAACGAGCAGTCGAGCAACCAGTATCAGGACATCGAGATCAATTTCCGCTATTTCTTCGCGCGGAAGATGATGTTCGTGCGCTTCGCGTCCGCGTACGTCGTGCTGCCGGGCGGCTACGGCACGCTGGACGAGCTCTCCGAATGCCTGACGCTCGTGCAGACGGGGAAGAGCCGGCGCATTCCGATCATCCTCGTCGGCAGCGCGTACTGGCGGGGACTGCTCGACTGGCTGAAGGACACGGTCGCCGCCGAGGGCATGATCGGCGAGCACGACATCGGCCTGATGCGCGTGATCGACGACCCTGACGCGGTCGTCGAGGCGATCTTCAGCTTCTATGAGAACCGCGGCTTCCAGCCGTCGCGCGATGAGCGCGAGAAGCTGCTGAATTTGTGAGCGTCCGACCTACGCGGCGGCGGGACGCCGGCCGACGCGGCGATGCGGTCCGTCCGTCATTCGCCGGCGTCCGCGTTTGCTAGAATGGGTGCGTCTTTCTCGCGTTCCCACGACTGCCCGACCGCCGATTCTTTCCCGAAGCTTCCACCGCCGCCATGGCTGCACGTCGAATCCTTCTGATGCTGCTTTTCACCATGGCGTCCGGCCTGTGCGCGGCGCAGGCGCCCGCAAAGACGGAGCCGCTGCCGCAGCCTCCGCCGCCGCCGCCCGAGTTCATCGGCGATCCCGATCTCGAGCCGCAGGTGACGATCATTCGCCGCGACGAGCAGGTGGTCGAGGAAGTGCGGATCAAGGGCGAGCTTCGTTACGTCCGGGTGACGCCTCGGCACGGCCGGCCGTATTACCTGATTCCCGACGCCAACGGCGCCACGTTCATCCGGCGCGACAGCCTCGACTCGTCACTGAAGGTGCCGATGTGGGTGCTGTTCTCCTGGTAGTGCCGCCAGCAGCCTGCTAGGCCCCTTCCTCCGAAACCGAAGCGATGCGCCACGCGACGGCCGCGGGGTTGCGGGCGTCTGGCAGCTAATGTCCGTCTACACCGCCGTCACCCCCGACGAACTCGATGCGTGGCTCGCCCGCTACGCGCTCGGCGCGCTCGTCGAACTTACGCCGATCGCGGCAGGCATCGAAAACACCAACTACTTCGTCACCACCGAGCGCGGCCGCTTCGTGCTGACGCTGTACGAGCGGCTGCCGGCGAACGAACTGCCGTTCTACCTGAACCTTATGGCGCACCTCGCGCGCTCGGGCGTCGAAGTCCCGGCACCGGTGCACGATCGCACCGGGACGCTGTTCTCGCATCTGAACGGGCGGCCCGCCGGCCTCGTCACGCGAATGGACGGCGCACCGGTCGAGCGGCCGGCAAGCGAGCATTGCCACGCCGTCGGGGACGCGCTCGCCCGCCTGCATCTCGCATCGCAAAGCTATCGCGCGCGACTCTCCAACCGGCGCGGTCCCGCCTGGTGGCGGCAGGCGGCGCGCGCGGTACGGCCGTTCATCGCGCCGGCACAGAACGAGCTTTTGATGAACGAGGTGCGGTTCCAGACCGGCTTCGGCAAAGGGAAGCTGCCGAAGGGCGCGATCCACGGCGATCTCTTCTGCGACAACGTGCTGTTCTCCGGACCGCGCGTCGCGGGGATCATCGACTTCGGCTTCGCCGCCACCGACTTCTTCGCCTACGACCTGGCGATCGCGGTGAACGACTGGTGCATTGCTGCGCATTCCGACGGACTGGTCGACGACGCACGCATGCTCGTGATGGTGCGCGCCTATCACGCGCGGCGGCCATTGACGGACGACGAGCGCACGCAGTGGACGGCGCTGTTGCGCGCCGCCGCGCTCCGCTTCTGGCTGTCGCGCCTCTACGACCTGTACCTGCCGCGGCCTGGCGAGCTCACGCACGCGCACGACCCGCTGCCGTTCGAACGCATCCTGCGCGCGCGCGTGGCCGCTCCGGCGCGCGCGCTCGAGCTCTGAGCGGCTCCCACGCAATGGCGGACGACATCGCATTCACGCGCCACGAGGGCCGCCGCGGCGTGCTGTGGCTCGTGGAAAGCTATCGGATGTTCAGCCGGAATCGGCTGCCGTGGATCATGATGCTGTTCGGCTACTACGCGCTGCTCCTCGTCGTCGACGTCGTTCCGCTGATCGGCGTGTTCGTCGCGCCGGTGATCAAGCCGGTGCTCGCCGTCGGCTTCCTGGCTGCGGCGTGGACGCAGGAGCGCGGCGGCAAGCCGGACCTGCGGCTGCTGCTGCGCGGGTTCGGCGCCAATATCGCCGCGCTGCTGCCGCTCGGCATCGTGTTCGTCGTGGGCGTCTCGATCGCCCTCGCCGCGACGGCGCTCGTCGACGGCGGGCAGCTGCTCGACATGCTCTACGGCGCCGCGCCCGCCGGCGAGGCCGATCCGAGCGGCGCAGCCCGCCACGTGCAGCAGACGCTCGGATCGACGCGCGTCCAGCTCGCGCTCCTGTTCGGCGCGCTGTGCGCGCTGCCGACGATCCTGGCGCTGTGGTGGGCGCCGGCACTCGTCGTGTTCCAGGACGCGCGGATGCTGACGGCGCTTCGCATCAGCCTGCGCGCGGCGCTCGCGAACTGGCGCGCGGCGCTGCGCTACGCGCTCACGGTGTTCACGCTGGGCGCTATCGTGCCGATGATGCTGATGACAGCGCTCGCCTACGTCATCCCGCCACCGCTCAATGCGACGCTAGCGGCGCTGATCGTGCTGCCGTACCTGACGTTCTTCCTCGCGACGCTGCACATCTCCGACTATGTGAGCTACCGCGACGTGTTCCACGCAGGCGAGACGCTCGCGCCGATCGCCGGCGCTGGATGAAGGGGTCAGAGACGCATTTACCGAGGCATAAATGGCGTCATAGACGCATTTCGCCCTTGGTTCGTAGTGTCGTAATGGCGCCGGGAAATGCGACTCTGACCCCGTTTATCTCGTCTCTGACCCCATTATCGGCTTACGCGGCCTCGAGCCGCGCGTATTCGAGCGCGAGCCACTTGACGCCCGCGTCGCGGAAGTTGACCTGCACCCGCGCGTCGCTGCCGCGTCCTTCGGCGCCGATGATGACGCCGACGCCGAACTTGGCGTGCCGCACGCTCTGGCCTATGCGCCACGCGGGGGCGGCGGGCGTGGGGCGCGGCCCGCCGGTGGCCACGGCGGGCGACGGTGGCGTCCACGGACCTGCACCCCATTCCGCGCGATCGACGTCGAGCGAGCGCCGCTGCCGCGCGGACAGCCATTGCACGAGCTCGCGTGGAATCTCGTCGATGAAGCGCGACGCGATGCCGTAGCGCACCTGGCCGTGCAGCATGCGGCTTTGCGCGAGCGTCAGGTAGAGCCGCCGCCGTGCGCGCGTGACCGCGACGTACATCAGGCGCCGCTCCTCCTCGAGCGATTCCGCCGCGTTGAAGCTGTTCTCGTGCGGGAACAGGCCTTCCTCGAGCCCGGTGATGAACACCGTGTGGAACTCGAGCCCTTTCGCCGCGTGGATCGTCATCAGCTGCAGCGCGGGACGTCCTTCCGCGGCCTGCGTGTCGCCGGCTTCGAGTGCCGCGTGCGCGAGAAAAGCGGTCAGCGGGTCGGTGGCCCCTTCCTCGACCGTTACCGCGCCCGCCGCTGCCACACCATCCGTTTCCGAAACGTCGTCCCCTGCCTTCTGTTCCCTGTTACCTGTTACCTGTTCCCTGATCGGCGCATCGACGGCGAGCTCCGCCTCGCGCACGAAGCTCTGCGCCGCGTTTACGAGCTCCTCGAGGTTCTCGACGCGCTCCGCGCCGTCCTTCTCCTGCCGGTAGTGCGCGAGCAGCCCGAACGCCTCGATCACGTGCGCGACGGTCTCGGGCAGCGGCAGCGACTGCGTAGCCGCCCGCGCCGCCTCGATCAGCCGCACGAACGCCGCGAGCGACGTTCCCGACTTGCCCTTGACGCTCCCCGCGCACGCCGCCTGCCAGAGCGAGACGCCCTGCGCCTGCGCCGCATCCTGCAACTGCTCGAGCGTCCGTGCGCCGATGCCGCGCGGCGGAAAGTTGACGACGCGCAGGAAGGCGCCGTCGTCGCCGGGCTCGTTCACGAGCCGCAGATACGCGAGCGCATGCTTGATCTCCGCGCGCTCGAAGAAGCGCATGCCGCCGTAGACGCGGTACGGCAGCGCGGCGTTGAACAGCGCATGCTCGAGGACGCGCGACTGCGCGTTGCTCCGGTACAGCAGCGCCACCTGGTCGAGCGCGAGGCCGTCCGCCGCGAGAACGGTGACGACGTCGACGATGAACGCCGCCTCGTCGCGGTCGCTCGGCGCCGCGAACGCGCGAACCGGCTCGCCGTGGCCCTCGCTCGTCCACAGGTTCTTGCCGAGCCGCGCGGCGTTGTGCTTGATGAGCGCGTTCGCGGCGTCGAGGATGTGACCGTGCGAGCGATAGTTCTGCTCGAGCTTGATCACGCCTACCGGAGCGTCGGGGCGCGCAAAATCGCGCTCGAAGTGCCGCATGTTGGCGACTTTGGCGCCGCGGAACGCGTAGATGGACTGGTCGTCGTCGCCGACGGCGAATACGGCGGTGGCGGGCCCGGTGAGCGCGCGCAGCCACTGGTATTGCAGCGTGTTCGTGTCCTGGAACTCGTCGACGAGCAGGTGCGAGAACCGGCGCCGGTAATGCTCGCGAATCGCGTCGTACGTCGTCAGGAGCTCGTAGCTGCGGAGCAGCAGCTCGGCAAAGTCGACGACACCCTCGCGCCGGCACATCGCGTCGTAAAGCGCGTAGTGCTGGACCTGCTCGCGCTCGATGTCGTTGCCGGGCGCGACCGCGTTCGGCCGCAGCCCCTCCTCCTTCGCGTCGGCGATGAACCACTGCAGCTCGCGCGGCGGATAACGCTCGTCGTCGATGCCGTGCGCGCGGTACATCCGCTTGATCAGCGCGAGCTGGTCCTGCGTGTCGAGGATCTGGAAGAGCTGCGGCAGCCCGGCGTCGCGGTGGTGCACGCGCAGCATCCGGTTGCACAGGCCGTGGAACGTGCCAATCCACATGCCGCGGAGGTTGACCGGTGTCAGCGCCGCGAGGCGCGTCAGCATCTCCTTCGCCGCCTTGTTGGTGAACGTCACGGCGAGAATCGAATGCGGGGTCGCCTGGCCGGTGGCGATCAGCCACGCGATGCGCGTGGTCAGCACGCGCGTCTTGCCGCTGCCCGCGCCAGCGAGAATGAGGGCGGACACGTGCGGCAGCGTCACCGCTGCGAGCTGCTCGGGATTGAGATTGGAAAGCAGGGTCAAGGAATTTGCCGCACGAACGGGCGTTGGGCCGCCCCGAGCCGTTCGTGGTGACTTTTCGGGCCAAAGTATCGTGGGAGGCACGAAGTGCCGACCGAAACAGTTGGCCCGTTTGCGAATTATAATCGGCGCCGCCCATGCCTCGCGATCCGCAATCGAGCCGCGCCCCCGACGCGACGCCTTCGGCGAACTCGGCGACGATGCGCGCGTTCGTGCACTGGATCCGCGCCGCGGCGCCGTACGTCCACGCGTTTCGCGGCCATACGTTCGTGATCGCTTTCGGCGGCGAGGTCGTCGCCGACGAATCGTTCCTCGGCGTCGTCCACGACCTCAACCTGCTGCACAGCCTCGGCATCAAGCTCGTCGTCGCGCACGGCTGCCGGCCGCAGGTCGAGGCGATCCTGACGGCGCAGAACATCCCGAGCCGGTACGCGAACGGCATCCGCGTCACCGACAACGACGCGATGGACTGCGTGCTGGAAGCGGCCGGACAGGTGCGCGCGCGCATCGAGGCGCTGCTGTCGCTCGGCCTCGCCAACTCGCCGATGGCGGGCGCGCGCAACCGCGTGTCGAGCGGCAACTACCTGACCGCCAAGCCGATGGGCATCGTCGACGGCATCGACATGCAGCTCACCGGCGAGGTGCGACGCATCGACACGGAGGCGATCCAGCAGCGGCTCGACGACGGGGACATCGTGCTGATCTCCCCGACCGGCTACTCGCCCACCGGCGAGATCTTCAACCTGACGGTCGAGGAGGTCGCGACGCAGTGCGCGGTGCGCATGGACGCGACGAAGCTCATCTTTCTCACCGACTCGGACGGCGTGCGCAACGCGCGCCGGCAGCTGCTGTCCGACCTGTCGACGAGCGATGCGGAAAAGCTGCTCGAACGGCCCGAAAAGCTCGCGCCCGACATCCGCATCTATTTGCCCTCGGCGATCCGCGCGTGCAACAACGGCGTCAAGCGCGCGCACATCATCAGCCGCCATCACGACGGCGCGCTGCTGCTCGAGCTGTTCACGCGTGACGGCGTCGGCACGATGATCGCAGGCACGGCGCTCGCGCATCTGCGCAGCGCGACGATCGACGACGTCGGCGGCATCCTGTCGATCATCGAGCCGCTGGAGGAGCAGGGCGTGCTCGTGCGCCGCTCGCGCGAGCGGCTGGAGAGCGAGATCGAGCGCTTCGTTGTCGCCGAGTACGACAACCACATCATCGGCTGCGCGGCGCTCTACGCCTTTCCCGCCGAGCGCCTGGGCGAGCTCGCGGCGCTCGCCGTCCACCCCGATTTCCGCCGCGAGGGCTACGGCGAGGCGCTGATGAACGAGATCGAGCAGCGCGCGCGCAAGCTGCGGCTCGCGCAGCTGTTCGTGCTGACGACGAAGACAGCGCACTGGTTCCTCGAGCGCGGCTTTCGCACGGCGGCGATCTCCGACCTGCCGCAGCAAAAGCAGGCGCTCTACAATTACCAGCGCAAATCGCTCGTCTACGTCAAGAACCTGTAGCGGGCGGCGGTTGCCGCCGCCTTCGGGAAAGGATCAAAACCATGACCAGGATGGTCAACTGCGTGAAGCTCGGCCGCGAGGCCGAAGGTCTCGATTTTCCGCCCTATCCGGGCGAGCTCGGCAAGCGGATCTACGAGAACGTGTCCAAGGAAGCGTGGGCGCAGTGGCTCAAGCATCAGACGATGCTCGTCAACGAGAACCGGCTGTCGCTCGCCGACCCGCGCGCACGCAAATGGCTCGCCGAGCAGATGGAGAAGCACTTCTTCGGTGCCGGCGCCGAGATGCCGGCGGGCTATGTGCCGCCATCACAATGAGCGCTGCCGGGCCGCCCCGAAACGCGAATTCCGCCGCCTCTGGTAGAAGCGAAGCGGGGACGCCGCCGATTTCGCGCTATCCGGTCCCCGCGCTCGCCGAGCTGCCGGAAGACATCCGCGCGCGCATCCTGGAAGTACAGGAGAAGGCCGGATTCGTCCCGAACGTGTTCGCGACGCTCGCGCACCGGCCCGACGAGTTCCGCGCCTTCTTTGCGTATCACGACGCGCTGATGCTGAGGGAGGGAGGCCTCACGAAGGCCGAGCGCGAGATGATCGTCGTCGCGACATCGGGCGCGAACGACTGCCTGTACTGCATCGTCGCCCACGGCGCGCTGCTGCGGATCTACGGCAAGAACCCGCTCGTCGCCGACCAGGTTGCCGTCAACTACCGCAAGGCCGACATCACGCCGCGGCAGCGCGCGATGCTGGCGTTCGCGATGAAGGTCGCCGTCGACAGCGCGGCGATCGACGACGCCGATTTCACCGCGCTGCGCGCGCACGGATTCAGCGACGACGACATCTGGGACATCGGCGCGATCGCGGCATTCTTTGCACTGTCGAACCGCATGGCCAACATGATCGCGATGCGCCCGAACGACGAATTCTACCTGCTGGGCCGCGTCCCGCGGAAGTGACGCGCGAGCGTCAGAGCTCGTGGACGACCTGCCCGGCGAGCAGCGTGTAGCGCACCCGCCCTGACACCTCGATTCCCAGGAAGGGCGTGTTCTTGCCCTGGCTGCGCAGCGTGTCGCGGCGCACGACCCACGGTTCCGTCGGATCGAAGATGGCGAGATCGGCCGCGCTGCCGCGTCGCAGTGTCGCCGGCGCGACGCCGAGGATGTGCGCCGGCCTCGTGGCGATTGCGGCGATCGCGCGCGGCAGCGGGACGTCGTCCTCCGCCGCCCACTTGAGCGTGAGCGGCAGCAAAAGCTCGAGTCCCGTCGCGCCCGGCTCGGCCTCGCCGAACGGCACCTGCTTGTCGTCGTCGTCGACGGGTGCGTGATCCGAACACACGGCGTCGATCGTCCCGTCGGCAAGACCGGCTCGAAGCGCCGCGCGGTCGCGCGTGCCGCGCAGCGGCGGCATGAGATTCGCGAGCGGATCGAACCAGCCGATGTCGACGTCGCACAGGTGCAGGTGATGCACGTCGACGTCACAGGTCAGAGGCAGGCCTTCGGCTTTGGCGGCACGAACCATGTCCACGCCGCTCGCCGACGAGATGCGGCAAAGGTGCACGCCGACGCCCGTCTCGCGCACGAGCGCGAAGATCGTGGCGAGCGCGATCGTTTCTGCCGACACCGGGATTCCGGGCAACCCGAGGCGCGTTGCGACCTCGCCGTCGTGCGCGACGCCGCCGCGTGCGAGGTGCGAATCCTGCGGCCGCAGCCAGACGCGGTGCCGGAACGTTCCCGCGTACTGCAGCGCGCGGAACAGCATCTGCGTGTCGGGCAGCGGGACGTCGGCGTGCGAGAACGCGACGCATCCGGCTTCGGCGAGTTCGCTCATTTCGGTGAGCGTCTGGCCCGCGAGTCCGAGCGACAGCGCGCCGATCGGATAGACGTGCGCCTGGTTGATGACGCGCGCGCGGTGCTTCAGCATCTGCACGAGGCCGGGCTCGTCGAGCGGCGGATCGGTATCCGGCGGGCACGCGAGCCCGGTGACGCCGCCGGCGGCCGCGGCGGCAAGCTCGGAGGCGAGCGTCGCCTTGTGCTCGAAGCCGGGCTCGCGCAGGCGCGCAGCGAGGTCGACGAAACCGGGGGCGACGACGAGGCCGTGCGCGTCGATGACCCGCTCCGCGCGCCAGTGCGGCGGCGGGTCGTGGAGCCCGGCAATCGTGCCGTCGGCGACGTAGACGCTCGTGACGCGGTCGAGATCCTGCGCCGGATCCACGACGCGACCGCCCTTGATCTCGACGTTCATGCGCGCCGGGGCCTAAGGCGATGCGATGAGGGAGAGCACGGCCATCCGGACGGCGATGCCGAACGTCACTTGCGGCAGGATCACCGAGCGCGCGCCGTCGGCGACCGCGGAGTCGATCTCGACGCCCCGGTTCATCGGCCCCGGATGCATGACGATCGCGTCGGGCTTCGCGAGCGCGAGCTTGTCCTGCGTGAGCCCGTATTGCTTGAAGAATTCGCCCGCGGACGGCAGCAGCGCGCCCTTCATCCGCTCGCTTTGCAGCCGCAGCATCACGACGACGTCGCAGCCGCGCAGGCCCTCGCGCATGTCGGATGCGACGCGGACGCCGAGCGCCTCGACGCGCGTGGGCAGCAGCGTCCGCGGAGCGATGACGCGAACCTCGGCCGCGCGCATCGTCGTAAGCCCATGGATCAGCGAGCGCGCGACGCGCGAGTGCAGGATGTCGCCGACGACGGCGACGACGAGGCCGCCGAAATCGCGTTTGTAGTGCCGGATCGTGTACAGGTCGAGCAGGCCCTGCGTCGGGTGCGCGTGGCGCCCGTCCCCGGCGTTGACGACGTGGACGTGCGAGCGGCCCGTGGCGTCGAGGTGCGACGCGATCAGGTGCGGCGCTCCCGACTGCGAATGCCTAACGACGAAGATGTCGGCGTTCATCGCGCACAGGTTGTCGACCGTGTCGAGCAGCGTCTCGCCTTTCGCCGTCGACGACGCACCGATGTTCAGGTTGATGACGTCCGCGGAGAGCCGCTTCGCCGCGATCTCGAACGTCGTGCGCGTGCGCGTCGAGTTCTCGAAGAACAGGTTGAACACCGCCTTGCCGCGCAGCAGCGGCACTTTCTTCACCTCGCGCTCGGCCACCGACACGAACGGCTCGGCAGTGTCGAGCACCCGCGTGATGACCTCGGCCGGCAGCCCCTCCAGCGTGATCAAATGCCGCAGCCCGCCGTTGCGGTCGAGCTGCGGGTTGCGTGTCATCTGGGCTGTCAGGCGACGCCGGTGACCGGCTCGACGCGCAGCGACAGCGTGCCGCCGGGGTCGCGTGACAGCACGACCGTATTGTCGCGCGTCACGGCGACGCGCGCGCCCGTGTATGTCGCCTCGATCGGCAGCTCGCGGCCGCCGCGGTCGACGAGCACCGCGAGCTCGACCCGCTCGGGCCGGCCGAAATCGAACAGCTCGTTGACCGCCGCGCGCACGCTGCGCCCGGTGTAGAGAACGTCGTCGACGAGGACGATCGTGGCGCCATCCACCTCGAACGGCAGCGACGTGCGCCGCGTGTTCGGCTTCAGTCCCGAGCGCGCGTAGTCGTCACGATAATACGCGACGTCGATGAAGCCGAGCGGACGTGCTCCCAGCCGCTCGACCAGGCGCTCGGCGACCCATGCGCCGCCCGAATAGATGCCGACGAACGCCGCGTCCGGCGCGACCTTTCCCTGCATGCGCGCGACGAGTGCCGCGAGCGCGGCCTCGGCATCGGGTAACGGATCAGCTTTCATGCGGGTCGTCGAGCCACTGTTGCAGGATGATCTGCGCGGCCGCCTCGTCGCGAGCCACGCGCGCCGTGCGTCCGCCCAGACCCGCCGAAGCAAGCGCGCTTCGCGCTGCCTGCGTGGTGAAGCGCTCGTCGACGAGCGCGACCGGCAGCGCGAAGCGCGCCTCCAGCGCGCGGGCGAACGCCTCCGCCCGCGCCGTCATCGGATGCGGCGTGCCGTCGGCGTGCACGGGCAGGCCGATGACGAGCTGCGCCGGCTGCCATTCGCCGATCAGCGCGGCGATCGCTGCGAAGCGCGCGGCCGTCGGCGGCGCCTCGATCGTGGTCAGCGGATGCGCGACCCGCGTGAGCGTGTTCCCCATTGCGACGCCGATGCGGCGCGTTCCGAAATCGAACGCGAGCACGGTCGCGTCCGGTTTCTTCGGCACGCGCGGTCACCCGTGTCCGGCCATGTCGGAAAGCCGCGACATGTCGATGCCGAGCAGACGCACGGCCGCGGATAGCCGGCGCTCCGCCGGCAGGTCGAACAGTACGTCAGGGTCGGCCTCGACGGTGAGCCAGGCGTTCTGCGCGAGCTCCATTTCGAGCTGGCCCGCCGACCAGCCGGCGTAGCCGAGCGAGACGAACATGTCCTTCGGGCCTTCGCCGCGGCCGGCCGCCTCGAGGACGTCCTTCGACGTCGTGAGCCCGACCGCGTCGTTGACGGCGAGCGTCGATTGCCAGTTGCCGATGGGGCGATGCAGCACGAAGCCGCGGTCGATCTGCACCGGACCGCCGAAGTGAACCGGCGAATCGACGAGCAGTCGGTCCTCGAGCGGAACGTCGATCTGCTCGAACAGCGTCGACAGCGTCATGTCGATCGGCTTGTTGACGACGATGCCGAGCGCGCCTTCCGGATTGTGCTCGCAGACATAGGTGAGCGAGTTGGCGAAATGCGGATCGGTCATCGCGGGCATCGCGATCAGGAAGTGGTGCGTGAGATTGACGGAGTCGCTCACGCCCGCAATTGTAATCTGCTGGGGTTGCCGGCACAATCGAGCGCCCTTTCGCTCGAACTTCAACTTGCAAGCACGCGTCGCGCTTTTCCTGCTCGCGCTGTGCGCGACCGGCGCGGATGCGCGGCTGGTCGTCATGCACGGCTACGCCGACTACACGAGCGCGCTCGTGTGGGTGCAGGCGGACGCGCCGGTGCCCATCCGCATTCGCTGGCTCACCGAGCACGACGGCATCGAGCATGAAACGATTGTCGACGCGCGCGCAGCGGACGACGATGTCGTGCTCGCCCGGCTCACGGGCCTCGCACCCGGCGCGCGTGCTGCGTACACGATCGAAGGCGACGGCGACGTGAAGAGCGGCACCGTGCGCGCGCAACCGTACGAGACGGCGCAGGACGAGGCGCGCGACGTCACGATCGCGATCGGCTCGTGCTTCTTTCTCGCCGCGGCCGAGGCGCCGTGGAACGCGAGTACGTACGGCGGCGGCTACGCGATCTTCGACGCGATCGCCGACAAGGCGCCGGACGTCATGCTGTGGCTCGGCGACAACCTGTATTTCCAGACGCTCGACGAGTTCGATCCGGTCTCGATGGCCGCGCGCTACCGCAGGCAGCGCGCGCATCCGGCACTGGCGCGCCTGCTGGTCGCAGCGCCGCAGCTCGCGATCTGGGACGATCACGACTACGGGCCGAACGACGCCGACATGTCGTATGGGCTGAAGGGCGAGTCGCTCGCGCTCTTCCGCCGCTACTGGGCGAATCCGAGCTACGGGCTGCCCGACGCGGCGGGCATCTTCGGGCGCGCGCGGATCGGCGACGTGGACCTGTTCCTGCTCGACGATCGCTGGTATCGCAGCGCCAACAAGCTGATCGACGAGCCCGGCAAGACGATGTTCGGGCCGCAGCAGCTCGCGTGGCTTCGCAACGCGCTCGTTTATTCGCGCGCCACGCTGAAGCTCGTCGCCAGCGGCTCGCAGTTGTGGAACCGCGCGAACCGCTTCGAGGGACTCAACCATTATTCGCACGAGCAGAAGGCGCTCGCCGACTGGCTGCTCGCGCAGCGCGTCGAAGGCGTGATGTTCGCGACGGGCGACCGCCATTTCACGGAGCTTCTGCGCATCGCGCGTCCGGGCGCGTATCCGCTGTACGAGTTCACGTCGAGCCCGCTCACGTCGCGGCCGTGGGCGAACCCCGACGCGGCGGAGCGCGACAACCAGGACGTCGTGCCCGGCACGCTCGTCGGCAAGCGCCAGTTCGGCCTGATCCGCGTCACCGGCCCGGCGAAGGCGCGGCGGATCGCGCTCGAAAGCTACGACCAGAAGGGCGAGCTTCTGTGGCGCCACGAGCTGCGTGCGCAGGACCTGCGCTTTCCGCGCCGCTGACGACCCCGAAGCCGGCTACTTCGTCGCCGTGCAGCCGCCGACGCGCCGGCCGGCGTACGTCTGCGCCATCTCCATCGGCTGGCCGCCTTCGCTTGTCGTCATTCGCATGCGGCCGTCGTAGCGATCGGCCGCGAACGTCATCTCGCCGGCCACGTTCATCGCCGGCTCGCCGGTGCACGTCATCGCGTAGGTCAGGCGGTTGCCCACGCGCTTGCTCTCGAGCACGCGGCAATTGCCCTGCGTGGGTATCAGGTCCTCGTCCCTGTGGTTCTGCGCGACGCAGACGCGGCGCACCTGCGGCGGCATCGCCATCGGCATGCCGGGCATTTCCATCTTCACCGTGACTTCCCACAAATGGTCGGCTCCTTGCGCGACCCCGGACGCGGGAACCGCCAGCAGCGCGGCCGCTGCGCATGCGAGCGCGGCGCGGCTGAACCCTCTTGCGATGAACATGATCGACCTCCCCGTCAACCTTCGCCTGTCGTTACTCCGTGCCGGCCGCTATTCCTCCTCGTGCCGGCGGTGCTTCGCGTATTCGGTCGCGAGCTGGACCTGCAGGTTCGGCGGCGCCTGCTCGTAATGCGAGAGCGACATCGTCCACGCACCGTGGCCGCCCGTCATCGACTTGAGCCGCGCCGCGTAGCCGTCGAGCTCGGACAGCGGCGCGAGCCCGTTAACCGCAAGCATGCCCGCCTGCATCGTCTGCGTGCCGGTCACCTGACCGCGCCGTGACGAAAGGTCGCCGGTGACGTCGCCCATCGTCTCCGCCGGGCAGTTGATCTCGACGCCGACGATCGGCTCGAGCACGATCGCTTTCGCCTTGCCGATCGCGTCGAGGAACGCCTTGCGGCCCGCGGCCACGAAGGCGACTTCCTTCGAGTCGACCGGGTGGTACTTGCCATCGTATACGACGACACGCACGTCCTGCATCGGAAAGCCGGCGACGGGACCCGCGGTCAGCACCTGCTCGACGCCTTTCTGCACCGCCGGGATCAGCGTGTTCGGAATCGCGCCGCCCTTCACGTGGTCGACGAACTCGAAGCCCGCGCCGCGCGGCAGCGGCTCGATGCGCAAATAGACCTCGCCGAACTGACCGGCGCCACCGGTCTGCTTCTTGTGGCGGTGATGGCCCTCGGCCTTCGCCGTGACGGTCTCGCGATACGGCACACGCGGCGGCCGCGTCTCGACCTCGAGCTTGAACTGGCTCGCCATGCGCTCGAACACCGAGCGCAGGTGCAGCTCGCCCAGTCCCCGCAGCACCGTCTCGTTGACGGTCGGATCGTGTGCGACGACGAGCGTCGGATCTTCGGCGATCATCTTGTGCAGCACGTCGGAGATCCGCTGCTCGTCGCCGCGGCGCTTCGGCGTTATTGCGAAGCCGTGCATCGGCACCGGGAACTCGAGCGGCCGCATGTGGATCTGGTCCTCCTCGTGCGAGTCGTGCAGCACGCAGTCGAAGACAACGTCGTCGACCTTGGACACCGCCGCGAGATCGCCGGGAACCGCGCGATCGACCTCGACATACTTCCCGCCCTGCAGCATGAACAGGTGGCCGACCTTGAACGGCTTGCGGCCGTCGCCGACGAACAGTTGCGTATCGCGCGTCACCGTGCCCTGATGGACGCGGAACACGCCGAGCTTGCCCACGAACGGATCCATCACGACCTTGAACACGTGCGCGAGCACGTGCTTCTGCGGATCGGGCTGCGACCGGAACTCCACGACGGCGTCGCCCTCGCCCTTGATGAAGAGCGGCGGGTTGCCCTCCGCAGGATTGGGCGCGAGCTTCACCAGCACGTCGAGCAATTCGCCGACGCCGGCGCCGGTGCGCGCGGACACGAAGCACACGGGCACGAGGTGCCCTTCGCGCAGCGCCTTCTCGAACGGGGCATGCAGCTCGGACGGCTCGACCTCGCCCTGCTCCAGATAGAGCGACATCAATTCCTCGTCGACCTCGACGACCTGGTCGACAAGCGCGCGATGCGCCTCCTCGACCGACGAAAAATCCGCGTCGCCGGACGGATTGAAGAAGCAGTCGACGACCCGCTTGCCGCCGTCGGCGGGCAGGTTGATCGGCAGGCATTCCCTGCCGAACGCGCTGCGCACGGCGGCGAGAATCGCCGGCAGGTCCACGTTCTCGACGTCGATCCGGTTGATGACGACGAGCCGGCACAGCTTGCGCTCGGCCGCCCACTCCATCATGCGCGCCGCGATCATCTGCGGCCCGGCCGACGCGCTGATCACCACCGCGGCCGTCTCGACCGCATCGAGCGCGCCGATGGACTGGCCGATGAAATCGGGAAATCCGGGCGTGTCGATCAGGTGGATGCGCGTGCCCGCGGTTTCGAGATGCAGAAGCGAGGCGCGCAGCGAATGCTGGTACTGCTTTTCCAGCGGATCGAAATCGCTGACGGTGGTCCCGCGCTCCACGCTGCCGGCCGCCTGGATGGCGCCCGCCTTGGCAAGCAGCGCCTCGGCGAGCGTCGTTTTGCCCGCCGCGCCGTCACCTACAAGCGCTACAGTACGAATGTGCTCCGTGGTGAATGGCTCCATCGCTTCTCCTCCGTCCGATGGGGCGAATGTACCGCCGAAGCGCGGCGCTGTCAGCCTGCGTGAAAATCGGGACGAAGGACCGGGGACGAGGTCGAGCGATGACGACGATGGACGAATGCAAGCGTTTGTCCTACCGCGCGCCGCGGCGCGCGTCCGACAGCGGCGGCGCGCACGGCGTGCCAGCATGGGCGGCGTGCTTGCGCCCCTCTCCCTGACACCGCCGCTGTCGCGAAGTGCGCAGAAGATCGCGCACGACCCCCTCGGGTTCGCCGCGCAGACGTTGCGCGCGTTCCGAGCGAACCAGGGATTGCTGCTCGCCGGCGGCGTCGCCTATTACACGCTGCTGTCGATCGTGCCGCTGATGATCCTGCTCGTGATCATCCTGTCGCACGTCGTGGAGACCGAGCGGCTGCTCGCGACGCTCGCGCGCTATCTCGAGCTCGTCGTTCCGGGCCAATCCGCGCCGCTGCTCGACGAGCTGCGCGGATTCATCTCGCATCGCGAGGTGATCGGCTGGACGCTCGGCGTCACGCTGCTCTTCTTCAGCTCGCTCGCATTCTCCGTGCTGGAGAACGCGATGTCGGTGATCTTCTATCACCGCGTGCTGGCGACGCACCGGCGCTTCATCGTCTCGGTGCTGCTGCCGTACTTCTACATCCTGCTGCTCGGCATCGGATTGCTCGTGGTGACGATCGTTGCGGGTGCGCTGCAGACGCTCGGTCTCACGACGCTCGACCTGCTCGGCCACGATCTGTCGCTGTCCGGCGTATCACGCGCGCTGCTCTACCTGATCGGCCTCGGCGGCGAGATTCTGGTGCTCGCCTCGATCTATTTCGTGATGCCTGTCGGACGCTTGTCGTGGCGGCATGCGCTGATCGGCGGCGTCAGCGCGACGGTGCTGTGGGAGATCTCGCGCCACGTGCTCGTATGGTATTTCGCGACGCTGTCGCAGGTGCGCACCGTCTATGGCTCGCTGACGACGGTGATCGTCGTGCTGCTGACGCTCGAGCTCGCGGCGATCGTGCTGCTGTTCGGCGCGCAGGTGATCGCGGAATACGAGCGGATCGAGTGGGAGCCGGTGGCGAAGAAGCCTGCGCCGTTGCAAACCTGAAATCGCTACTGCCTCACGTGTTGCACACCTGAAATCGCTTACTGCCTGACGTCCCCCAGCAACGACTTCAGCGCCCCGAGCAACTCGTCTTCCTGATACGGCTTGCCGAGGAAGCGATCGACGCCGAGCTCGGCCGCGCGGTTGCGATGCTTGTCCGCGGTCCGCGACGTGATCATGATGATCGGAATGTGCGCGCTCTGCGCGTCGTTGCGGATCGACTTCGCGAACTCGAATCCGTCCATCCGCGGCATCTCGATGTCGAGCAGGATGGCGTCGGGCGTGTGATCGCCGAGCACCTTCAGCGCCTCGACGCCGTCGCGCGCCGTTGTTACCGCGAAGCCCTCGCGCGCGAGCAGGCGGGTCGTGAACTTGCGCACCGTCAGCGAATCGTCGACGACCAGCACGCGCCTGCGCGCCGCGGCCGACTCCGATGCGCGGCGGGCCTGCGCGATGCGCTCGTCGTCTGCCGGATCATAGCGAACGACGCCGGGCCTCTGCGCGAGCTGCACCGGATTGACGATCAGGACGATCTCGCCGGTGCCGAGCACCGTGGCGCCCGAGATCCCGGCAACACGCGCGAGCTGCGGCCCGATGTTCTTGACGACGACTTCCTGGTTGCCGACCATCTCGTCGACGTGCACGGCCACCGTGCCCTGGCCGCTGCGCACCAGCAGCACCGCGTTGTAGCGCCCGGGTTCGGGAGCCGACGCCGCGTCGCCCAGCAGCCGCGGCAGGTAGTGGAACGGCCACGCGCGGCCGTGCCAATGCACCTGGCGATCCTCGTACAGCGTGCGCAGCGCATCGGGCTTCACCTGCTGCACCTGCTCCACCATCGGCGCTGGGATCGCCCACATCCGGCTTCCCGCGCGCACGAGCACCGCCTGCGCCACGGCCAGCGTCAGCGGGAGGAACAGGTTGAAGCGCGTCCCCTTGCCCGGCTGGGTATGGACGTCGACGCGGCCGCCGAGCGCGACGATCTCGTTGCGCACGACGTCCATGCCGATACCGCGGCCGGAGATCTGCGTCAGCGCGGTCGCCGTCGAGAAGCCCGGCTGGAACAGGCATTCGACGAGCTCGTGGATCGTCGGCTCCGCATCGGCCGCCATGAGGCCGAGCGCCACCGCGCGTTCGCGCACGCGCTCGAAATCGATGCCGCTGCCGTCGTCCGCGATCTCGATCGCGATTTCGTTGCCGATCTGGCGCACGGTCAGCGCGACTTCGCCGGTCTCCGACTTGCCCGCGGCGACGCGCGCGGCGCGCGACTCGATGCCGTGGTCGAGCGCGTTGCGGAGCAGATGCTCGAGCGGGCCGACGAGCTTCTCGAGGACCGAGCGGTCGAGCTCGGTCTGCGCGCCGTTGATCTCCAGGTTCGCGCGCTTGTCGAGCTCGCGCGCGGTCTTGCGCAGGATTCGGTACAGCCGCTCGGACAGGCTGCCGAACGGAACGGTGCGGATCGCGAACAGCCGCTGCTGCACGTCGCGCGACAGCCGTGCCTGCGCGATCAGGGCGACGTCCGCGTCGTCGAGATTCTTGAGCAGGGCCTGCTGCACCGTCGACACGTCGTTGATGCCTTCGGCAAACGAGCGCGTCAGCTCCTGGAAGCGCGTATAGCGGTCGAGCTCCAGCGGGTCGAACTCTTCGTTCGACGTATTGGCGAGCGACATCCGCGACTGGATCTGCGTCTCGGCGGCAAGCTCGATCTCGCGCACCTGGCCGCGCAGCCGGATCACGCTGTTCGTGAGCTCGAGCAGGTTCGCCTTCAGCGTGCGCAATTCGCCTTCGACCCGCGCGCGGGCGATGGCGACCTCACCCGCCTCGTTCACGAGCTGGTCGACGATATCGGCGCGCACGCGAAGCAGCGCGCGCGCCGCATCGGGCTCGGGATGGTCGGCGCTGCGCGACGGTGTCGCCGCCCGTGCCGCTCCTTCCGCACTTGCGCGGGCGCCCGTCGCAACGGCACGTTCCGGCGCAGCCGCTTCCGCGGCAGGCGTTGCGGACCGCGCCACCGCCTCCGGCGGCGCAAGCCACGGCAGCGGCACGTTGGACCTGCCTTCGCGCAGCGCATCGAGCACGAAGCCGATGCGATCGAGATCCGTGTCGAGCGCTTCGAACAGCTCGCCGCTCGGCGCGACGGGTGCGTCGCCCAGCGACAGGCGCGACTCCATCCGGTGCGCGAGCTCGCCGAGCCGCATAGCGCCCGCCATGCGCGCGCTGCCCTTCAGCGTGTGCAGCGTGCGCCGCAGCTGCGCGCTGCACGGAGCGTCGTCCGGCGTGCGCCGCCAAGCGCGCAAGCCCTCGCCCGCCTGCGGGTAGAGCTCGCCGGCTTCCTCGAGAAAGATCGGCAGGATCGTCTCGTCGACGTCGTCGGCGACGTCCAGCAGTGATTCGTCCGGGACGGCCGGACGCGCCGGTTGCGCGGCCGGCGGCGCGAACGCCGCCGCGACGGCGCCCGCATCCGCAGCCGGGTCGGCGCCCGCGGCGGGGTCGGCGACCGCGGCGGGGTCGGCGACCGGCGGTGCGGCGTCGACGACGTGAGCCGCCGGCGCCGCTTCGTCCAGATGGCCGGCGAGCGGCGGGAAATCGACGAGCGGTGCGGCTTGCTCCTCTGCCACGGCGCCACCGGCGTAAAGCGCGGCCTCGCTCGCGGTTTCCGCGGCAACGGCCGGCGCGTCGGCTTGCGGCTCTTCGCCGATTTCGATTTCGGACGGCAGCAGCGGCTCGCCGGCCGGCACGTCGGCAAGCGCTTCCCTGCGCATCTCGTCGAGCTCGGCCGCGATGTCCAGCGCTTCGCGCTCGTCGCTCGGCGTGAAGCCCTCGCGGCTCTTCACGCGGCTCACGAAATGCGCGAGACCTGCAGTCGCCCGCGCGAGCACCGGTTGCGCCGTGCTCGGGAACGGCGCGCCGCGCTCCTCGAGCGCGAGCAGCGCCTGCTCGAGCACGCGTGCCGTCGTCGCGATCAGCGTGATGCCGCCCGTGCGGTGAATGCCGCAAAGCGTGTGGCTCGCACGCACCATCGCTGCGACGGGCATGTGATCGGGATCGAACTGCAGCACCGAGACTTCCTGCTGCAGCACGGCGACGTGCTGGTCGGCTTCGTCGCACAGGATCCGCCAGAGCGCGGCGGACAGCGTCACGGATCCGACCGTGACGTCTTCCGGCTCCGTCGCCGGCTCGGGTTCCGTCTCACGCGCGCCGTCGGTGAGCAGCGTGAGTCCCGGCGGGTGCGGATGCGCGCGTGCGCGCGCCTCGCTCGCACCGGCGTGCGCCGCGGAGTTGTCCGCGACGACGCGCAGCACCGGCTTCAGCGAGTCGCCGCGATCGGCCGGGATGCCGACGTCGATCGTCTCGCCGAGCGACTGCTCGATCACCGTGACAGCGGGTTGATCGCCGTCGCCAGCCGAGCTCCCGAGTTCCGGAAAGTCGACGAGCTCCAGGTCGGGCGCACCCGGCGTGGCCGTCGCTAGATCCGCGCCCGGCGCGCCCAGCAGCGCGGACGCCGCGGCCGGATATTCGATCGGCGCGTGATCGGGCGTCGCAAAGGGCGTGAATGTTTCGCCGGCGGCGATGCCCGTCGGCACGGCCGGCGGCCGCGCGATCGGGCCGATCGGCGCGTCGGTGACCGCGGGCACCGGCTTGACCGGCGCGGGCGGCGGCACCGGCGGCAGCGGCATCGTCCCCGGCAGCTCGGCTTCGACGGCCCGCAGCGCGGCGGCAAGCGGCGCGGGATCCGTCGCGAAGCGCCCGGTTTCGCGCAGTTCCTTCACCCAATGCCGGAAGCTTTCGTGCGCGATGCCGATCAGCGCGATCACGGCGGGCGTCACGCGCCGGTCTTCCTCGAGCAGGCGGTTGTGCACGCGCTCGACGTTCCACGCGAGCTCGCCCAACTCGGTCAGGCCGACCATGCGGCCGCTGCCTTTCAGCGTGTGGAACTGGCGGCGCACCGTCACCAGCGCTTCGCGGTCGCCGGGGTTGTGCTCGAGCGCGCGCTTTTGCTCGGCGACGGTTTCGAGCACCTCGTCGGCTTCGGTGAGGTAGATGTCGAGCAGCTCCGCGTCAAGGCCGCTCGCGTCGGTGTCGAGCAGGCGCTGCGTCTCCTCGGAGATCGCCGGCGCGGGCGCCGTGCCCGACTCGACGATCAAATCCACGCTCGCGGCGAGCGCGGCGCTCTCGCCCTCGTCGATCTGCCGCAGCGCCGCGTTCGCTTGCGCAACGAGGTCGGCGTCGCCGATCAGGTCGGCGTCGTCGCGCAGGCTCGCGAGCTTGCCGCGCAGCTCGGCGCGCGCGTCGGCATCGGCCGGCGCGTGGCGGACGTCGGCCATGAGCCGCGGCAGCGCGGCGCGGAGCTCGGCAACGGAATCCTCGACCGATTGCGGCTCCGCGGCCGCGGGCTGCGAGACCTCGCCGAGGCGCTTTGCGATCAGCGGGGCGATGATCCGGCCGCGGTCGGGCCGCTGGTGCAGCACCGCGTCGATGTAGAAACCCAAGCCCGACAGCGACTCGGCGAGCAACTCGAGCCCTTCCTCGTCGACACCCGCGCCGGGATCGGCATACGTCTCGATCTGCGCCTGGCACAGAGCCAACAGGCGGTCGGCGTCGTCCAGCTCGAGCATCTTGAGCGCGCCGCGGATCTGCTGGCTGTCCTTAGCCAATCCCGCAAGCTCGGTGCGCCGCGTATGGTCGCGGAAGAATGCGTCGAGCACCTGCTCCATGTGGCGCAGGTTCGCGCGCACTTCGCGCATCACCTGCGCGAGCAGCGCGCGCTCCTGGGCGCGGCGCGACATCTCGTCGAGCGAGGGCGCCGCGTCCGTCGCCGTGCGGCCGGCGCGCGCGGCGTCGAGGCGCGCGATCATCGCGTCGACCTGCGTCGCGAATTCCGGCGACAGGTTGTTGAAGTTCTCGAACGCGCTCTCCGCGAGCAGCAGCGCGGTCGCGAATTCCATCGCGAGCGGCTCCGATGCGCCTTCCGGCGGCATCGCGGCCAGCCGCTCCGTGAGCGTCGTCATCAGCCGGGTGAGCGCCGGATGCTTGAGCTCGCCGGCCTTGGCGTTCGCCGAGGCGACGAGCTGCGCGAGCTTCGGCAGCGTATCGGTGCGTCCGGATGCCGCCTTGAGCCAGGCATCCTTCGCGTGCGCGAGCTGCTCGCGTGCCTCGCGCAGCAGCGGCTGCAGTCGCACGACGTCGTTGTCGAGCGCCTCGGGCGCCGGAATCAGCGCCGCAAGATGATAGGTGCGCTGCACGAGCTCGATCTGCGGCGTCGCGGGCTTCGCCGTGGCGACGTGGTAGAGCACCTCACGGCGCAAACGGTCGGCGACCTTGGCGCTGCCTTCGGTGACGCGGCGGATCTGCATGTCGATCCGCGCGACGAGCTGCTTCGCGCCGAAGCTGCGCGGCAGCGCGCCGTGCGCGAGCGCTTCGAGCAGCGCCACGGCCGTCCACCAGAACGCGCGCAGGGCCGGCTGCGGCGTCACTTCCTCGATCGACGCTATGGCATCGCGCATCGCCGCCGCGCCGCCGTCGGCACCGCGCAGCCACTCGAGCAGACCGCGCTGATATTGCCGCCGCTCCTTCAAGAGGTGCGACGCGAGACGCGCGGCGGGCATGATCTCCGACGGGGACGAGCGCGGTGCGCGGACGTTGAGATCGGGGTAGAAGAGGTCGGTCGGCGCGGCCGATTCCACGCCGCGCGCCTTCTGCATCGCCTCGTATTCGGGGAATAGCGCGAGCGGCACCGGCGGCGCACCGGCGGCGACGTCGGCGAGGAATACGCGCAGCCGCGCAATCGCATGATCGAGGCGATCGACGGCGGCCGGTACGTCGGCAGCGGGCAGCTCCTCGAGGCGCGTGAGCTGGCGCTCGATTTCGTCGGAGAACGCCGCGACTGCGTCGAGCCCCACCATCTGGACCGCGCCCGCCGCCTGATGCACGTGCGCGCGCGCGTGCTTGATCGCCGCGCCGTCCCCCGGCTCGCGCCGGAACGCGGCGAGCGCCTCGAGCCCGCGCGCGAGCGCCTCGTCGATTTCCCCCTGGACCCAGGACAGGGGACCCAGGTCGAATTCGGCAGCGGTTTCGGTTTGCACGGCCTGCATCGTCGGCGTTTCCGTCAAGAGGCGGTCGTTACACCTTGAAGCCGGCGACCGAGCTGCGGAGCTCGGCGGCGAGCTTCGTCAGCTGGCCGATAGACACGTTCGTCTGCTTCGTGCCTTCGGTCGTTTCCTCCGAGATGCGCAGGATGCCCTGCATGCCGCGCGTCACGTCGGTGACCGAAGCCGATTGCCGCTGCGTCTGTGCGGAGATGCTTCCGATCAGGTCGGCGAGCTCGCGCGACACGCGCTGGATTTCCGCGAGCGCCTGGCCGGCGGCGTCGGACAGCTTCGTGCCCTCGACCACGCCAACGGTCGATTTCTCCATCGCCGCCACCGCGTCCTGCGTGTCGGCCTGAATCGTCTTGACGATCGCGTCGATCTGCTTCGTCGCCTCGCCCGAGCGCTCGGCCAGCCGCTGCACTTCCTCGGCGACGACGGTGAAACCGCGTCCCGCCTCCCCGGCGGACGCGGCCTGGATCGCGGCGTTCAGCGCGAGGACGTTCGTCTGCTCGGTGATGTCGGAAATGAGCTCGACGATCTCGCCGATCTCGAGCGACGATTCGCCGAGACGCTTGATCCGCTTCGACGTCTCCTGGATCTGCGAGCGGATGTCGTTCATGCCGGAGATCTGGTCCTGCACCGCCGTGCCGCCGAGCGCGGCGGCGGCGAGCTGCGCTTCCGCCACCTTCGCCGACTGCGCGGCGTTCTGCGCCACCTCGTTGATCGACTCGGCCATCGTCAGCACGGACGCCGATGCCTGCTGGATCTCGCGGTTCTGGCGCTGCGACGCTTCGAACAGCCGGTTCGAGATCGCCTGCGTTTCCTGCGTCGCCTTCGTCACCTGGTCGGTCGCCGAGTTGATGCCGCGCACCAGCGTGCGCAGCTCCTCGATCGTGAAGTTGATCGAGTCGGCGATCGCGCCGGTGACGTCTTCCGTGACCGATGCCTGTACCGTCAGGTCGCCGTCGGCGAGGCTGCCCATCTCGTTCAGCAGCCGCAGGATCGCTTCCTGGTTGCGCTTGTTCTCGTGCTCGCTGTCCTGCGCGCGCACCCGCGCGTCGTCGAGGAACACCTTGGCGACCATCGCGAGGCACGCGAGCGCGCCGAGCGCGAACGCGATGGCGAGCCCGATCGTCCACGGACGCGTCCGGCCGCCGCTCTGGTATTCCGAGGCGAGCTTCGTCGCGTCGGCGAGCATCGGTTCCGCCTCGTTGTTCACGCCGCGCGCCGCCTGCTTCGCCACGACGAGATTGCTCATGTTGCCGAGGATGGCGGCGATGCCGACCCGATACGCGGTGAAGCGCTTGCCGAGCTCGGTCAGCGTCGTGCGCGCGTCTTCGGAGCGCACCGGCGCGAGCCGCAGCGCGTCGCTGCCTTTTGCGAGGCCGTTCGTCACGTCGCGGAACGCCGTCTCGTCCTTGCCGAGCAGGAACGCGATCTCGGGGTCGATCTCGTCGGAAGCGGCGAGCGCGTTCGCGTTCTTCGCGATCCGCTGCGACAGCACCGCGAGCTGGTTCGCATATTCGACTTCGCGGAGCGACCCGCCGCCCTGGCCGATCTCGCGCGCCGCCTGCTGCGCGAGCTCGAGCAGGCCGCTGTTGCCCTGGTTGATCGCCTCGAGGCCGCGCGAGAGAGAGGTGAGGCTCTTTTCGTTTTCGACGAGGCGCGTGGCCGCGGCGTCGACGCGCTCCCAGCGGCTCTTGATCGCGCCGAGCGTTTCGAGCGCGACGGGGTCCTGCGTGGCGTCGAGCGTCGTCCCCTTGAATTGCCCGCCGTTGACGAGCGCGTCGAGATTCGCGCGAAAGCGGTCGCGGCTGTCGTTCAGCGTGGGAAACGCGGTGGACTGCCCTTGGGCAGCCAGCGCCGAACCGCGCGCGAGCCGCTGCGACAGCATCTGCATCTCGGTGGCGATCGACCCCTGCATCGACTGCTGGTTCGCCGCGCGATTGTCGAGGTACACCATGAACGCGGCGAGCGCCAGGAATGCGACCGTCAGCACGCCGAGGATCTGGAACTGCTTGACGACCGGCAGGTTGCCGATGACGGCGAGCTTCGGCGGCGCCGACGCGGCGTTGCTCGCCGTGCGCAGCTGCTCCATCACGGACACCGTCGACAGCGGGTCGTAACCGTCCGGCGAGCGGATGCCCATCCGCACCTGCGTCGTCGGCGGCTCGAAGTCGCTGTTCTCCGCCGCCACGCGCGGCTCGCCGCCGAACAGCCCAGCCATTTTCAGTGCCATGGAGCCTCCGAATGCATCTTCTTGGCGCGCGCGTGCGACGCGCGCGTCATGCGCCGACCTGCAGGAACGCAGGATCGCGCGCGAGCTTGCCGAGATCGATCTCCCGCCACGTCGAGCCGTCGCCCTCCGCCCAGCGCCGCACGTGCCACGCGGGCTGTTCGGTGTCGTCTTCCACCGCCGTCAATTGCGCGAGATTGCGCAAGCCGAGCACGCGCTGGACGACGACGCCGGCACGCTGTTCGCCGGTGCGCGCGCTCAACAGCAGAAGGCGCGCGAGATTGCCGAGAATGACGGGCGGGAACCCCAGGAATTGCGGAAAGTCGATGACGCTGAACAGGTTGCCGCGGATGTTCGCGAGGCCGAGAAACCAGGGCTTCGTAAGCGGAACCGGGACGATCGACGGCACGGCAATCACTTCGCCCGCGTCGGAGAGGCGGATCAGCCAGCGCTCGTCGCCGCATGAAAGGCCGAGACGCGACGATTCGACCTGCGCCGCCGTTTTCGCGGCGAGGCGCGTGGCCAGTTCCTGCTGGAACGAGCGCAGGTCGAGACGGGCGGGGCGGCTCATCGTCTGGGGGAAATCAGCCGAGCGCGGCGATCTTCGCGAGCAGCGCGTCGCGGTCGACCGGCTTGACGACGTAATCGCGCGCGCCCTGGCGCAGGCCCCAGATCTTGTCCGTGTCCTGGCTCTTCGACGTGCAGATGATGATGGGAATCGACTTCGTGTCGGGGTCGCGGCTGATCGCGCGCGTCGCCTGGAACCCGTTCAGGCCCGGCATCACCACGTCCATGAGAATCAGATCCGGCTTCACCTGCCGCGCCTTGGCGATGGCGTCCTCGGCGCTGTCGCTTGCGACGACGTCGTAGCCGGCCTTCGTCAGCAGGTCGTTCAGCATGTGGCGCTCGGTGGCCGAGTCGTCGACGACGAGGATCTTGCGGATGCTGCCCATCGTGGCTCCCTTGCGCTCGGCGTCGCGGGCTTCCGCGACGATCTCGCGCGCGGTCATCGGGGTCGTCATGCTGTCACGCCGCAACGGCCTTGACGTGCGCGGCGACCGCCTTCAACAGGCTTTCCTTGGTGAACGGCTTGGTGAGGTACTGGTCGGACCCCACCATGCGCCCCCGCGCGCGGTCGAAGAGGCCGTCCTTCGAGGACAGCATCACGACCGGCATCGCATGGAACCGGCTGTTCTTCTTGATCAGGGCGCACGTCTGGTATCCGTCGAGCCTCGGCATCATGATGTCGACGAACACGAGGTCGGGCTGGTGGTCGGCGATCTTCGCGAGCGCGTCGAAGCCGTCCTCCGCGAGGATGACCGTGCAGCCGGCCTGCAGCAGGAAGATTTCCGCGCTGCGGCGAATGGTGTTCGAGTCATCGATCACCATCACCTTGATGCCGGAAAGCGAGTTGCGGCCCTGTCCGTCGTTGCTCATCGACGCCCGTGTCCAAAACTGCGTTGCGGCGGGGCGACCCGCCGGATCCGAGCCGAGTCTGCCATGGGCCGGAGCGCTTGCATAGAGCATAAAGCTTGCCGGAATCGGCCGCTGCGGCCGAAACCGACGCAAACGCAACATCCCGGCATCTTTTCACTTTGGACGCCCTGCCGCGCCGCGGCATGACTTGCCGCGAAATGACGGGTCCGGCGGGACGGGCAGCCTGATCCAGAACCCGAGTTATGCGTCGGCTGTTACCGGCCGAGGAACATCCGGTAGGCCGGATTGGCCGACTCGTCGACGTAGTCGTATCCGAGCCGGTCGAGAAAGCGCCGGAACTTGCGGCTGTCGCGCGGAGGCACCTGCATCCCGACGAGCACGCGTCCGTAGTCGGCGCCGTGGTTGCGGTAGTGGAAGAGACTTATGTTCCAGCCGGCGCTCATGCTGTCGAGAAAGCGCATCAGCGCCCCGGGACGCTCGGGAAACTCGAAGCGATAGAGAATTTCGTGCTCCGCGGCCGGCGCGTGGCCGCCGACGAGGTAGCGGACGTGCAGCTTCGCCATCTCGTTGTCGGACAGGTCGTGGGCCTCGATGCGGCCGCGCGCAAGCGCCGCGAGCAGCTGCGCCGTCTCCCGGCGGTTGGCGACCTCGAGACCGACGAAAAGGTGCGCCACCTTCGGATCGGCGTAGCGGTAGTTGAACTCGGTGATCGAGCGCTTGCCGAGCAGCGCGCAGAACTCGCGGAAGCTGCCGGGCCGCTCCGGGATGACCACTGCCAGCACGGCTTCGCGCTGCTCGCCGAGCTCCGCACGCTCCGCGACGAATCGCAGGCGGTCGAAATTCATGTTGGCGCCGCACGCGATGGCGGCAAACGTGCGGCCGCGGACGCGGTGCTGCGCGACCCAGGCCTTGACGCCGGCGACGGCGAGCGCGCCGGCCGGCTCGAGAATCGAGCGCGTGTCCTCGAACACGTCCTTCAGCGCCGCACAGATGGCGTCGGTGTCGACACGTACGATCTCGTCGACGTACTTCCGCGCGAGACGGAACGTTTCCCGGCCGACCTGCCGCACGGCGACGCCGTCGGCGAACAGGCCGACATGCGGCAGCGTGACGCGGCGCCCGGCCGCGAGCGAGCGCGCCATCGCGTCGGAGTCCTCCGGCTGCACGCCGACGATCCGCACGTCCGGGCGCACGCGCTTCACGTAGGCGGCGATGCCGCTGATCAATCCGCCGCCGCCGATCGCGACGAAGATCGCGTCGAGCGGGCCCTGGCACTGGCGGAGGATCTCCATGCCGATCGTGCCCTGGCCCGCGATCACGTCGGGATCGTCGTACGGATGCACGAACGTCGAGCGCGACTGCTTCTGCAGCTCGCGCGCCCTGTCGTAAGCGTCCGAATACGAGTCGCCGTGGAGGACGACCGTGGCGCCGCGGGCTTCGACGGCGGCGATCTTGATGTGCGGCGTCGTCACGGGCATCACGATCGTCGCCGTGCAGCCGAGCCGCTGCGCGGCGAGCGCGACGCCCTGCGCGTGGTTGCCGGCCGAAGCCGCGATCACGCCGCGCGCGCGCTCGGCGGCGCTCATGTGCGCCATCTTGTTGTAGGCGCCACGAAGCTTGAACGAGAAGACCGACTGCTGGTCCTCGCGCTTCAGCAGCACGCGGTTGTCGAGCCGCGACGACAGCGTCGCGGCGAGCTCGAGCGGCGTCTCGACCGCGACGTCGTAGACCTTCGCGGTCAGGATCTTCTGCAGATAATCGACAGCCATCGTCCAGACTTTGCCGCAATGCGGAAAGCCTGCGAGCGTAGCAGGAATCGGCGGCGCTGCCCCGGCAGGCGAACCGGCCAACGTGCGACCGTGCCGTCATGCGAACCGCGGCGCGGCCCCGCGATTACGACGTCTGCGGGCCATCCCGCCACCTGCGCCGTGCGAACTCCGAGTGTCAGCACATTCTCGAGAAAGCCGGGCCGGCTGCGCGCGACACTTCGCGCAGCCGGGACGCGCCTCCACGACGGCGACGAGCCGCAGCGTCGCCGCGACCCCCGGCGCGGACCACGTGGTCGCGGCGATCATGTCGCCGCGGGCGAGAACGGCGGGAAGGCCGCGTACCGAGCCGCAGAAGCATGCATCCACCCGTTCGAGCGTTGCGCCACCCGCGTACCACGCGTCCGTGTAGGACATGCCGCGCGGCGCCCACGGTGGATCCGCATCGTCGATCAGGACGACCGCCGCACCGCTGCCGTGGAGCGTGCGGGCGATCGCGGATCCGACGTCGTCGCATCCGAGGACGACGACGGCGGGCCGGTCATGGACTGAGGAGGATGCGCGCATTGCGTGGTCGCGTTGGCGACCACGGCGATGATCCGCGCGCTTTACTGCAGCCTGATGACGCCGGCGATCGGGGAGCGAATCGGGAGCCGCGCTTCTTTGGACTGTCCGCCCTGCTTCAGCCTGCGGCCACCGCCTCGGCCAGCGAATCCGGCGCCGGCTGCTCGAGTGCAAGCCACAGGCAGCCGGCCTTCGATTCGCGCGCCAGCACCTCCAGGTATTCACGGTGCGCGTCGAGTTCCGCCTGTGCCGGGACGATGGCCAGGATGGCGTAGCGCGGCGCGCCGTCGGCGCCGCTGTCGCGCGCGAGATACCCGCCGTCCGGCATCCCGACGGACAGCGGCATGTCGATGATCAGCGTTTCCTGGCCGCGCGTCATCGCGAGATACACCTCGGCCAGCAGCTGCGCGTCGAGCAGCGCGCCGTGCAGCGTGCGGTGCGCGTTCGACACGCCGAATCGCTCGCACAGCGCGTCCAGGTTGTTGCGCTTGCCGGGGAACGTCTCGCGCGCGAGCGAAAGCGTATCGACGAGCCGCGCGTACACGGCCGCCGATGGCGGCATACCGCACAGCGTGAACTCGGCGTCGAAGAACGCGACGTCGAACGGCGCGTTGTGAATGATCCATTCGCTGCCGCGCGCGAAGTCGGCGAACTCGCCCGCGATGTCGCGGAAGCAAGGCATGCCGCGAAGGTCGTCACGCGTCATTCCGTGCACCTCGGTGGCGCCGTAGTCGATGTCGCGCTCGGGATCGATCCGGTAATGGAGGTGCCGTCCCGTGAGCCTTCGGTTGACGAGCTCGACCGCGGCGAGCTCGATGACCCGGTGGCCCTGCTTCGGGTCGAGGCCGGTGGTTTCGGTGTCGATCAGCAACTGGCGCACGAGCGGTTACTTTCGATACTTCTGGATCGTGGATTGTATTTCAGCGATCGCCCGCTCGATCTCGTCGTCGGTCAGGTCGCGCTGCGCGCCGGCGCGGTCGGTGAGCGTCACCGTCGCGTCGACCTGCGTCTCGAACTGGCCGAGCTCGAGCGCCTCCGTCGTCGTCGTCGACTGGTCGGCGAGCGTCTCCGGACCCCAGCGGACGATGATCGCCGACAGGTTGTCGCCCTCGGCGCCGCCGCGCGCCTCGGCCTCGCGCATGATCTGCGGCGCCGTCGTGAGAATCGGCGTCGACGTCAGCATCGTCGACATCTCGCGCATCGGATAGACGCTCCACAGGCCGTCGGTGCAGAGGATCAGGATGTCGCCGTTCGCGAGCGGCATGCGCTTCGACAGGTCGATCACCGGCTCCGCCGCACCGCCCAAGCAGCTGAAGATCTTGTTGCGGTCCGGGTGCGTCGGCACGTCCTGCGGCGCGATGATCCCCTGGTCGACGAGGTACTGCACCTTCGAGTGGTCCTTCGTCGCGCCGATCAGCTTGCCCTGGCGCAGCAGGTAGAGCCGCGAGTCGCCGACGTGCGCCCAGTAGGCGTGGTTGCCCTGCACGATGGCCGCCACGCACGTCGTGCGCGGCGTCTCGAGCATCGAAAACTGGCTGGCGTAGGACGCGAGCGCGGCGTGCGCGCGCAGTAGCGTCTCCTGCATGAACTTGAGCGGATTGCGCAGGATCGGTTTCGCTTCCTGCTGGAACCGCTCGATGAACAGGCGCACGGCGATCTGCGCCGCGATTTCGCCGCCCAGGTGCCCGCCCATGCCGTCAGCGACGACGAGCAGCAGCGTCTCGCGGCTGTACGTATAGGCGATGCGATCCTGGTTGACCTCGCGCGCGCCCTTGCGCGACTCCTGGAAGATCGTGAAGCGCATGACAAGGAGGGATTACGCGCCGATCTCCGAGAACAGCAGGCGCTTCAGGCTGCCGAGGAAAGTGACCTTGCGCTTGTTCGGCGCGATGTCGCGGATCGCGCGCTGCAGTGCGAACACGCTTTGCGGGCGCTCGAGCGGATCGAGTCGCAGGCACCAGTCGATGACCTCGAGCAGGTTGTCGGAATACTGCCCCGACCATATCTTCTTCGCCGACACCAGGTGATCCTCGGACAGGCGTGCGTCGGCGGCCTGCGGGGCGAACGCGGCGAGGCACGCGAACATCGACGCGCCGGTCCCGTAGACGTCGGTCCACGGCCCGAGCCGGTCGTGGTCGCGATACTGCTCCGGCGCCGCGAAGCCGGGCGTGTACATCGGCGCGAGCTTCGGGCGATTGGTGGTCAGCGTCTGGCGCGCGGCGCCGAAGTCGAGCAGCACCGGACTGCCATCGGTGCGAAGGTAGATGTTGGCCGGCTTGATGTCGAGGTGCAGGATCTTATGCGTGTGGACCTCGCGCAGGCCGTTCAGAAGCTGCATGAACACCTGCCGCACGAAGCGCTCGGACATCTGGTCCTGCCGCATCTGGATCTGCTGCTGCAGCGTGCGCCCCCGCTCGTAGCGCATCACCATGTACACGGTCTCGTTCGCGCGGAAGAAGTTCAGCACGCGCACGACGTTCGGATGGTTGATCTTCGCGAGCGCGCGACCTTCCTCGAAGAAGCACTTCATCCCGTAGCGGAACGACGTGAGGTTCTCGGCGGAGCTCGCGCGCACGATGTCGCCCTCGGTGCGCAGCACCAGCGACGACGGCAGGTATTCCTTGATCGCGACCGGGCTTCCCGTCTCGTCGAACGCGCGATAGACAATAGAGAACCCTCCGCGGCTGATCTGGCGATCGATGCGGTAATTCAACAACGGGTAGCCACCCGGAAGTGCTTGATTCGTAATGGCCATGAAAATTGCAGCAGACGGCAGGCGCGCGGATGGCCTTCTACCGCAAGTCGCGTGCCAGGCGCGCAGGCTCGCCTTGCGCCGCTGGCACGGAGCGCATACATTGTCCCGATGCGAGCCTGCGAAGTAAAGCCGAAAGAGCCGCCCGCATTGCCTTCTGCGGCATTCTGTACGCCATGATTCTCAGCATGACCGGCTTCGCGGCCGCGGCCGCGGAGCTTCCGGGCATCTCGCTCGCGGTCGAATTGCGCTCGGTCAATCACCGTTACCTCGACGTCACGCTGAAGCTCCCCGATGAGCTGCGCGGGCTGGAGGCGACGTTGCGCGAGCGCATCGCCGCAACGCAAAAGCGCGGCAAGGTCGAATGTCGCGCAGCCCTGCAGCGCACCCTCAGCGCGACGGGCGGCATCGCGGTCAACGCCGATCGCGTCCGCCAGTTGGGCGATGCCGCCGCGAGCGTCGCCGCGGCGATTCCCGGCACGCCGCCGCTCACGACGTCGGACATCCTGCGCTGGCCGGGCGTGATGGTAGAGGCGTCCGTTTCGCCGGAGACGCTGGCCGAAGAGGTCGACTCGCTGCTGTCGCAGGCGCTGTCCGAGCTCACCGGCGCTCGCGCGCGTGAGGGGGCGAAGCTGCGCGCCGTTCTCGAGGAGCGGTGCGTGGACATCGAAGCGCAGCTCAAGCGCGTCGGCCCGCGGATCCCCGCGCTGCACGCGGCCTACATGGAAAAACTCGGGGGCCGGCTGCGCGAAGCGGGCCTGGAGCCGAACGACGAGCGGCTCAAGCAGGAGCTCGCGCTTTTCGCAACCCGCATCGACGTCGCCGAGGAGGTCGCGCGGCTTGCGACCCACGTCGCCGAAATCCGGCGCGTACTGGCGCAGGGGGGTAGCGTCGGCAAGCGCCTCGACTTCCTTGCGCAGGAATTGCACCGCGAGGCCAATACGCTCGGCTCGAAGTCAGTCGACGCCGAGCTGTCGCAGGTCTCGCTCGAGCTCAAGGTGCTGATCGAGCAGATGCGCGAGCAGGTGCAGAATCTGGAATAGCGGCAGCCGGGTCAGCCCTTCACCGCGCCCGCGGTGATCGCGCTGAGCAGATGGCGTTCCAGCAGCGAGTACAGCACCATCACCGGCAGCGCCGCGATCACGGCGGCGGCCATCAGCTCGTTCCATTGCACGCGGTATTCGCCGACCATGTTGGCGATGCCGACCGACAGCACGAACATCGATGCATCGGTCGTCAGCACCAGCGCCCACACGTACGAATTCCACGCGATCAGGAACGTGAAAAGCGCGACGGCGACGAGCCCCGGACGCGCGAGCGGCAGGATGACGCGCGCGAATGTCTGCAGCACCGACGCGCCGTCCATCTGTGCGGCTTCGTCGATCTCGCGGGGGATCGAGCGGAAGAAGCCGATCAGCATCCACACCGAGAACGGCAGCGCGAACGAGGAATAGGCTAGGATCAGCGCGAGATGCGTGTTCAGCAGGCCGACGTCGGACATGAGCCGGAAGTACGGAATGATCAGCAGCGTCTCGGGCAGCATCTTCGTGAACAGCAGGAACATGACGAACGGCGTCGCGCCGCGCGGGAAGAATCGGGTCAGGCCGTACGCGGCGAGCGACGCCAGCACGACCGACAGCGCCGTCGAGCCGATGGCCACGATCAGGCTGTTGACGAAATAGCGGCCGATCGCGCGCGACTCGAAGATCGTGCGATAGGCATCGAGCGACCACTGTGCCGACACGAACGTCGGCGGCGACGCAAAGATCTCGGACGCCGGCTTGAGCGACGTGTTGAGCATCCAGTAGAACGGGAACACCATCACCGCGGCGGCGGCGAGCGCAATTGTCCACAACGCGGCCGCACGGCCCGGCGATCGGCGCCTCATCTCCGGGTTCCGTCGTCGAGGCGCGCCGTCCGCACGTAGACGACCGCCAGCACGAGGACGATGCCGAGCAGCGCGACGCCGATTGCCGCGGCCTCGCCAAGGCGGTTGCCGCGGAACGCCGTGTTGTAGATCAGCACCGGCAGCACCTCGGTCGCCCCCGCGGGGCCGCCGCCGGTCATCACGCCGATGATGTCGTAGTGCCGGATCGTGTTGATGACGTCGAGCGTCGTCGCGACGACGACGAGGTAGCGCAGGTTCGGCCACGTCACGAACCGAAAGCGCGTCCACGCGCCGGCGCCGTCGATCGATGCGGCCTCGTACTGCTCGATCGGGATCGTCTGTAACCCGGCGAGCATCAGCAGCATGACGAACGGCACGCCGCGCCAGACATCGACGGCGACCACCGACGCTAGAGCCGTTCCCGGCTCGCCGAGCCAGGCGACCGGCGCCGCGATCGCGCCGGCCGCGCGCAGCAGGTAGTTGACGACGCCGAACTGCGGCTCGAGCAGCCACAGCCAGATCGTCGCGCCGACGGCGGGCGCGACCATCCACGGCGTCAGGAACACGATGCGCAGCGCGGTACGCGCCGCGCGCAATTCGTTGACCACGAGCGCCAGCGCGAGCCCGATTCCCAGGTGCAGCGCAACGGCGCTCGCCGTGAACGCGAACGACACGCCGAGGGAATGCCAGAACGTCGCGTCGTCGGCGAGCCGCGCGTAGTTGCCGAACCCGATGAATGTCGCGTTCAGCCCGCGGACACGGTGCAGGCTCGTATAGAAGGCATGCGCGAGCGGGAAGACGATGACGGCGGCGAGAAACAGCGCCGTGGGCGCGACGAATGCGAGGCCGGCCTTGCGGCGCAGGCGCGCGTTCATCGCATGCAGCGTCAGATGTCGCGCAGCTTCTTCGTCAACCGCGCATCGAGGTCCCTGAAGATCTCGTCGGTCTTGTCGGGTGCGAGCAATGCCTTCTGGACCGCGTCGACGATGTCGTTCGCGGCGATCTCGGCCCATGCCGGGTGCGGCAGCGGATAGCTGCGCGCATTGCGGCCGATGCGGACGAACTGCCCGAGCAGCGGATCGGCCTTGATTTCCGGATCGTCGGCGAGATCGTTGCGCAGCGGCATCCAGTTCGCGACCTTCGCGCGTGCGATCGACCACTTCCGGTCCGCGTCGAACTTGATGAACTTCCACGCCGCATCCGGATGCTGGCACGACGCCGAGATGCTCGATGCCGTCACCGTCGAGAGCGTCGGCGCGTTCGGCACGTTGGCAGGCGGCGGTGCGACGAACGACTTGCCCGCCATCGCCGGGTTGTCGCCGACGACCTTCGCGATTGCCCAGTACGCGTTGCGCATCGTCGCGATCTTGCCCTGCGCGTAGAGGTTCGTCTGCTCGAGGTAGTTCGTCGTCGTCGGCGCGGGCGCGGCGATCGCCGACTTGTCCGCGAGGCCCAGATAGAACTTGATCGCCTCGAGCGACCTCGGGTTCTTCGCGAACGTCGCCTCGGTCATGTCGGCGTTGAACGCCTCGCCGCCGTTCGCCCAGATCCACATCAGCAGCACGCGCGTCGTCGTGTCGGTCTTGCCGCCGAGCACGGCGGTCGCCCAGCGATCGTTACCGGTGAGCTTCTTCCCCCATGCGACGTACTCGTCGAACGTCTGCGGCGGCTTGTTGGGATCGAGGCCCGCCTTGACGACGAGATCGCGGTTGTAGATCTCCGCATAGGTGCCGCCCCAGATCGGCAGGCCGTATAGCTGTCCTTTCCACTTCGCCGACGACAGCATCGCGTCGCTCCACGCACTGCGAAAGGCGGCAGGCTCGGCGTTCCAGTACTTGTCTAGCGGCATCAGGTAGCCGTTGTAGGCGGCGGTCGTCACGTCGACCGACACGATGCACGGCGCCTTCCTCGCCTGCGAGGCCGCGACGAATTTCGTCCAGTGGTCCTTGCGCGCGACGAGCACCGGCTCGACCTTGATGCCCGGATTCGCGGCCTCGAACTCGACGATCGTCTGCTTCCAGACCGGCTCGTACTGGCTCTCGGTGAGGTTCGCCGTCTGCCACTGCACGACGATCGGCTGCTGCGCGGCAGCGCCAACGCTCCATGCCAGCGCCGCAACGGCGACGGCGATCAACGATCCGATGCTGCGGTTCATGTCGGTTCCTTCGCTATCGATACAGGGAGTCGGTGCGCTCGGTGCGCGGCTGCGGCCGGGACGTGTGCTCGCGCAGCACGTCGAGATCCGGCTCGACGCCGAGCCCCGGGCCCTCCGGCAGCAGGAAATGTCCATTCTCGAAGCGGATCGGCGCGGTCGACGCATGGTCGCGGAACGCGCGCTGCGGCTCCATCTGCTCGAGGATGTGGAAGTTCGGGATGGCGGCGGCCAGATGCATCGACGCCGCCGTGCAGATCGGCCCGCCCGGATTATGCGGCGCGACCGGCACGCAGTACATGTCGGCGAGCGTGGCGATCCTGCGCACTTCGGAAAAGCCGCCGGCGTGCATCAGGTCGGGCTGCACGATGCGGCAGCCGCCGTTCTCCAGCAATTCGCGGTATTCGTGGCGCGACAGCAGGCGCTCGCCGGTGGCGATCGGCGTGCGCAGGTCGCGCTGCAGCGCCACCATCGCCTTCGCGTTCTCGAACGGGATCGGCTCCTCGAACCAGCCCGGACGGAACGGATGCAACGCGTCGTCCAGCATTACCGCGGTGCGCGGCGACAGGAACTCGCTGCATTCGATCAGGATGTCGGTGTCCGGCCCGGCACCTTCGCGCGCCGCCTCGATCAGCGCCGCGGCCCTGCAGATTTCGGCCGCCGTGTTGTCGCGCAGGCCTTCGAACGAGAACGGCCGGCATTTGAACGCGGTGAAGCCGCGTCGCACGGCCTCCTGCGCGCCGGCGAACGCCTTCTCCGGCGTGTCGGCACCTTGCAGCCAATGGCTCGCGTAGACGCGCAGCCGCGTCCGGAACGGTCCGCCGAGCAGGCGCGCGACGGAAACGCCGAGGCGCTTGCCCTCGAGATCCCACAACGCGATGTCGAGCGCTGACAGCGCCGTCTGCAGCACCGCACCGCCGCGCCAGCGCCAGGCGTGGTAGAGCCGATGCCAATGGCGCTCGGGTCCTGCCGGGTCCTCTCCGATCAGGTGCGGCGCGTATTCGCGAATGGCCGTTTCGACGGATTCCGCGGCGCCGTGCAGCGAGCCCTCGCCCCAGCCGCAAAGCCCTTCGTCAGTGTCGATGCGGACGAACAGCCAGTTCATCCAGTCGACCCAGAACTTGAACGTCTCGATCCGCGTGATGCGCATCGTCTTCAATCGGTTCAAAACACGGCGCATGCTACCCGAGCCTAGTCACGACCCGCGAGCGCATTCGCGCATGGCGATAGGCAGGCGGCCCTTTTCCCACCGGCACGCGGCGCCGTTGGTAAGATTCAGGCGATGTCAGGTCACGATCCTGCGCCATGACGATCACGACGCGGAGCCCGGGTGCGTCGGGCGTCCTGTTCGTCGTCGCCGCGCCCTCGGGCGGCGGCAAGAGCAGCATGGTCAATGCGCTGCTCGAGCGCGAGCCCGGCATCCGGCTGTCCGTCTCGTACACGACGCGGCCGCCGCGTCCCGGCGAGTCCGAAGGCAGCCACTACCACTTCGTCGACGTCCCGACGTTTCTCACGCTCAAGGACCGCGGCGAATTTCTCGAGCACGCGTTTGTCCATGGCAACTGGTACGCTACATCCGCCGGGTGGCTGCGCGCGCAGGTGGCCTCTGGGCAGGACGTGCTGCTCGAGATCGATTGGCAAGGCGCCGCGCAGGTGCGCCGGCTGATTCCCGATTCGGTGCACATCTTCATCCTGCCGCCGTCGACCGCGGCGCTGAAGGAACGGCTGACCAAGCGGGCGCAGGATGCCGACGCGGTGATCGCGCAGCGCCTCGAAGCGGCGCGTGAAGAACTGCGCCACTGCGGTGAATTCGATTATGTTATTATGAATCAGGACTTTGCACGTGCCGTCGACGACCTGTCCGCAATCGTTCGCGCCGCACGCCTCACGGCGCCGCGGCAGCAGGTGCGCCACGCGAAGGCACTCGCCGAGCTACTGAACCCCGATTCGTAGGACACGCACATGGCCCGCATCACCATCGACGACGTACTCGCCAGGATTCCCAATCGCTTCGAGCTCACGCTCGCCGCCACCAACCGGGCGCGCCAGATCACGTCGGGCGCATCGCCGCTCGTCGATCCCGACCGCGACAAGCCCACGGTCATCGCGCTGCGCGAGATGGCGGCCGGCAAGGTCGGCATCGAGATGCTGCACAAGATCGCGCCGACCGTGACGTTGTAGAAGGAACGTCGCAGCCGGGCCCGGCATGGCCGAAATCGCCGAATTCACGCGACACCTCGGCCACTACCTGCCGCCGCCCGACGTCGCGCTCGTCGAGCGCGCGTTCGAGTTTTCCGAATCCGCCCACCGCGGCCAGTTCCGCAAGTCGGGCGAGCCGTACATCACGCATCCGCTCGCCGTTGCGAGCATCCTCTCTGAGTGGCAGCTCGACGCCGAGGGCCTTGCGGCGGCGCTGCTCCACGACGTGATGGAGGATACCTCCGTCACGCGCACCGAGCTCGAGTCGACGTTCGGCAAGCCGGTGGCGGCGATGGTCGACGGCCTGTCGAAGCTCGACCAGATCGAGTTCGCGTCGCGCGAGGACGCGCAGGCGGAGAGCTTCCGCAAGATGCTGCTCGCGATGGCGCGCGACGTGCGCGTCATCCTGATCAAGCTCGCCGACCGCCTGCACAACATGCGCACGCTGGACGCGATGGCGCCGACGCATCGCAAGCGCATCGCGCGCGAAACACTCGACATATACGTTCCCATCGCCAACCGGCTCGGCCTGAACGCGCTGTTCCTCGAGCTGCAGGACCTGTCGTTCAAGCACCTGTATCCGCTGCGCTACCGCATCCTCGCGCATTCGATCAAGACCGCGCGCGGCAACCGCCGGGAGGTGATGAACCGCCTGCTCGACGTGATCCGCGACGGCTTCGCGCGCGCGAACATCGCGGCGGTGGTCACCGGCCGCGAGAAGACCGCGTACTCGGTCTACAAGAAAATGCGCGAGAAGCACTACACGTTCTCGCAGGTGTTCGACATCTACGGCGTGCGCGTGCTGGTGGCCGACAAGTCGACGTGCTACGCGGCGCTCGGCGTCCTGCACGAGCTCTACAAGCCGATTCCCGGCAAGTTCAAGGATTACATCGCGATCCCGAAGGCCAACGGCTACCAGTCGCTGCACACGACGCTGTTCGGCCCGTTCGGCACGCCGCTCGAGGCGCAGCTGCGCACGCACGACATGCACCGCGTCGCCGAGGCGGGCGTCGCCGCGCACTGGCTGTACAAGTCGGGCGGGCAGCTCGACCTGGCCGAGGCGCAGCGCGAGACGCACCGCTGGCTGCAGAGCCTGCTCGAGATCCAGTCGGAGTCGCGCGATTCGAAGGAATTCCTGGAGCACGTCAAGGGCGACCTGTTCCCCGACGAGATCTACCTGTTCACGCCGAAGGGCAAGATCATGGCGCTGCCGCGCGGCGCGACTGCAGTGGACTTCGCGTACGGCGTGCACACGGACATCGGCCATCACTGCGTCGCCGCCCGGATCAACTACGAGCTGCTGCCGCTGCGCACCGAGCTCAAGAACGGCGATCACGTCGAGATCCTGACGTCGCCGACGGCGCGTCCCAGTCCGTCGTGGCTGTCGTTCGTCGCCACCGGCAAGGCGCGCTCGCGCATTCGCCACTACCTGAAAGGCCTGCAGCAGAAGGAATCCGCGGCGCTCGGCGAGCGCCTGCTGAACCAGGCGCTCGCCACGCTCAAGGTCGAGCCGGAGTCGATCACGTGGGACCGCTGGGAGGCGCTGCAGAAGGAGTACGGCTCGAGGACGCAGCTCGACATCCTCGCCGACATCGGCCTCGGCAAGCGGCTCTCCTTCGTCGTCGCGCAGGCGCTGACGCGCCAGCCCGGCAAGCCGGAGGACACATCCGCGCCGTCGACCGCGCCGGGCGCGAAGTTCACCGCATTGACGTTGCGCGGCGTCGAGGGCGTGGCGATCCAATACGCGAAATGCTGCCGGCCGGTGCCGGGCGACGCGATCATCGGCCAGTTCCGCAAGGGCCAGGGCCTGATCGTGCATCTGCACGATTGCGCGACGCTGCGCAAGCAGCGCTTCGACGGCGGCGAGCTCGTGGACGTCGAATGGGCGCCTGACGTGCAGGGTGTGTTCGAATCGGGGATCCGCGTGCTGGTTGCGGACCGGCGCGGGCTTCTGGCCGAGCTCGCCACGGCGATCGGCAATGCCGACGCGAACATCGACACCGTGTCGATGGAACGGCCCGACGGCGGCGAGGTCGCGATGTTCTTCGGCGTACAGGTGCGCGACCGGCGCCACCTGGCGAACCTGATGCGCGCGCTGCGCCGCGTGCCCGACGTGCGGCGCGTTCAGCGCGCGCGCACGTAGCCGCGACCTTCGCGCGCACCTCGAGGTCTACCAGCGGCGTACGGAAGTGGCGCTCGTGCGCCGGACGCTCGACCGCGCATGGCGGCCGGCTGAGCGGGCTACGTCGTGCCGCGTCAGGCTTTTTGCGGCTCGAGGATCTGCTGCAACTCGCCGGACTGGTACATCTCGCGAACGATGTCGCAGCCGCCGACGAATTCGCCGTCGACGTAGAGCTGCGGAATCGTCGGCCAGTTCGAAAAGTCCTTGATGCCCTGGCGCAGCGCGTCGTCCTGCAGCACGTTGAACGATGCGTAGTCGGTGACGCCGCAGCGCTTCAGCACCTCGGCCACCGTGGCGGAGAATCCGCATTGCGGGAACTGCGGCGTTCCCTTCATATAGAGCACCACGCGGTTCTGCGTGAGCTGCTCCTTGATCCTGTCGTGAATGTCGGTCATGGCTTCTCTTCTCCGCGGCTTGCAGTAACGCAATTCTACCGGACCCGGCTCGGCACAGTCGATTGCGACTGGAACCTACTCCTTCACCGCCCCGGTGAGGCCAGACACGTAGTACTCGACGAAGAACGAGTAGAGGATCGCGACGGGCAGCGAGCCGAACAGCGCGCCGGCCATCAGCGAGCCCCAGTGATAGACGTCGCCCTCGACGAGCTCCGTGATGACGCCGACCGGAACGGTCTTCACCTCGGACGACGAGACGAAGGTGAGCGCGTAGATGAACTCGTTCCACGACAGCGTGAACGCGAAAATCCCGGCGGAAATGAGTCCCGGCACGGCGAGCGGCAGGATGATCCGCACGAGGATCTGCCAGCGGCTCGCGCCGTCGATCAGCGCGCATTCCTCGAGCTCGAGCGGAATCGACTTGAAGTAGCCCATCAGGAGCCACGTGCAGAACGGGATCAGGAACGTCGGGTACGTCAGGATCAGTGCGAGCCGCGTGTCGAACAGGTCGAGCTTGTAGACCATCGTCGCGAGCGGAATGAACAGGATCGACGGCGGCACCAGGTAGGCCAGGAAGATGCTCATGCCGACGTAGCGCGAGCCGCGAAAGCGCAGCCGCTCGATCGCGTACGCGGCGAGCACGCTGCACGCGATCGACAGAAACGTCGAAACGACCGACACCAGCACCGTGTTCCACAGCCAGTCCGGATACGCCGTCTCGAACAGCAGCTTGTGGATGTGCGCGAACGTCGGGTGGTGCACCCAGAAGGGATTGCCTTCGCGCGACAGCAGCTCCTCGTTCGGCTTGAACGTCGTGATGACCATCCAGTAGAACGGGAACAGAAGCACGATCAGGAATACGGACAGCGGCAACCACACGGTGACGATGCGCCGCGGCAGCGACACCAGGTAGTTCATGCCCTGGGTGTCGGTGACCGGCGGTGTCGCGACGCTTGCCATGGCGGATGCCCCTAGTCCTTGGCGCCCTGCTGCCACGCGCGGCGCTGCAGCCCGAAATACGAGATCAGGATGGCGGCAAGCAGGAACGGCACCATCGCCGTGGCGATCGCCGCGCCTTCACCCAGGCTGCCCCCGGGGATCGCGCGCTGGAACGACAGCGTCGCCATCAAGTGCGTCGCGTTCAGCGGGCCGCCGCGCGTCAGCACGTAGATGAGCTGGAAATCGGTGAACGTGAACAGCACCGAGAACGTCATCACGACGGCGATGATCGGCGTCAGGAGCGGCAGCGTCACGTAGCGGAACTGCTGCCACGGCGAAGCGCCATCGAGACTCGCCGCCTCGTAATACGAAGGCGAGATCGTCTGCAGCCCCGCGAGCAGCGTGATCGCGACGAACGGCACGCCGCGCCAGATGTTCGCGGCGATCGTCGAGAAGCGCGCCATCCACGGGTCGCCCAGAAAATCGATGTAGGTGTCGATGAGCCCCATCCGCTGGAGCGCCCAGCTGATGATCGAGAACTGCGAGTCGTAGATCCACCAGAACGCGATTGCGGACAGCGCCGTCGGCACGATGAACGGCAGCAGCACGATCGCGCGCAGGAACGCCTTGAACGGCAGGTGCTTGTTCAAGAGCAGCGCGAGCCAGAGTCCGAGCCCGAACTTGATGACGCTCGCGACCGTCGTGTAGAACAGCGTGTTGAACAGCGCGAGCCGCGTGACCGAGTCGTTCCAGAGGAACTCGAAGTTCTCGAGGCCAATCCATTCGCCGCCGCGGCCGATCTTGGTGTCGGTGAAGCCGAGCCATGTGCCGAGCCCGAGCGGATACGTGAGGAACAGCAGCAACAGCACCGCGGTCGGCAGCAGGAACAGCAGGCCGAGCGCGTTGCGGTCGTTCTGGATGCGCGTGAGAAGTGCGGCCACGGGACTTTGGGGTCGAGATCGGCGACTACGCTGACGACAGAGTGGACCTGGGGGTCAAGTTAGGCGACTTCGCTGACGCCACTGAAGTCGACTTATTGCTCTGACCCCAAGTCATGAGCAGCCGACACCCGCGCGTTGAACGTCGCCAGCCGCGACGCTCGAACGCGCGGGCGGTATGGCGTTGCGCCGGCGAATCGCCCGTGTTACCCGACAGCAGGCGGCCGGCGCGACGTCATACCTTGTAGTAGCGCTCCGCGCGCTTCTGCGCCCGCTCCGCTGCCTCCTTGGGCGTCTTCGACCCGGAGGCTGCCTCCGCGACCATGTTGACGACGATGAAATCCGCGAGCGCACCGGCCGACGCATAGCCCATCTTCCCGGCGTAGCCCGACGGAATCATGTTCTTCATCGAGTCGCGGTACGGCGTGTGCTTCGGATCGACGGTCCAGATCGGGTTCTTCTCGTAGTAGCGCAGCGCCGGCGTCACGTAGCCGATGCCCGACTGCACCCACGGGTCCATCTGCTCCGGCTCCATCATGAAGCGCAGGAACTCCTTCGCCGCCTTCGGATACTTCGTGTAGCGGAAGATCATCTGGTTGAAGAACAGCTGGAACTCGGTCGGCTTGCCCACCGGCCCCACGGGCATGTTCGCGTGGTAGATGTCCGCGGCGAGCTCCTTCACCTTCGGATCCGTCGAGTTCTTCGCCGCGTAATAGACCGAGATGCCGTTGTTCGTCAGGAAGATCTGGCCGTCGAGGAACGCCTTGTTGTTGTTCGGGTCGAGCCACGACAGCGTGCCGGGGACGAACGTCCCGTAGAGCTCCTTCGCGTACTCGAGCGCCTTGATCGTTTCCGGACTGTCGATGACAACTTTGTTGTTCGCGTCGACGAGCTTGCCGCCGAACGACCACACGAGCCACTGGCACCACGTGTTCCCGTCTCCGGTCGCGTTGCCGAGGGCGAACCCCGGCGGCGTGCCCTTCTCCTTCAGCGCCTTCGCGAGCTTCAGGAAGCCGTCGGTGTCCTTCGGGAACGTGTCGAAGCCGGCGGCCTTCATCGCGCTTTGCCGGTAGACCATGCAGACGCCGGCGACCCCGAGCGGCACGCCGATCCACTTCTTGCCGTCGGGCTTGAGATACGGGTCGCACACCGGGTAGAAGCCGCCGTACTTGCTGCCGAGGTAATTGCAGAGGTCCGAGACATCGACGAGCTTTTCCGGATACAGGTTCGCGTCGTCGTTCGTCGACAGGATGATGTCCGGGCCGGCGCCGGTGTTGGCCGCGACGGCCGCCTTCGGTCGCACGTCCTCCCAGCCCTCGCTGTCGACGCGCACGTCGATGTCGTACTTGGCCTTGAACTTCTCGACGTTCTTCATGTACTGGTCGATGTCGCCCTGGACGAACCGGCTCCACCGCAGCACGCGCAGCTTCGCGCCTTTCTCGGGCGTGTTGTTCCAGGCCTGCGCATGAGCATCCTTGACCCAGATCAGCGGCCCGGCCGCGGCGCCCGCAGCCAATCCCGCCGATGTCTTCAGAAACCTGCGACGCTTGAATTCGCTCACGACTCTCCTCCTTCCAACGGTGTTGTTGAATAAACGCGATCGATCGCATCAGGCGGCGAGCCGCGCTCCGCTCGCCGCGTCGAACAAGTGTGCGCGCGTGACGTCCGGCACGAGCCCGATCCGGTCGCCGGCCCGGCAGCTCACGCGGTCGCGCACGAGCGACGTGAGCTCCTGGCCGTTGAAGCGGCAGAACAGCTGCGTGTCGGCGCCGGTCGGCTCGACCACGACGACCTCCGCCGGCAAGCCCGCATTCTGCGCCACCACGCAATGCTCCGGCCGCATGCCGTACAGAACGCGCTGGCCGTTCGCCGGCCGCGCGGCCGCCGGCAGCGGCAGCACGACGCCGCCGTCGAACTCCACGCCCGGCGCCGCGCCGTCGATCCGCGCGATGCCCGGAACGAGATTCATCGCCGGCGAGCCGATGAACGCGGCCACGAACGTGTTCACCGGCGTGTCGTAGAGCGTCAGCGGCGTGCCGATCTGCTCGACGATGCCGTCGCGCATCACGACGATGCGGTCGGCCATCGTCATCGCCTCGATCTGGTCGTGCGTCACGTAGATCGACGTGGTCGCGAGCCGCTGGTGCAGCTCCTTGATCTCGGTGCGCATCTGCACGCGGAGCTTGGCGTCGAGGTTCGACAGCGGCTCGTCGAACAGGAATACCTGCGGGTCGCGCACGATCGCGCGTCCCATCGCCACCCGCTGCCGCTGGCCGCCCGAGAGCTGGCGCGGATACCGGTCGAGAAGCGACGCGAGCCCCAGGATTTCCGCCGCGCGTGCCACGCGCTCGGCAATATCGGCGCTGCCGCGCTTCGCGAGCTTGAGCGCGAACGACATGTTGTCGCGCACCGTCATGTGCGGATACAGCGCGTAGTTCTGGAACACCATCGCGATGTCGCGCTCCTTCGGCTGGACGCGATTGACGACCTTGCCGCCGATGGCGATCTCGCCCTCGGTGATCTCCTCGAGCCCCGCGATCATCCGCAACAGCGTCGACTTGCCGCATCCCGAGGGTCCGACCAGCACGCAGAACTCGCCGTCGGCGATGCCGACGTCGACGCCGCGTATCACGTGCGTGGTGCCGAACCACTTGTGGACGCCGGTGATGTTCACCGCGGCCATTGCCGCCTCCTTTGCCGATCCGGGCGCAATGCCGCAGCCCGCTCGCGTGCTCTTTTCATGGCTTGCGCGTTCCGTGCACGACCGGATAGTCGGGCCGTCCGGTGCGCGCCCACGTGACGATGTTCTGCGCCGCCTTGCGTCGCAGTTCCCGCTCGGCCTCCACCGAGTAGAACGCCGCGTGCGGCGTGAGAATGACACGCGGATCGCCGACGAGTTTCGAGTCGCGCGGCACCGGCTCCTCGGGCAGCACGTCGAGCGCCGCGCCGCGGATGCTGCCGGCGCCGAGTGCCGCGACCAGGTCGGCGATGCTCACGACCGCACCGCGCGACGTGTTGACGAGCGTGAGGCCGGGCTTCGCCGCAGCGAAGAAGTGGCCGTCGATCATGCCGCGCGTCGTCGCGTCGAGCGGCGTGTGCAGCGACACGACGTCCGATTGCGCGGCAAGCGTCGCGAGGTCCGGCGCACGCTCGACATACGCGGGGAAATCGCCGTCGATCAGGAACGGATCGCAGGCGATCACGCGCTTGAACACGTTGCGCGACACGTGCGCCATCCGCTTGCCGATCCGTCCCAGGCCCACGATGCCGAGCGTCAGGTCCGCCGGGCGGCGCAGCGTGCCGCCGGACAGGTAATGCCAGGTGCCCCGCTCGACGTCGCGATCGTAGCGGACGACGTTGCGCAGCGACGCAAGCGCCAGCGCGAGCGCGTGCGTCGCGACCTCGCCGACGCCGTAGTCGGGCGAATTGGCCACCCAGACGCCGTTCGCCCGGCAGGCGTCGACGTCGACGGTGTCGAAGCCGGCGCCAATGCGGCTCACGATCCCGAGCTGCGGCAATGCCTCGACGACGGCCGACCCGATCGGCGCGTATTGCAGCAGGATCGCCGCGCAGCCCCGCGCCGCGTCGACGACCTGCGGCTCGCGTTTGCACTGAGCCACCTTGAGCTCGAGACCCGCGGCGGCGAAGATTTCGCGCTCGAGGTCGATGTCGGGAAAGTCGTTATCGGCGAACAGGATCTGCATGGGGACGTCGCGTCGAACCCATCGACGATCGGGCGCGAGCCGCGAAAGGTAAGCGGCATCGCCAGCGAGCGTCAAGCGCGCCGTCGCGACGAACGTGGTTCCGCGCCCCGGATCCGGCCGCGCCTCGTGCGGCCGCGACCGCCGTTCCCGCCGTCTATACTGACCGCGAACCGCAACATATTGCCCTGTCCGCGACGCGGCGGGGGAGGACCTCGCCATGCAAACGAAGTTGCGCACGACAATCGCGGGAAGCCTGCCGAAGCCTTCGTGGCTCGCCGAACCCGAGGCGCTCTGGGCGGCGTGGAAGCTCGAGGGGGAGGCGCTC
>Ga0157372_10000343_pt1 | contig 51391 bp, 80 predicted proteins | sample C55metaG_FD_115307 | JGI IMG/M metagenome (GOLD analysis project Ga0157372, IMG submission 115307) | Corn rhizosphere microbial communities from Kellogg Biological Station, Michigan, USA - C5-5 metaG | ecosystem: Host-associated > Plants > Roots > Rhizosphere > Soil | place: USA: Michigan...
GTGCCATGAAGACTCCTTCCGAGTCCTGAGAGGGCTTACTTCTGAATCGGCTCGTAGCTCACTTCGAACATGCCGTTGTAATCGAGGAACGTGAGTAGGTTAGTTCCCTTCTTGAGCTGTCCATCTCTGCACAGTGCCTTGATGTAGTTGTCAACACGAATGCAGGCGGCGCAGTTGTCACGTTCTGTGAGCTGACCACCAGGTAACCGAGTCACTGTGTGCGTATGCGGAGTCAGGTCATGATAGGCCTGCAGCTCGCATATCTTGTCGGCAGTCGAGAGTCCCCTCATCGCGACTCTGAACTTCTGCCACTCTTCGTTGTCGACCGCCTCAGCGATCCTCTTGCTGTTCGCTGTCACGCCTCTCTTCGGCGTCCTGATGCTGTTCGTCATGTGCCGCCTCTCTCGTTTGCCTTCTATCTTTATTATACAGCGGACTTTGCGTACCTAGCAAGCCCGCTCGTGCTCTGGCAAGAACCTCGCGACCATCTGTGCTCATCTCGATCTTCCTAGGTTATAGAGACACGTAGTTAGATAGGTTCTAACCGAGGTCTAACTCGCTTAGTCATAGCCTTGCGCGGGTATCACTTACTGCGTGTCTCGTAATGTCTAACTAAGAATTCCTCTACCTCTGCCCGCTTGACTATCAGGTACGGGAAGATGGCACCAAGAAACCTAGCTGCATCACGTCCGTTGAGATCTAGAAAGTAACAGCCACCTGTCTTGTTGCTCTGGAACCTAACATGCCCACCGAACTGAGCTGAGAGCATGTCAAGTACCTCACGTCTGGTCTGAGCTACACGACAGGAGAGAGACAGGTAACCATTACGCATGTCGGTACGTACATGACCCTCGCCATCAAAGAATCCCGCAGCATAGGCTAGGTCGACGTCTTTCATGCGTACGGGTTGCGGATCTCGAAGCCTGGTTGTGTCTGTGCCTGTTCCTCAGCCTTGAGGTAGTCAATGAGTTCCTTGGCACGCACATCGTGATCCTTGAAGCCCGCATAGATCTTAGCCTCACCTGTGTGGTTCTTTGGAGCAGGCACTGACCCGTCAGGGCGGACCTGGACATTCCAGCACGTGTCGAACCATGGGCAAAGCTCGTTCATGCAGTAGATCAGGTGCACAGTCGTGCCTCGTGGAAGGTCGTTCTGCCCCCCAACGTTTACCGTCTTCCGGTCCTCTCCAGGCTTACTACACTTGGGGCACCTAGAAGCTTCCTCAAACGTCGAATCAGCCATCAGGATGTTCCCTTCACGAGTGTTTCCAGTTCGTTGACTCTGGAAGTCAAATTGCGAATCTGTTGGTCATGCATGTCGACCTTGCTGGGCTTGCGAGGTGCCTTGGGCTTGTCGTCGATGTGCTGTTTGAATGCAGCCTCGGTTGGCTCCGACAGAAGCTCCCACTGAGACTTGGACGTGCCACCTCCCCTTCGAAGCTGCTTGACGCAACCCATAGCCTTCAAGGTGTTCATGCACTTCGAGTAGTAGGGCACGCTCAAGTTCAGTGTTGACGTGATCAGATTAACCAACATGCCTTCGTACACAGTCATGTTGATGCCCTCTTCGGTCTGAACATTCTGAGCCTGAGACAGCATCTCCTTGTACACTGACTGTACATGTCCGTACAACGAAGGCATCACGCTAGCGTCGAGTTCAGACACTTCAACACCTCCTTCTGGTATGATGCAGACACAGTGTAGTCGTCCATGATGTCAAGGAGTTCCTCTGCTGTCTGAATGTTCTTGTCGTTGATGGTCAAGCCTCGCGCTGTAGCTGTTGCCTCGATGTCCATGAGCAACATGTCCTTAAGGTATTCAGCTGCACGATAACTAATCCTGATCGTCACCATCTTCGAAGACTGGTGACCTCTATTGGACCAGTATTTAAGTGTGCGCCCTAGCATCCGTCTCCCTCTTACTGTGTTACATCTATTATATCATGAATACACTTGTGAACGCAAGACCTTTAGTGTGTTGACTTTTTTCTGTAACGTCCCTCCTACTTGCCTGCCGCCCACGTCTCCGCCATTCTCGCACGGAGCTCACTGGCAGTGCCACCTACATGAGCTGGGACTTCGCCGTAGTCTAAACGGGTTGTTACAGACGGAAAGCCCGGCACCGGAGAGGCGAATCTACAGTGCCGGGCTTCCCTGGGCGCAGCTCCACTGTCGTTTAAATCACGCCTGAGTCCAGGAGCCGGCGTGATCCCTATCTGAGTGACAGTTATGAGCCCGAAGCTCCCACCGTCACTCGGCCTCGGTGACCTCCGTGGACTCGGCCTCGGACGGGGCCTCGGCGGCCTTCGCAGCCGCACGAGCCTCCTTCTCGGCCTTCTTCTGCGCAGCAGCGGCCTTGCGGTCCGCAGCCAGCGTCTGACGCTCGGTCCACCAGGTGATGCCGGCCTCGAGCTTCAGGGCCTGACGCTCCTTGCCGAGGGAGTCCGTGACGGTCTCGATCGGGAACGGGTGGTCCTTCGGCGCGTTCTTCATGTAGCTGTACACCATCTGGGGCTTCAGGGTGGTGACGTTGCCGTCCTTGTCCTTGTGAAGACCCTGCTTGGTGATCTCGGTGGCGAGGCCGACCGGAGTGACGTAGCCCTCCGGCAGCTCGCCGCGAGCCGGCTCCTTCTTCGCCTTCGGCTCCGCGCTGGGGGCGCTGGCCTCGGTGCTCGGGGCGTCGGTCTCGTCGACGGTCTCGACCTCGTCCACAACGCTGTCACGACGTGCCATTTTAGTTCTCCCTCTTGTCGTTGCCGGTACTGCACCGGCACCTTGGTTAGGCCAACTTGTGTTGACCATGCTGTACTACACTACCACGTAAAGTGGTACGTCTGTGTATTCGCCTCTCTCGCTTGCATACTTCTATTATAGCATGCCCTAGAAGGACAAAGCAAGACCGGCACACCAATTTTCCCGAAGGAAGTTTTGCTCGGCGTGCCGGCCTCACTTAGAACCTCTAGCTGGTTCGGAGCAGTGCTCTGATCTGCGCCTTCGTCAGTGCCCCACTGTTGATGGCCTTGACGATGTCATCGGCAGTGACCGTCTTCTTGGCACCTACGCCGTAGGCTGCCGTGACGATCTTGATCTGCCGTGCCATGTGACCAGACTTGACACCGAGTGCCTTGTCCACACAGTCTGGACAGACCTTCGATCCCTTACCCGGGTTGACACCGATGGACAGGTGTGGCTCGCCTCGGAGCTCCCTCCTGCACGGGCCGATACACCTTACAACTGCACCTGCACGTCCCATCAGTTGCCTCCCTCGATCAGAAGTGCCCGTGTGTCACGCACGTTCATGGTAGTGGTCATCTCGATTTCGAGATCACTACACAGTCCCGTGAAGTGATCGAGGCAAACTTCCCAGCTGCCCCGCCACTGCATCTTGTACACGTCGTTCTCTTCGTCTAGCGCGTCCCTGGTGAGGACGCTATAGACCTCGTCCAAGTTGTTGTATACCAGGAACACATCTACGATCCTGTCGTGCTCGGTCGTCCTTCGGACGTCCTTCGGATCACTGTCGAAGACCGTGTACGGGAGTCCGCCGTAGAAGCGGAACACGATGCGATCGTGACTATCGAGTGCGATGTTCACAACATCTCCTCTGTTTAGTTCAGGTGCAACTCTTGCACCCGTGCCTGGTGGCCGATCTGTGAGCGCACCACCAGGCTGCCTTGCAGCTATGCTCTTAATTCAATTATATAGGCACCCAAGAGCACATTGCAAGACCTTACTACTCGATGGCATCCAGTGCTACAACCTGGTATTGACGGTAGACGATCTTGTCATCCTCGTCTGTCCCACTGTGGTACTGACTTGCCATCTCGGTTGCGGCCTTCTTTGTCGGTGTGAAACCTGCCAAAACCCAGGCCTTCTCACCCTCCGGTCCGCTACCAACAACGAACACTGCGTACTTCACTGCATCACCTCCTCTAGGGTGTAGGGGAAGTCAACTAGGCGCCCTGTGTTCGGTCCTTGCCCAGCAACGAGGACGTTGCCAACCACAGGTACGCCTAGGATCTTGTGCGCACGAAGATTGGGTGTGAGGCCCTTGGAAAGACCACCTTCGTCGCATATCACGAACAGCTTGTCATCAGGGACACGCCACTGCGTAACCCAACCGCCGATGAGATCCATCCAGGCACGCCAGTCATCCTCGACGTCCTTGGTCTCGATCGGTTGCAGTGCATCGATCGGGATGAACAGCATCTTGATTGCGCGACGAGGCATTAGCACACCTCCTTCACGGTGTCCCACCAGTAGTGCTGGTAGCCTTCGGTGTCATCTTCGATGCGGTGTCGGTTGCTCCAGTGGTTAACCATGTCAGTGACACCGTCTTCCTTGAGGGCATCTTGCAGCATGCGGACGCACATCCAGCTCACCACCTCTCGGCGAACCGGTGCGTTGCCAACGTTGCCTGTTGGCGACCCATGCTTCATCACGTACAGGGATGCGAGGAACGCATCGGCCGTGTTATGGCCGTACGTTCGCTCGATGTCCTCGATCACTGTCATACTTCCCATGGAACCTCTCCCTCGTGGGTTGCTGCTACTGCACCCTCATGGAACTCGTAGCGCACCTTCTCCCTGACTGCAGCTTTCTGCACCGCAGCCAATGGCAACCCACTCAGTGCGAAGCACGCGAGCCCTACGGGTATGCCAATGATTGTACAACAGAAGAAGATACCGAGCAGCACGAACGGCGCACCAGCGATGTACGCTAGTACGGACAGGATGATGTACTTAGTAGACGTGGCTCTCCTTTCCGCCTTGAGCTGTCAGTTGCTGAGTGCAGGGGCGTGCAGTGCGATCTGGAGGTCCGTACTGGCGTAGTCCCAGCAGACATCGCTGTTGATGTGGACCTTGCTCCTGCATCCACGTGGCTCGTGGTCGATCTCCTTGACCAGCAAGGTCTTGATGATCTTGCCCGTCTTCTGGTCCTGCGCGGTAACGATCCTGTCACCCTTGCGCAGGTCCTTGGGCTTCCAGGTCACCGCGATGTGCTTCTTTGCATCGAACCCGGTGTCCGTGTCAGCACCCATGTGTGCGTCGATGAACTGTTCCTGCGCGCTCTGCGGTCGCGCTCTCTTAGTCATAGTTCGTTATCCGCCTCTCTGTTGTTGTATGTTTGCACTGGCGTGCAACACCGCCCAGGGTTCGGGGATTCACCTGGACGATGCAAAACGTCAGTGCTGTCAGGGCTGACAGTACGTGCAGTTGTTAATCTCGTACGTTGCGATCATGCCCGGCAGTGTGTAGGCGATACTGGCTGCGATACCCAGACAAATGAGCACCAACAGTACCAGCCGCACCTTAGCCACGGTTCCGCTTGCGGCTGTTGCGTGCAAGCTTGTTCTTCTTGCGCCGCTGTTCGAGCCTCTTTGCAAGTGGCTTCGTTGGGTGCTGATAGTCGATGCCTGCAAACATCGTGCTCTTGGCGTTCAGTCCCTTGAGCACCGCTAGCTCGTACCTGGTAGGCTCTTCACCTTTCGAAGTGTCAGGCCTCTTAGTGTGCTCGAAGTGGAAGTCCACCTGATCGCGCCACCGCTTGAGGTTGAAACGTCGCAGGAACCCTCTCGGGTCTGTGGCGATCTCTTCCCTCATGGCAGTGAGCTCAGGGTCTTCGACTTCCGTGTTGTCTTCGATCATGTTCACGCCTTGGGCGGGAAGCACACGTACTTGGTTGCCCCCGCCCAAGTCCCACCCAGGATGACACCCTGGCTCAAGCACAGGTCACCTGCACTGGTGTAGTCCAGCACAACCTGTCGGCGCGGAGGCGCGGGGTTGAGCACATAGATCGGGTCGCCCCACACACCCGGTGCAATGCTCCCGGGAGGCTGCGTAGTCGTTGCACTAGCTGTGTTGACGTGTGCCTGGTATGACGCGCCTAGCACACTAGCGCCTACCAGCGCAGTACCGACAATGCGACGAATGTTGTTCATGACCATCTCCTTGAGGTGCGCAGCATTCTGCTGCTACTTCTATTATATAGCGGACACCCTATGTGTCCGCAAGACCGCTTTCCAAGTCGGAAACGCAGCCAGTACCGTACACAGAACCACAGAACCACAGGGCGATTGTTCTATGTACGATACAAGCTGAGGTTCGAGTAGTGCTAATCGCCGTACAGTGGACTCCAGTAGCCTAGTTCGCTCAGGACAGCTAGACACCCTTCTCGGGACACATCTTCCGCGTTGTGGTCGAGTAGGCACTGCGTGTTGTTGCACAGCCACAGCTTGTGTGTGGGATCCCAGAACACAGCTGAGCTGCCCGCTGCGTACTTTTGGAGGTCCTTACCACACGCATGGCACTCGTAAGGTCTGTCTTCGTCGTGCTCGATGTGGCCGAAGATCTCCTTGAGCAGGTCTTCGGTTGCCTTGTCAGTCATCTGTTGTTCCTCCACTCTCGTTCGACACCTCTGATGGTGAGGTAGATGGCTGTGACCACTCCGATCGCAACCAGTGTGAACCCTACGATCTGGTCTACCATGTCGTCCTTCTGGTTGGTCACTGTGGGTGGTGGTAGGACTTGTTGATCATCGTGGACAGCGTCTTGACGTAGAACATCGTCAACGCTGACCAGTAGATGTCGTGAAGTGCACTCGTCTCAAAGATGAGGAAGATACCTTGGTTGCGTGCCTCCTCGTGGTCCTTCGGTGTCTCACCGCCGACCACGATGTGCTTGTCGTCGTACTGGGCTAGCATCTCAGGTGCATGACGTCGTATGGTGCGACAACCAGCTGCGTGCTGTGCCTCCTGAAAGTACGCGTCCTCGTAGATCATGTTCGTGAACTGCTCGGCCATCAGGTCGATGAGTTCGTCCGTCTCGTGCCTCGTGTCGTACGTTGTCATGTCGTTCAGATCCCTTCGTAGTCCCAGTTGGATTCGTTCGCCTTGTAGGTCACGGTGCCGTACAGATCTACGACCCAGTCGCTGTCACCTGTTGCGTCCAGCGTGTCATCCCCTGTGCGACCGAAGTAGATGGTTCCTTCAAGGTCACCGCAGTCTGCAAGATAGGTTGCAGCACTGATAACACAGGTGAGGAACTGCTGTTCGAACAACGCGGTCACGCTGGAGTCGTACAGATCCTCGATCCCAACGTTCCAGCCCTTCGCCTCCTTGCGTCCGAGGTCTGTGTACTCGATGGTACCGAGCTCGACCGCGTAGGTTCGCTTCGCTTCCCACTTGCTGTTCTCGTACTGCATGTTAGTTACCCCTCTCCGTCACACGTTGGTTTGCACACGACGTAGTACAGAGGAGTCTCGTCCTCGTTACCGAAGTCGTCACCCATGTTGGATGGTGCTACGTACTGCGGCTTGGTCGGATCCAATTCGGTTCCGCACATTGCGCACTCCATGATCGTTACCGCCTCTCTGTGTGTGCTAGTAGGACAACACGGCACACCTTTCGATGTACCGCGCTGACGCACTAGTCCGTGGTGGGCTTGACCTTGTCGGGGCACTCACCCAGGTTGAGGTACCGCTCGTCCGGAATCAGGAAGTGACTCCTGAAGTCCTTCTCGGTCTTGAGGAGGACACCGCAACCTGAGCACTTCAGGTTGCATGGTGTCTCGTCCTCCACCTGTGCTGTGAGGTTGTTGAACACCTTGGCGGCCTCGTTCTGACGCTCTTCCAGGATCTGTTGTTTCGTACGTAGTGGCATGGTCAACATCCTCTCTGTGGTGCGCTGGTGCCGTTGATGCGGTCGTGGTGCTGTGGACTGCGGAACGGTTGGTGATCTTGTGTCCAACCGACCTCGTGTGTCGGAACTGTCGCACACAGTGGTGTGTCTGCAGGTGCGAAGATCGCGTCCAGGTGCCGAACTTGGCCCTTGACCCTCTGGAGTTCTTGGAGTGCGTTGTACTGTTTACGGCCTGTTCTGCCACTGCGGTGCTTGTTGGACCTCTTCGATGGGGTGCTTGCGAGTTCCATCATGCGTTCTAGCATCGTTGTCATGGTGTTTAGGTTCGCCTCTCTAGTGTTCTGGTTGTTGTGGTGCGTTGGTGTGCTGAGATCTTTCTCTCATATGACTATTATATCATGGACCTTGAGGACTTTTCAAGCCCCTTGGCGAGGGTGGGGGTATTGGGCCGATTTGGTAGGTATTACCACCGTTCACCTTCTCTTTTGGGTCTATTCCGATGTTCCACCACGTCACTCACAAGTACTACCTCAGGTATTAGGTTATTAATCATTTGTGGGTATAGTTATATATGGTAAGAAGACCGACAGGGCTGTTCTGAACCTGTTTGAGTGTTACCATTTGGTTTTTTCTAAGAGTGCTTATAATTGCTCACTTATTCAAGTTTGAACCGTTGACTATTTGATGGTTTTACGTTATAATAGAGGTATGAGGAAACGACGCTTCCCGACCTCCAATGGTCTGCTTACCTGTTCCCGTTGCGGTGAGGACAAGCTCCACACCGAGTTCCGACGCGAGGATCGCTCCGACGGCCCCCACTGGCATTCCTGGTGCGACGACTGCCGAAAGTCGTACCAACGCAACTACCAACGGCAACGCACCGAGGAGGGCAGGGAACTCGCGCGTCAGGAAGCCAACGAACGAGGCCTCGCCGAACTAAGGGCACAGACCGAATGGTTGGCCGCTAACCTACCACATCTCGGCCCGCCCCTAGTTCGGGACTCTGTGTCCCAGGAGGAGATAGACAGACTCTTCCCCAAGGACTAGGTCCCTATTCAATTGTCGCGCCCTGTGGTTCTGTTAGTACTGAGGGGCCGCCGTGATGTGACCTCGCCACGTAAAGTACCGCTTCGCCGACTCACAGTACCAACCAGAGGCGTCGAAGTGGTGCCACATGTCGAAGAGGAGTGGATGGACACCTGGATCCCCGCCACAATGCGGGCATGCGGGTTCCATCAGAACCACCGATCCACGAACCAGGAGATGTTACCCCACTCGACCTGCGAGGGGTCTAGAATGCAGTCACTGTTGAACACGGTTTCGCCTCTCTATGTGTTCTTTCGTACCCTGGAGGAATGTGTTCTGCCAGGGGAGGCAAGGTAGGGAACCTCACTGTTCCCTACCTCACCTTCCTTGTCAGACCTCGGTGGTCGCGGTGACCTGCTTCGCGAGGTAACCCTCGAACCACTTGTTCAGTCCCTCGAGGGTGATCTCATACTTACCCTCGCTGACCTCGACGACCTCGATGAAGGAGTTCTTCCCAGCGCGGACGCGCGCGGTCGTGTAGTTGTAGAACATCTGGGGAGGAAGGACCTTCTCCACCCCTGCGTCCAGGAGGAGCTTGTTCACGATCCCAGCAGCCTTGTAAGGGGACACGCTGGTGATGGTGGTGTTGGACATGGTAACGCCTCTCTGTGGTAGTGGATATACACCCTTTGTATATACCCACCCCCATATAGAGACTATGTAGTTGTATGTATTAACATTCGCCTACATGTTTTGTTAGACAGCGAGTACATACGTTCTTACGACTATCTAGTATCTCTCTACGTTCGCGTAGCTTAGTCGCATCAGACTTAGGACGACGAATGAATGATGTAGTAGGTTGTTTGATAGTTTGATATGAAGTTATATGATCGTTGTAAAATGTTTGAAACATGATTTATAACTTTCTGTTTGTTTTTATTTGAACTTCTAACTATATTATAACTTCGAATTCGAATTCGCAAACGGGCCCTGGGTCTCCCTCGCCAGTGGTATTAATCCAAGTGTTACCGTGATATACCAACCGTTCTCCTCCCCTCGCTTGCTCCCTTTACTATAAGAACAAGCGTCCACGTGAGCGAGAGGGGACATCAACACCATGGAAGAGCCAGAGCACGACACCACGTCTGATAGGTTCGGTGGGGACGACTGGATCCCTGAGCGTGCCCTCAAGGCCGTAGAGATGGACAAGCAGGTTAACAGTGTCGCAGACCCCAAGACGGGGGAAGCTGTCGAGCCTACGTCCCTGGCGATGATGCGCAAGCTGTTCCGTGACAATGGTCCGGCTGCAGCGATGAGGATCTGTCACATCGCAATCCACGGCACGAACGACCGCACGGCGCTGGTCGCAGCTCAGTACGTCGTGGAGCGTGGCATGGGCCGCCTACAGGATGCAGCGCAGGTCATCGATGACCCGCTGACCAAGCTGTTCGAAGAGATGCAGGCCAAGGAAGACAGCAACACCCGCGACACCTACAGCACCTGAACCATATACACACACCGCCACCACCCCACAACCCCACACCACCAAGGGAGCTCCGTCATGGCACACAAGATCTCGGGCAGTCATGGTAGCAAGCCTGCGCGCAGTGGTAGCGTAGCCAACCAGGGGGTAAAGAAGACACCGCCGGGTAGCAAGGGTGCGAACAACAACGCATCCCGTGCAGTACCCAAGGGACAGAAGGGAAAGGTGTACTGATGCGTGGTACAAAGTGGGGCGGTAAGTGAGCATGGCACACAAGACAACCCGCAAGGCGGTTCGTGCCACACCGAAGGGGGCTGGCACGAAGGTGCATGGCAAGTCGACGTCGAAGCCAAAGTCTATCAAGTCGGGTACGAAGCCCATGGATCCTAGCGTAACGACGAGGATGTTCACATGAACCTGTTATACGTGATCCTGTACGTACTGGCGTGCGTCTGCTTCGCTGTGGCAGTATACGAGAGTCGCCCCAAGTCACAACCCACACACGTGCGACTGGACATGGTCGCACTGGGACTGCTCCTGTGGGTCCTTGTACCGACGATCCAGCACATTCAGGCCTACACGAACTAGGCACGCAAGTGCAAGGGCCAAATCGTGGCCTTATTATATACGGGGAGATCCACAAGCCGTCTGGTGAGAACCCAGGCACAACGAAGGAAGGTCAAGATGCCTACCAAGGACTACCGAACCAAGTCCGGCCTAGATAAGGGCAAAGATCAAGGCAGGCGGGTAGTGCGCTACTTCACCGCAGCTGGCAAGATTCGCAACGCGTACGTCATCGATCAGGGTAGCTCCTCGGGCGTCAAGCTCCTTGTGCCTCAGGGTTCCACCCACATTATTGTTGACAACGTGCCTCAGCGCGCGTCTGCGGCGACCAAGACTAACTGCTACGAGATCCGGCACAACTGACATGGCGCGCACCTTCACGCCGAGGGTGAACCGCCACGTCAGTTATTTGTCAGCGAGTGGCAAGCTTCGCCCAGCTACCATCACCGCCGTTGGATCTGTCAACGGCGGTATTGTGCTGCGCATAGGTCACTCACAGGTCTTGGGAGACGGCACAACTGGCATTTTGCGAGGCCCTATCAATCCCAACATTGCAGGCGTCGTGAACACGTGGAGGCCATACTAATGGTCACTTCGGTTGGCCTGCCTGGCTTTGACATGCACAGAACCTTCTCGAAGGTTGGGTACACGCCTCACGCGCAGCAATGGCTATACCACAACAGCCTTGCGCGCTTTCGTGTGCCTACGTGCGGTCGGCGCTTTGGCAAGAGCACGATGGCTGGCCGGGACCTCGAGCCGAAGCTGTTCGCGCCTAGGAAGATGTTCTGGATCATCGGACCGACGTATGATCTGGGCGAGAAGGAGTTCCGCGTCATCTGGGACGATCTGATCGTCAAGATGGGCCTCGGGCGTGACAAGCGGGTGAAGCGGTCGTACAACAAGAAGCAAGGGAACATGTACATCGAGTTCCCTTGGCAGACACGCCTGGAGGTCCGTTCTGCAGACCACCCTGAGAACCTGGTTGGTGAGGCACTTGACTGGGCAATCATGTCAGAAGCGGCGAAGCATAAGGAAGAGACTTGGTCCCGGTTCATCCGACCAGCTCTGGCTGACAAGAGAGGCGGCGCGGATTTCCCGACGACGCCGGAGGGCTTCAACTGGCTCTGGGAACTTTGGATGCATGGACGAGACCCAGAGCTTCCCGAGTACGAGAGCTGGCGCTTCCCCAGCTGGATGAACGATGCGGTCTATCCTCTAGGGGAACTTGACCCAGAGATCATCCTGCTGAAGAAGACCATGATGCCTGAGCAGTTCATGCAGGAGATTGGTGCAGACTTCAGTAGCTTCGTGGGCAAGATCTTCCCGGAGTGGGATCTGACAAAGCACGTTAAGCATGTGCCGTTCAACCCTGCACTTCCGAACTACATGGCAATCGACTGGGGATACACGAACCCACATGCATGTGTTGAGTTCCAGGTTACACCCAACGATGAGATCCACATCTGGCGCGAGCACTACAAGGCCTACCAGACCGTGCCAGACATGTGCGATGAGCTGAAGAACCGAGAGCAGCCTGTTGGCTACCACCTCGACATGGCATTTGGCGATGCAGCGGACCCTGAGGCGGCGGAGACGGTGTCACAACTGCTCGTTGGGTGCTTCGCTATGCCAGAAGCTAAGGAGAACTGGCGCGAAGGCATCGATATGGTGCGCTCGTTTATGAAGGAGCGCCAGTACGGCGAGGATGAATGGGGCGCTCCACTCGAGCGGCCAGGCTTCTTCGTCGACTTCAGCTGCAAGAACGTGATCCACGAGTTCAACAACTACAGGTCTAAGGCACCTGTGTCGGGCAATAACGTACCTGAGATGGGCCAGAAGCAGAAGGACCACACGCTTGACGCGATTCGCTACGGCTTGATGCACGTGTTCAAGCTGGGTTGCATCTATCACCTGACAGATGCGATGAACTTGGGTTCGGGGTACACACCAGGCAATCGTCCCTCATACACGATTCAGCAGACAAGCGACCTCATTGCCACGGAGCGCGGCATCTTGGTACCTGCTGGGTCTGTGCATTACTCGCTCGATAGCAGCCAAGAGGCCGGCTACTTTACTACTAACATGGAGTTCTGATGGGCTGGTTCAAGGACAATATCCTGGGAGCTGTCCCTGCGTACCAGCAGAGCGACCTCCCCAGCGAGGGTGATGGCAGTACGATGACTCTCGAGCGTACTCTCACCGAGAATGACCTCGTCGACATCGTAGAAGGCAGGGATGGCCCTGTGGTGATTGTAGCCGAAAGGGACCGCGGGCTGACCGGGACAGCGTTGAGCGAGTGGGAAGCACTCAACCCGCAGGCTCGTGCCCTTCGTGAGTCGCGCACTACGGCCGAGATGACAATCCCGAGCCTCTCGGAGATTGGCAGTTCGAGTCCTTCGCCATTCACTACCTTTGCTCGCATGGAGTACAACCGATCGCTGCAGGGTCTTATAGGTCTGCAGAAGTACGACCAGATGCGTCGCTCGGATGGGACAGTCCGCGGCACGCTGCGCAAGGTGAAGACTCCCGTTCTTGCTGGGCGCTACTACGTCGAACCGTACTTGAAGATGGGCAATGATACACCCACTACGATTGATCAGAACGTTAGTAGCTTTGTACAGTGCAGTCTGTTTGACTGGATGAGCACGCCCTGGATGCAGACGCTAACAGAGGCACTGCTCATGTGCGACTTTGGCTACTACATGTTCGAGAAGGTGTGGGAGCCTCGCATTGTCGACGGGCAAGAGCGTATCGTGTTGAAGAAGCTTGCTCCTAGGCATCCGATGGATGTCAAAGAGTGGTACTTTGATGCAAACGGAGGCCCAGCCGCTGTTGCATTCTTCAACAATGTGAACGATGTGCTTGGTGAAGACATTATTATCCCGATCGACAAGCTCCTGGTCTTCACGTTCGACAAGGAAGCTGGCAACATCGAGGGTATCTCGGTGCTTCGTTCGGCATATAAGCACTGGTACTACAAGGACATGCTGTACAAGATCGATGCGATCCAGAAGGAGCGTCATGGCATTGGTGTCCCTGTCATCAAGCTCCCGCCCGGGTTTAGCGACTCCGACAAGCTTGCGGCAGAGAACCTGGGACGCAACCTTCGTACCAATGAGCGTGCACACATTGTCCTTCCGCCCAACTGGGAAGTCCTGTTCGCAGAGCTTAGTGGCTCGCCTGTCGATTGCCTGAAGTCGATTGAGCACCACAACCAGGAGATCGAGAAGAACATCGTTCACGACAGCTCGAACGCGGATGACGACAAGCAGACCATGTTCCTCAAGGCGACTCGGTTCATTGCACAGATCGTTGTTGACGCGATCAACGAGTACTTGATTCCACAGATCGTCGACTACAACTTCGCGCGGGCGGGTTACCCCAAGTTGTGTGTACGGCAGATTGGTGAGCAGGCGGATCAGCGTACCTGGAGCTTCTCGATCCGCAACCTGGTTGGTGCGAATATCATTCAGCCAGACGACAAGCTCGAGTCCTACGCACGAGAGATCATGGATCTGCCTGCGAAGGATCCGACAACGACTCGTATCGGCACTGTCAGCGAGCGCGTGAGTGTTCAAGGCGAGCTCGCACCTAAGCCGGGCGATGCGTCCGCTGCAGATGCTGCCCCTCAGCCGGGCACCACACCACAGCCCACGAGGCAGACGCCTCCTGGTACGACACCACCTAACAACAAGAACAAGGGCAACGACACCTCTGGAGGGTAGTAATGCCAAGCGCAATGATGGATCGCAGCGCCCTGCAGGATGATGTCCTGCTCGAGCTGGTACGTAACCGCGTCAAGGAAGATGGTGCGGGTCTATACGGCTTCGGAGTGATCGAACTCCGTGGACCACGTGGTGGACTCAAGAAGCGGATCCACTTTGTCAACCTGATCACTGATGCTGGTGACCTGTACTATGCTACTCGAGGAGTTGCTGGTGTCTCGCCCGCAGCGCCATCGGATGCGACAAAGGTGACTGGTATGAAGCTTGGCACAGGCACAACAGCTGTTGCCAAGTCGGGTGCTGGCGCTGCGCTGGTCACCTACTTGTCCGCTAGCAACCAGGCTTTCGATGCCACGTGGCCGAAGACGACGAACCTCGGTGGCGGCCTTGGTGTTACTGCTGAGTATCGCGTCCTCTTCGCTGCTGGTACTGCAACGAACGCAGCCCTCACGGAGGCGGTGATTGTTAACGACGCTGCGACGAACGCTACATCAACCGCGGCTAACACGATCAGTCGGATTGTCTTTACGGCCATCAACAAGGGCGCCCTTGACACTCTGACGATCACGTGGTCGCACAAGTTCCTTGGAGTGTAACATAATGCGTAAGAGCCTAACATTGCTGGCTGTCGCTAGCCTTGTACTCGGGGGGCTCTTTGCAGGCGCTGGGTCGGCGCAAGCAAAAGGGGTAGTGAAGTTCGACGCTCAGAAGGGATGTGTTCCGATCCTAGGCTTTGCACCTACGGACTCGACACGTCTGAATGGAATGCCAGATGCAACAACGCACGAGCACATGTTCTGGGGGAATCCGGTACCTGTAGGCAACAACACTGTCACGTACGACGATGCGACTGCTATCGGACCGAATTCCTGTGCGACGCAGCCAGATGACCGGGCTGGTGAGTGGATGCCTGCACTATGCACTGACAGTACGTGTACAACCAAGATCACGGCATCTCACCCACTAGTGTACTACCGGTGTATGGGTGGCATCAACAACGGTTGTCCGAACACACAAGAGATTCCTGCCGATGCGAGACTGATCTCTAACCACTACAACTGGACGTGTGGTCAGCATAGCGGAGCAGGTGCTACGCCCGTTCAAGAGATTCCAGACTGTGCGAAGTACAACGTCACAAACAAGCCTGGTGATGTGCTTACGTTCCACAACATCTTCCAGGACTGCTGGGATGGGTTGCTGAACGATCATACGGTGCCAGGCGACATCAACGACAACAACCACTTTACCTGGTCGGTTGCCAAAAAGTGTCCGGCAGAGTTCCCGATCCCGGTGACTCAGGTCAAGTACGCAGTCCAGCTCCCAGTTCCTTTTGGTACTGACTACTCGCAATTGATCCTGAGCTCGGATGTGCAAGAAGGTACCGTGCATGGTTTGAGCGCGCATGGTGACTACTCGCAATGGTGGCTGAAGAGTACGAAGAACCCAGGTCACACAGTTCTGTTGGACTTCCTTCAGAAGTGTGTGATTCCTGCACAGCAAGCTGCTGGCTGCGGCTAGGGAGTGAGTAGGCGTGACGGCTACGGCGGCGGTTCTCGGCACAGCTGTTCAACAGCTGACTATGCCGATTACTTCTGCTGCCGTCACGCCTACCGCTGGTCGCGTAATTGAAGTCCATGTTGCTGTCTCTGGGAGTTCGGGTGCTACTGGAGCACTTACTACAGCCTCTATCACACCATCACAGGGGTCGTGGACGTGGCGGTTGAGCCAGATCGCTCCTGCTACAAACACCACGGTGGCCACATATGTGTTCATTGCCGACGTACCTGCTGGCTTGACCGGCACGACAACGTTCCAGGTCGCTGGCTCGGGCGGTACTGTCTCTGCAGCCTCCATCGAGGTAGTGGAGATTACAGGCTCAGACGTTGCAGCCAATGCCGTGTTCACCGGTGGGCAGACCAACACGGCTAGCGCTTCCGCTACCATTACGTTGTCGCAGACACCGCTTACTACCGACCTAGTCACTGTGCAGTGGAGTTCCCGCAACCTTCACACCGCAGCGGACTACTCTGCTAGCACGTTTGCCTCGCTAGTGTTTGTGCAACAGTCAGGTGCCTCAGCCACACAGGACATCGGTACTCGCTCTGGGTCGACCTCAACTGCTTGTCAGGTTCAAGGCCTAAACAACGTCTCCAACACAGGTGTCACGGTTCTCTACCCACAAGCGCCTTCCGGTGGCACAGGGTGGACCGCAGGCGAGACCGCAAGCTCTGGTCTTACAGACACGGCAGCCTTCGACCAGACCAAGCCGACCACAGATGACACAGGCGAGACGGACACCTTCGCACTTGCTCAGGGCAAGTTCGTTACAGATGACTCGGGTCTCACAGACACTTCGACTTCGTCAGTTGGACGAGGCCTTGGCGACCCGATGGACAGCTCAGGCCTAACTGACATACAGATCGTATCCGTTGGTCGTGGCCTGTCAGATCCGTTGGACTCGGCAGGTCTTGCTGACACCAACAGGTTTGACCAGGGCAAAGCGACGATCGACAACTCTGGTCTCACGGACTCGGTTGTTATCGTACACGGCATCTTCATCGCACAGACGGACAGTACCGGTCTTACTGATACTGCAACTGAGCAGCTCAACGCTGGCGGCTCGTCCTTCACAGCTGGTGAGACTGCTAGTGCAGGTCTTACTGACACAACAGCATTTGATCAGAGCAAGCCCACAACGGACAGCGCTGGTCTTACTGACAGCGCTACTCTCGCCGGCGCTTACAACCGTGTCACGGTAGACGATTCAGGCCTAACTGACACCTCTGTCATCTCGAAGGGTGCTAACAGCGTAAGCGTTGACTCCAGTGGCCTCACAGACTCAGCGTTGCTAAGTTCAGCGTTCTCGCGAGCCATTACAGATCCTTCCGGGCTCACAGACCCTGTGGTGTTTGTAGTCGGAAGGGGCGCGTCGCAGACTGACGTCGTCGGACTAACTGATAGCGTAGTGTTCGTGATGTCTCGTGCGATTACGATCATGGACATTGCAGGAATGACGGAGACCACAGTAATTGTGGATAGTGGCTCTGTTACATACCGGGTGAAGTTTGGCATTCTCAAGCCGCGCGTTCGTATTGGTGCGCCGAAGGGCAGGATCGATATGGGAGAACCTAAGGCACGTATTTCGATTGGAGCTCCAAAGCTATGAACGTGCTAACGATTACATCGCTGGTCGACACCGAGGTGTTCGTACCAGTGTTTGCATTCGCCAACGGCGCGAGGTTCGATCCCTCGGCTTGGACAGTTGACGTGTCGACTCGTTTGATTAACACCACCACGCCATTGGTGTATAGTGGGGGTGCATGGGAGTTGGATGACCTGGGGGTACAGTGTGCAAAGAAGACACTGAACCTTGCCGTAGGGAGGTATGAGCTATGGCATCGAGTAACTACCCCGTCGGGTATTTGGGCTCAGCAGACCGGCGTCGTCGTAGTGGTTGCACCATGAGAGTCTTCTTCTTCGACATAGACCAGAAGCGGAACCCCTTTGAGGTGTTCCTACTCGTTGCTTGCTTGCTGGCTAGTGTCGTTAACGTACTTGGTGCCGGTCCGCCCAATAGCATTCGCGATTCCCTGCCTCACTGGGCCCAGTATATTTGGGAGTACCTTCTGCTTGGTGGAGCGCTTGTGGCGCTCATTGGTCTTTGGTGGCCGAGGAAGAAGGCTACAAGCTATATTATCGAGCAGGTTGGCCTGGCTGCTGTAGGTAATGGCTGTGCCTTCTATGGCATCGCAGTTCTCTTCTTTGCTGGACCTCAAGGTGTAGTAGCAGCTTTTATGGCTCTCGGATTTGGTGCAGCGTGCTTGTGGCGCTACGGGCAGATTGAGTCGCTATTGCATGAGGCGATCAAAGAGAAGGAGAAGAGGGGGGCATAGTGGATGGTCAAACTGTAGCCGCTATTCTGGCATCGTCGAGTATTGGTACCGTTGTTGCTGTTGCTATCCAGGGGTGGAACAACAGACGCAAGCTGGGCGCTGAGGCGACACAGATCATCACTAAGGCTGCCACAGATGTCATCAAGGAGGTACGTGAAGAGAATGCACAGCTTCGGGCAGATCGTGCTAAGGATCGTGCTGACCTAGAGGCGGTAAAGGTGTTCATCGCCGCGCACCGCATCTGGGACATTCATGCACAGTCAACCATCGTAAGACTGGGAGGTTCAATTGAAGCACCACCTGCAGTTCCCATCGAGTGGACCAACCTGTGGGCAGCAGGTAGCTAGTAACCGTGATATACCTACGCTTGTCCTTCCGGAAAGCGGACGCACTATACTACAGTAGAGGAGGGCGATAATGGATCAAGTGTTCGGGTACTGGGCTGACGCCACCGGCCTGCAGTTTGACGAGCAGGGAAAGACTTGGATCCACGCAATGCCAATCGGCAAGTACGAGCACCCAGTGTATGGGGAGCTTGACTTTACTCCCGAGCGTGTTCAAGCTTACGCCGACAGTGTCAAGAATAAGACACGCGGCGTGGAGTTGGACATTGACTACGACCACAAGGCTAAGGATTCTAAGGCCGCTGGTTGGGTTAAGGACGCTGACGTTCGCGCCGATGGTCTTTGGCTTTCTGTTGCGTTCACTCCGCCTGCAATGACTGCGCTGAAGAACAAGGAGTACAAATACTTCAGCCCTGAGTTTCACGACGAGTGGACTGATAGCAAGGGAGTCAAGCACAAGAACGTCCTCTTCGGAGGCGGCATCACCAACAGGCCCTTCCTGAAGGACCTGACACCTGTAAATCTGTCTGAGCTCGTTGAGCCGGGCGCAACCCCCAAGGAAGGAAACAAGGTGGATGGCAAGCAGCTCCGAAAGTTGCTGAAGCTGTCCGAGGACGCGACCGACGAGCAGGTCGATGCCGAGCTCAAGAAGCAGGCAGACGCGCTCGACGCTCCGAACCCGGACGAGCACAAGGATGAACCCGTCGTTGCTGTACTGAGCGAGGAGGCGATCCAGAGTCTCACGAAGGCCCTGGGTGAGAACGGCCCCGCGGTGGCTGAGGTCCTTCGTGTGCAGGGTGAGTCGATCAAGACGTTGACCGAAAACGTTGAGGTGCTCACGACTGCTAACCGTCTCTCCGAGGCGCAGAACACCGTTCGTAAGCTGAACGAGACTGCAGCGTCGAAGAAGCTGATGTTCCCGGCGAGTGTTTCGACCCAGCTGTCTGAGGCGCTCACTCTTCCCCCGGCTCAGCAGGTTGCGAAGATGCTCTCGGCGATCGAGGACCTTGCCAAGACGGGCTTCGTCCCGACTGGTGAGAACCCCGTTCGTCGGCAAAGTGGTTCTGAGACCACTGGCGACGCGGCCAAGCAGTTTGGCGAGAAGGTCAAGGAACTCCAGAAGGAGGACCCGAACCTTCAGTACGCCGACGCGGTCTCCCGGATTGCGCTCTCCGAGCCTGACCTGTGGGAGAACTACCGCACCGAGATGTTCGAGGGTGCGGGGGGAGGTAACTAACCATGGCTAACTACGTTCTGGATAAGGGCTACATCGCGACTGGTGCTACGGCCTACCAGTACGGTGAGCTCGTCGTCCCGTCGGGTACGGCTGGTACCTCCGTTGCTCGGGCCACCTCGGCCGGCTCGGCGCTCATCTTGGGTGTGTGCCAGGAGGATCTGGACACGACTCGTCTTGCCACTGGTAAGGCTGTCATCGGCGTACGTCTGATGGGCATTGCGCGAGTCATTGCGGGTGTCAACAACATCACGTACGGCGCTGCTCTTACGAACGACACGTCAGCTCGTGCTGTCCTGCAGGCTGGTGCTGTTGGCTCGGGTTCCCCGTCCTTCGGGCGTGCCCTGAGTCCGTCCGCGAACGTCGGCGACCAGATCGACGTTCTTCTCACGCCATTCGGCAACGTCTAAACAAGGGAGGTGTAAAGCAACATGGTTTACCAGCCTACAGGAACCGGCAACGTTCACTTCGATGCCATCCTGACGCAGATCTCCCTTGCCTTCCCCAACAACGGGTTGGTCGGGGAACAGCTGTTCCCGACCGTGGTAGTCAAGAAGCAGTCGGACAAGTACTACGTGTTCGGCCGTGAGGCATGGCTTCCGGAGTACAACGACCTGCGTGCTCCTGGCACTGTGGCAAACGAGATCCCGGGCTACCACGTGTCGATCGACACGTACTACGCTCAGGAGCACTCGCTGCAGATCCCGGTCACGGATGAAGAGCGTGAGAACGTCGACACGTCCTTCTCACCGGACCGAGATGGTGCCGAGCTCGTCACGAGCAAGATCCTGCTGGCCCGCGAGGTCAAGATGCAGACGATGGTCACCACGGTGGCTAACTACGCATCGGGTCTGTCGGTTACGCTGTCCGGTACGTCGCAGTGGAGTGACTACGTCAACTCCAACCCGATCTCGGACATTCGTACGGGCTTCCGGGCCATCAACGCGAAGGTCTTCTTCGACCCGAACGTGGGTGTTATCCCCTACCAGGTCATGTCGATTCTGGAGGACCACCCGGATATCATCGAGCGGATCAAGTACTCGGAGCGTGCTATCCTGACGCCCGAGATCATCGCTGCGGTGTTCAACCTGCAGAAGGTCATCGTGCCTGGTGTTGGCATTGGTACCGGTCCGACTGGTGCGAGTGGTAACGCCATCACGGCGGGCTACCTGTGGGGCAAGGATGTCGTCCTCGCTTGGGTACCGCCTCGTGCGGGTCTCAAGATCCCTGCGTTCGCGTACGAGTTCGTCTGGGGCTATGGTGGAAACCAGGCTCAGGCAGTCGATCGCTGGCGTGAGGAGCCTCGCAAGTCTGATCTCATTCGTTGTAGCCGTCGGTACGACCTGAAGATGGTGGGTGTCGAGATCAACCCGGCATCTGGCGACTTTGGTAAGTCCGTCACTGGTTACCTGATCAAGGCTGCTGTCGCCTGAGAGGAGGTACTGACATGGCTGTTGTTGCGCTTACGAAGATCAAGCACGGCAATGCTGATGGCACTGTCGTCGAGCTAGAGCCGGGTGACAAGATCCCGGGCAAGACCTTCTCGAAGGAAGAGCTCGAGGCTCTTCAGGCTAGTGGTTCGATTGGTCAGCCTGCTGCTGAGAGCAACCAGGAGCTGGAGATGGCGAAGGCTCGTGTTGCTGAGCTGGAGGCCCAGCTGGCAGAGCGTGAAGAGGCTGCTAAGGCGAACGAGAAGCCCTCCGAGCCTGGCATCACTCCTGGTGCTGGTGAAGAGGAAGGCAAGTAAGTCATGCCACACATCACGGTTCAGCAGGCGCAAGCTTGGGCAGAACAGTCCAAGCTTGCCCTGGGATCGCTGGACCTTGAGCTGGAGGATCAGGTAGCCACCCAGGTGCTCGGAAGAGTAGCACAGGCTTATGATGTCTCCAGCTGGACTGACGATACTACGACGCCTGACATTGTTCGGTCTGCCATCGCTATGACCTACGTGTCCTGGTTCTACAGCAGACAGTACAGTGAAGATGAGCCCAATACCAACGAGTATGCCATCCGGCTACTCGCGATGGCAGAGGATCTCATTGCAGGTATCATCACAGGTGCTATCGAGGTACCAGAGGAGCCCATCCAGACAGATCTGGGTGAAGCTGCCTTCTACCCAACCGATGCATCTTCAGCTATGGAACCGACACTCGACGATTCGAGTCTCGGCGGTCCTGTGTTCTCGATGGGAACGGTGTTCTAGTGCCAAGCGCCAAGCGTGCAGTACTTGGCAACCTGGGCATGCATCGAATCGGTGCCAATGCCTCGATTGGTGTTACCCTTGAGGACACAGTAGGTATTACGGCAGCCAAGATTGACAAGCTCGGCCTCGATATCAGGTCATTTCGAGTGCCTCTAGAGCGGTCGATCAAAAGGGTTATGGCCCCCTCACTTGTTGAGAACTTCAATGCGCAAGGTCGTCCGGATGCTTGGGAGCCCTTGTCCGCAGCTACTCTCGAGATCCGTTCCAGGATGGGTTGGGAGGGCGGCGCTATCCTCGTCTTGACGGGTAAGCTTCGCAAGACGATGGGACAGTTCAACATCTGGACTGTTAATACCAAGGCTGCGATCATCAAGGGCCTCCCGGACAACGTCTGGTATGGCAACCTTCAGAACTCTGGATATGAAGGTGCCTCGATGAAAGCGCTGATCAAGAAGCACGGTAGCGCGTTCAAGGCTCTGCAGGAGATCCAGGATCGCCAGCGGTCTGTACTTGCATCCGCAGTACTTGGTAGGACGACTGGAAAGAAGGGGCCTGCGGGTAAGCGCACTCTTCGTGTGCAGAGCGTAACACAGTCTATGGGTGGTGGAGCTGCTTCGATCCCAGCGCGTCCGTTCGTTATGTTCCAGGACGAGGACCACGATGCGATCACTGAGATCTTCATCGAGTGGCTCGGCGAGCGTATGGTCAGAGCTGGAATGGTTGTGACCTGATGCCATACGCGCTGACATCTAAGGCCTCGGACGTTGCAATATTTGTCAAGACCGTTCTGGAAGACAACGCTGCCAGCTTCTTCTCAGAACCGATCCAGGCTGTGTTCTATGGAGATCAGGACAAGATTCCCTCGACCCCTGCAGTTTGTGTAGAGGTCAATGAGAAGTCTCGTACCATGCGTGGTGCGCAGAAGACGTACACCATCGAGATGGAGATCTACGTCATTGTGTACCATTCTAAGGTACAGTCTCCGCAAGACAATAGGCTGGATGCGGATGTCATGTCGGAGCAAGTCGAAGCACTTCTCCACAAGGACAACAAGTGTGGTGGACTTGTCATCGACTCGTTCGTCTCGAAGAATGAGTCAGGCACAGCACAGAAGGCAGGATCCATCATTCGAAGCAATCGCATCACGTTCTACGCCATCTCGGCCGAACAACTCCCGCAAGCCCTAGGCACTTAGGAGGTGTCATGTACAGCATTAAGTTCGACCTGAAGGATCGGGGTAAGGACGAAGAGTTCCAGGTTCCAGGGCTTGGCACCTTCACGAACGACGGCAAGTGGAACGACGTGACGGAAGAGCAGGCAGATGCCTATCGTTCCCATCACCAAACGTACGAGGACGAGCTCGACGAGAACGGGCAAGTCAGGTCTCGTGTTGTTGTTCCTGGGCCAACGCTGTTGCAGGCGTACAGTGGTGTTGAGGGTATCACTGTCAAGACAAACAAGAGTGTCCAGCAGACGTTGCCCGAGGGAGATGACAAGTAATGGGATACGGCATCGGTGCCGGTGGCATCCTCGGCTTCGCACATGAGGTAACACCTGGTACATACGTGGCTCCAGCTTTCTACTGGCCGTTCTTGAGTGAAACGGTTAAGTTCCAACAGGACACGGTTTGGCGGCGTCCGATTAGGCAGAGCGCTGACATCATTGGCGGGGTGGCTGGTAACGCACACGTTGAGGGTGACATCGAGATGGAGGCGTTCGAGGACGCCATCGCCTACTTCATGTACTGTTCTCGCACAACGGTTGCCAAGTCGGGTTCGACGAACTTCACGTACGTGTTCACCCCATCTTCAGCTGCTACACCCCCACGTACGTTCTCGCTGACGCTTGTCCGCAACGGCATCGTGTTCGGATACGTTGGGTGTATCGTTGGTGCCTACAAGCTGACTGTTGATAACGGCCTGTTGAAGATGACGTTCAGCATCGTTGGTCAGGATGAGGCTGTTCAGTCCGCTCCTACGCCTACGTGGCCTACCGTCGTACCTTATGGCGCTGGCTCGTACAGCTTCCAGATCCCGACGGCAACGCAGGTCTTCGACGTTGATACCTTCGAGTTCAACTGCGATGACTCTGCAGACCCACAGTATCGTCTACGGAGTGCGGGTCGAGGTGCGCAGTTCGTCGCCTATGGGGAACGAACTGCGACACTTACCTGCGAACGAGACTTCCAGGATCGCACTGACTACGATGCGTTCAAGGCCCTGACAGCACAGGCAATTCAGATCCTTGCATCGAAGGGTGCTAACAACCAGGTCATCCTGGATGCACTCGGGGCTATCAAGGACACGTACGAGGTGAACCTGAGTTCTCAGGGTGACCTTGTGCGTGCACAGGTTGCGTATCAGTTGCCGATCAATGCGGCAGGTAACGCTTTCACGCTGACAGTGAAGAACCAAGCCAACATCGTGTAAGGCATCGTAGGGATGCAACAACTAGAGGGAGACAGAAATGCCAAACGCAACGATCAACCTTGGCGAGACGACTACACTCGAGCTGAAGTCGCTCCCTGGTGGAGAAGTAGTTCTGAAGAAGATGTCCTACGGCGAGACACTCCAGCGTCGGGCAATCCTGAAGCTGACGCTGGAGATGTCGGGCAAGGGCAAGAACGCTGATGTCAAAGGCGAACTGGCAATGGCCTCTGAGGCTGTGAACCAGTTCGAGTTTGCTCACTGCATCGTCGACCACAACTTGGAAGATGAGACGGGGCGAAAGCTCAACCTGAACAATGTGCAGGACCTCGCTCGCCTTGACCCGCGAGTTGGTCAGGAGATCGAGAAGAAGATCTCCGACATGAACAACTTCGAGGAGGAGGACGACGAGGGGGAATCCTAGGCCTGCTTGAGGCAAGCATTGGAATGAATCGTGAGGTAGACGACGACCGGGTGGCACTAGCCATTGAACTAGGTCAGATGTGCGAGACATTCCAGTGCTTGCCAGGAGCGGGCGGCCTTCTAGATCAGGACCCGTATCTACTCAAGTTAGTCAGATCGTACCACAGAGTTGTAGCGCAGGTGCAAGAACAACAGACTAAGTCCGCAATACCTAGGCACTGAGGGAGGAGGAGAAGTGATCGGTGCAACAGAACTTCTCCTCATCCTTCGTGCACGCGACGAGGCAAGCCGTGTCTTGCGTGGCCTCTCTGGAAACATGCGGGCTATGTCTGCTGAGCAGAAGGCAGCCATCGCTTCAACCTTCGCTCGTGGTCAGGCTCTCGTTGGTCTTGGTGTTGGCATCGGCGCAGTAGGTGCAGCTGGACTTGCCTTCTTCGCTAGTTCAACCAAGGCAGCGATCGAGTACAACCAGCAAGCAGCGTTGACGTTGACGCAGCTCGACAAGGTTCATGGCTCGCTGGATGACCTGAAGACCATCGGTAAGGAAGTCGGCTCGGTAATCCCTGTAGCCTTCGAACAGATCCAGCCTGCTCTGTACGATATCTTCTCATCGATGGATACCAACCTCGCTGGCGCAAAGGTACTGCTGACCTCATTCAGCAAGTCTGCAGTTGCTGGCCAGGTCAATCTGCAGGACTCTGCTCGAGCTACCATCGGTATTCTGAACGCCTTCCACCTAAAGGTCAGTGAAGTCTCCCGAGTCCAGGATGTCATGTTCCAGCTCGTCCGCAAGGGCGTTGGTACATATGCACAGTTCGCGGACACGATCGGTCGAGCTACGCCGTCAGCATCCAAGGCTGGACAGAGTATCGAGCAGCTCGCGGGCATGATGGCGTTCCTAACCCGAAACGGTCTGAGCACCGCTATGGCAGCTGCCTCTGCCGCTCGTGCTCTGGACGCTGTTGCCAACCCTGGCACAGAGGACAACTTCAAGCGCTTCGGTCTGTCAGTGCGCAACGCTGCAGGCGAGTTCAAGCCGATGACACAGATCATCCAAGAGATGCAGGACAAGCTCTCCAAGATGACTGCACCTCAGCGTGCCTCCGCTCTGCATGCCATGTTTAGCCGCTCTGGTGGTACGATCCAGGCTATGCGGTTCTTCAACGTAGCTGTCAAGCAGGCTGACCAGTTGAAGGCGCTCACCAACGACATGGTGAACTCGAAGGGTGCCATGGCTGGTGCCTACGACGTGATGTTCAAGCAGCCACAGACTCAGGTCCAGCTGCTGAAGAATAACATCCAGATCCTGCGCACCGAGGTTGGCGACATGCTTGTGCCTGCCTTCCAGCGTATGACGTCCTGGATCATCGTCGCAGTTAAGTGGTTCAACAATCTGAGTCCCCAGGTCAAGAAGATGATCGTCTTCTTCCTACTCTTTGCCTCGGTTGCGCTAGTCATCGTAGGCGTCATCACAGCAGTTGCCGGCATCTTCCTAATCCTCTCTGCTGCAGCGGCTGCTCTCGGAATTGGTCTTGGCACTATCGCTCTAATCGGTGGAGTTGTCGTAGCTGCTATCATTGCCATCGGCGTAGCAGTGTACTTCGCGATCAAGTACCACAAGCAGATCTGGTCGTTCATGAAGGTTGTTTGGAACGACATCAAGAACTGGGTTGTCGGTGCCTGGCAGGCTATTTGGGGTTATATTGGTCCCACGGTGATGGCGATCTACAACTGGATCGTGAACGCCTTTACAGCTGTCCTGAACTTCATTGTCAACACCTTCATGGCTGTGTACAACGCTGTGAGGGGACCGATGGTTATGATCTTTACCGTCGTGTCAGATATTCTCCAGGCCATGTGGGCCGTCTTCACTACATACCTTGGGTTCATCTTCACCATCGTCAAGGGCTACCTGTCGATCATCTACAACGTCTGGAAGACATACCTCACCTTTGTATGGGGCATTGTCTCATCCATCTTCAAGCTCATCTTCGCCGTAGTGTCCCTATACGTCGGTATGATTTGGTCCCTCATCAAGTTCTTCTGGCCCCTCATCGTGCAGGTAACGCAGACTGCTTGGGACATCTTCTACAACACCATCGGGAGTAAGATCCGTGCAGTGTGGACGGTTGTTAAGTTCTTCGTGACGACCATCTACAACTTCATCCATGACCACTGGGGCACGATTAAGACGATCACCTCCACTGCCTGGAACTTCATCCGTGACTCGATCGTCAACCCCATCGAGGATGCGTACAACGGCGTTGTTACGTGGATTAACAAGATCATCGATAAGATCGGGTCCATTGCGGGTGCGATCAAGAAGCCTATTGACGCAGTCACAGGCCTCTTGAACAAGCTGAACCCGCTCCACCGCAACTCCCCGTCTATCGTTGACAAGACCCAGGACGGCTGGTCCGCTATGAAGAAGGTCACCGACTACGGCATTCGGCAGGTCATGGAATCTGCACGTCAAACCAATGGCTATGCTGCCAACATGGTAGCTAATGTCACGGGCAACACTGGAGGCGCCGGCCCTGTGGTTCCCGGTGGCGGAAGGGGCCCGGGTTGGACAGGTGGCGGAGGCAAGATCGTAGGTGTCGAGACGATGCATGTTCACACGCAGGAGATCGATCCTGTCAAGCACGCAGCTGACCTCGGCTGGGCTATTGCGGGGAGGCTGAGTTAATGACTCTAACCGCTTACTCAGGCGTAACTAATCCTACAGTTGCACTGGGCGCCTCGGGTGTTGCAGCAGGGGCTGCAACGATGCCCAACCCCGTTCCCTTCATCACGCAGGTAGGTGACAGGTTCATTACTTTTGTAGTCTACAACAGCTCTACTGCATCCGTCAGCTCGATCGCCAATACCGGTACAGCTCTTACTTGGACTCGTCAGGGCTCGATCACTACGCAGGGTACTAACAGATTTGAGGTCTGGGCTAGTACACCTGCTACAAACGTTCAGTCAACGCTTATTACCGTGACTATGTCTGCTTCCGTTACGGGCATTGCGACATCGATTCAGGTCACTGGATTCCCAGGTGCTCCAGTTACTCCTGTAGTTTCTAGCGGTAGCAGTACTACGCCTAGCAGTACGGGACCTACAACTACCTCAGCTAGTGGTCTGCTACTTTGGACCGGCGCGAACGTTACTACTTCTACCCAATCCATCCAGCGTAGTATACCTGCGAATAATTTCGTCATCATTGCTGGTTCGGGTTCAGGCACACTTATACAGCACGTGTCTGCTGTTGCTCTCGAAGGTGTACCTAACGTTGCTCCTAGTGTGCTATGGAACAACATTACTTCAGGCGTTTGGTTCAGCTCCGGTGTGATCGTTCCCGGCCCTACGGTTCAGCTTGATGACCTGGCATTCCAAATGCGAGATGACAACACTGCAGTTCTGCTCAACGATCCTAACGACTTCACGCCTCCCTTCTACGATGTTGAAAAGGTCACTGGTCTCGACGATGCTACAGTAAACTACTCCAGCTCCGAGATCGATGGCTCACATGGCAGTTATATTCAGGCAAAGTTCCTTACTGGAAAGACCGTTGTACTCGAGGGCACTCTATATGCTACACCACCAGTTGATGAAGCGCTTGTGGATGCAGTGAAGCTAAACTGGCGACCAGCGCCCAGTTCTACTATTGTGCCGTTTTACTACAAGAAGCCAAACCAGAGCCCTCGGTGGTCTAGCGCCAAGCCAATTAGCTTCAAGTGCGACGTTGATCGCGGTCGCGCAATTGGTCAGCTTCCATTCCAAGCTCAGTTTGCTGCGCCCGATCCTCGTTCATATAGCCTGCCGGTCCTACGACTAATCGCTACTCCTACCACAAGTTCGCAGTACGATGATTCCGTTGCGGTTGGTGGAAATATCGAGACGTTCCCGATCATCTACTTCAACGTGTATCCGTCGGAGATTGCTGCTGGTAGTTATCAGTTCTTCAACCTTACTATTCCAAGTATTGTCAGCCCGTTGACTATTACAGCAGCAACTCTCGCTAGTGGTGCATACGCTTTCGATCTTGGTGCACGTACCCTAACAAGAGTGGTTAGCGGAGTCGACTACAGTTCGGCCATTACCTCGAGAAACTGGTGGTGGCTTGTTCCTGGCATAACGAATGCCATTCGGTTGATTCGTGTTGGTGGAGTTACCACTGACGGCTTCTCTATGTCCTATGCGGATGCGTGGCGCTAATGCCATCTCCAACACCTCTTAGTACTCCCGACTCCAGGTTTATACTTGAAGCGCGGGATCACAACGGTTTGTACCTCGCACAGGTACCTTACCGTAACTTGCAGGGTGAAACCTTTCTGCGTAAATCGCATCAGCTTCGTGGTGAGATTCCATTCCGTGAGTACCTCAACGTTCTACCGGCTACCGTTTATCCTGGCAAGCACGAACTCTGGCTGAGTGATCAAGTTACAGGTAATGTACTCTTCGCTGGGCCCATGATTGATGGTACAGCTGGTAGTGATACTGGTGTCATCAACTTTAGCTGCCAATGTCCACAGGCATACCTGGCAAAGCGCTTTCTGAAGACTACCAAGACGTACACGGCACAACAGGGCGCTGATATCATGGTTGACCTTATTGCCTACGTCAACAGCATCCGTAGCACGAACATGACCACCAACAAGTTGACATCCAATGCTACGACGGCAAATGCTACGTTGCAGGCTTCTCAGCGTTATGCCATCTCTGATCTACTGGCCGACGTCGCAGGCTATGGCGATGGTACTGACTACTACTTTAGGTCTGCAGGTACAACCCACACACTTAGGCTGTATGGAGGCCTACTCGACCCCACTATTGGTACTAGGACGTGGGAGTATGGTGGTACACTTAAATCCTACTCGTTGCAGATCAACGGCGCACCTCTTGCCAACGATGTTGATGTTGTGGGGTCTAATGGTCTAATTGGCAACGCACAGGATGCTACGTCGATTGCTAACAACAATGCACTCTACCAGGATGTTATCACAGGCAGTAATCTGACTGCACAGACGGATCTGAATAACGCTGCTGCACTACAGCTAAAGACTTCGAAGAACGTTATCCAGGTCCCTTCAATCGTCGTCAAGGATCTGTACCCAATGCAGGACTTTGATCTGGGCGATCAGTTCCAGGTGGTCATCGATGATGGTTGGGCTCAGTTCAATCAGAACGTCAGAATTGTAGGCTGGCAAACTACAATCGGTGCAGGCGACAACCTAACCACTGTAGTGTACATCAACAACTTGGACGAGGTGACATAATGCCTACGTTCCCACCTGATCTGTTTGCACGTATACTGCGCATCGAGAAGCGGATCGAGAAGGCCCTAAAGGCTCTCACCATCTTTGGTACTACTACAGACCACTTTGAGAGTGGCACTGTTAGCATCACTATCGTGACAGCTAACGTAGTAGTTAGTCAGGCCGTTACCTTCGCCAAGCCTTTCACTGCAGCACCAAGAGTAGTCCTTGCGGTCGAGTCATCTGCTCCTGCAGCTGTCGCAGCTTCTGTGTCTAGCATTACAACGACTGGCTGTACGATCTTCTTGAATCGTACAGCAGCGGGGACCAACCTTGTCGATTGGTTGGCTGTACTATAAGGAAAGAGGGAGCAATGGTTTCGTTTAATGCAAGACCGTTACCGGGTCCTATCCCGTATACGGCCAACACTCCGTGGAGAGGGTGCCTACACACAACGCAAGGGTCGAGCACAACCGACTTCAACAACGGCGCGGTAGCACCTCAGATTACGGCATGGCTACAACGTCGCCAGGTCTGGAAGCACTATGACTACACAAAGTACGCTGGCAAGGCGCTCAAGCACCCTGCAGGTACACCTGCAACGAACACCACACGGTGTGTACAGATCGAGGTTGTAGGATTCTGCGACGATGCTAACCTTAGCAGTCCGCTACACATCAGCAAGTGGACGGATGGGGACTATGCCTTCCTGGCTGACCTCATGCGACAGGTCGAAGCTGACACTGGGATGAAGTCGCAGAGCAACGTGACGTGGAAGGCGTACGGCAACGGTGGTCTCAACGGGTCACCCACTTCCTACGGCACTAACAACGGTGTGCGTCTCGGATGGGGTGCCTGGGCCAAGTACGAGGGATGGCTTGGTCACCAGCACGTTCCGGGTAACGTTCACGGAGATCCAGGCAATATCGACATCAGCAAGCTGCTTGCCAAGGCAGCACCAGTTCCAACAGAGGGAGAAGAAGTCATGGCAGGTTTCGCAAGGTTCGCTGCGCCACATCCGAAGGCAGGCGCCCTGTACGTTACGAACTACATCAACCGTCGAGGTGTCGTCGCCGAGGACTATCGGAACGACATGATCGAGGACGGAGTCGACTACAACAAGGTGCACAACTTCACTTCTGACTCTGGCATGAACGCTTATGCCGGGGAGCTCGTGAAGAACAACGACGGTACGGTTACCGACTACAACCCAGACACCAAGAAGTGGGAGCGTCACTGATGATTGCCAAGTACAAGAAGTTCGTGTGGGCAGTAGCGAGCGCTGTTGTCATCATCGCTACTGGTCTGCTGCAGGTAGGCAACGTGATCCCTGACAAGTACACCCCCTGGGTTGCTGGTCTGGTTGCTATCCTAGGTGCCGCCGGTGTTCGCCAGGCGACCAACGCACCTCTCGATGAAGGCCCTGAAGGTCCATAACACCCACAAGCAGCCTGGCCTCGTCTAACTCCTGCCCTACGGAGCTCCCTCGGACGAGGCCAGGCGTCTGCTTACTGCAAGTGCCAGATGATCCACATGACAGACATACCACAAGCGTAGCCCCAGGCATATCCACCACCCCAACCGTGACGCCACTCGTCGAATCCTTTCTTATTCCACTTCATTTCCAGCCCTTCTCAAGCAGTGCCGTAGCAACCTCTGGCATGTTTCCCTTATGGATGATGTGCCACAAGAGGTGGCCATATGCGTCCATGGCGTGGCCCTGCCCAGGGAACCACAGGCCGAGCTTTTCCAGGTTCTCTTTCTTCACGAACGATGTCTTAGAGACCTTGCCCATCGATGCGGTCTGCTGGAACATCCGAACTCTGCCGATGTGTCTGTTGGCTTGAAACCAACGCTTCATGACACCGATGTACTCGCGCGAGATCAGTTCGGCGTTGTCCAAGTTGTTTCTGAAGAGGAAACTCTCGGTGATGATCGTGTAGTCCATCACATGCTGGTTCCCTAGCAGGAGGTCCAGTTGCTCGTGATGCTCTGCAGGTCCGAGCTGTCCACATGTGAACCTCGCCTCGTTCCAGATCGAGACATTGTCAACTGTCCACGTCGCCCAGCCAGTCGTACCACCAGGGTCGAATGCAATGATGCGCCTAGTCACAATTGCTCACCCACACTACCCGCCCAGCGAAGCACGTACAGCAGACGACGTACGTAGGGGTGTTCGTTGCTTGCGTTCCACTTACTCAGCTCGCGGTACAGATCCGCGAACTCAGCTCGATCACCTCTCAGGCGAATGGTGATCTCTCCCTCTTCCATGTCAATGTCCATCAGGTCAGGCTCCTCTGTCTGTGGTTCTCTGGGTCAAAGTAACCCAGAGTCTAACTTGCGATCTAACAGTCGGTCCTCAATCCGTTAGTAAAGGGGTTTAGCTCTATGGACAAGCGAGTTAGAACTATAATAGAATCAGTCTAACTACCTGTCTAAAGCCCATCGTTACTCTAGGTTCTCGAGCTCTTGGATCTCAGCGTCGATCTCCTGACGTCGCGCATGAAGCTGCGCCAAGCGCTTCTGTGCCGACGAAGCATGCTTTGGTCGGATGCCGACGTTGTCCGGATCGAGATTCGTCTTATCACCATCGATGAAGAACACCTGCACCTTCTTGGTATCGATCGGGTGACCTAGCTTCTTGGCAGCAATCAGATGGTGTGTCAAGACCCACTTGTCTTCCGTCCGTGTGTAGTGGTAACCATTGGCAGATACGTTGGTACTACCTGGCTGCGCTGCTCTGCCCCTAGCCATTGAGTGTCCTCTCTAGTTTGTATTCACCGAAGAATACCAGGTCGAAGCCCTTCGTCCTCTGGTCGCGGATGTACATCTCCGCACGCATCTGGTCAACCCTGTACACAGTCTGAACTCGCTTGTCGCCTGTCCTGAACATCGTGATCTTGTACAGCTTCGATCGGCTCGGTGCTGGTCCTCTAGCGCCCATTAGACTTCACCCCAGTTGTTGCCGATCTTGACGTCTGTTTTGAACGTAACGTAGTCGCCCACGATCTTCTGAGCGGACTCGATCATTCGATTCGACACGAGCTCACCAACCCATTCAGCGTCGTCACGGTGGCATTCTACAAGCAGAGCGTCATGGATAATGTTACGAATATGTCCAATGCCTCTAAGGTCCTTGCGAACCTCTACAAGAGCACCGAGGCACATGTCAGACGCAGTCGACTGAGGCAGGAATGCCAGAGCCTCGTTCATCACGTTGTGCATGTTCTCTTTAGTGATCAACATGTAGCGACGGTGTCGACCGTAAGGTGTGATGAGGTCTTGTCCTGCTAAGACACGAGCGCGGGTGTCCTCCCGAAACTTAACGATGTCGGGGATAACGGAGAAGAATCGTTCCATGCCCCGAGATGCTTCTGCACGGGATATTCCAAACTCCGTTGCAATGCTGCCAACTTCTCTTCCGTAGCCGACACCGTACACGTAAGCCTTAACTCGGATACGAAGTTCTTTCCAGGCAGACGGTACCATGTCCATCGCGTTGGCATTGGGGTAGAGTACAGGAGTGAGCTCATCAAAGAAGTCACGTTCGGCGTCGTTGAGGAGGGCTCTAAAGTACTCGTCTTGTGCCAGGAAGCATAGCACCCGCAACTCAGCCTGAGCGTAGTCCACGTGGACAAAGACATTCTCAGCTCTGGATGGAACATAGAGGCGACGAATCCGTGCCTCTCTCGGCTGGTTCTGCAGGTTTGGATTCCGACAAGCGAGCCGGCCGGTTGTAGTTCCATGCAGAAGGTAGGTCGGGTACACCCTACCCCCGTATAGGCGCTTACGGATACCCTTGACGTAAGTTCCATACAGCTTTGCCTCCCTTCGGTGCTCGAGCAGCTTGTTCAGGAACGCTACGACCTCTTCGTCCTGCTTTACGAAGGAATGCTCCAGCATCAACCGAAGCGTATCCTCGTTAGTAGTGTCTGTAGCGATTCGATGGTCAGCGAGGTACTTCTTGACCTGCAAAGGCGATCGTGGATTCAGTCCTCCTGACTTGTCGTAATGGCCAACCCTTGCGATCGTCGGTGTAACAATTCGACTAAGCTCGGTCTCAATTTCGTCAAGGGAGGATAGATAGGCGTCAGTGAGCTCGTCAAGATAGGCACGATCCACTGAAATACCGTTGAGCTCCAGATACATGAGTTGGTTGGATGCCGCCACCAGATAGTCATGGACTTGTCGTAGCTTCCCACCCTGTGCGGTGTCTCGATCGAACCGTGCGCTAAACATTTCGTACAGCGCGTATGTGCAAGCAACGTCGTAGGCGTTGTACCTGTATAGGAGATCCCGAGGGATAGCTCCATATCCGATGCCAGGTCCAACATATCGTTTGATCTCGTCGTCATACTGTGGCGCTCCTAGGTACTCGACTGCCATGAACTTCAAACCGTGAATGCCTGGCCTCTCGTCAAACGTATACGAGGCTAGCATCGTGTCGAACCAAAGCTCTAGTCCTCCGACGATGGGGTAGAGACCGGCAAGATCGAACTTGCCATTTTGAGCAACGAGTCGGTGGGCTCGGAAAAGATCTCCAAGTCGACCACGAACCTGTTGCGAGCCCATGACACCTTCAGCAAGTACGAGGACCCTACCTCGAGCATAGCCGAGTCCCACACAGAGCATGCCGTAGTGGTTTGGATGGTCGAAAGCGGTGTCTTTCTCAATGTCGACCTCAATGTCGACAACAAGTGGCCCCTCTCTTGCAGTAAGCTCTCGATCGATCTTGTCGAGCCATCCGAGGGCTGCCAGTTCATCGTCAACGACGTCGAAGTGAGGTGGATTCCATACGACATTAGGTGTACTTACCTTTCCGATGTCGGTAACGATGTAAGGGAAGAGATCAGCTTGACGCAAAGCCGCTGCAGGATGGAGCGTCGGTATAACACGAACTCCAGGGAGAGATTCACTTCTTCGTCCGGGGCCCACGCGAAGCTTCGTGACACCAGTTTGCCCCAGAATTGACTGTGCGGCCGAGTTACCGAGAGCGATAACTGTTTCGACGTCACACCCTTCTCGTCCCAGCTCTGCAACCAGTCGAGGTTTGCACGCCGCAATAGCTGCCTGCGAAGGAGTCGCGTTGTCAACTGGTCGACATAGGCAAGCATTCGTGAGGAATACTTCCGAGCGCTTGATCCCGTGGTGCTGGAGGACTTGGTTGAGGAGCTTCCCGCTCGGCCCAGTAAAAGGTACACCCAGTCTTGCTTCCTGGACGCCCGGCGCTTCTCCGACGATGGCGAGGTCTGCTTTGTCTGGCCCGAAGCTTGGGACATACCTTCCTGTTGTCCGGAGGGGACAGTCTTCGCAGTGGGCGAGCGGGTGCTTTCGTACTGCTCTAGAAACATCCTCCACGGCAGGTCCTGTTCTTGCCACTCCTGCCACAACCTCTGCAGCTCCTGGTTGTTCACTCATCCCACCCACCCCAGCATCGTCTGAACGTTCTTCTCACTGCACTCAGCCTGCTCCTGCTGGTACCGAAGGTCAAAGTAGTTCTTAGGTCGACTGATCTGCTTCGTGTCTTCCAGAAACTCGCGCTGCCAGCCATACACGAATGGCATCGATGTGTCGTAGCCTCGGACCCACGGCACCTGTTGCGCGGCTTCTTCCAGTTCAGTGCACCACAGGGGGTTGGCGCCCAGGAAATGTAGAGCCGGAAGATCGCTGCCATACTCGTTCTGCAGAGCCTTGGCTAGAGAGATACGTGCGTACGGGTTAGCGAGAGTGCCCAGCAGGTGGCGAGGGAGGCCAATGCTGGTGAGACTGGGACCCCATTCGGTTATAAGCCACTTGGTGTAGCTCCAGATCTCGTCGAGCCTCTTACCTTGTGCTACAGCCATAAACTTGAACGCCGTAGGGTTGTAGGCACTCCTGTTAAGGTAGTGCATAAAGCCTTCAAGTGCACGTATCGAGCCCTCGGCGTCCTTGATCATGTCTGGGATCACGATCTCATCCGCGTGAGACGCTACTGCGGCGCGCATGAGATCATCAGCAGAGCAGGAGTAGCCTTCTGCAGCTCCGTTGTCCAGGATGTAGTACTGCTTACCAGTTGGCTGTGACTCCTTCAATGAGGAGAACATTCGACGGTATTGCGGGTACTTGAACCAGAGCTGTGGCAGCAAGAGCTGATAGTCAGTCCGTGCATGGTAGCCAAACAGGCATGCTGGCGGAATCAGTGCAAGCTTCATGCTACTGCCACCTTCCAGAACATGATGCAAATACACAACATAATGAACACCACAAAGGTAAAGAACAGCGCAGCGCCTACGTAGACATACCAGGGTTCCTTCATTGTCCCCACCCTTCCTTCGTTCCTTTGAACGGTTCACTCAGGCTCGCCCCTGAGTCTTGTAGTGCTGCACCAAGCAGTAGGATCTTGATGCCTGTCATCGTTGCGTAGTTGCGAAGGTCTGCAACTTCCTCGACCGCCATACGCAGAGTGTCGTTGGTCAAGAAGGTGTACTCACCGTACTCAGCCTGACCCAACGTGTGCCGTTCACGACAAAGATCTTCGAACGCTTGCGCAGCAAGAGCAACGGCAGCCTTCTCGTTCTCAGTTACTTCCGGCAACGACGTCTCGTTCGGCTTCACGAACCCTCCTCTGCAGTATGAATCGCTGTTCGTTGACTATACGCTTGCGCTCGTAGGCTCGCTGCAAGTCGATGCCCATCAGACCAGCCAGCTCGCATAGGTATGTGTATACATCTGCCAGCTCATCGGCCAGTGCAACTCGTGTTGCAGGTGCGTTGTAGTCAAGCGAGCCGCGGTCGATCTTCTTAACAAGGTTGGCAACCTCTCCAGCCTCTCCGCACAGTGCCAGAGCATGGTGGCGAAGTGCATCGAACGTCTTCAGTCCGATTGACAAGTCGCCGAACCAGCGATAGCTGTCCTCCAGACACTGAATAGAAGTCTTGCCAACCTCACTTAGCTCCGGCTTGCTGGGAGGCATCTTGTTCCTTTCTAGGTACGAGTGTCAGTGTGATGTAGTCAATAGTAGGACCTCTGCCGGCATTTACACCCGTTGGCTCGGTCGCCACTCGCTGACCCTTAACTTGATGCTTGTAGAACACATCGGAGTGTCCATCCTTGTACGCAACCGTTACATGGTCGATGTCGTTCATCTTCATTTGATACCTGCCATGAATTCCGCCTTTGCAGTACGAGTGTGGTCCCCGAATACTCCACGCATTGTCGACGTGCGAGTTACGACTCCGGCCACTTCCACGCCACGTAGAGCCATGCACATATGTTCAGCATCCAAAACAACGGCCAGACCCAGCGGGGCCAAGTTCTCCTCGAGGAAGTCTCCAATTTCGTTGACGAGATCCTCCTGGACCCAAAAGCCCTTAGAGCAGAATTTGACAGCCCGAGCAAACTTACTAAGGCCAGCAATGAGGCGATCAGGTACATAGCCGATGTATGCCTGTCCGTAGAAGGGAAGGATGTGATGTGCACAGACAGTGTAGAACGGAATAGGTCCAAGTGAGATCATCTCCGTCGTTTCGTTCGCCGGGAACGTTGTAAAGTTGAATGGCTCACGCTCAGTCATCTGCTTGAGAGCCTGCACGAATCGCCTCGGCGTGTCCGCCCTGTGGTTCTCGTCTACACGATCCCACGCTTCCAGAGAGGACAACAAGTGTTCCGCTGCTTGCTCCTGTGTTGCAGACAACTTATAGTCTTCCAGCTTCACTAGATCCCCCTCTTGTTTCGGTCCCAGATATGGTTGTGTACTTGCACGTTCAGCCTCCAAGGCAGTCCATCGTTGAGGACCCACTCGACTAGTGTTCCGTTGTCAAGGTGTCCCCAGGCAACGCCGTAGAACACTTCGAGGTCAGGACGATCCTTGAGGAACTCCTCATACAGGTTCGTCGCATGGTTGAAGTCGTTCACGTCCTTGATGACGAACTTGACTGCGTCGCCTTCGCCGAGGTGTTTGAGGTTCTGCAGGCGCATCTCGTTGGCGTAGTCCTCACCAGAGCCTGGAAGCTTCCAGTCCATGACGAAGTTGATCCAATCGAAGGCCCACTCCGGGTACTCTAGGGTTCCATTGGAGAAGCACTCGATGGTCCGGAACCCCCGTGTAGCCAGCCCTCGACAGAGTTCGAAAAGATCCTTGCTTGGCTGGAGGAAAGGCTCTCCGCCAGTGAGGCAGACCGAATGAGTTCCTTCTCCTGCCGCTTCGCTGACCCTATCCATAACCTCCGTAACACTTGACTTGACCCATTGCATGCGAAAAGCCGGGTCGATTGCATGTTGAGTATCACAGGGCCAACCTGGACAGCGTAGGTTACAACCACCGAACCGCAAGAACACTGTTGGTCTTCCAACTCGTGGTCCTTCTCCTTGGACACTCTCATACACCTCATCTACTCGTAGGACCATCAGAGGCCATCCGCTGCGTATGACCATATGGCTGAGTTGACTGCTGTCTCTTGAACGTATACACAGGTGATTGCACTACTAACTTGCACATACGCAACCCGTGCTAGTACTTTGGCTACTGCCTCAACTGTCGGCCAAGGCAGATTCTCAGCAGCAAGGTTCGCACCGAAGACAAATACCTTCGAGCCATCCTGCCTGAACGCTTCGAGGAGCTTGTCATCCTCGCCGAGCATCGTCCCATGATCGAGATAGGTGTCGACCCAGTCACGAAGTTCTCTCTTCATTACACCATACTCGAGAGTCAGACCGTTCTCGTCCATATCTTGATCAAAGGACCATTCCACCTGCCAACTGTGCCCGTGGATGCTCTGACACTTTCCGGGTAGGAAAGGCAGCCGATGAGCCGTCTCGAAGTTATGTTTCACTGTCACGATCATTCGGTGTACCCTCCTTCATCCCAGATGGTCAGTGCGATTACAGAGTACACCGCGCGGTCCAGCAACGTGTCACGAATAGGCTCATTCGCCGGCTTCGCAGTACGACTCTTCCACAACCTGGGCAGGAGAATCCGAAGACGCGCCTGCTTCGTGGATATAAGTGCCTCAACTGCATGGCCTCCAGTGAGAGAGAGTTGATAGGCAGAGTCGTAAAAGTTCTGGTTGGGGTGATCGTCTCCTGCATAGTCATGCCCCTTCGCTCGATGCGTCTTCACCATCTGAATGAGAACGGCCTCGAAGTCGTTGTCTGGGTTCAGTGTGATCTCAGGCGTTGGCATCTGCGGTCCTCCAGAACTCTTCATCGGCATAGATGGTGTAGTCCTGCCCATCAAACTCGTCCTGTGTGACTGCCTGTGCCTGCGCAATGGCTTCCAGGCGTTCCACACACGTGCCGCACTTGCCGCAGTGGATGTCTCCACCCTGATAGCACGACCAGGTGTCTTCGAAGGGCATTCCGTTGATGATGGCCTGCTTTGCGATGTACGCCTTCGTCTCGTAGATGAACGGCGTCAGGATCGGCTGATGAAGCGACAGGTTGCCGAAGCCCTGGTTGCCATATGCAGCTGCCTGACTGAGAGCTGTGATGAACTCCGGACGGCAGTCAGGATAGATGAAGTGGTCGCCTGCATGCACAGCTGTAGCGACGCACGTCGCGTTCCGAGCAACTGCTACACCGAGCGCCAGGCTTAGCATGATCATGTTACGGTTCGGAACAACCGTTGCCTTCATGTTCTCCTGCGCGTAGTGACCTTCTGGCACAGCGTTTCCAGACACAAGGCTACTGCCAGACTCACCAAGCAGATCAGTGAGTCCAGAAGCTCCAATGTCCAGGATGTCGTGACGGAGCCCAAGCTTGCTTGCTGTGCGCACTGCATACTCCAACTCCTTCTTGTGTCGCTGTCCGTAGTCAAAGCTCAACAGATCCAGACGCACCTCCGGGTACACTGCACGCAACATGTACACCAGGGATGTCGAGTCCATGCCTCCGCTGAACACAACCACACAACTCTCGGTTGGCTTCTGCCTTACTGCCGTCTTGACGACGAGTGGGTCTTCACTCACTTGTAATTCCTCCGGGTGTCACAGGGTAAAGGTTGTAGCCTCTACCGGATGCCTGCTTGGTAATAAGTCCTCTGTCTTCCAGGGTTGAGATAACCGATGCCGCCTCTCTCGAATCCAGGTGGTACGACTGCATGATTCGACTCTTGGTGATACCCGGCCGAAGCTGGATAGCTCCATAGATAGTGTCGAACTTCCGCTCTGTCTGACTCTTGCCTACCGTGCTCATGACGTCCTTAACGAAGAAGCGCCACTGCTCACCATAGAAGATGGCACGTAGCAGGTGCGCTTCCGTTACAACCACTTCCTCCTGTCTTGTTTCCGCAGCGGAAAGTAACACAGCCGCCTTCAGCACGCTCTTGCTCAGTCTGTCAAATGTAGGTGTCATGACATCTGCACGCTCACTCGACAAGCCTGCCTGCAACATCTCGCTCTCGAACTTGTTATAGCGAACCCAGGCATCCTCTGTCAGACGCGCCTGGAAGATTTTCTGCTGCTGAATCGTGATCTCACTATTCTTGACCTGCATTGTTTCGGTGACACGGTAGTGCTTGAACAACCCTTCGAGTTCCTCCCGAATTGCATCGGAGGCCCCTGTGGTCTTTGGACTGGGAGGGCCCAGCGGTTTGACCTTGGTGATATCGCTCTCTGCCGTAATGAACACGAAGCGAGGCATGAAGCCTGAGCTTACCTGTTCGAACGTCAAGATCGATGTCACCTTTTGCTTAATGCCACCTGCAAACACCACTAGAATAGGCTCTTTGACTTCAATGGTGTCCTTGCGCAGTACTCTCTTGAACATCTTGCCATCGTAGAGCTTGGTCAGGAGTTCAGCCATCCCCGCCATGTAGTCCTTCTTGGTCATCTGTTCCAAGAGACCACTGAACTCGTCACGAAGAAATACCGAAGGTCTGCCAGGACGGGTAGCCAGTGTAGTCAGCAAGCCCTCGATCGAGCCATCCGTAGCAAGTACCGCGTCCGGATCGATCTCCGCTACCATGTCCATCGCGATGTCCATTGCGGTTGACTTTCGGGTCAACGTCGTGTCTGCGAGGATCATGAACCACAGGTTGGGGATTATAGTTCCGAACGACGTCGGTAAACGGACAGCTCCCGCAATAAGTGCCGAGAGTGCCACAAATGCGCCCGCCTGATGATATTGAGGTGCAGCGTCGCCCAGAGATCGTGCCCATGTTATGTACCTCTCGATGAATGTGTCTGGCTGCTGAAGAACCAGCTCTCTTTCCCCTTCGGACATGAGTGGTAGGAAGTCCTCGTCGTACACACCGAATGCTTCCATATGCTTATGGTGGTGAACTTCTGCACGACAAACCTCCTGCCATAGGAATCGAGGATCCTTGCCGTCGCGAGCGTACTTATTACAGGCCGCATCTCTGCAAACTACGTACACCTCTGTGCGAGTCATACCCTGTTCGAAGAGAAGCATCTGCATGTTCCAGAGCTTCTCGCTCCAACTCGTTACCTGCGGTGTGTCCGTGTACATCGCCCAGACCATCGGATTGATCGTGCGACGGTAACGTTGCAGTACTGCCATACCTCCCATCTCCCTGGCTTCGTCGCTATCTCCGATGACAGCCTGACAGTCTTGCTCCGAAGGCATTGGAATGCTCAGGTACGAGAATCCATCCGCTTCCGGATATTCTTCGAACTCGTCCATCCTGTACGCAGTACGTGTGAGTTCAACGATCTCGACCGAAGGCAAAACCTTAGCCTTCATGTACTTGTAGTTCGACGTCCAAGGCACACGAAGCAACTGCGTTAGGTCCCAACCACTTCTATCTGCTCCCTCTGCTGCATGCCGATAGGCAATTCGTCTGCTGAGAGCTTCAACGTCCTCTGGTTCCGGATGCCTGTCTAGACACCAGTAGGCCTGGTACCGACCTGGAGAAGACTCGATGATCACCGACGGATGTACAAGCAGCTTATCCGGGCGGCACCGATCCAGATCGGCCCAGGCTACTGGCGTGCTGCTGACGTTGTCTTTGACTCTCTCGGGAGCCGATAGCAACTGTGGGCAGAACCAAACGTTGTAACCCACCAAGTGCTCGTTGACACTTTCCAGCAGCAAGTCCTCTTCCTCGGGCCACTGAAAGAACTCCTGTTGGAAGTCCTTCTTGTTGCTCGAGTTGCCGAACGCCAGGCACACGTAACCAGACTCCCGGCCGAAGATGAGACGAAAGAACACCTGCCGTCTCGCATCGGCGACCTCGGAGATCTCTGCTGGCACGTGAAACCTTTCTAGTTGTAGTGGGCGGGCTGACGATCACGAGCCGTAAGCAACCTCGTATGCAGCCTGTACCGACTTTTAGGTCTCTTCTCGCTTACGGTCAGCGACCTACGGTAGCGCCCGACTTGAACTACGGGAGGATCGAACCGCCGGTGCTCTGCGAGGCACCAGCCACTGCGGTGTCAGCCGAGAAGATCGACTTGACCTCGTTCTTGTAGATCTGGCCCTGCGCGGGGTCGTAGCCGTTCTCTGGCTTCATCGCGTAGCTGTCCAGCTTCCGAACGACGCTGACGACCAGCTCCTTGCCGATGAGCTCGTCGATCGAGGGCACGACGATCTCAACACCAGGCTTGGGCTTCTCACCCGTGACAGCCTGGAGCAGCTGGCTCAGGGTGTAGCCCGCGCCGGTCCAGAGCATGACGCGCAGGAACAGGACGCGCTTCTCGTACGCACCCTCTTGAATGTCCAGACGAAGGTTGTACATCGGCTTGCCCGGGTTCTTCTCCGACTTGGAGTGCTCGAGCTTACCGTCAGTGATCCGAACGCGGTACTTGCCCGCAGGGATCGGAGCGAAATCACGTGCCTCGCTGCTGGCCTCTTCCTCGGAGAAGTTGATCCGGATCGGACCTTCGTCTGCGACACCGGGACCATCGCCGAACGTAGCGCCCGGGGGCAGCAGGTCGACGTCGGGCTCGGGGGTCTTGGATGTTGCCATGTTTCTCGTTGTCCTTTGTCTCAGTTTTGCGTGGGTGTTCTGTCTACTTGTACATCAGCTCGTACAGAGTCTTCATAGTTGGATCCATGACGATCTGAGGGAGCTTGTTCGTCCGATCTTTAGCGACGTGCGTGTCCGTCTTACGGGTCAGCAGGATGCGCTTCATCTCGGTGACTGTCTCACCACCTGGTTGTGTTGGCGGTGTCACTACCTCCTTGGTGTAGTAGTATACCACTACGTCAAGGAATGCTGCTACCTCTCCTCGCAGCTTGCCGGGAAGAGATGGCGAGTACGTGGTCACGCCTGTGCGTTCGTTCTTCACGTCTGCACTCAGCGCCGTGAAGATCGTGTGCACGGGCAGATCGCGGAAGCCTCTGACGAAGCGCCGAATCTGCTCGAGACTCTTTCCCCACTCACGTACAGAAGGAATGTCCGGGTCACGCGACGAGTCCTTCTCCACTACGTCCAACATGATCTGCATCATGTTGAACTTCTGCACCTCAGTCAACGAGTCGATAACTACCGTGTTGTAGATGTGATTGCCACGGTACAGCTCGTTGTACAGGTCCTGCACCTGTTTCCAGGTCTTCACCCGCACTACATCAACATCTGGGTAGGAGTTACGGAGTGTCTCCGTACCTCCTTCCACGTCGACCATGAGTACAGGCCGCATCTGAGGTACTCCATCAGCCGATGCTGCTAGCTGAGTCTTACCTGTACCACTATCTCCCCAGATGCACATGTTCAGTTTGGGCTCGTGACCAGTCAGTCTGTGGATCTTCAGACCGGCCAACGAACCTGGTGCCAGTGTGTCTGTTGCGATGTTATTCACCTCCTCTACTCTGCGCCTTTAGATTCCGTGGATGCTTCTTCACGGAGGTAGTAGTGTTCCTTCTTCTCGAACAACGTGTCCAAGGTGTACTGGTAGTCTTCACCAGCGAACACACCTAGGCACGGTTGGCGGAAGGCACAGAAGCGACAACTGAAACGTCCAGGACTAGGATAGACACGGAGTGTAGGGCTCAACATGTCCAGAGCCTCTTCACCAATGCCCTTCTGAATCTGGATGCACTGAGTCTCGGACTTCATGATCTGGTGGTTCGAGTAGTAAACGATGCCCTCTGCCTGTAAGAATTGAAGGAACTCGTCATACAATCCTGCCTGGAACGCTTCAGCATCGTACTGTGCTACGTGCGCCTGGTAGGTTTCGTAGTCAGTGTTCTGCTGCTTGTTCTTGCTGAAGAGGCAGCCCTTGCGTCTGTATACGTTCTGTGCCGGAGGTTGGGGGTAACCCTTCTTGATCTCGCGGTAGATGAACCCGAGCACGTTGATACCGATGGATCGTAGGGCCCAGATGTACGATCCGATCTGGTCATCCAGCTCAAGGAACTCGTCCTTCTCACCTGACACAGTGATAGCCGCAGCCGTCTTCCAGTCATAGATCCAGTAGTTGCCATACTGGTCCTGCGCCAGCATGTCAATGCGCCCGGCATAGACGACCGGCAGACCTATCCAGCTATCACGATCGCCTGGGAGTTCGTGCTCGATGTTGTACTTTGTCATGCGCTCTAGACACTGGAAACACTTGCAGTACATCAGCTCGCCGGTGTCTGGGTGCGGGATGGGAACCATGAACTGGATCTCAACCTTGACCGGACGGAAGCCACGATCGAGCGCAGGAGCAAGCTTCTCGAAGTAGTGCTTGAACATGCCACGGCCTAGTTCGACACGTTCGTTGTAGTCCTGTTGCACCTCGTCGTCAAGTTGAACCTGTCCTGTGACCTCGAGAGCCGCTCTGCGCTGCACCTCACACCTATCGACGAACGCCTTGATGGCCAACTGGGAAACAACCTCACGAGGCATGTCCCACGTGTCTGGATTGTAGTACACTTCGAAGCCCTTGTGGAATGCTGTCCCGAACTCAAGCGGCTTGGCCGTCATCGTCGGGTAGTATCTCTGACGAGAGATCCAGTCCCATCGTCTGCGGCAGCCACGGAACGACTTTCGCTCAGACGTATGGATCTCATGCACAAGGCGCAGCTCGATGTGCTCCTGTAGGTCCACTACGTTCGCCTCTCTTTCCTGTTACTATGATATAGTTTACCAGATACCCTCACGTGGACGAAAGGGGTCTAGATATAACAGTCTAACTTGATTTCGTGTCACGTCGTCGTCTCCTTGTTCTCGGTAGGGGTAGAAGCAGCCAGAACAGCCCGGATGGCGTCCAAGGCGTTGAGCGCGTCGGTGTCGGCGAGTGCTCGGATGTCGTCTACCTGACCCGCCAGGCGGTCGTAGTCGTCGATGACGCCGCTAAGCGCAGCCTCGGCCTCGGCTAGTTGGGTTCGGAGCCCCGCCACCTCAGCGTCAGCCTTGAGCATTGCGTGGAGACCGATGTAGTCCACGGCGGACTTGAACTCAGCGAAGTCCTCGGCCGACTCACCCAGGCTTGTCACCCTGGCCCACGTCATGGCCGCAGCTCGCCACTCGTCGGCCCGCCCGTCTTCCTGTCCTACGTTGGCGCTCACGACGAGCCCAGGATCAGGTCGGCAGCAGCAGCCAAGGCCGACTGCCACCCCCAGAGATGCGCATCGTGGTCTCGGCTCGGCTGCAACTCCTGGACACGGTCTGCCAGGTCGGCTCGTACAGCAGCCACAGCAGCAGCAGCGAAGCGCTCACCGTGCGGATCGTCGCGCCAGCCGCCGTGCGGCTGGTACTGGCACGCCTGGTACGGCTCGACCGCACAGACCGGGCAGGCGATGGAGTACGGGTCTGTGTCGATCATCGGTCGGTCTCCTGGTGACTTTGCTTCGGCAAGGTCGTCTGGTTGGACGGCAGGAACAGCAGGGGCGCAGCGCGGACCGTCGCCGCACTCCGGCCCGCAGTCCGGCCAAGAACACTCCCGCTCCTCGGCTGCTGGTTGGGCACCAACAGACGCAGCGAGGGCAGCGCGGGCAGCGGCCCACGCCTTCGGCTTGTTGTGGCGATAGTCGGCTCGAAGGGCAGACAGTTCAGCCGACCACACCCCTTTCGCTGCGTCGCTGCGGTCCTTCAAGTCCTTGAGCCGCACCAGTTCGCGCAGGGCAGCCTCGGCCTCCCGTCCGTCTGCTCGTCCCTCGGGTAGAGGAGAAGCGGCCTCGGCCTCGTGTTCGGCGCAGAGCGCGGCCACGTAGTCCGGGCGCCGGATATGACAGCCACACGGCAGCAGCGACCCCGGCATCGGTCCCGTCGTCATCCCCTCTTCCGCTGCTCGTTGGTCGTCTGTCGACCCCACACTAGTCATTAGTTGACCTGCCCATACTCAACCCAGGAGACCTGGCAGTTGCACATGTCGCTCGTGTAGGTTGCTCCGGTCATAGGGTAGTTGCCTGACTCAATGTACTTGCCAAGCAGACTCATACGACTACCAGAGCCAGTCAGACCAATGTTGCCAAGCTGCCCAGGCTGAGTTGCTACCAGCTGGTGGTCAAGGTACCAGTAGGACGTAAAGCCGCCGAATCGATAGCCAAGTTCATGCCACACACCGTGCTGGTAACCACTAATGCCCAACCACTGCTTCACACAGCCAGTTGCACCCTGAGCCTTCACGTACCAGGAACTAAGCTTGACCTGGCCAACCGTGTCACCAGCAGTGCAAGCATCATGTCCGTTGGAGTTATTCCACTGCAGCATGTTCATGCCATCGTTCTCACCAGCCAGAACCTTGATACCAAGGCACACATAAAATGCCTTGCTACCAGGCGAGATGTTTGCTGTATTGGTAGTCAACAGTCCGTGGTCATATGCATAGACTGAGCCGCCCGATACAGTGACCTGATTTGTAACAACCCGAGGATCTGTAGCGTTCTGTGTGACGTACAGTACGTCGTCCGGGAAGTCGTTCAACGACTCGTGCAACCCGTTTGCGACGGTTGTCTCGTTGAACGTCCAATACTTGTTTGTGTAGATGCCACCCGACTCTGCGGGGCAGTTTGGCGACGGAATAGCCATGATAGGTGGTACGACACTAGCCACTCGCCCTGTGGTGCCCTGTGCAGCGGGAACCCCGGCTGCCAGACAAAGTGCCAATGCAGTTCCGATTGCCCACTTCTTAGCAACCATGACGACACGTCCCTTCCTTGATTTGCTCGCCGCGGGCCCAATGCCTACAGGCGATACGGACACTGAACGTTTCCCGACCCGAATGTACTAGGCCGTATAGTGGGTCGATCGTAGCCTCCACGAATGCCGGCTTGATGTCCCAGTTGGTGAACGAGGTTGCAGGTGGTGCCTCTGCGACCTTGCTCCCTCTATTGTCGTACTTAGCCATTAACTGGCTCCTTCCGACTCTCGTAGACGGCGTTGACAATCTTACCTGGTGTCCCGATGACGAAGAAGTTCCGATCAGGCCACTCCTTGCCTTCGAGCAGATTGACGGGTTGCTGCCCAACACCCTTACCAGGCTTGTTGCAGCAGCTCTTCACACCCCACCCAAACTTGGCTCCACGTCTACTAGTGCCTGAGGTGTCCCGTGTCTCAGGTGGACACTCACAGAACTGCGTTGGCCACTTGAAGACACCACGCAGCTGGACCTTGATCTCGAATCCCAGAGCGCCCGTGACATCAGGTATGAAGCCTCTGTCACCTGATGCCATTGAGATGAGCTGGTCAGCTTTTTCGTCGTCAGCTATCTCCAGCAGGACCAACTTCGCCACCGAGCACCTCCCCTTTGATCCGCCGAACTACATCAGGTGAGTTTGGTACCAGGATCCACTCACGCACATTCGCGAGTGGTACGCAGGTGATAACTCCGTCCTGTCCTGTGATCTTGACGCACCCAGGAAACAGGTTATCAGGCTTCCAGCTACGAATGTTCTTGAACTCGTACTTCCGTACCTCTCCATCTGTGTACTCGAACAGCAAGTAGCCATCCGGTTCAGTCTTGGTCGCCATCGAGCACCTCCTTCACGTCGTATTGAAGGTGATCGATCCCAGCACATGGTACGCCGTACTTGTGCATGTGAATCACAGACGGCCTCGGGTCGTAGATGTCGATAGAGTTTCGGTAGGCCTGCGCCTTCATCGCCTGCAGGTCCAGGGTCTCGTTGTAGTAGTAGTGGTGCATCAGTATGTCACCTCTCGTTGGAACAGGACGAACCATCCACCGTTGCCCTTCTGACCCATCGAGTGAACGGCCCACCCTTGCTTGCACGACTCTTCAATGTAATTCTGCACATCTCGGTCGCTAGGGATCTGCATGAAGTAGTACTCCACTACAGCACCAGCTCGTAGGTGGTAGCCACCCAGATCTCCGGCATACTGTCCTCGCCCAGCTCGATGAAGTCTAGGAGCTGATCCCAGGTCAGTCGCTCAGAGTTGTACCCGGTACGAGTACTCTTGATGGTAGTGTACCACTTGCCGTTCGCCTCGACACGGATAGCGGCGTAGCTGTACTCGGTACCACCCACGTTGCCGAAGGTCTTGTCGAAGGTGATGATGGTGACACCCTCACGAATCGGCTCCTGCGGACGAGCCATCGCCTTGGCGAGTGCCTCCTCAGCGAGTCGAACTCGTTCCTGTGCTGCTGCCAGCCTGTTGCTCATGGTAACGCCTCTCTGTTGGTTGTGCAGGTCTACAGCATCGATGATCTCGCCTGTGTGCACATGGAAGTACCTGTATGTGCCATCGGGCATTGGGATCCAGTCCTTCAACCCATACCTTAGTGACTCCTTCGGGTACGAAGGTGACTCTGTCGTATGGAGGACAAGGCCTGGTCCCCACGTTCTGTATTGCGCCATTATGCTGCCTTCACCTCGCTTACGTTGTCGAACTTGTCGCCGAGGATCGTCTTGATCCACGACCACTTCTGTTCGAGTCTAGTCTTCTTACCCAGATCGATCGTGTTACGGGCTATGATGTCGATGATCTGAACCGCTTCAAGTTGTCCGTCTCGGTGCAGACGGTCTTCGCACTGCTTGTTCTTCAACGTACTCCAGTGTCTGTCGAGGAAGATCATCGTGTCCGTCGACTCCTGAAGCCCGTCGATACCCTCCGCCATCGCAGCGATGACGCCGAGGAACACCTGTGTCCGATCGTTGTTGAACCGATGCACCATGCCTTTCTGCTCAGCCTCTGGCGTGTCCCCAGAGCACACAAACGAACTGATGCCATGCGCTGCCAACCTCTTCTGTGCGATGTAACAGATCTGCTTGCTCGATGACACAACCATGAACTTCTTGTCGGGGTTATCCTTCAAGATGTCAATCAGCGCGTCGACCTTCGAACTCTCCTCGGTCAGACGAACTACCAACTGTTGGAACTCTTCGAGTGCTCCTGTCTCCTTGTTGCGCCGCCTCTTCGTCTCCCACTGCACCACAGGGACTGCTAGCGCGATCTGACTGAGTCGAGTAAGTTGCGCGACCACAACACCTGCGATGAGTGGGCTGTTCTCGTGTTCTCCAACCCAGGCGACCATGTCCTTCTTCATCTGGTCGTAGATCCTGCGCTGCGTTGATGACAGATCCACCCACACCTGATCGTACACCTTTGGCTTGAGCCAAGGCATAACACCATCAGGGTGGTGCTCACAGCACTTCTCGCGCTTCAGATGTCTGACGTACCAGGGAGCCATCTCCTTCTGCAGGTACGGGAGGTTCGCGAAGTTGGGTCCTGTGATCTTGGTGTAGCCTTGCTTCTCGCCTCTGACGTAGACGTCTTCCTCGACTGTGTACGCTTTGCGGAACCTCCAGTACGAGGTGTAGTAGCTAGGCCAGAGCCAGTTGTTGATCGACCACAGACCTTCTGGCTTGTCACCAGATGCTGTCCCGCTTAGACCCAGCTTCCGTCCGGCGCTCCGCGTCGAAGCCCTGAGGGCGAGAGTAGCCTGCGCCTTCCTGTTCGAGGCACGATGAACTTCGTCGGCAATGACTGTTCCAAAGGAGATGCCTTGAAGGTCCTTTCGGAGCAGTCGAAGAGCATCCCAGTGCATAAGGAACACGTCACCGGAGGCTCGCCGGATATCTCGCACAAACCGTTCGCGATTCTTCCGATCGATTGTGACGACATCCACATGCGGTGCCTGCCAAGCATACTTGTCCCTCCAGCTGTCAAACGTCCGTAGAGGTGCGATCACCAAGGTCGGCTTCTTCAGGTAGGGGTACCACTGCTGGTCGAGTTCGATCGCCTCGTGCGTCTTACCCGTACCCATCTCCGACCCGATCAGTCCTGCTTTTTGTCGGAAGAGGAGCTCGATGTCCTCTTCCTGAAACTTGTACGGAACGAATCCAGCCATGCTGTGATCTCCTCCCTCCATGCGTAGCCTGCGTATGCACCTATGAACATCGGTAGTAGCGCCTTGAACATGCGCCATGCGAACACCAGAGCGATCACTACATCTCCTCCAGTACGTTACCCGTCAATGGACAAGTCCACAGTACGACCCAACGGGTGCCCCTTCGTTCGAAGTCGAATCCCATTGTCTTGTATCCGTGACGCTTCCGGCACGAGCGACACCAAGTACCGTCGCCCGCAAGGGCAGAAGAATTCTGCGGAGTCCATGTCGCTCCCTGATGCCGGAGCTTGCGCCTGAACACGCGTCCTCGCTCGTGTTGGAAGGACGTTGCGTTCTCTCCATCCTGCTTCGGCATGTTCCTCCACCCATAGCATGCACTTGGTCATCGTAGGTGCGTGGTGTACTACAGCACCATCGAAGTAGACGGCCCAGCGATTCGCGTCGTGACCACGCCCTGAGCGGTTGACTCGCCAGTGACCGTCGACGCTGAGGTAGCCACCTGCGCTACGCTGCTTGTTCATCCAGCCATCACGAAGCTTCTGGCGACTCATCTCGATCCCCACCAAACTATACCAAAGAGAGCAACCCAGAAGGTTGTAACTAGCAACAGGCTTAGCCAGTTCATCTCGCTGCCCTCTCTTTCGCTTCCTTCTCGGCCAGGTATGCGTCTGCAGATGCCACATCGATGACCTTACGACCACAGATGCAAGGCTCTTCCTTGATGTACCCACGCTTGATGTAGTAGTACACCTTCTGCGGGTCTTTGATGCCCTTGTACTTGGCGTATTCCCGAACGGACATCTTCGCTGTGCCATTGAGGGCCGCCTCGTGTGCGTCCGCTAGCTCGTCAGCCTCGATGGCCTTCCTGAGCTCGTCCGCATTACCTAGCCTTGCCTGTGCCATGAAGACTCCTTCCGAGTCCTGAGAGGGCTTACTTCTGAATCGGCTCGTAGCTCACTTCGAACATGCCGTTGTAATCGAGGAACGTGAGTAGGTTAGTTCCCTTCTTGAGCTGTCCA
>Ga0157372_10000344_pt1 | contig 51217 bp, 48 predicted proteins | sample C55metaG_FD_115307 | JGI IMG/M metagenome (GOLD analysis project Ga0157372, IMG submission 115307) | Corn rhizosphere microbial communities from Kellogg Biological Station, Michigan, USA - C5-5 metaG | ecosystem: Host-associated > Plants > Roots > Rhizosphere > Soil | place: USA: Michigan...
CCCGAACTCGGAAGTGAAACGCGCCCGCGCCGATGGTAGTGTGGCTTAAGCCATGTGAGAGTAGGTCACTGCCAGGGGCTTCTTCCTAACCCTCAGATCTTCTGGTCTGAGGGTTTTTTGTTGCTTATTGCCGCGCCGGCGGCGCCTCGAGCAGTATTCCCCCCGGGAATAACGTGCTGCGGTCAATGCCGCCCGCGAAGCACAGTTCATGCATTACGAGTGGCGTAACTTCGCGCATGCGCCGGCGCAATTGCAGCAGCACGCGCACGAGTTGCGCGAACGCGTGCGCGAGGTGGCCGTACAGGTCGGCAACACCCGCACGCAAGGCGTTCGCCAATTCGCCGTAAGCATGGCTGCCAATTTCCAGGAAATAATGGATGCTTACCAGTCGCCGCTGTGCCTGCTCCGGATACAAGCCGGCCAGAAGCAGGCAGCGATCGCCGATGTCGCGAAGCTCTTGCTTTGCGCGCGCTCCCGATTCCGCGCGTGCGAGCAGGTAATCGAGCGCGACGGCGTTGCGGCCAAGTTGCACGTCGCGCGCGTGTCCCATCAAGACAAACACCAGATAGCTCTCGAGTTCCTCATCCAACCGCATCGCGGCGTCGTGTTCTGCCTCGTGGATCAGATCGGTCCACAGCGCCAGCGGCGGCAGGTTGGTGAGGATCGCGGTCATCAAAAGCCCTTTGCGCAGCCTTGTTGATTGGATTTTGCAAATTCCGCGCCGGAAAGCAAAGGGCATTGCGCTCATGCTGAATGTGAGCTGCATCGCTTTTCCGTCAAGAAATTCCGGCGATGTTGCTGCACCAATGGGTGACCTTTAGCGGCACCCGGTAGACGGCCGTTGCGCCATGCGTTTGAGCGAAGTGGCTCTTGCGCAGCTCGCGCAGAAAAGTTTCCATGTACACGATTCCTTGATTCAGGCGATCGTCTATGCACGCACCGTTGTTTCAGGTCGACGCGTTCACCACACAGCGTTTCCGCGGCAACCCCGCGGCCGTAATGCTTCTTGAGCAATACCTGCCTGACACGGTCCTGCAAGCGATTGCGGCCGAAAACAATCTGTCCGAGACCGCGTTTCTGGTCCGCACCGGCGAGGACTATCGCATTCGCTGGTTCACGCCGACGCTCGAGGTGTCGCTGTGCGGCCACGCCACGCTGGCGAGCGCCGCCGTCGTCATGGAACGACTCGAACGAGACCGTCGCCGCGTGGTATTTCATTCGGCAAGCGGCCCGCTCACCGCCGTCCGCGAGGACGACCGATATCTCATGAACTTCCCCGCTCGTCCGGCACAATCCATTCCGACACCAGCTGGGTTCGCGGACGCACTCGGCGCCGAACCTGTCGAGGTGTTCGTGAACGTACACAACTACATGGCGTTGCTGAGCAGCGCGAAGGCCGTGCGCGAGCTCACACCGGATCTGCTTGCGGTCGCGCGCATCGATCGTCCCGGCATCATCGTCACTGCGGCCGGCGATGCGGGCTACGATTGTGTCAGCCGCTATTTCGCTCCAGCGAAAGGCATCGCCGAAGATCCGGTCACCGGCGGGGCACATTGCATGCTGGTTCCGTATTGGTCGACACGACTCGGCAAGACGGAGATCAGCGCGTATCAGGCATCCGCCCGGGGCGGCGAGCTCAGCTGTCGCGCACTCGGTGAACGCGTCGAGCTCGGAGGCCAGTGTGTGTTTTATCTTGAAGGCCAGGTGGAAATCTGAGCAGCGTGCAACTCACGGCGCGAACTTTGCGTCGGTGGCTGTCGGCAAACCGACTTTGCTGCAGAACGCCGCAAATCGCGCGTCGCCACGATACGGCAGGATAAACGGATCGGTGAGCAGCCGGCTGATCCCGGAATCGCGAGCATCCCAGGCGCGATCCAGCCACGTGAACATATTGTCGGCATCCTTGCGCAAGCCGTAGACCTCCGCGATCTGGTAGGCGGATCCATCGGCGCTTTTCGCAATCAGGCTTTGCAGTGCCGCATCCGCGGCCGCGCGATCGTTGCCTGTCTGCGCGGCGAAGGCGAGCGCGATGTCGCGCCAAATTCCCGGCGGCGTTTGCTGTGCCGTCGCCGAGGCGGCTTCGTATTCGCCGCGCCGCACTTGCATTATGACGAGGCCGGCCGCGAGAAACGACTTGCCCGGCGTCAACGTGACGGCGTTGCGCAAGGCTTGCTCGGCTGCCTCGGCTTGGCCGTCCGCGGCCAGATACCATCCCAGCCAGTACTGGACGCTTGCGTCGCGCGGATCGGTGACTCCGCCTTGACGCAGCAGCGAAATTGCCTGTTGTGAGTGACCGAGCACGCCGCGCATGCGGCCGAGTTGGGCGCTGTAAAAGCCATCGCCCGGAGCGAGTTCCGTCGCCCGCCGGTATTCGCTTTCGGCCGCCGTCCAGTCGAAATCCTGCCACTGCAACAGCAAGCCCCGCGCGGCGTGGGCCAATGCCATCGAGGGGTCCAGTTGCAGCGCCCGATCAGCTGCTGCGCGAGCTTTGACGTAGGCTTCCTGTTGTTCTGCGCCGCTGAAGAAGGTGGCACCGATGATCGATTCCGCCAGCGACATGCCGGCATAGGCACGCGCGTATCGCGGATCGAAGGCAATCGCCTGATTGTAAAATTCGATCGCCTGGCGGCCGTCCGCCGGGTCGATGATCGCTGCGTGGAAACGGGCGCGTGAGTAGGCATTCCACGCGTCCAGATTGCCGCTGGGCGGGCGTTCGCTCTGCAGCATCGCGGCGCCGCTTTCGAGCAATTTCGCTTTCAGAGCGGAGGCGACCGCGTTGGTGATCTCGTCCTGCAATGCGAACAGATCCTTGTACGCACGGTCGTAGTGTTGCGACCACAGCGTGCTGCCGTCGGCGGCGTTGACCAGTTCCGCGCTGACCCGCACTTGGTCCTGCAAGCGCCGCACGCTGCCTTCGAGCAAATGCGCTACGCCGAGCGCACGACCGATGGCGTCACTGGATAGTTTGGAATCGCGAAACTGGAACGCCGAATTGCGGCTGATCACTTTCAGTCCGTCGAACTGCGACAACGCGGTGATCAGGTCTTCCGACAATCCGTCGGAGAAATACTGCTGATCCGCGTCGCCGCCTTCGTTGGCGAGCGGCAGCACGGCAACGGACTTTTCCGACGGGATGACGGCTGGCGTTGCGGCAGCCGCCGTCGGACCTTGTTGCGCCGCATTGCCTGGCGGCGGCATGCGTCCGTAACGCCACAACAAACCGGCGCCGATGGCGAGCAGCAATGCGAGGATCACGAGCTCCGTGCGGGTCACGTTCTGCGCGCCGCGCTCGCCGTGATACCAGGCCAACACCAGTGTGATGAAAAATCCGATTGCCAGCGCGAGAATCAGCAAGCGTTCGAGCACGTCCGGCCAGCCGAAGCGTTGCGCGACGACGTCCAATACCTGGATCAGCGCGAATGCGGCGGCGATGTAAGCCAGCGCCCACTGCACGAGTTTGCGTTCGCGCAGTCGCTGCAGGAGTTCAGCCATGTGCGAACGGCCACGCGTTTGCGCTGTCGCGATTCAAGGCTGGCCGGGAACAGAAACCAGCGAACGGTCCGCGTCTCATGTCCATCGATCCTTGTGATAGCCGTTCGCGCCGGCCGACTGCAGTGTCGGCAAATCCCCGGAACAGCGCAAGCGCTCGCAGGCGCAACGCCTCCGCGGCGCACCTGAACGCAACTCGCCAATCTATGATAAAACGTGCGCGTCGCCGCTACCTTGAGAGTTCTGCCATGCTGCGCCTCATCAGGTTTTCGAGTCTGCTCGCGCTGATCTGCTGCCAGACGGCACGGTCGGCGCCGTCGCCGCCGGCCGATTTCGTGACGGTCGGTACCGTCAGCGCCGCTGCGGGCGCGGCGGTTGACGTTCCCGTCTACGTTCGCGATACCTCCGCCACGCCGCTCGGCATCGACCAACCCTCCGGCTCGCGAATCCAGTCGTACTCGATCGAAGTAGATTATTCGCCGGCCGCTTCGGTGCAATCGGTGACGTTTGCACGCGCCGGCATTACCCAGCCGCTCACCCCGGCATTCGAATCTTCCCCAGCCGCGCCGGGCGTGATCGGGTTGATCGACACATTTTCCGAATCGACGAATTTGATTCCGTTCACGTCGAATGCGGCTTTGCCAGGCAATCAGATTGGCGTTTTACATTTCGTGATTGCCGCTGGCGCCGCGCCGGGGAGCACGATCACACTGACGCTCGATCCGACGTTGACTCAACTCACCGACGAGGCCGGCGACGCCTCGACTCGCGAAACCGCCACCGCCGGCAACCTCACGCTCGTCGACGGCTCGATCAATGTGAGCGCGACGACACCGGTGCGTCTGCAGGAATTCGATGTGAAGTAAGGTGCCGCTTGGTCATCGGGTAATGACCCGCCGCTAACCCCGGTTTTTTCCAAACGAGTCCGCAACGACCCAGGCGGCGCCGGTCAGCGCGATGTTCACCGCGTTCTCGTTCCAGATCCAGTGACTGGAGGGATCGGCGAGCAGCATCGGCACGTGCACCAGCGGTGTGAACGCCGCGAACATCACGGTGACAAGGATCGCAGCCAGGCGTGCGTGCACGCGTAACAAGATCGCGATGCCGGCGGCGACGTGGCACAGCCCCGTCGCGATGCCCCAGAACTCTTGCGAAGGCGGCAGCCATTTCGGAACCAGCGGAGCGGTCAATTCCATGTAGACGAAATGCGCGGTGCCGAATATCAGCGCGCAAGCGCCGAACGCGATCTGGCCGCATCGCGTGAGGCGAAACGCGATTCCGGGATTGATGTCGGCGCTGATCGCATAGACGATTAGTCCACCCGCCGCGATGGCAAGCTGTATGGCTAAGCTTTCGTAAGGTCCGAACTGATCGTAATGGGCGATCAGGACGCGGCCATTCATGACCAGCACGACGACGAGTGCGAAGTAAGCGGTGAGCGCTGCGGCCGCTAGAGCCGTTGTCCGTCGCCACTCGATGGCCACACCCGAGACGAACATGAAGACCGCAACTGCATAAGCCAGTGCGGTGCGTGCCGGGAAGCCCTTCGGCACCGGCTGCCCCGGATGGAAGTCGCCGAATGCGAAGCACACCGAGGCCAGCGCAATCATTCCCAATCCGTATACGCGCCAGCCGAAGGCGGAGGTTCTGGGTTTTGTGATCATTGGTTGGCCCTGGTCCGCATGAGTCGCGGGCGCGCACAGATTTCTTAGGACGGGGAAGCGGCGCAAGGCGTCGCGATGGTGCGTGAAGTTGTCAAAACGGAGGCGAGGACTGAAAACCGTAAGGCGGCCTTGGATCAGCCGTTGCTCAGCTTCGACTCCGGGACAAGTGCATTCGAGACATACCCTACGAAATCAAAACGCAGCTTACGGCCTTGCCCGGACTCGCGTGATGACGTTGGCCGTGAGGGCGAGGAAGATTGGCAGTGAAGACCTGCGGGCGGACAACGTGATCTCCACGTCCGCTGTCCGCGACATCACTGATGAGCATGCTTGGGCGATGGCGTGCTTTTCGGCTCCCAGAGTTCGATCTTGTTGCCTTCCGGATCGAGAATCCACGCGAAGCGGCCGTTGGCATCGTCGCTGGTCTGCTTCAGAATCTTGACGTCTTTCGCACGCAACCGCGCGAGCAACGCGTCCATGTCGTCGACGGCATAGTTGATCATGAAATCGCTGTCCGACGGCGCGAAGTATTTCGTCGTCGCGGGGAAGATGTTCCAGGCTACCGCCGGCGGATGCTTCGGTGCGTCATAACGCAACGCCGCCCCACCCCATGCTTCGAGCGGCAGACCGAGTACGTCGCGATACCAGGCCGCGAGTGTCTTCGGGTCCTTGGCTTTGAAGAACACGCCGCCGACGCCGGTGATGTGGCCGGCGGGTTCGGCTGATCTCGCTTCGGGCGCATGGGACACTATCAGAACTACGAAAGGCAACAGCAGGATTGCTCGGATCGGCATTTGTGTTCCCTGCAGCATCAGATTGATGGTGAATGGAGTTCTGCCGGTTCGGCGCTATCGTCGATTATCCGGTTGACCCATTTTGAATCGGATGTTCGCTCAAGTAGCTCGATTGAGTTGCTGTTCTTGCCAACACGCATACATTTGCCCGCCGTCCTTGGCGTGCCATTCCGGCGGGGCGACCGCAAATAATCGCGGTTGCCGCCGTTGGTCTGGAGAAATCGTCGTCTGTGTTGAAGGAAAAGACGCAATGTCCGCCGGGACATCGTCTTATTTCACCCGCACTTCGAGTACCCACAATTCAGACACGTCGCACATCCATCCATCATGATCACCGCGTTCGTGCTGCACTTGTGGCACATCGTCGCGCCTGGCGGGAAGGCGAGAGATGCAGCGGACGGTGTTTCGCTTGCGCTCGGCTCGACCGGCTCGACGCTGTCGGACGACTTCTTCGCTGACCCGCCGAATCCGCCGGCGAGGTCTGCGGTCAATTCATATTTTTTTTTTGAGACGCGCGCTTCGTACGCAGTGCGTTTTTCGGCGATCAGCTGGCGCTGTTCGCTGCTCATTTCGGGATCGTGGATCAGGCCGATCGATTTCAGGTGCTGTTCGATGATCGCGCCGAGTTCGGCGACGATCGACGGCATGTACACGCCGCCGGCCTTGAAATAGCCGCCGCGCGGATCGAACACGGCTTTGAGTTCCTCGACGAGGAACGTGACGTCGCCGCCCTTGCGGAACACCGCCGACATGATGCGCGTGAGCGCAACGATCCACTGGAAGTGGTCCATGTTCTTCGAGTTGATGAAAATCTCGAACGGGCGGCGCAGTTCGTGTTCGGTGCCCTGGTTGAGCACGATGTCGTTGATCGTGACGTACAGCGCGTGCTCGAACAGCGGCGATTTGATCTTGTAGGTGGCGCCAATCAGCGTGTCCGGGCGCTCGACCTTTTCGTGCATCTGGATGACTTCGGCTTTCGCCGGTCTGGCGATCGCGTCCGACGCATCGGGGGCGCTTGAAGGAATCGGCGCTTCGGGTTTGCCGACACTATAGCCTTTTATTTTTTTGGAAATCTTGATCGTCATGCCCGAAACTCCTGAATCGTATCTTTAGAAAATATATTGGTGTATTCCTGGCCATTGCGAGATGGCCGGGGTGTTGCGTTACTTCATTTTTGCCGTTTTGCGCGCGGTCGCGGCTTTCTTTACGGCTTTCCTGGCCGGCTTTTTCGCCACCGCGGCTTCGGCTTTGCTCTTGCGCTTGATATCGGCGCCGTGAGCGCGTTTGTAGGTTTGGATATCCTTGAAGGTGCCGTCCGCGTTACGCACCGCGTATAACTTGGTGCCTTTGCTGCTGCGCAGCGTCGTGCGTTTGCTGGGAGCCATGTTCATCTCCTTGCGGCGGCTGGCGTGGTGCCGTCGCAACCGGCCGCGCGCCGCGCGGCGGCCGGTGCGTACGGGCTCATTTCTTGCGACGCGCCGTTTTCTTCGTTGCCTTCTTCGTGGATTTCTTGCTGGCTTTCTTTGCTGGCTTTCTCATCGCCATCTTGCGGGCGCCTTTCTTCACTGCCTTGCGCGCGGACTTGGCTGCGGCGCTCGCTTTCTTCGCCACCTTCCTGGCGGTCTTCTTTACCGCCTTCTTTGCAGCTTTCTTCGCGGGCTTGGCTTTCTTGGCCTTCGCCTTGCGTGCGCCGGCGACCGCTTTGCCGACCGCTTTGCGCGCAGCCGTGACCCGCTTGGCCGCCGCTTCCTTGACCGCCGCCGCTTTGTTGATGACCACGGTTTTCACCGCAGCTGCCTTCTGCGTGGCAGCGTCTTTGACGTTGGCTGCGACTTCACCGGCCTTCTGCATCGCGGCCTGGCCGACCTGCTGTGCCTTGTCGGCGACCGCCTGGCCAACTTCCTGCGCTTTCTCTACCACAGTATCGACGGCATTCGCCGCGGATTCGCCCATGGGCGTGTGTTCGTTCTGCATATTCCCTCCGACTGATTCTTGTTGAGCGGATGCCGTGCGGGAAAAGTATACTTTCCGAAACGGCAGGTTACCGTGATTCCTAGAATTTGCCGTAATAGCCTTCCTTGAGAGCGTCGAACAGATTGGCGGCGGTATGCGTTTCGCCGTCGTATTCAATCTCTTCGTTGCCCTTGGCCTCGATCACGGTACCGTCTTCCAGCTCAAAACGGTAGAGGGTATTTTCAAGATCCGCTTCCTTGACCAGCACGCCCTGGAAAGCGGCCGGATTGAAGCGGAACGTGGTGCAGCCTTTCAGGCCCTTTTGGTGGGCGTAGCGATAGATATCCTTGAAATCCTCGTACGGGTAATCGGTCGGCACGTTGGCCGTCTTGGAGATCGACGAATCGACCCATTTCTGCGCCGCGGCCTGCATATCGACGTGTTCCACCGGCGAGATGTTGTCGGCGGCGACGAAGTAGTCCGGCAGCTTTTCCTCGGGCTTGTCCGAGAACGGCATCGCGGCGGCATTGATCAGTTCGCGGTAGGCGAGCAGCTCGTAGCTGAACACTTCGACCTTTTCCTTGGTCTTGCGGCCTTCGCGGATCACGTTGCGGCTGTAATGGTGCGCGAACGACGGCTCGATGCCGTTGCTGGCGTTATTGGCCAGCGACAGCGAAATCGTGCCGGTCGGCGCGATCGACGAGTGGTGCGTGAAGCGCGCGCCCGTTTTCGCCAGCTTTTCCACGAGCTCGGGCGCGACTTCGGCGACGCGCTGCATATAGCGGCTGTACTTGGCGTGCAGCAGACGGCCTGGCACTTTGCCGCCGATTTCGTAGCCGTCCTCGACCATCTGCGGACGCAGGCGCAGCATTTCGGCGGTGACTTCGAACTCCTCGTTCATGATCGGCGCCGGACCTTTTTCCTCGGCCAGCGACAGCGCGACTTCCCAGCCGGCCAGCGCCATGTCGCGCGCGATCTGTTCGGTGAACTCGCACGATTCGGCCGAGCCGTACTTCATCTTGAGCATCGTCAGCGTGCTGCCGAGGCCGAGGAAGCCCATGCCGTGACGGCGCTTGCGCAGGATTTCGCCGCGCTGCTGCGGCAGCGGCAAGCCATTGATTTCGACGACGTTGTCGAGCATGCGCGTGAACACGCGCACCACTTCCTTGTATTCCTCCCAATCGAAGCGCGCTTTCGGGCCGAATGGATCGCGCACGAACGTGGTCAGGTTTACCGAGCCGAGCAGGCATGAGCCGTACGGCGGCAGCGGCTGCTCGCCGCACGGGTTGGTCGCGCGGATGTTCTCGCACCACCAGTTGTTGTTCATCTCGTTGACGCGATCGATCAGGATGAAACCGGGCTCGGCGTAGTCGTACGTCGAGACCATGATCATGTCCCACAGATGCACGGCCTTGATGTGGCCGTAGATCTTGCAGGCGACGAGCCCATCATCGCGCGTGACGTAATTCTTGTGCGTCGGCCACTCGCGCCAGATCACTTTGGCCGGATCGTCGAGGTCGATCTCGCCTTTTTCCTTGATGTTGATCGGGAACACCAGCGGCCAGTCGGCATCGTTCTCGACCGCTTCCATGAAGCCGTCGGTGATCAGCAGCGAGAGATTGAACTGGCGCAGTCGACCGTCTTCGCGCTTGGCACGGATGAATTCCTTGACGTCCGGGTGCGACACGTCGAACGTGCCCATCTGCGCACCGCGGCGGCCGCCGGCGGAGCTGACCGTGAAACACATCTTGTCGTAGATATCCATGAACGACATCGGACCCGACGTGTACGCGCCGGCGCCCGACACGTACGCGCCGCGCGGGCGCAACGTCGAGAATTCATAGCCGATGCCGCAGCCGGCTTTGAGCGTCAGGCCCGCTTCGTGGACCTTTTCGAGGATGCCGTCCATCGAATCCTCGATCGTGCCCGACACGGTGCAATTGATCGTCGACGTCGCCGGCTTGTGTTCGAGCGCACCGGCGTTGGACGTGACGCGTCCGGCCGGGATCGCGCCGCGGCGCAGCGCCCACAGGAAGCGCTCGTACCAGTACTTCTGTTTCTCGGGAGTGCCTTCCGCATCGGACAGCGCGCGCGCAACGCGCTGGTAAGTGTGATCGATACTCGCATCGACCGGTTCGCCTTTCTTCGACTTGAGGCGATATTTCTTGTCCCAGATATCGTACGAAGCGGGCTGCATGGGAATTTCCGCAGCTTCGCGGTTCAATGCTTCGACGCGCACCGTGCTCATTTTGTCCTTGTCCTCCCGAAATCCTGCAATGTGACGCTGTTTCTTCATTTGTGTTTTGACCGCGCTGCCTTGGGCGTGTCGCGGGTATTTCTTTGGAAAAAAAGCACCCGTCAGCGCCGGACTCCGGGGTTGCCGGTCGGTGGCGCTGATGTTCAATGCATCTTCGTTATTCTGTTCTCCGGCTGGCAGCCCCCTCGAACTGCCTGCTTGTACGACAAACCCGCATATCTGGGTTTCGCCGCTTATGGCCAACACAAGATGTTGTGCTTGGCGGGTTGAGAAAGTACGCCACTAAAAACCCAAAAGCAAGGATTTTTTTCCCCCATTGCAATCAAGCGCTTGCAGGGGCCTTTTCGAGTACCGCTGTAACTATGTGTAGAGGTTTTTCCCCGCTTGACTGAATAGGCCGGAAATGCATTCCCGGCGCGGGAAACCTGCCTGCAAAAAAATGGTCTTTTAACCGTTTTCCTATCCCTGAATTGAGGTCCAAATGCCGATTTTCCACCGTCGTTTTGCGCCCCCGGCTGCCGTTTTGATCGCATTGCTCGCTGTGATCGGTGCGGGTGTTCTGACGGCTTCCGCAGCACTGCCGCCGTTCGTGGAAGGGCAGCCGGTGCCTTCGCTGGCACCGATGCTCGAGCGCGTGACACCCGCCGTCGTCAACATCAATTCGAAGACCAAGGTGCGGGTACGCAACCCGCTGATGGACGATCCGTTCTTCCGCCAGTTTTTCGGCATGCAGGACATGCCGCGCGAACGCGTCGAGCAATCGCTCGGCTCCGGCGTGATCATCGATGCAGCGAAAGGCTACGTATTGACGAACAATCATGTGGTCGAAGGTGCCGACGACATTTCGGTGACGCTGCACGACGGGCGCACGGTGCAAGCCCAGCTCGTCGGCACCGATCCGGAAACCGAGGTCGCCATCATCAAGATCACTGCGAACAATCTCGCTGCGATTCCGTTGGCCGATTCGAGCAAGCTGCGCGTCGGCGATTTCGTCGTCGCGCTCGGCAACCCATTCGGTCTCGGCCAGACCGTCACCTCGGGTATCGTCTCCGCGCTCGGCCGGACCGGCCTGCGCGGGGTCGGTTACCAGAATTTCATTCAGACCGACGCATCGATCAATCCCGGCAATTCCGGCGGCGCGCTCGTCGACCTGCACGGTGAGCTCGTCGGCATCAATACGGCGATCCTTTCGCCCTCGGGCGGCAATATCGGCATTGGTTTCGCGATCCCGTCGAACCTCTGTCGCGACGTCATGCGCCAATTGATCGCGACCGGCACGGTCACGCACGGCTCACTCGGCGTGCAGACACAGGATTTGACCGACGAGATCGCGCGCGCGCTCGGCACACAGGCCGGCGGGGGCGCGGTCGTCACGCGCGTACAGCCGGGTTCGTCCGCGGCATCCGCCGGTTTGCAAGCCGGCGACGTGATCGTGAAAGTGGATGGCCGCCCGGTGCGCGGCGCATCCGATTTCCACAATGCGGAAGGTCTGGCGCCGGTCGGTTCTTCATTGGCGCTGGAACTGGTGCGCGAAGGCAAAACCATCGATATTTCGGCCAAGCTCGTCGCCCATCAGGGTGCCAGCGCGGTCGGCAGCGCGATCGATGCGCGGCCCACCGGTGCGGACCTCGGCGAAGCCGATTTGCGGGCGCGCAGCGAGGGCTTGACCGGCGTGCGCGTAAGCCGCGTCGCCGCGAACAGCCGTGCCGCGCAAGCCGGATTGCAGGCGGGCGACCTGATCGTCGGCGTCAACCAGGCCGACATCAAAGGCCTCGACGACCTCAAGACTGTCCTCGCGCGCCGGCCGCGCCAGGTGTTGCTTTCGGTCGTGCGCGGACGCGAGGCGTTTCTATTGCCTCTGCAGTAAACCTTGCGCGGGTTAACAGCCACGTGCTGACAAATGCGCGATAATCCGCGGGCGCACGCCGCTGGGTGTTGCGCCCGTCTTTCTGCATCGAGGGTTCGTGGTGAACACAAGCAAAACTGCCCGGTTGCTCGGGCTGATACTGGGGGTTTGCATCTGCGCGCTGGCCGGCGCCGCGGAAACCGACGCGGCCAAGCCCAAGGCAGCGAAGAAAGCGGGCGCCGAGCCGAAAGCTGCCGCCGCAACGATCGTGCTGCGCAGCGATCATGCTACGGCGCACGTGCTCGCCGACGTCGTCAAGCAATACCAGGCCAGCAAGCTCGGCAAGGTCGAACTGACGCCGTTCAGCACGATTTCGGGGCTCGATGCGGTGCATGCAGGCACGGCGAACATCGCCGGTACCGCGCGTTCGGCAATGCCCGATCGCGCCGAAGAGCAGGGCACGAATTTCTTCCCGGTCGCGTGGGATGCGTTGGTGCCCGTCGTCGAGCCGAACAATCCCGTCAACAATATCTCGCTCAAGCAACTGCACGATCTGTATCTGGGCCGTCTGACGAATTGGAAGGATCTGGGCGGAGCAGATGCCGAAATCGGCATCGATGGCGTGGCGCCGCCGCTCGACGGCGTGGAATATTCCACGCGCCTGCTGTTGTTTCATTTCGGCGACCAGGCCGTGTCGGTGCCGCGCCTGTACGTGAATGTCGACAAGCTCGAAGAGGACATCGCGCTGAACGCGCACGGCATCGGCATGAGCACGCTGTCCAGCGCCGGGCACAATCCGAAAGTGAAAATGCTCAGTGTCGAAGGCGTACGTGCCTCGCCGGCCACGATCGCCGACGGCAGCTACCCGCTGTACACGGCGCTGTACCTGGCCGCGCGCGATGACGATCCGCATCATGCGGATATCGCCAAGTTCGTCGACTACACCGGCAGCGACGCGGCCAAGGCGATCCTGCGCAAGCACGACGTGGTGCCGTACGCCGACGCTTCGGCGTTGATCGACAAGCAGGCGCAGCGCATCGCGTTCATCGACGCGCGCATCCATCCAGCGCTCGTAGCAAGCACCGAAACGCCGGTGTCGGCACCGAATGCAACCGCGCAGGCACTGCAACGCGTCGCCCCGACTTCCGAGCGCACGCTCGAAGCCAAGGATCGCGGCGAACGCGCCAAAGCCGAGAAAGAAGCAGCCAAAACGGCGGATGCGCACTGATTTTTCCATTCAGGCGATTACCCTCGATCTGGATGACACGCTGTGGCCGATCGAGCCGGTAATGCTGCGCGCCGAACGGCGCCTGGACGATTGGTTGAAGACGCATTGCCCGCGCGCTGCAGCCGCCTATTCGATTCCTGCGATGCGCGCGCTGCGCGATCGCATTGCTCTGGAAAACCCGCATCTGGCGCATGATTTTTCCGCGCAGCGCCGTCTGTCGCTGCACACGGCGTTGAGCGAACACGGTTACGCGGATGTGCACGTCGAAGGCGCGTACACCGAGTTCTATGCCGCGCGCAACGAAGTGGAATGCTATGCCGACGTGTTGCCGGCGCTGACGCATCTGGCCGCCCGTTTCCCGCTCGTGAGTCTGACCAACGGCAACGCCGATATCGAACGCATCGGCATCGCGCATCTGTTCCGGTTTTCGATTTCCTCGCGCGAATGCGGCGTCGCCAAGCCGGCGCCGGAGATCTTCCACGCCGCCTGCGACCGGCTCGGTCTCGCACCGCATGCCGTACTGCACGTGGGCGACGATCCGGACCTGGACGTCGCCGGCGCCCGCGCCGCCGGATTGCGCACGGCGTGGATCAACCGCACTGGTGGCGCATGGTCGCACCGGCAATGGCCGGATCTGATCGTGCACGATCTCGCGGCGTTGGCGGAGCAGCTCGCGGTGATCAGTGCCGAACCGGTACGGGCATTGGCATAAACCCTGCTTTTAACTTCGTGTATCGCCGCAGCTTCGCCGCGCAAGACGTTGAGCCGCAAGCCAAGGCGCAGGGAGGGATCACATGCACGGGCTGATTGAATCTGCGCGTGGCGGCAAGGCTATCGCAATCGTCAGCGTCGATAGCAGCAGCTGCAAGCGCGTCGCGCAAAAGCTCGGCAAAACCGCCGCGAACTGGGTGCAAGCCAGCGGATTTGGCGGCGAACCCGGCAAGTTTTGTCTGCTGCCTGACGCACAAGGGCAACTGCGCAGCGTATTGGCCGGCGTAACCGGGGCCGACGATGTGTACGCGTTGGCCACATTGCCGCAATCCCTGCCGCCCGGAGACTACCGTCTGGACGACTCCGGCTTGGCGCTCGACCCGATGCGGGCAGCGCTCGGGTGGGGACTTGGCGCGTACCGGTTTTTGCGCTATCGAAAATCGTCGCGCGAACCGGCCCGTCTGGTCGTGGATCGCGCGGCTGCGCGCGCCGTCGCGCCCCTGCTTGGCGCAATCACGACCGTGCGCGACCTGGTCAATACGCCGACGCAGGACCTCGGGCCCGCCGAGCTTGTCGATGCCGTGCGCGCGCTCGCAAAAGCACATGGCGGCCGCTATCGCGAATGGGTCGGCGATGCGCTGCTCAAGGCGAATTTTCCGACGATCCACGCGGTTGGCCGCGCCAGCCATCGCGCGCCGCGATTGGCCGAATTGACTTGGGGCAAACCGGGCGCGCCGCATCTGGTGCTGGTCGGCAAAGGCGTGTGTTTCGACAGCGGCGGACTGAATCTGAAATCCAGCGACGGCATGCGCTGGATGAAAAAAGACATGGGCGGCGCCGCGCACGCGATCGCACTGACCGGCTTGATCGTGCAGGCACAGCTGCCGTTGCGCCTGACGCTGCTGATTCCGGCGGTGGAAAACGCCGTCGCGGCCGAGTCCTATCGCCCCGGCGAAGTGATCCGCACGCGCGCCGGCATCGCGGTGGAAGTCGACAATACCGACGCCGAAGGCCGCCTGGTGCTGTGCGATGCGCTCGCCTATGCGGTGGAAAGCAAGCCGGATCTCATCGTCGATTTCGCCACGCTCACGGGCGCGGCGCGCGTGGCGCTCGGCGCGGAACTGCCGGCATTGTTCGCCAATCGCGACGATCTGGCGGCTTCGGTACTGGACAGCGGCGTGCGCGAACAGGATCCGCTGTGGCGCATGCCGCTGTGGGATGGCTACAACGGCATGCTCGACTCGCGCGTCGCCGACGTCGCCAACGGCAGTTCGTCGCGTTTCGGCGGTGCAATCACCGCGGCGCTGTACCTCAAACGCTTCGTGCCCGATTCAACAGCGTGGATGCACCTGGACGTCTATGCGTGGAACGACAGCGATCGTCCGGGCCGCCCGCACGGCGGCGAAGCGCAAGGCTTGCGCGCGTTTTTTGCGATGCTGAAAGAGCGCTACGCGTAGTTGAAGCGTCTGGACGAGCGCCCTCGAGCACGGCAGCTGATCCAGAGCTCCCTCAGTCGACCGGTTTCTCGATGCTCGAATGCGGCAGCACGCGTGCGGCAACCTTGGTATCACCACGGACGAGGTCGACGATATCGGCGACGATGTGCGCAGCTTCGTTGAGCACGACGTCTTTCTCGGCCTTGCGCGCTTTTTCTTCGGCGACGTCGGTCGTGAGGCTGCGCTCATCAGCTTGCAGGCCGTCGTCGGTGCGCAGCTCATCGTCTTTCGCTCCGGCACCTCCCGCCGGGAGGGCGGCTTTTGACGTCGCCTGCGCGTCTGCTGGCAAATCACTGGCAGGATGCTCGGGCGTCAGCTTCTGTACGTCCTTCGTCTTTTCCGCCTGCACCAGTTTCGGATGGCGTTCCAGCCGCTTTTTCTCCTGCTCGTCGCGCTCGGCGCGGCGCGCCTGCTCATTGAGCGAGATCGTGGTTTCCTTGCGCACCTTGCGCCAGTCGGAAATGTCCGCCTCCAGCGCCTGCCAGTCGGGCGCCTTGCTGGCACGAGCTTCGTGGCGCGCTTCGAGCAGCGGCACGATCGTCTTGAGGTCGGAAGTCGGCGTGTAGTTCGCGGCCGGGATCGACGTCCAGGCCAGCGCGTTGTCGTAGGTCTGCTCGCCGTTCTGCTCGAAATCGACCGTGATCGGGAAGCTGATGTCGGGCTTGACGCCGCGCAGTTGCGTGGATTCGCCGTCGACGCGGAAGAATTGCTGGATCGTCATCTTCAGCTCGCCAAATGTCGGCTTTTCGTGCTGGGACATCTGGTCGAGATCGACGAGATTCTGCACCGTGCCCTTGCCATAGGTGTTTTCGCCGATGATCAGGCCGCGGCCGTAATCCTGGATCGCCCCGGCGAAAATTTCTGAAGCAGAGGCCGAGTTGCGGTTGACGAGCACCGCGAGCGGACCACTCCAGACCATGTCGGTGTGCAGGTTGCGGCCTTCCTCGATACGGCCGCCGGCATTGCGCACCTGCACGACCGGGCCTTTGCCGACGAACAGGCCGGTGAGGTCGATCGCTTCCGACAGCGAGCCACCGCCGTCGTTGCGCAAGTCGATCAGCACGCCGTCGACATTCTTCTGCTTGAGTTCGGTCAGCAGCTTGGCGACGTCGCGCGTCGCGCTGCGATAGTCCTTGTCGCCGCGGCGGCGCGCTTCGAAATCCTCGTAAAAAGTCGGCAACGTGATCACGCCGACGTGGCGCGTCGTATCGCCGTCCTTGACTTCGAGGATCGCACTCTTCGCCGCCTGTTCCTCGAGCGCGACTTTCTTGCGCACGATCGAAATCTGCACGTGCTTGCCATCCGGACCGGCATCCACGGGCAGCACTTCGAGGCGCACCGTCGTGTCTTTCGGTCCGCGGATCTGGTCGACGACATCGTCCAGGCGCCAGCCGACCACATCGGTGACCGGTCCGCTCGCACCCTGGCCGACGCCGACGATGCGGTCGCCGACCTTGAACTTGCCCGACAGCGCGGCCGGTCCGCCCGGCACGATGTCGCGGATCGCGGTGTAGTCCTCATCGCGCTGCAGCACCGCGCCGATGCCCTCGAGCGACAGGCGCATGGCCATGTCGAAATTCTCGCTCGCGCGCGGGCCGAGGTAATTCGTGTGCGGATCGATCGACATCGCGTACGCGTTCATGAAGGTCTGGAACACGTCTTCGCTGGTGAGCTGGCGCATGCGCGTCAGGTAATTCGCATAGCGCTTGTCGAGCGTTTCGCGAATCTTTGTTTCGTCCTTGCTCGCGAGTTTCAGGCGCAGCCAGTCGTTTTTCACGCGCTGGCGCCACAGGTCGTCGAGCTCGGCGGTGGTCTTCGGCCACGGCGCCTTCTCGCGCTGGTAGCGATAGCTTTCGTCCTTGCTGAAGTCGAAACCTTTCTTGAGCAGTTCGCGCGCGTACGCGGTGCGCTCGGCCACGCGCTGTTCATAGAGATTGAAGATCGCGAACGGCACGCTGAGATCTTCGTCGTAGATCGCGTCGCCGAGCTTGTCGCGCTGCGGCGCGAAGCGATCGATGTCGGCCTGCACGAAGAACAGCCGGTCGGCATCGAGCGAATCGAAGTAGCGGTCGAAAATATGCTGCGACATCGTCGCGTCGAGCGGCATCGCCTTGTAATGGAAGCGCGTGAGGATGCGCGTGGCCGAGAGCGCGGCTTGCGCCTGCTCGGGCGTCGGCTTGAGCACCAGGTCGCCGGACTCGGGCGCCTTGGCGAAGGCGACGACGCTCAGCGCAAGCAACGCGGCGCCAAAGAGATTTCGTTTGATGATATTCACGCTACTTCCTCTACAAATCCTGCTTCGTGTGCCATCTGGTCGGCGTGATACGAAGAACGCACCAGCGGCCCCGATGCCACGTGTTCAAAACCCAGCTGCTTGCCGTAATCGGCGAGCGCATCGAATTCGGCCGGCGTCCAGTACCGCAACACCGGATGATGGTGCGCGGTCGGCTGCAGATATTGACCGATCGTCACCATATCGACCGCGTGCTCACGCAAATCGTTCATTGCGCCGTGCACCTGTTCGAGCGTTTCGCCCAAGCCCAGCATGATGCCGGATTTGGTCGGTACTTCCGGATGTTGAGCCTTGAAGGATTTAAGCAAGCTTAACGACCAGTCGTAATCGGCGCCCGGGCGCACATTCGGATACAACGCGCGCACCGTCTCAAGGTTATGGTTGAACACGTCCGGCGGCGCGTCGCGCAGTACGTCGAGCGCGCGCTCCATGCGGCCCTTGCCGCGGAAATCCGGCGTGAGTATTTCGAGCTTGATGCCGGGATTGATCGAACGCACTTCGCGGATGCAATCGGCGAAATGACCGGCGCCACCATCGCGCAGATCGTCGCGATCGACCGAAGTGATCACGACGTAGCGCAGGCCCATGTCGCGAATCGTTTCCGCCAAGTGCCGCGGTTCCTCGGCATCCGGCGGCTTCGGCCGGCCGTGCGCGACGTCGCAGAACGAGCAGCGGCGCGTGCACACTTCGCCCAGAATCATGAACGTCGCCGTGCCTTTGCCGAAACATTCGTGGATGTTCGGACACGAGGCTTCTTCGCAGACGGTGACGAGCCGGTTCGCGCGCAGTTTCGCCTTGAGCTTGGCCACCGCGTTGCCGGGCGGAATGCGCACGCGGATCCAGTCCGGCTTGCGCAGCAGTGGCGCGGACGCGTCGAAGCCGGCGCGATTGCGCGCGATCTTGTCTTCGCCGAGCTGCTTGGCAGGCGCCGGCGCATCGACCACGGAAATCGGGATGAGTTTGTCGTTCATGGCGCTATCGGGCGACGCTAACATTGCCGGTGAAGACGGGGCCAGCGTCGAAAGTCAGGGGTTGCGCCGATTGCGCCGTGAGGCCGAACTGGCGCGCCAACTCCGCCACGAGCACGGCTTCCACGTCGGCGAGCAGCGAAGGGCCGCCCAAGTCTAGCATTTGCGTGACTTGCAGGCCCTGAAAACCGCAGGGATTGATGCGCCGGAACGGTTCCAGATCCATATTGATATTGAACGCCAGACCGTGGAATGTGCAGCCGCGGCGCACGCGGATGCCCAGCGCGGCGACCTTGGCGCCATTGACGTAGACGCCGGGCGCGCCGTCGCGGCGCGCGGCGAGGATGTTCCATTCGGCGAGCGTGTCGATCACGGCCTGTTCGATGCGCTGCACGTATTCGCGCACGCCGATGCCGGCGCGGCGCAAGTCGAGCAGCGGATACGCGACGATCTGCCCAGGGCCGTGGTAGGTGACCTGGCCGCCGCGATCGACGGCAATCACCGGAATGTCGCCCGGCATCAGCACGTGTTCCCATTTGCCGGCCTGGCCGAGCGTGAATACCGGCTCGTGTTCGACGACCCACAACTCATCGGGCGTTTCCGCGGCGCGCGCATCGGTGAACGCCTGCATTGCACGCCATGCGGGCGTGTAGGGCGTGAGCGCGGGAAAGCGGCGGACGATCAGGGACGACATGGATTCAGCCGACGTTGGGCCGCAAGCGTGCAATCACAATGTCCAGCGGATATCCGGGTCCGCGCGCAATGCCGCGTGCACGGCTTCGTATTTCTCGCGCGATGGACACGTAAACGTGACGCTGACGGAAATATAGTTGCCTTCCGCGGAAGGGCGCGTACGCAGGCTGCCATTGATCACGGCCAGACCCAGGCCGACGATGATTTCCGGCACGCGCTCCTCGAGTCCGGAGTGGGCTTTGCCCATGGCCGTGACTTCGAAGGCGCCCGGGAACTGGAAGCCCTGTCCGGGATTTTGCGGTTGCAGGTCGTCGAGCGATTTCATTTTGTGTTGGGGGCGTTGCTCGGCCCGCTGCTCGCGTTCGGCACCGCGTTGACGGCCGCGCTGCTGGCCTTGTCGCCCTTCCACCAGAGCACGACGCCGTCGGACATGCGACCCCAGAACCCGGCTTCGGGCGCATCGGCGAGTACGACGAGCGGGCGCTCGACGATCGGTTTGCCGTCGAGCGACACCTTGAGCGTGCCGACTTGCTGGCCTTTCGCGTACGGAGCGATCAGCCGGCCCGGCACTTCCATGCTGGCTTTCAGATCGTTGTAACGGCCGCGCGGAACCGTGCTGAGCACGTCGTCGGCGACGCCGAGCGCGACGGTGTTTTGCGCGCCTTTCCACAATTCCGGCTGCGCCAGCGGCTTGCCGGCCTCATAGAGTTTGTGCGTTTCGTAGAAGCGGAAACCGTAGTTGAGCAGGCTCTGGTTGTCGTCGGCGCGCTGCTTTTCGCTCGGCGTGCCCATGACGACGGCGATCAGGCGCTGATCGCCGCGCTTGGCCGACGTCGTCAGGCAGAAGCCGGCATCCTTGGTGTGGCCGGTCTTGATGCCGTCGACGGTCGGATCGCGCCATAGCAGCGAATTGCGATTGTGTTGCGTGATGCCGTTCCATTCGAACTCCTTGATCGCGTAGATCTTGTAGTCCTCGGGAAAATCGTGGATCACGGCGCGCGCGAGCAGGCCGATGTCGTGCGCGGTCGAATAGTGATTCGGATCGGGCAGACCCGAGGCATTGGTGAAATGCGATCCGGTCATGCCGAGTTTGGCGGCGTATTGGTTCATGAGTTCGGCGAACGTGGCTTCCGAGCCGGCCACATGTTCGGCCAGCGCGATCGCCGCGTCGTTGCCGGACTGGATGATCATCCCGTACAGCAGGTCCTTGAGCGGCACCTTGGAGTTGAGCGCAAGAAAGCTCGTCGACCCTTCGGTGCTTGCGCCGCCGGAGCGCCAGGCGTTTTCGCTGATGAATACGCCATCATCGAGCTTGATCTTGCCTTTGGCCAGTTCCGCCGAGACGATGTACGCCGTCATCACCTTGGTGATCGAGGCGGGTTCGACGCGCGCATCGGCGTTGCTCTCGGCCAGCGTCTGGCCGGTCGTATAGTCCATCAATACCCAGCTTTTCGCGTCCAGAGTCGGCGGCGGCGGCACCGGCTCGTTGCCGACGACCGCATGCGGGGTGGCCGGCGCGGGCGTCGGCACAGGCGTTGGGGTTGCATCGGTCTTGGCCGGCTGCTCCTGCGCTTGCGTCGCGGCTGGTTTGGTCTTGCTGTGCGCGTGGTGCGCGGGTTTGGCGGTCGCGCTGGCGGAGAAAACGAGAACGGCGCAAAGAGCCACGTGTTGCAAAAGCTTCATCATCGATTCCAGGTGAACTTGCGGTTGCGGTCAGACGGTCATTGTATCGCGACGCGCGGCTCGCCCAACCCCAAATCGCGCAGTCTCGGCGTGAGCCGGTCGGCTTCATCGGCATCGCGCAGCGGGCCGATGCGTACGCGATGCAGCGTCTTGCCATCGACCTGCGCCTGCACGACGCCGACCTCGCCGACATGCGCCGCACGTACTTTCGCCGCCGCGTGTTCGGCGTTGCTGCTTTCCGCATACGCGCCGACCTGCAGGTATAGCTGCGGTTTCGGCGTTTTCGCGGGCGAAGATGAGACCTTGGCGATGCGTTCGGGTTCCGTGCCGTGTTGATGCTCTTCGGCCCGGTCCGGATCGATGCCGCGCACTTCGACCATCGCCGTTCCATTCGGCCACACGCCCACCTTGATCGCGGCGACATACGACAGATCGATGATGCGGTTGGCGACGAACGGACCGCGATCATTGACGCGGACGATCGCGCTGCGCCCGGTCTGCAGGTTGGTGACCCGCACATAGCACGGCAGCGGCAGCACCTTGCTCGCCGCGCTGTACGCATACATGTCGTATTTTTCGAAATTGCTCGTGGTGTAGCCGTTGAACTTGTTGCCGTACCATGAGGCGAGACCGCGTTCGACGTAATCCTTGCAGCTCGGCAGCACGCGATAACTTTCGCCGAGGACGCTGTACGGCGACTTGTTGCCATATTGCGAGCGCGGCTCGTTTTTCGGCACGGGTTCGGGAATCTTGCTGACGTCCGGCACTTCGCTCGGCGTGGAATCGCGGTCCTGCGCGTAGCGGCCGTTGTGCGCCGTTTGCGGAATCGACGACGGCGAATGCGCAGGCTTTGCGGTCTGCCGATGTCCGCAGCCGGCGAGCAGCGCCGCCACGATCATCGCCACCGCGAAGCGTGCGCCGGGCCGCCTCATCGTTGCGCGGCGACTTCGGCCGCAATGGCCTGGCTTATCTGATACACCGCCAGGCTGTACAGCGGGCTGCGGTTGTAACGCGAGATCGCAAAGAAATTCTGAAACGTGATCCACGACTCCGGACCATCGCTGCCGTCGAGCTTGATCAGTGTCGCCGGCGTCATCGGATCGAGCTTGGCATCGATCGTGTAACCCCATTCGCCGAGCTGCTGCAGCGAATACACCGGTGTCAGTCCATTCGGCTCGATCGCGCGCGCCTGCGCGTCCACGTGCGCGGGCTGCGCGATCGGCCCGGCTTTTTGCCAGCCGTGCACGGCGAAATAGTTGGCGACGCTCGCGCAGATGTCCGGCAGCGAATTCCACAGATCGATCTTGCCGTCGCCATCACCGTCACGCGCGAAATTGGCGATGCTCGATGGCATGAACTGACCCCAGCCCATCGCCCCGGCATAAGATCCAGTCAGACCTTCGAGCGCATACGGGAATTTCGGCGAGCGCAGCAGGAACAGCCGCTTCAATTCGTCGCGGAAGAAATCCTGGCGCGGCGGATAGTAGAACGCGAGCGTGGTCAGTGCGTCGAGCACGCGGTAGTGTCCGGCGTTGCGACCATAACCGGTCTCGACGCCGAGGATGGCGACGACGATTTCCGCCGGCACGCCATATTCGCCGCTGATGCGATCGAGCAGCGCGCGATTGGCCTTGTAGAACGCGACGCCGTCGTCGATGCGGCGATCATTGACGAAGATCGGCCGGTAATCCTTCCACGGTTTGGATTCGGCCGGCCGCGTCATCGTGTCGATGACGCTTTGCTGGTAATGCGCTTTTTTCAGCGTCGCCAGAATTTCGTCGGCATCCAGATTGCCGGACTTGGCGACATCCGCGGCGAACTGCTGTTCCATGGTCGCGATCGCGTCGGCAGAGACCGGCGGTGTTTCAGCGGAGGCGGAAAGCGCGGCCAGCAGGGCGCCGGCAGGAAAAGTATACAAAAGCCACCCGATTGCGCGTCGCATCGTGCCGCCAACAAAGCTCGAACGCACGCAGATTACCACGGCTATCTCGACATGAGTTTGCGGTGCGCATGGATCGACATCAGCACGCCGAATCCGGCGAGCAGCGACACCGCCGAGGTGCCGCCGTAGCTGATCAGAGGCAGCGGCACGCCGACCACGGGCAGCAGGCCCGTGATCATGCCGCCATTGACCATCACATACACGAAGAACGCCATGCTGATGCTGCCGGCGAGCAGGCGCGAATAGGTATCGCGCGCGTTCGCCGCGATCATCAAACCGCGGCCGACGATGAAGATGTAGAGCGCGAGCAGCGCGATCACGCCGATCAGGCCCCATTCTTCGGAGAACACGGCGAAGACGAAATCGGTGGTGTGCTCGGGCAGGAATTCCAGGCGCGACTGCGTGCCATGGTGCCAGCCCTAGCCGAACCAGCCGCCGGAGCCGACCGCGATTTCCGACTGGATGATGTGCCAGCCGTTGCCGAGCGGATCGGATTCCGGATCCAGGAACATGCGCAGGCGATTGCGCTGGTATTCGTGCATGAAGTGCCATAACAGCGGCGCCGCGCCCGCGGCGCAGGCGAGCAGCAAGCCGATGCGCCACCACGCCAGGCCCGAAAGAAAAATCGCGAACACGCCGCTGGCGACGACGAGCAGCGCGGTGCCGAGGTCCGGCTGGCGCGCGATCAGCAGGGCCGGGATCGCGATCAGCACGGCGACCGCCGCGAGCGTGAGCCAGCGTGGCGGCAGGTCGCGCGCGTGCAGGTACCACGCCACCATCATCGGCAGCGTGAGCTTGACGAGTTCCGACGGCTGAAAACGCATGACGCCCAGGTTCAGCCAGCGGTGCGTGCCGCGACCCTGGCCAAGCGCAGCGACGGCGACGAGCATCAGCAGGCTGGCGGCATACAACCACGGCGTCCAGTTGCGCAGCACCGTCGGTGGCACGCGCGAGATCAGCAGCATCAAGGCCCCGCCGAGCACGAAGCGCAGCGCCTGATTGAGCAGCAAGTGGCTATCCAGATCGCTGGCGCTGTAGAGCGTCGTCAATCCGCAGAGACCGAGCACCAGCAGTGCGCTGAGCAGCGGCAGATCCAGCCGCGGTTCGCGCAGCGCGCGCACGAGCCAGGCCTGCAGGCGCGCGAGCAGGTTCATCCGTGGCCTCCATCGATGTCCTTGAGCCAGGCGTCGAAAATCTTGCGCGCGATCGGCGCGGCATCGTGTGCGCCGGTGTGGCCGGCTTGCAGCGCGACGACGACGGCGATGCGCGGATCCTCCGCTGGCGTGAATGCCTCGAACAACACCTCGTGGCGCTCGACCGCCACGCTCATGATGTTCTGCCACTCCTCGTCGGTGCGCGAGAAGCGTTCGGCCGTGCCCGTTTTGCCGGCGATCGTGTACGGAAAGTTGTCGCCGAGGCCGCGCGCGGTGCCGGTCGGGCCGGTGACGGCGATCATTCCTTGCAGCACCGCCGACCAGTTCGCCATGTTGTGGATGAACGACGGTTGCGGCGGGTCCTCGGGCACGTCCTGCGGATCCGCGTTGAGTCCATCCTGCAGCGCGTGCACCAGATGCGGCACGTGGCGCACGCCTTTCGCGGCCATCGTCGCCAGCGCATGCGCGAGCTGGATCGGAGTGATCACCCAGTAACCCTGGCCGATGCCGGCGATCACGGTTTCGCCCGGATACCACGGTTGATGCATGCGTGCTCGTTTCCACGCTTGCGACGGCAGCACGCCGGCGCTTTCACCGTTCAGATCGATGCCGGTCGGCTTGCCGAAACCGAAATTCGCCATCCAGCCGCTGAAACGGTCGATGCCCATATCGTAGGCGAGCGAATAGAAATACGTGTTGACCGATTGCGCGATCGCCTGCACGAGATCGACGCGGCCGTGGCCGCCCTTCTTGTCATCGCGATAGCCGCGCTCCTGCCCGGGAATATGGAATTCGCCGGTCGAGAACACGGTGTCTTCCGGCCGCCGCAGGCCGAGTTCCACGCCCCCGAGTCCCAGGTATGGCTTCACCGTCGAACCCGGCGTGAAATTGCCGGCGATCGTGCGATCGAGCAGCGGCTTGTCGGGCGCATTGAGCAGCGTGGCATAGTCGATCTTGCCGATGCCGTTGACGAACAGGTTCGGATCGAAGCTCGGCACACTGACCATCGCCAGCACTTCGCCGTTGCGCGGATCAATCGCCACCGCGGCGCCGGCGCGCCCTTCGAATGCATCGGCGGCGACGCGCTGCAGGCGCGCGTCGATGGTGAGATAGATGTTCTTGCCGGACTTTGGCGCGACCCGGTCCGGAAGCACGCGCAACGGCCGCTTGTCGACGTTGACTTCGACTTTCTCGTAGCCGACTTGTCCGTGCAGTTCGTCCTCGTAATAGCGCTCGATGCCGGTCTTGCCGATATGCGTGGTGCCGGCGTATTCCTGCGCATCGAGTTTCTCGGCGTCGGCGGCATCGATGCGGCCGACGTAGCCGATCAGATGCGCGAATTCCTCGCCGTGCGGGTAGGCGCGCGTGAGATACGGCACGACGTCGACGCCCGGGAAACGCCAGCGCTCGGTGGAAAAACGCGCGATCTCGTCTTCGCTGAGCTTGAAGCGCAGCGGGATGCTCTCGAACGAATGCTTGGCCTTGCGCAACGCGTTGAAACGCTCCAGATCATCGTCGCTCAGCGCCACCACGGCGCCGAGGTCTTCGAGCAGCTGCGGCAGGTCCTTCGTGTTCTCCGGCACGATTTCAAGACGGAACGCGGCGATGTTGTCGGCCAGCAGCACGCCGTTGCGGTCATAGATCAGTCCGCGCGTCGGCGCGATGCTGCGCACGGAAATGCGATTCTGGTCGGAACGCGCGGTGAACTCATCGTGGCGTGCAATCTGCAGGTAGGCGAAGCGCGAGCCCAAGCCAAGCAGGCACAGCGCGATCAGCACGAAACCGGCGATCGCGCGCGCGCGGAAATGCACTGCCTCGTCGCGCGCTTCGCGCAGGCGCAAGCGCGGATCGCTCGTGAATTCACGGCGCATGATCGATCGTCGGAGTTGTCGGCTTAGGGATCATCAGTTGTATGCCACACCGCACTGCGCGCAGCGCGTGCATCGCCCGCTCCACCCAGACCCAGTCACGATTCGCGCGCACGCCAGCGGTTGCGCAAGTCATCGAACAACAGGAACACCCATGGCCATGCCAGTGCGCCCGTCAGCGGCGCGAGCCAGAAACTCGCCGGCGGCGGCGATTGACCGGCAATCGCACGCACCATCAGCAGCACGATGCGATCGTTGAGCAACAATGCGAGCACGGCCAGCGACTGCTGCCACATCGGGAAAAAGCGCAGGCGCGAGCGAAACCGCAGCAGGATGAAACAAAGTATACAAAGGCGCAGTGCTTGCTCGCCGAGCAGTTCGCCGGCGAAGACGTCGCCGGCCAGGCCGAGCAGGAAGGCCAGGCCCAAGGTCACCTGCTCGGGCGTCTCCAGCGCCCAGTAGATCAGCACAATCGCCAGCCAGAACGGTTTCAGCGGCAGCAGAGTCTGTGGCAATGGCATCAATTGCAGCAGATAGCAGCCAAACAGGCTGCCCCAGAACAGCAGGAAGTGGGCGCGCGTGCGATTCATTTCTTGTGCGCCGGCGATTCGGCCGAAGGCGCCGGCGGTCCCGTGTCCGCGATCGGCGTCGGCGGCCCGACGGCATCGATGAGCTGATGCAGGACCAGCACTTCGCCGCTGCGATCCAGCGCCGCGCTCGGAATCACCGCCGCCACCGCGAACATGCCGCTCGCATCGGGTTTGATCTCGCGAATCGTCCCAACCGGGAAGCCGGCCGGAAAATGCCCGCCCAGGCCCGAGGTCAACAGGCGGTCGCCGACCTTCAGATCGGCGCTGACCGGCACGCTCGGCAGGGTCAATGCGTCGAGCGCGCCGGTGCCGCGCGCGATCGCGCGCATGCCGGTGCGCTCGACCGTCACCGGCAGTGCGTGCGCGGCATCGGTGATCAACATTACCGTGGAGATGTTCGGCAGCGTCTCGACGACCTGTCCCATGATGCCGGTCGCGTCGAGCACGGCCTGACCGACCTGCACGCCCTGATTGGCGCCGGCATCGATGACGAGGCGATGCCGGTTCGGATCGGTATCGATGTCGACGATGTGCGCCAGCTGCACGCCCAGGTCCAGGCTGCGCTGGACGGCAAGCAACTCCTGCAGGCGCTGGTTCTGTTCGCGTACTTCGCTCAGGCGGTTCAGGCGTGCCTGCGCAAGCAGCAGATCCTGGCCGAGTTTCGTGTTGGCTTCGGTCAGGCGCTCGCGGTCGGCCAATACCAGCCGGCTTTCGCGCGCGATTTGCGCCGGCAACGCGGCCAGCCGGTACATCGGCTCTACGGCCAAACTCAAGGTGTAACGCACACGCGGCAGATAAGCGCCGCGATGGTCGGCAACCATCAGCACGATCGCAACCGCCAGATAGCCGATCAGCCGCAGCGTGTTCGCCGCGTCGGCGGTGAACAGCGGGCCGGTCGAACGCGGCACGCTCATGCGCGGCGTCGACTGTGCCGGCAGGATGGCCGGCGCGAACGGCGAAGCTGGCCCAAAGGGCGAGCGCCATGGACGTCGCGAGTAAGCGCAGCACAGGTGCCGCGTGAGGGTAAGACCGCGACGTCGATCGGAGGACGCGCCAAGGACGGCTCTTTCATCGAACTTGCCGGAAGTTTACCGCGCCACGACCCAATGGGAACTCACTCGGGCGCGAAAAAATCGCTTCCATGCTGATCGATGAGTTCCAGCGCGCGGCCGCCGCCGCGCGCGACACACGTCAGCGGATCATCCGCGACGTGCACATGCAAGCCGGTTTCCTCGGAAATCAGTCGATCCAGATCGCGCAGCAGCGCGCCGCCGCCGGTCAGCACGATGCCGCGTTCGGCGACATCGGAGCACAATTCCGGCGGGGTCTGTTCGAGCGCCGAACGCACCGCGGCGACGACGCCGGCGAGCGGCTCGTGCAGCGCTTCGAGGATCTCGTTGGAGTTGATCGTGAACATGCGTGGCACGCCTTCGGCGAGATTGCGTCCGGAAATCTCGATTTCCTTGACGTCGTTCTGCGCGAACGCGCAGCCGATCTCGACTTTGATGCGTTCGGCGGTGGATTCGCCGATCAACGTGCCGTGGTTGCGGCGCACGTAGTTGATGATCGCTTCATCGAAGCGATCGCCGCCGATGCGCACCGATTGCGCGTAGACGATGCCGTTGAGCGAGATCACCGCAACTTCCGACGTGCCGCCGCCGATATCGAGCACCATCGAGCCGCGCGCCTCGTGTACCGGAATGCCGGCGCCGATTGCCGCGGCCATCGGTTCCTCGATCAGGTAAACGTCGCGCGCGCCCGCCGATTCGGCCGATTCCTTGATCGCGCGGCGTTCAACCTGGGTCGAGCCGCACGGCACGCACACGAGCACGCGCGGGCTTGGCCGGAACATGCGCGCGCGATGCACCTTCTTGATGAACTGCTTGAGCATTTCCTCGGTCATCGTGAAGTCGGCGATGACGCCGTCCTTCATCGGCCGGATCGTGACGATGTTGCCGGGCGTGCGCCCGAGCATGCGCTTGGCATCCGAGCCGACCGCCGCGACCGAACGCGGGCCGCCGGGGCCGCGATCCTGGCGGATCGCCACGACCGAAGGCTCGTTGAGCACGATGCCCTGCCCGCGTACATAAATGAGGGTGTTGGCTGTGCCGAGATCGATCGACAAATCGTTGGAAAAAAGGCCGCGGAAACCTTTGAACATGGAGCGCTCGAATCCTTAAAGCGGAGAATGCCAACAAAAGCGCGACAGTGTAGTAATCGCGCCGTGCGCAGGCAAGGTAAATTGGCGTTAAGAATCGAATCGGCCACGCAATATCGCAAATCGAAAAACCGCGGCCGCGCGTCGCGAAGCCTTGCGAGCGAGCGGCGAATGAGCCATCCTTCTTTTTCGGTCCCTTTTCCGCTTTTCGAATGGCCATCGACCACGCCACCGTGCGCCGAATCGCCCGCCTTGCCCGCTTGTCGGTCAGCGACGCCGATATTCCGCCCGTGGCCGATGAACTGGGGCGCGTGCTCGGCTTGGCCGATCAGCTGGCTGGCGCCGATGTGACCGGCGTCGAGCCGATGGCGCATCCGCATGAGCAGGTGCTGGCTTGGCGCGAGGACGCGGTAACCGAGGGCGATCGCGCCGATGCGTTCCTCGCGCTCGCGCCGGATGCGCGCGGCGGGTTGTATGTAGTGCCGAAAGTGATCGAGTAGGAAGCCATGAGCCCGGGGATCGTGCAGCTCGCGCAGGAGCTACGTGCGCGCAAGATATCCGCGGTCGAACTCGCGCACGCGGCGCTGGCGCGGGCGCGCACGCGAAGCGATTTGAATGCGTTCATCACGATTGATGAAAGCGCAATGCTTACGGCTGCGCAGCGCGCCGACGCACGGCTCGCCACCGGTGCCTGGTCGACTCTCACCGGCATTCCGTTCGCGCACAAGGACATCTTCTGCACCCGTGGCGTGCGCACGACGTGCGCATCGCGCATGCTGGAAAATTTTGTTCCGCCGTACGACGCCGGCGTCGTCGAGCGCCTGAACGATGCGCAAGCCGTGTCGCTCGGCAAGACCAACATGGACGAGTTCGCGATGGGTTCGTCGAACGAGAACTCGTTTTTCGGGCCGGCGAAAAATCCATGGGATGCGGCGCGCGTTCCCGGCGGCTCGTCGGGCGGCTCGGCCGCAGCCGTTGCCGGCGGCATCGTGCCGTTCGCGACCGGTACCGACACCGGCGGCTCGATCCGCCAGCCGGCGGCGTTCTGCGGCATCACCGGCCTCAAGCCGACGTACGGCCGCGTGTCACGTTGGGGCATGATCGCGTTCGCGTCGAGCCTGGATTGCGGCGGCGTGCTCGCGCGCAGTGCGCTGGACTGCATGCACGTGTTGTCGGCGATCGCCGGACACGATCCGCGCGACGCGACGAGCGTGCCGCGTGCGGTCGACAATTACAATGCGGCATTGTCCACAACGCTGCAAGGTATAAAAATCGGCGTCGCGCGGGACTATTTCGGCGCCGGCGTGGACGCCGGAGTCGGCGCGGCTGTCGAGGCGGCGCTGCGCGAATACGAAAAGCTCGGCGCCACGCTCGTCGACATTTCGCTGCCGAATTCCGCCCAGGCCATTGCGGCGTATTACGTGATCGCGCCGGCGGAAGCCTCGAGCAATCTGGCGCGCTACGACGGCGTGCGCTACGGCCACGCCTGCTCGGAACCCCAGTCGCTCGAGGATTTGTACACGCGCAGCCGCAGCGAAGGTTTCGGCGCCGAAGTGCAGCGACGCATTCTTGTCGGCACCTATGCACTGTCCGCCGGCTACTACGACGCCTATTACCTGCGCGCGCAGCGGGTGCGGCGATTGATCGCGAACGATTTCGCCACGGCATTCAAATCGGTGCACCTTATCGCTGGCCCGACCGCACCGTCGGTCGCGTTCAAGCTGGGGGAGAAGACGGCAGATCCGCTGGCGATGTACGCGGCGGACGTCAATACCGTCGCCGTGAATCTGGCGGGACTGCCGGCAATCTCCGTTCCCGCTGGCTTCAGCGCGGGTCTGCCGGTCGGCTTGCAACTGATCGCGCCGGCCTTCGCCGAAGGCGCGCTGCTCAGCGCAGCGCATCACTTTCAGCTCGCGACCGACTGGCATGCGCGAGAGCCGCGCGCATGAACTGGGAAGCCGTGATCGGCCTGGAAATCCACGCCCAGCTCAACACGCGAAGCAAGCTGTTCTCCGGCGCAGCGACCGCCTATGGCGCCGAGCCGAATACGCAGGCCAGCGCAGTGGATATCGCTCTGCCCGGCACGCTGCCGGTGCCGAATCGCGAAGTGCTCGGCAAGGCGATTCGCTTTGGTCTTGCGATCGACGCGCAGATTGCGCGCAAAAGCGTATTCGCGCGCAAAAACTACTTTTATCCGGATTCGCCGAAGGGCTATCAGATCAGCCAGTACGAGCTGCCGATCGTGAGCCACGGCCGCCTCGCCGTGCGCAGCGACGACGGTCGCACGCTCGATGTCGAAATCCAGCGTGCGCATATCGAGGAAGACGCCGGCAAGTCGCTGCACGACGCCTTCCACGCTGCGACCGGCATCGACCTGAACCGCGCCGGCACGCCGCTGCTCGAAATCGTTTCCGCACCGGTGCTGCATTCGGCCGCCGATGCCGTTGCCTACATGCGCACGGTGCACACGCTCGTACGCTGGCTGGGCATCTGCGACGGCAACATGCAGGAAGGATCGTTCCGCTGCGATGCCAACGTCTCGGTGCGTCCGGCCGGAGCGACCAGGCTCGGCACGCGCGCCGAGATCAAGAACGTGAACTCGTTCCGCTTCGTCGAGAAAGCGATCGAATACGAGATCGAACGGCAGATTCGCGCGCTCGAAAATGGCGAGACGATCGTGCAGGAAACCCGCCTGTACGACGCCGCGCACCATCGCACGCTGCCGATGCGCAGCAAGGAAGACGCCGACGATTACCGCTACTTCCCCGATCCGGATCTGCCGCCGCTCGCCGTCAGCGAAGCCGATATCGACGCGCTGCGCGCACAGATGCCGGAGTTACCGCACGCGCGGCGAGCGCGTTACATCGAGGCGCTCGAACTTCCGGAAAGCGACGCGGCGCAGCTGTGCAGCGACAAGTCCACAGCCGATTATTTCGAGACAATGCTGGCCGCGTTGCCTGCGCAGGCCAAGTTCTGCGCAAACTGGGTTCTCGGCGAACTCGCCGCCGCATTGAATGCAGCGAATCTGCCGATCGAAGCCGCGTGCGTGTCCGCCACCGCGCTCGCCGGGTTGCTCGCCCGCGTCGCCGACGGCACGATTTCGGGCAAGACCGCCAAGGACGTGTTCGCCGCGATGTGGGCGGGCGAGGGCGATGCCGATGCCGTGATCGCCGCGCGTGGTCTCAAACAGATTTCCGATAGCGGCGCGCTCGCATCCGAGATCGATGCCGTGCTCGCCGAATACCCGAAACAAGTCGCCGACTATCGCGCCGGCAACGACAAGCTGCTGCAATTCTTCATCGGCCAGTGCATGAAACGGCTGCGCGGGCAGGCCAACCCGCTGCAGTTGAACACGCTGCTTGCTGAAAAGCTCAGGTAGCGCGCGAATCTGCGACAATACGCGCCCTTTCGGCCCAGCCCACTTAGCTTATGTCTGCCCTGATCTGCGGTTCGCTCGCCTACGACACCATCGCGGTGTTTCCGGATCACTTCAAGAATCACATCCTGCCGGACAAGGTGCAGATACTCAATGTGTCGTTTCTCGTGCCGCAGATGCGCCGCGAGTTCGGCGGCTGCGCGGGCAACATCGCCTATAACCTCAAATTGCTCGGCGACGATCCGATTCCGATGGCCGCAGTCGGCCAGGACTTCGCACCGTATCGCGCGCATCTGGAACGCTGCGGCATTCGCCTGGATCGCGTGCGCCTGATCGAAGACCAGTTCACGCCGCAATGCTTCATCACCACCGACCTGGACAACAACCAGATCACCGCGTTTCACCCTGGCGCGATGTCGCGCTCGCACGACAACCACGTGCGCGACGTGCCCGACATCACGTTCGGCATCGTTGCGCCGGACAGCCGCGACGGCATGTTGCAGCACGCGCGCGAGTTCGCCGAGCGCCGCGTGCCGTTCATCTTCGATCCGGGCCAGGCGATGCCGCTGTTCAACGGCGAGGAGTTCAAGGTCTTCATCGAGCAGGCGCAGTACGTGATCGTCAATGACTACGAATCACAGTTGCTGCAGACGCGCACCGGCTGGAGTGCGGAACAGATCGCCGCGCGCGTGAAGGCGTATATCGTCACGCAAGGGCCGCGCGGATCGATCGTGCACGCCGGCAAGGAAACGCACGAGATTCCGCCGGGCAAGGAACGCCGCATCGTCGATCCGACCGGCTGCGGCGACGCGTACCGCGCCGGCCTGATCTTCGGCCTCACGCGCGGCATGGACTGGCCCACCACGGGGCGCATCGCTTCGCTGATGGGGACGCTCAAAATCGAGCACCACGGCACGCAGAACCAGCGTTTCACCTACGCCGAATTTGCCGACGATTTCAAGGCACAGTTCGGCTACGCGCTCGCTTGACGCTTAGCTCGTTCCGAGCGAGAACGGCGTAAACCGCGTGTCGCGATCGTAATAATCCTCGTGCTCGGCGCGCTTGAGCGCGGCGACGATCTTGTACGTCAATGGCGTCGCCAGGATTTCCCACAGTACTTTGAGGACGTAGTTCGACGTCATCACGGTGAGCACGAGCCGGGTGTCCCAGACGAACAGGAATGCGGCCGGGTAGAACACCAGCGAGTCGACGCCTTCGCCGCAAATCGTCGAGCCGATGATGCGGCTCCACAGCGCGTTGCCGTTGGTCCAGACTTTCATTTTCGCCAAAGTATACGAATTGACGAACTCGCCGCAGAAGAACGCGGTGATCGACGCAAACACGATGCGCGGGGTCTGTCCGAAGATGCTTGCGTAGGCCTCCTGGCCGTTCCAGTTTGCGGCCGGCGGCAGCTTGACGACGACGGTGGCCATGATCGAGGCGAACACGAGTGCGGCCAGTCCGGACCAGATCACGCGGCGGGCGCGCGCATAGCCGTAGACCTCGGTGAGGATGTCGCCGAACACGTAGCTGATCGGAAAAAACAGCACGCCGGCGCCGAACGTGAACGGCCCGATCAGCGGCAAATTCACCGTCGCCACCTTGGCCGGACCGATCAGGTTCGAGCACAACAGCACGCAGACGAACGCGCCGAGGATGAAATCGTAATAGCGATAGCTGCGCGCCGGGGCGACTGGAGTCATGCGTGGATTGGATGAGCCAAACGAGTCGCTAGCATGCCCGTACGCACGCGTTTGCGCCAGCCTGCACGCGACGTGCTCTCAATGCGCGACGAATAACGGCACGTCGCTGTGCTGCAGCAGGTGGCGCGTGGCGCCGCCGAGCACGAGCTCGGCGATGCGCGAATGGCCCCATGCGCCCATGACGATCAGGTCCGCCTGGGCATCGCGTGCGGCAGCGAGAATGCCCGCGCCGAAATCGTTTTTCGGCGTAAAGCTGCGGAATTCGGCATCGATGCCATGGCGTTTGAGCCATGCGCGCAGATCCAGTTGCGGCAGGTGTCGCGCATCCAGCCGATCTTGCGGTGCCGAACCTTCGAGCACGAGCACATGGCCGGCGCACGCGAGCAGCGGCAATGCGCCGTGGATGGCGCGCATCGATTCGCGGCTGTGATTCCAGGCGACGAGCACGCGCTCGCCGAGCGTGGCGAGCCGCGCGCCTTCCGGCACGACAATGACCGGCGCGCCGGCGCCGAACGCCGTGCGTGACACCGTACCCCAGCCGGTCGGCGCATCGGGGTTGAGCGTGGGCCGTTCGGCGACGATGACGTCGCACCAGCGCGCGCAATGGCACAGCGCTTCGACCGCTTCACCTTGCGCCACGAGCCATTCGCCGTTGCAGGAATTCTCCTGCAGCAGTGCCTGCCACCAGCCGCGCTTGGCCCTGGCCTCGTCGTAGAGGCGATCGGCCTCATTGACTTGGAAGACCACGGTTTCCGGTGTGCTGAACGCGACGGCGCCCAGCGGCGCGACATACAGTCCATAGAGGTAAGCTTGCACGCGTCGCGCGAGCAGGCAGGCCGCGCGCGCGGCGAGCGATTCGCCGCCGGTGTCGCGGACATGCACCACGATGTCGAAGCCTGACACGATTGCTCCTTGCGGCGGCCGATGTTCATAGCTTAACGCCGCTGCAATATTCTCGCTGGATGGGTTGCCGGGGGACTCACCTTTCTTGAGCGTTCAGGTTCTTTGTTGGACACTGCGCAACGCGTCCCCTGGAGAAGGAGTTCTGCTATGCGCACCATCACTTCGCTTGCCGCTGTCGCGCTGCTCGCGGCTGCGGCGTTCCATCCCGCCCCGGCGCGCGCCGCGGCCAAGACCGACTGCGAAATGCGCTTCAACCTCACGGGTTGGGCGGCGATTTACAAGCACGCCGAAGGCAGCGGCGTCGTCACCTGCTCGAACGGTGAATCGATGAACGTCAATATCATCGCGCGCGGCGGCGGCCTTACCGCAGGCAAGTACCATGTCGACGACGGTAAAGGCAAATTCTCCGACGTCAGCAGCCTGACCGAATTGCTCGGTGACTACGCGCAAGGCGAAGCCAACGCCGGGCTGGTCAAGTCCGGCACGGCGCAGGTGTTGACCAAAGGCACCGTGTCGCTGGCGCTGGCCGGCAAGGGCGAAGGCGTGGATTTGGGCGTGTCGTTCGGCAAATTCACGATCACCCGCGCCGGTGATCGGCGACCGCACAACGATCGCTGATTCGTTGCTGATCCGATAACAGACGGCGCCCGCAAGGGCGCCGTCTTTGGTTTGCGAAGCCAAAAAAAAGCCGCTAAGGTCCGCGCAATCCACGTGGAGCGGCTCGTGCCCGAAGCAACGCGGTACACCATGGGCGAAGAATTCGCCAACGCGGTTACACACGGTTTCGGCTTGCTGCTGAGCCTCGGCGGTTTGGTCGTGCTCGTCGCCGCCGCGTCCGCACTCGGCGTGCGCGAGCTTGCGTCGTGCGGCATCTATGGCGCTTCGCTGATCATGGTCTACACGACCTCGACGCTGTATCACAGCGCTACGCGCATCGACGCCAAGCGCCTGCTGCGCACGCTCGATCACGTGGCGATCTTCCTGCTGATCGCCGGCACCTACACACCGTTCGTGCTGATCGCGCTGCGTGGGGCGTGGGGCTGGACCTTGTTCGCGATCGTGTGGACGCTGGCCGTGCTCGGCGTCGTGTTCGAACTGACGGCGTTGCGCCGGTATCGTCGCGCAATGATCGCGCTGTACGTCGCGATGGGCTGGGTGGGTTTGATCGCGCTGAAGCCGCTCATCGCCGCATTGCCCGCAGCGGGGTTGTGGCTGCTGTTCGGCGGCGGCGTCAGCTACACGTTTGGCGTGCTGTTCTATGTGTGGCGAACTCTGCGCTATCACCACGCCATATGGCATCTGTTCGTGCTCGGCGGCAGCGTGCTGCAGTATCTGGCCGTGCTCTGGTACGTGCTTCCCGCACGCGCATGAGCCGGTTCGTCAGCCATCGTGGCGGCTGCCATTGCGGACGCGTGCGCTTCGAAGTCGATGCGCCCGCGCGCATCGAGGCGATCGAATGCAACTGTTCGATCTGCCGCATGACCGGATTCCTGCATCTGATCGTGCCGGCGGCACGTTTCCGCCTGCTGCAAGGCGCCGAATTCCTCATCGAGTACTCGTTCAATACCGGCGTGGCGAAACATCGGTTCTGCCGCGTCTGCGGGATCAAATCGTTTTACGTGCCGCGTTCGAATCCAGACGGAATCGACGTGAACGTACATTGCCTGGACCCGGCAACCGTGCAGTCGATCGCAATATCAGCATTCGACGATGGCGATCGTGACGCGGCGACCGCAGCCATTGGCCATCTCTCGCGCAGTTAGTCGCACGCCGCCAAAATCCGCTGCAGCAATGTCCGCACGCCGGGCTCGTGCTGCCATTCCGCGCGCAGGAATAGTCCGGTTTCGATTGGCCGGATCGGATCATTGATCGGCACGACCGCGACATCGAGACCCCGCAGCGGCGCCGGTGTCGATGGCGTCGGAATGACGGCCAATCCGAGGCCGGCGTCGACCATGCTCAACATCAGAGGCGTCGAGGTCGCTTCCATGCGCAGCACGGGCTCGATCCCGAGCGCGAAGAATGTCTCCAGTACGTGCAGGCGTCCGGCGGAGCCGCGTTCGAATACGATCAGCGGTTCCTGTGCAATCTGATCGAGGTGGATCGCTTTCGCCCGAGCCAGGCGATGTGCGCGCGGCACTGCCAGGCTCCAGCCGACGTTGCGCCAAGGATGATAGTGCAGTCCGCGCGGAAAATCCGTCGGCGTGCACGCGCCGATTGCGCAATGCGCCTCGGCGAGCAGCAAGCCGAAAATCTGCGACTCGGCGCGCGTGGACAGGCGCAGCAGATATTCCGGGTGTGCGGAGCGGAAGTCGCGCACGACCTCGACGAGCACGTAAGCCATGAGGTAATGGCTGGCAAGCAGCTGGATTTCCTTGACCTCCGCGCGCGGCTCGAACAGCGTCGTCAGCTCGTGGGCCTGGTCGAGAAAGCGTGTGGCCTTCTGCAGGAAGCGCCGTCCCGATGCGGTGAGCTCGACTGCGCCGCGCCGCCCGCGCTCCTTTTCGTACAGGTTTGCGCCGAGCGCCTCTTCGAGGGCGAGTACGCGTCCGCGCAAGCCTTCATTCGACAAGTGCAGACTTTCCGCCGCAAGATGCAGGCTGCCCAGTCGTGCCAACTCGACGAAAGCGGCGACCTGTTCGGTGGACAGCGGCGGCACGCGGCGGCTCATGGCCTCTGAACACTAACCGGTATTTGCGGTTAGTTGCAAAGCGTTGCCCGCGTGACCGCTGCAGCCCGCCCGATTAGCTTGCTGCAATTGCGTTATCGAGAGGCCTGCCATGTCGAATCGTCTTGCTCTGCTCGCGCTGCTGTTGCCGGCGAGCGCCGTTGCGATTCCTTACGACTGGCCGGGTTCTGCGCCTTGCAACTCGACGCTGCAGGCGTGCATCGACGGCGTGCCGAACGGCGCAACCGTGCAGGCGGCGACGAACACGCCGATCGGGGAGGACATCTCGATATACAACCGCAGCCTGACGTTGACTGCGGCGAGCGGCTTTGCGCCTTCGTTCGGTCCGGGTCATTGGCTCAGCGTGACCAGCAGTGCCATCGCCGGTGACCTCAGCGTCAGCGTGAGCCGGCTCGGCTTCAGTGACGGCTATGTGTACGCGAACTACTACGGCACGGGCACGGCGACATACGATTTCGAGCAACTCACGTTGACGCGATCGGCCAGCGACACCGCCAACTACATCGAAGTGGATGCGAACGCTGGCGTCGTCCACGCGACGCTGATCGGTAATCGCATCACCGCGGTGCCGGGCTCGCTCAATCGCGGATTGGTTCAGCTGTCGGCGAGCGGCGCCGAGCTGGATGCTACCGTTTATTACAATCAGGTCACCAACAGCTCCGCGGTCGCCGTCAGCGGCGCCGGCATATTCGCCGACATGCATGCGAGCGGCGCCGCAGCGAGCGGCACGTTGAAGCTGCACGGCAACGAGGTGCGCGGCGGTTTTTTTCGTGGCGGGATTTTCGTTTCCGAAGGATTGTTCGCAAGCATGGCAAGTACCATTCACGCCCGCGTCTACAACAACGTGGTGGTCGGCACGGATTCGAGCAGCGCCGGCACCGGTGGCACTGGCATCGCGTTTGTCGCCAACAATGGCAGCATCGACGCGCAGGCGATCAACAATACGGTCTCGCGCTCGTATGACGGCATCTATGCCGGGCAGTGGTCTGGCGGCGGTGCGGGCGCGGCGATCAGCGGTCTCGTCGACAACAACGTGATCCTCGCCTACCGTGGCCTGGAATTCGGCACCCTCGCCAGCGCCAGCAACGACTACAACCTGATCAATGCCACGACCAGCTCTGTGGGCTATGGCGCGCACACGATCACAGCGCCCGCGCGACTGGTCGCGGATGCTGCTCCGCGCTTGCGCGCAACGTCGCCGGCGATCGACGCCGCGGATACCACGACGTTGGGTTTTGGCCTGATCTTGAATGGCCTGCCCGTCAGCGACGCGGACAATACGCGCCGCATCAAGGGCGCCAGCGGCAAGGCGGATATCGGTGCTTACGAATTCGGCGATGCGGCATTCACACACATTGCGACGGCCGACAGTGTGTCCGGAAATGTCAGCACGATCGACGACGCATCGTTGAACGGGAACAGCGGCGCCAGCCTTGTCGCCACGGCGACCTTCAACGCGGGCGGCTCTGTCGGAGTGGATTACAACCATCCATTCGGCACGTATTATCCGGGCCCGCAATGGGCGCTGTTCAATCAGGACTATACCAATCCGATGCCGCTTGGCGCGCAGTTCGATGTGTTCGTGCCTGCGGCCGGCGGCGGCTCGTTCACGCACACAACGAGTGTGGCGAACACGGCCGGTCCCGCCACGACGCTGGACGATTCCAGCACGAACAATCAGCCCGATCGTATCGTGCTCGTTACTCAGAACTGGACCGGTACCTACAACCCGCATCCGGTCGGCGTGTATTACGGCGGCGACAGTCATTGGCACGTCGCCAATCTCGACGGCGCGGCGATGCCAGTGAACCTGCTGCTGAACGTATACGCGCAGGAAGCCGGACCCAACGCGTTCGCGGTCACGGCCGACAGCGGCAACACCGCCCACGGCGATCAGATCGTGCTGCACCATGCATTGCTCGACAACACGCCGTGCGCCCGCCCGCAGGTGACACGCGTGCTCGGGGCAGGTGCGGCGATCACGGATGGCTTCGACATCCGTTATTCCGCGCCGCACTGGTCGATCTTCGGCTACGGCGCCCGCGGCGTCCAGCTCGGCGACAGTTTCGAAGTGGTCGTCGATGCGCGTCAGGTGTTTGATTGCACGGACCGGATTTTTGCCGACGGTTTCCAGTAGCACGCGCACCGCCTGCGCTTCAGCCGATCAGCAGACGCAACGTGAATACGCCGAGCATCGTGAAGCAAACCGCGATCTTCGCGAGCGTGCCAAACGCCAGCCCGAGCCACGTGCCCACACCCGCGCGCGCAGCGTGGGCCAGTTCGCGGCCCGCGCTCAGTTCGCCGAGCAGCGCGCCGAGAAACGGCCCGAGCAGCAGGCCGGGCAAACCGAAGAACAGTCCGGTCAGCGTGCCGAAGCTCGCGCCCCACAGCGCGCGCGGGCTCGCGCCGACGCGCTTGGCGCCGAGCAGGCCGGCGGCGAAGTCGATCAACAGCGCGAGCACGCAGAGCACGCCGAGAATCGTCAGCGTGAGCGCACCGATGTGCTGGAAATGATCGGCCCATGCCGCGAGCAGCATGCCGGCGAAGACCAGCGGCACGCCGGGCAACGCCGGTACGACCGTGCCGGCAATGCCGGCGAGGATCAGGCCGCCGGAAAGCAGGAAATACAGCATTTGCTGCATCGGCTCAGCGCACGCCCGGCGCGAGTTTTTCCGCTTCGGTATCGATCTGGAACGCGTCGCTGTATTCCGGCTTGAGCAGCTTGTAGAAGATCTTGGCCGGCACCTCGATCTGTTGCGTGCCGTCCGCATACGACGCAACTTGATCGGGAGGGAAGATCAGCGTCAGCCCGATGGCCTTGGCGTCGAGTCCGTCGATCAGGAACACCGCGAAATTTTCCGCGGTGGGCGCAGTACCGCGCTTGACCCATTCGCGCATGTTCTGCACGGCGCCGGCCTGGTCTTTTTCCGGCAATGCCTCGCGCAGTTTGGCTTCGAAGCGACCTTCGAGCTGACGCCGCGCTTCCCCGCTCAATGCGTCGAGCGCGGCATCGGCATTGCTGAACAGATCGGCCAGTGCGATCAATTTGTCGTCGCTGGTGTGCAGGTCGAAGCTCGCCACGATCGGTGCGGGATGCGCGCCACCGGTGTCGAGGCTGCCGCTCGCCAGCACGCTGACGAAGTCGCTCGTGCGTCGGGCGATATTGAATTCGAGATCAAGATGAGCCGGCGGTGCGTTCGGCGCGGGCGCATCGGTGCTGGCGGCGAGAAAATCTTTCTTTTGCGCCTGGGCATAGGCGCGCAGTGCAGTGGCGAGCGGGCCCCATTCCGCGGGCAATTGCGGGTAACGGATATGGAATGCATAACCATCGCCGTAACCGGTATCCTCGTTCGCGGCCGGTTCCGGCGCGTTCGCGACATTGGCCGGCGCCGATACGGCCGGAGGAGCCCGCTCGCAGCCGGCGAACAAACCGGCGCAGCAGACGAAGGCGAAGCAGGCAACAAGGCGAAGCGACATGCGAAACAGGGCGAGTCCAAGGGCGCGACAGTGTAAAGGCTGCGCCCGGCGCACGCATTAAAAACTGGTTGTCTTGGAATCCCTGAACCAGCGTCGCGAGCGAGGACAGGTTGTTTCGGAGATTCCTAGTCCAAGCGCTTGCGCGTGCGCAGAATGGCGATGCCGAGCACGACCACGCAGAACGCACCGAGCGCGGCCAGTTCCGGCCACAGGTCGGCGAGCGTGGCCGCGCGCAGCATGATGCCGCGGATCAGGCGCACGAAATGGGTCATCGGGAAGATTTCCGCGAGCCATTGCGCCGGCCACGGCATGCCTGCAAACGGGAACATGAAGCCGGACAGCAGGATTTGTGGCAGGAATGTGAAGAACGCGAGCTGCATCGCCTGGAACTGCGTGTTCGCGAGTGTCGACAGAAACACGCCGAGCGCGAGCGAGGCGACGATGAACACCAGCGCGGCGCCGTAAACGTCGAGCAGACTGCCGTTGATCGGCACGTGAAAGATCGCCACGCCGAGCGCAAGCACCACGGTGACCTGGATCAAACCGATCGCCACGAACGGCAGTACCTTGCCGATCGTGAGTTCCGTCGGCGAGACCGGCGTCGCGATGAGGAATTCGAGATTGCCGCGTTCGCGTTCGCGCACGATCGCCATCGCCGTGAACAGCACCATCGTCATCGTCAGGATCACGCCGATCAGGCCCGGCACCGTGTTGACCGGCGCGCGCCGTTCCGGATTGTAAAAGTTCACGATTTCCACATTGTTGACGGGGATGCTCAATGCGGGATTGAGCAGCTGCGGCAGCGGCAGTGCCGCGAGCTGGCGCGCGGCCTGTTGCACGACCTGATCGGAACCGTCGACGACGATCTGCATCGGCGCTTCATCGCGCGTGGCGACGCGGCGCTCGAAGTCCGGCGGAATGATCAGTGCCGCGCTGATGCTGCCGGCGCGCAGCAATGCATCGATTTGCTGCGGCGTGCGCAACCGATAATCGAAGTCGAGCACGCCGGTTTGGCCGAGCTGCGCGATCACTTCGCGCGACTGCGCGGTCTGCGCCTGATCGAGCACTGCGGCGGACAGATGACGGATATCGAGATTGATCGCATAGCCGAACAGCAGCAGCTGCATCGTCGGGATGCCGACGATCATCGCGAACGTGAGCTTGTCGCGGCGCAGCTGACGCAGCTCCTTGACGACGATCGCGAGCAATCGCCGCCAGTTCATGTTTCTTGCTCCTTGGCCTGCGCATTTCGGCCGAGCGTGGCGCTGACGAACACGTCTTCCAGATTCGGCGCGGCCGCCTCCACTTTCGCCGGCACGCCGGCCTCGCGCAGGTGCGCGGCCACGCGCTCGCGCACCTGCGCGCCGTCGCGCACGAGCACACGCAGCTGCGCGCCGATCTGCGCGCTGGCGACGATGCCCGGAAACTTATCGAGCACATCGCGCGCGCGGCGCAAGTCCTCGCTTTCCACGATCAGCACCTCGCCGGGCAGCGAGCTCATCAACTCGCGCGGCGTGCCGTCGGCCACGAGGCGGCCGCGATCCAGGATCGCCAGGCGATGGCAGCGCTCGGCTTCGTCCATGAAGTGCGTGGAAACCAGAATCGTCGTGCCGGCGTCGACCAGCGCGAACAGCGAATCCCAGAACTCGCGCCGCGATTGCGGATCGACCGCGCTGGTCGGCTCATCGAGCAGCAGCAATTCCGGTTCGTGCAGCACGGCAGCGGCGAGCGCCAGGCGCTGCTTCTGGCCGCCGGACAGCGTGCCGGCGAGCTGATTGCGCTGCGCGCCGAGCCAGTAGCGCTCGAGCAGCTGCGCGACTTGCGACTTGGCGCGCGCGCGATCGAGCTCGTGGACGGCGGCGACGAACTCCAGATTCTCGACGACGGTCAGGTCGTCGTACAACGAAAACTTCTGCGTCATGTAGCCGATGCGGCGCTTGAGCGCTTCGGCCTGCTCGGGAATCTTGTAACCGAGCACTTCGATCTCGCCGGCTGACGGCAGCAGCAAACCGCACAACATGCGGATCGTCGTTGACTTGCCGGAGCCGTTGGGCCCGAGGAATCCATAGACCTGCGCCCGCGCGACCGTGAGGTCCAGATGATCCACCGCAACGATATTGCCGAAACGCCGCGTCAGTCCGCGCGCGACGATCGCAGCGCCGGTCTGCTCAGTGCGCGGCATGGTCCAGCAACGTCGCCTGGCACGGCAATCCGGCCGGCAGCTTGCGCGCCGCGTCGCCTTCGAGCACGAGTTCGGCGCGGTAGGTGAGCCGGCTCGCATCTTCGCCGCTCAGCGCATAGTAAGGAGTGAAACTGGCCTCGGCGCGGATGCGCGCGAGCGTCGCCGTGAACGCCTGCGCGACGCCATCGACGTGCACGGAAAACTTCGCGCCCTGCTGCACGTTGGCGCGCAAGGTTTCCGGCACGAACACGCGCGCATAAGGTGCGTCGCCGACGAGCAGGCTCGCCACCGCGACGCCGACGGGCGGACGGTCGCCGAGCTTGAACGGCAAGGCATCGACACGTCCGGCGCGCGGTGCGTGCACTTCCAGGCGCTGTGCCGTGACCTTGAGCTGGGCGAGGTTGGCCTGTGCCTGCGCGAGCGCGGCTTCGCCTTGCGCGATGTCTTCGGCGCGCGTGCCGTGCAGCAGCGCCTCGAGATTGGCGCGCGCCGTGGCGGCATCGGCATTTGCCTGGCGCAGCGCGGTGTCGGCGTTGTCGAGCTCGGCCTGTGCGATAAGTGCCTTGCGGCGCAGGTCGGCGGCGCGTTCGCGCGCAAGTTTCGCGTTCGCCGCGGTCGATTGCGCGCGCGCCAGCACGCCGCGCGCGGCGTCGATCGTCTCGGGGCGCGCGCCGTGGCGCAATTCGTCGAGCGCGGCGGACAGGCGCTGCGCGTCGGCTTGCGCGGCGTCGACTTGCGCCTGAATGCGCTGCGGATCGAGCGTGAGCAGCAACTGCTGCGCCGTCACTTCGTCGCCTTCCTTGACGAGGATTTGCGTGATGGGCTCGGACACTTCCGCCGGCACGCCGATGCGATCCCATTCGAGCGTGCCGAGCAGCGGCGGCGGCGTGCCGTCACGCGAACAGGCGCCGGTGACGGCCAGCAATCCAGCAAGCAGCGCATGACGGGCGCGCATATGACCTCCTTTTCCTGTGACCATTATCGCAGCCGTTGCGACAAATTACCTGCACGATACGATGCGCGCGAACCGGTTATGCTTGGATGCGGCGGCAAGGGGCAGAGCAGGGTGAAACAATAGTGTTGGCACTTGGATTATGGCCGGCCTGGGCAGCGCCCCTGCTCAACGGTCTTGCATTGCTGCTCGCGCTAGGTTTTCGCCGCAATCGCGCGGTGCTCGTGCTGATCGTGCTGATCTTCGCTTCGTTTGCGATAGCCGGAGTGCTCGCGCCCGTGCACGAAACGCGCGGCGCCGATGCCGTGCGCATGTTCGCGCCGTGGATGTTGCTGGCAGCGGCGGCGCTGCCGGAACGCGGGCCGTTGGCGCGGCGCAATCTCGTGCTCCTGCTGTTGCTGCTGATCGCGACCTGGCTCACATTCGATGCGCCCGATCACGTTTGGGCGAGCCTGCGCGGCGCGCTGCCGTTCGGCGTGCTGCATTTCAGCACCGGCGCGCTCGCCGCTGCGCTCACGTTCGTTGCCGCGGGCCTGTGCGTGTTGCGCTGGGTGCTCAACGGCGCACCGATGGAAGCCGGCCTCGGCATCGTGCTCGGTTTCGCCGCTTTTGCGTTGCTGCCGAGCATGCGCAATGACGGCAGCAGCACCGCGTTCGCGTTCGCCGGAGTCTGCGCATTGTTCGCGGTGCTGTATGCCTCTTATCGCATGGCATTCATGGATGCCCTTTCGGGTTTGCCGAACCGGCGTGCGCTCGACGAAACGCTGGCGCAGCTTTCCGGCGATTACGCGATCGCGATGGTCGACGTGGATCATTTCAAGATGTTCAACGACACGCACGGACACGCCGCCGGCGACCGCGTGCTGCAGGCTGTCGCACGACAGCTGCGCCGCGAGCGGCGCGGCCGCGCGTTCCGCTACGGCGGCGAGGAATTCTGCCTGCTGTTCACGGGCGCGCGGCATCGCGAGGCGACCAAAATGTGCGACGACACGCGCGCGCGCATCGAAGCCATGCGCGTGCGCGTGCGATCGACGCCGGCCAAAGGCAAACGCACACCCAGCGACACCGAAGTAAAAGTGACCGCGAGCATCGGTGTCGCGTTCCGAGACGAACAGATGCGTTTCGCATCGGAAGTCATCAAGGCTGCCGATCAGGCTCTGTATCGCGCGAAGGCGAAAGGGCGCAACCGAGTCATCGCACGTTGAGGAGAATCGAAATGAAGCCGTTCATTGCCGTGATGATGTTCACCGCGGCTTGCGCCGGTTGCGCGAGTCAGCAACACGCCAACGAGGCGGTGCGCACCGAAACCTGTCGCGCCAGCAACGAGCAGGAGATCGCCGCCTTGTTCGAGCGCTGGAACCGCTCGCTGCAGAGTGGCGATGCCCATGCGGTGGTCGCCAACTATGCCGAACACTCGATCCTTTTGCCGACACTGTCCAACAAGCCGCGCGCAACGGCAGCCGAGAAAGAGGACTACTTCCATCATTTTCTGCAGGGCAAGCCGGCCGGCGTGATCGACTGGCACGCCATCGAGATCGACTGCAACACCGCCGTCGATTCGGGCCTGTATACGTTCACGTTTGCGGCGGACGGCAAGCAGGTCAAAGCGCGCTACACGTTCACCTATAAATGGTTCGGCGATCGCTGGCTGATCACCAGCCATCATTCGTCGGCCATGCCGGAGAAAGATTGAGGCAGGATGGAATGCCCGCCGCAGCGCGAGCCTAGGCCAGCACCATGCAGCAAATATGGAGAACGCAACTAAACTGACGAGTGCAGTTGGGCGGCTATTGCCTAACGCGTCAGCGCTCGGCACCATAGCAGCGTAAAGTCCCGCCGCGCTTCAGGGGTCGCGCCGTGCCAACCATCGCCCGCCATCATTTTTGCGCGCTGCGTCGCGTGACGATCGTTGCCATCTTGTGCGCCTGCGTGGCGCCGGCGGCATTGCGCGCGGCCGAGGAAGAAGAGGCCGAACTGCTTGCCGTATTGCAGCAGGAAACCGACATCGCGACGAAGACGCGCATGAACAGCGACTTCGTGCCCGGCATCGTCACGATTCTCGACGGCGACCGCCTGCGCGCGCTGGGCGTGCGCACGGTCTGGGACGCCATGCCGTACGTGCCGGGCGTGCAAGCGTGGCTCGACGGCGGCGGCACGCCGAGCGTGACCGTGCGCGGCATACCATTCCCGTTCAACTCCGGCAGCATCCAGATTCTGCTCAACGGCAGCCCGATCGGACGCGAAGCGGCGGGCCTGAACAGTTCCGTGCTGTTCGTGCCGATGACGCAGGTCGAGCGTATCGAATTCATACGCGGTCCCGGCTCGATCCTGTACGGCGACTACGCGTTCATGGGCCTGGTCAATATCATTACGCGCAAGCAAGGCGAACAGGTCGATGCCAGTGTCGATTCGCACGGCGGCCGCGATGCCGGTCTGCTCGTATCGGGTGGCAACAAGGATGGTCTGCACGGCTCCTTCAATCTGGCCGGTCATTACAGCGGCGACGCGGTAGTGCCGGACAATCGCAGCGCGGACGAAACGCGTGTATCGGCGATCGCCGATGTCCAATACAGCGGCTTTGCCTGGCAGACGCAAGTCGAGAATCGGCACGAATACAACGCATTCGCGCCGGCGCAAACCGGACCGGGTCCGCAGCGCGCCGAATCGAACTGGTCGACGCAGCTGCGTTATGCCGGCGAGTTGACGCGCGATCTCGGCGCCGATGCGCACGTCGAATACCTCTACAACGATATCGCCATCGCCAACACCGCGTTCAAGGGCGACGAACTGCTTGGTGGCGCCGACCTGCATTTCAGCGGCTGGGCGCGGCAGAGCTGGCTCGCCGGCATCGAATATTCCGACGCGAGCATCGATCGCGCGGTCTTTCCGCCGCCGCCCGTGCCGGGGCACCCGCCGCCGCCCGCGCTCGTGATTCTCGACAAGCATCGCAGCGTCGCCAGCGTGTACGTGCAGGACCAGATCGAAATCATGCCTGCACTGTCGGCCACTCTCGGCGCGCGCTACGACGATAACAGTGAGATTGGCAATCGCCTCACGCCGCGCATCGCGCTGGCTTGGCAGCCGTCGGAACACCATATCCTCAAGGCGCAATACTCGGAAGGCTACCGCGCGCCGACGTTCTTCGAACTGTACGTGCCCGGGCCGGCGCTCAACGACCTCAACTTCGAGGTCAATCGCACGACCGAGATCAACTACGTCTACGAGCGCCCGCGCCTGACGTTCCGCGCCACCGCATTTCACATGCGCATCAGCGATATGGTGTTTCCGAACATTCTGAAGCAGTTCTTCGGCAACACCGCGCACGCCAAAGCCGACGGCGCCGAGTTCGAATTGACGCAGCAGATCGGCCGCAATTTGCGCGTCGACGCGAATGTCTCGTACGTGGATTCGCGCGACAACCGCAATGTGCCGCTCGTGGACCAGGCGATCGCCGAAGTGCCGCACTGGATGGGCAATCTCGGCGTATTGTGGAATCCCGCAAACGAATGGACGCTCGGCGCGCATTGGAATCGCCTCGGCGACCGCCCCGGCGCGCAATCCGCCGGTGGCGCGTACGACCGCGTCGATGTCAGCGCCACGCGTCGCGCCGTGTTCGGCGGCGGCGAGCTGCAGCTCGGCATCGACAATCTGTTCGACAAGCGCGTGATCGAACTGTCGCCGAGCCCGTTTGGCGACACGTTGTACGCGTATCAAAACCGCATTGCCTGGGTGCGCGCGAGTTGGCGCTGGTAGCGAAAGCTCTAGCCGCGCTCCAGCGCGACCGTTCGCGGCAAGCCATCCTCCAGCGCCGAATACACGCAACGCGCGCGCCCGTTGCGCTTGGCCTGGTAGAGCAGTTGGTCGGCTGCCTCGAGCAGGGAGCGGCTTGAGGCATCGGGCTTCGGCACGGTTTCGATCGCGCCGGCACTCACGCTGACCCACGCGCCGGCGCTCGAGCAGGCATGCGCCAGTTGCAGCTCGTGCACGCCGTGCAGCAGTTGGCGCATGCGCGCCGGCACGTTGCCGCCGGGCAGCAGCAGGGCGAATTCCTCGCCGCCGATGCGCGCGGCGAGTTCGCCGGCTTGCGCAAACGTCGTCTGCAGCACGCCGGCGATGCGCTTGAGACAGTCGTCGCCGGCCGCATGGCCGTAGTGGTCGTTGTATTGCTTGAACAGGTCGACGTCGATCAGCACGAGCAGCAGCGGCGTATTGTCGCGCGCCGCGTGACGCCAGCGCTGTTCGAGTGCTTCGTCGAAACGGCGCCGGTTGGCGATACCGGTGAGCTGGTCGACGAGCGCGCGCTGTTCGAGCAGATCGCGCTGGCGCTTGAGTTCGATGTGCGTGCGCACGCGCGCACGCACGAGCGGCGCACTCGCCGGCTTGGTCATGTAGTCGACCGCGCCGAGCGCAAAACCGAGTTCCTCGTCGGCGACCTCGCCCATGCTGGTGACGAAGATCACCGGAACTGCGCGCGTCGCCTCGTCCGCCTTCAGGCGGCGCAGCACATCGAAGCCGTCCATATCCGGCATGACGACGTCGAGCAGGATCAGATCGAAGGCCACGGACGCCGCGAGTTCCAGCGCGCGCGCGGCGTCGGTGGCGAAACGCAGATCGTAGTTGCCGCCGAGCGCGGCGGCGAGGCTGTGCACGTTGGCCGGTTCGTCGTCGACGATCAGCACGCGTTGCAGCGGCGGTGCGGTCTCGCTCACGCGAAGCGCTCGCCGCAGGATTGCTCGATGCAAGCGAGCACGCGTTCGGCGGCGCGGTAGTCCAGTCGCGCAATCGCGCCGGCGAGCTCGTCCAATTCGGGTTGTGCCCGCCCGACCAATTGCTGCGCGAGCGCGGCACACGCGCGCTCGGCGCCAAGACTGTTGCCGGCCAGTTCACTGCGCAACGCCTGCAACGCGTTGCCAATAGCGGCGTTGGAGGCAAGCCGACCAGCGCTTGGCGGCACGGCGGATTCGTCTTGCGGAATCTGCGCTGCACCGAGTTCGGCAAGCGCGGCTTGCAGCTCATCGAGCGTGCTCGACGGCGTAGTGTCCACGCGCGCGGCGGATTCGATCGCGGCCGCGGCGTCGGCGATGCGCTGTGCCGAAAGAGTTGCCGCTGCGCCCTTGATCGTATGTGCCAGGTCGCGCGCGGCAGCGAAATTCGCGCTGGAGAACAGCTTGCGCAGTTCCTGCGCGGCGTCCGCGTTGCGCGTGCGAAAGTCCTCGAGCAGGCGCCACAGCAGCTGGCGCTTGCCGTTGACGCGATTGAGTGCCGACGCCACATCGACTCCGCCGATCAGCGGCGGGACGTCCGCGCCCGCGCGCGCCGGCGTGGCGTGCGCAGCGTGTGTGAGCCAGCGCGAGAGCACGCGCACGAGTTCGGCCTCCTCGATCGGCTTGGTCAGGTAATCGTCCATGCCGGCCTCGAGGAAACGCTCGCGGTCGCCGCTCATGGCGTGCGCGGTCAACGCGATCACCGGGATGCCGCGCGTGCGCGAATCTTGTTTCAGCCGGCGCGTGGTCTCGATGCCGTCCAGGCGCGGCATCTGGATGTCCATGAGGATCGCCGCGTATTTGCGCGCGTGCACCAGATCGAGCGCGGCCAGGCCGTCCTCCGCGCAGTCGGCGGCAATGCCGAGCGCGTCGAGCAATTCGCGGCCGACCTGGCGATTGATTTCGTTGTCTTCGACCAGCAGCACGCGTGCGCCGGGCGCGAAACGAATTTCGGCTGGCGTCAGGCCAGCCGTGGTCATGCGTGCGCCGCGGCTGGGCCTGAGCGCTTCCATCGCCGCGTCGAACAGCGTCGACGGACTCACCGGCTTGTGCAGGAACACGTTGACGCCGCTGGCTTCGGCTTCGCGCACGAGTGCCTCGTCGCCGTAGGCGGTGACCATGACAATGGCCGGCGTGCCCAAGCCGCGCCGGCGCACTTCGCGCACGGCATCCAGGCCATTCATGCCTGCGAGTTTCCAGTCGATCACGAGCAGGTCGAACGGCACGCCGGCCTCGTCCATCATGCGCAGCGCCTGTTCGGCCGTTTCGGCGAGCGTGACATCGAAACGCAGCGATTCGAGCATGCTGCCGAACACATCGCGCGCGGTCGGGTTGTCGTCGACGACCAGTGCGCGCAACCCTTCGGGCGATGCGTGTTCGATGACCGCCGCAGCGGATTGGGCGAGGCCGAACCGCGCCGTGAACCAGAATTCGCTGCCGCGGCCGGGTTCGCTTCGGCCGTCGATCTGTCCGCCCATGAGTTCCACGAGACGCCGGCAGATCGCCAGTCCCAGACCGACGCCGCCGTGTATACGCGTGCTCGATTCATCGACTTGCGTGAACGGATCGAACAGGCGCGGCAGTTCGCCGGGCGCAATGCCGATGCCCGTATCACGCACGGCGAAGCGCAGTTCGACTTCGTCATTGTGCCGGCTTGCGCAGCGCGCTTCGACGACGATCTCGCCGCGCTCGGTGAACTTGATCGCATTGGTGACGAGATTGACCAGCACCTGCTGCAGCCGCACCGGATCGCCGTGCAGCGTGCGCGGCACGTCGGCGCCAAGCAGGTACAGCACTTCCAGGCGCTTGGCGCGCGCGCGTTCGCCGACCACGGCGGAGAGGTCCGTGAGCACCGCGTCGAGCGAGAATTCCACCGATTGCATGCCGAGCTTGCCGGCTTCGATGCGCGACAAATCGAGAATGTCGTTGATCAGGCCGAGCAACAGTCGCGCCGACGTGCGCAGCTGCGCGAGCAGGCCGCGCTGGCGCGCTTCCAGCGGCGTTTTTTCCAGCAGCGTTGCCATGCCGATCACCGCGTTCATCGGCGTGCGGATCTCGTGGCTCATGTTGGCGAGGAATTGACTCTTGGCCTGGTTGGCGGCTTCGGCCTGATCCCGGGCGATTTCCAATTCCTGACGAAACTGCCGCTCGTTTTCGATCAACGCCTGTTCGGCGAGGCGACTGCGCTCGCGCTGGCGTTCCAGCTTGCCGAGCAGCGAAACCAGCGTGCCCCACAGCAGCGCGAGCACGAGCGCGACGAATACGCCTTGCAGGTACAGCTGGCGACGTACGTCGCGCGCGAAGTCGGTATAGAAATTCGCGTCGACGGCGAAATGCGCCAGTCCGAGCAATTCCATCGTGTCGCTGTGGTAGATCTCGGTGTCG
>Ga0157372_10000346_pt1 | contig 51170 bp, 42 predicted proteins | sample C55metaG_FD_115307 | JGI IMG/M metagenome (GOLD analysis project Ga0157372, IMG submission 115307) | Corn rhizosphere microbial communities from Kellogg Biological Station, Michigan, USA - C5-5 metaG | ecosystem: Host-associated > Plants > Roots > Rhizosphere > Soil | place: USA: Michigan...
AACAATGCAACTGATGTAAAAACAAGCAAGGCTGCGGCTGTGGCGTATTTAAAAACTTTTGTTTTAAAAAAAGGCCTGTCAGCATCAATATGCTTATGGATGTTTTTAAGCATATCCTTTTCAATAGCCTTCATTATTTTCTCATCGTGCAGATGATCTTCACCAATGCCATCCCATGGCTTTGGTTTTACTTTTTTAAACATCAGGTAATGAATTTTAGGTTTACAATGCCGCAATAAAGCCGATAGTATCGGTGCGATACAGGTTAATACATTTTACACTGGCTGAGGTACCAGATTTATTTTAAAAAAATATAAAAAAGGATAATAGCGTAAGTGCCAACGCGCATACGGAGAATTTTTAAAGCGCTTGAAAGTTGGTTTTTAACCGTGCGGGGGGTAATATTGAGAGCTTCGGATATTTCATTGATGCTGAGATGTTCATATCGCGACAGCACAAATACACGCTGCATTTTTTTAGGAAGCTCTTCTACCTGTGTGTTAATGCTTTGTGCCAGCTCCTTAGCTATGTAGTGATCTTCGTTAGTATGTACCGGTTGATTATCAAAATGGAGCAGTTCTTCCAGACCGCGTTTTTTTACGGCATCCTTTTTATACAAGTTGATGATACCATTACGCAGCGATGTAAAAAGGTATGATGGATGATATTGGCTGACATTAATACTGTAACGCGCATCCCAAAAGTTGATGAACACATTTTGAACCAGATCTTTGGCATCTTCAACCGAGCCGGTTGAGTGATAAGCCATTTGATATAACGCACGCCAGTTCTGTTTGTAAAACTCATCAAATGCTCTGGTATCTCCATCCTGGATCAAAGAGATCAGTTCAATTTGAGTAGCTTTCTTCAACTTAATCAAGTTTTTTGGTTAATTTATTGAGCAGCCATTGGGGTAGCAGTCAATAAAGCACAATTGGTTAAGCAAATACAGTATATTTTTTAATAGATTAATTCAGCCCAATTTACATTTTATTCAGTTAAGTTGTTACAAAAATGTTACAAACATCAATTACATGTCTGTCGCAGCCTTTCCTGTTAAACATTTACCAGCTCGCGCCTGCCGGTGTGCGCCGATCTGTAAATAGCTTCAATAATGGCCAGGTCGCGCCTGCCTAATTCGCCGGGAACAATACTTTCGGTATTATTTATAATGCATTTCGCAAAGTCATCCATTTGCAAAGCCTGTTGAAACGGGGGCGTAAAAGTAAGCGGCCCGCGGCTGGTATCAACCACCATGCCACGATAAGTAAACGCATGTTCTTTAAACTCAATCCACCCTTTATCGCCTTCGGCCTTAAAATGATCGGCGCTGTGCCGGTAACTGGTAAACGCGGTACATTCGGCGCCATCGGCAAAATGCATCGTCCAGTTCATACCTTCTTCCACATCGGTAAAAATATCCGGCCGGGTTTTGGGTATTTCGCTTGCGGTTACCGATATCGGACTTGCACCATTTGCCGCCATACAAGCACCATGTATAATATAAACACCCAGATCCATAATTGGCCCGCCGCCAGCCAGTTTTTTATCGGCCCGCCAAACTTTAGTATTCATTACAAAGCCACGGTCGCCACTCATTTTCATAAATGTGCCGAAGTCTTTATCCCGGGCAAGTCGCATCATTTCTTTATGGTAAGGATCAAAATGCAACCGGTATCCTACGGATAGTTTAACGCCGGCTTTTTTACAAGCCTTAATTATGGCGTCACACTCAGCTACGGTATTAGCCATAGGTTTTTCACAAATCACATGCTTACCGGCCTTTGTCGCAGCTATGGCGTGCTGGGCGTGTAAACCATTTGGGGTAACTACATATACAATGTCGATATCGCGGTTATGCGCTAATTCGGCCATGGTATCATAACTGTAAATATTACTTTCGGGGAAGCCATGGTCTTGTGCCCATCGTTGCCCTTTGGCCTTATCGCCTGTTACCACGCCTTTTAATTTGCAAAACTGCGTTTGTTTAAGCGCCGGTCCCAGTTGCCCGGTACTGTATTTACCCAGGCCAACCAATGCCACGCCCAGTTGTTTTTGCTGTTTCCCCATTGCATATAATGATGGTGAAGCCAGTAATGCGGCAGTGCCAATACCCAATTGCCCAATAAATGAACGTCGTGAAACAAAATCATTTTTCATATCCGGAATATTTGTGTGGGTTTATATAATTGAAATTTAGAGAATTTTAAAATTGGCTACATGGTCTTTACAGCTAAATGTCAATATCAGTGAATAGTATGCCAATTCCGCATCAGGTATACATCACATTTAGATGAAATTTTACAATTGTAGTTGGTAAACTTTCATCTAAAATATTATCACATCATTTATTGCTCATGAAAAAAGTATTGGGTTTTAATTTTTTATTGCTGATCTGCACCTGTGCAATGGCTCAAAAAATGAATACGACCGTACCAGGAGCGCAAATAACCTTCGCCAAAAACGCTACCAATATTGCCCGGATAAGTAAGGATACCATAGCAGTTATTACAGGCAGCACTTACAGGTACACTGTAGATACCCCCGAAAACCAGGGGCTGGTTTCTACAAAGATTGATGTAAAGCAGCTGCCTTTGCAACTCACATCGCGGGATGGATCGGCTCAAAAATATACGATTACCGACCAAAAAGGAGCGATAAAAACCGATGGCGATCTGTTAACCGGCTATAAGCTTATCGTTACTTCGGGGGATGGCTTAGTCACAAAAACATACTATATTTCAGTGCAGCCAATGGCCCTTAGCGGGCAGCTAACCTTAGCCCGAAGTTCTTTTACGGTTAATACCAATCACGCTTTAACGCTTTATTTCACTGCAGGCCAGCGCAGTCCAGATGCTACTGTTAAACTGTTTTTACCTGCAGGCATTAACGCGACGATGGATAATACTACGGTAAATGTTATCGGCCGGGGCGAGGTTAAGTTAAACGGATTATCAAGCCAGTCCATAGGCCGTGTTGGTACCAAATATTCGTACCATAAGGTTGGCGATGTTATGATCACTAAACTACCCAATGGCGGCTCAGTGATCTCGTTCAGTCATCTTGACCTGAGGCCCGCAAATGGCCCCGATCTGGCGGTCGTAATTAACGATGTAAATCTGAAGAAGACAGGACCTTATCCAATCAGGGCACAATACAGCACATCCGCGCCCGAAAAATTAACCAGCCCGGGTACCGGCGCAGAAACAGCGATGCTAACGGTAACACAACATATCTCTGATTTGGAAAGAGTAGCCGACCGGTCATTACAATACCAGGAAACACCCGACCTATATACTAAAACCACCCTTAAATGGGGTATGGGTATTCAAAATGTACAGGTGCTGCAATCGGTAGACAAGGGCAAAACATGGGTCGCCGCAAAGGCATCTGTCGATACCAAAACATCAACAGCACTAGTTTCGGATTTAAAACCTAACCAGCTTTATACCTTCAAACTGAATGTTAAAGCTGGAGCTAACAAAGGTTTTTCAAATACCGCATCGTTTTATTCCGGTAAAATGGATGTCAAAGCCTTTGGTGTTAACGGTAATGGAAACGATGATAATACCGACGGCATCAACCGGGCTATCGCCTATCTTAACAGTATTGGTGGTGGCACGTTGTTGTTTTCAAAGGGTACTTACATGGTACGAACAGTGCATTTGCAAAGCAATGTGTATTTGTATGTTGATCATGGTGCCAGTATTGAGGCTTTAAAAGGTGGCGACGCGCCTGAAACCACGTGGTTTAGCGACAGGAAATACCGCTCCGGCCTATCGCCTACCGACGCCGGGCCTTATGCCGACCCCGAAAATTACATGACCAAGCAGGATGTTGGCCATCACTATTTTAAAAACGCCATGTTTTGTGGCGAACGGCTGGATAATATCAAAATTATTGGTACTGGCACCATCACTGGTAATGCCAACCTGGTTAACGGTGACGGTGTAATGAAAAACCCTGCCGATAACCGTTGCGATAAGATGTTCAGCCTGAAACTGTGCACCAATATCGAGATTGGCGGTATTTACCACAAAGAAGACCTGTGGTATGATGAAGCTAAGAACGAGCCATATTACATCGGCAAAAACGGAGCAAAAATGGAAGATGCCGAACACATGCTGAAGATTGACCGCACCGGGCATTTTGCCTTCCTGGCAACCGGTACCGATAATATCAATGTACACGACACTTATTTCAGCAAAGATCATCAAACCAACGTGCGCGATGTTTACGATTTTATGGAATGCAATAACGTACACGTTACCAATATTTTTTCGCGCGTTAGCAGCGATGATGTGATCAAGCCGGGCTCCGATTGTTCGTTAGGTTTTACGCGGCCCGTAAAAAATTATATGGTACGCAACGTTATAGGCGATACCAATTGCAACCTGGTACAGATAGGATCTGAAACTGCCGATGATATTATGCAGGTTTACGTGGATAATATTTACATCCTTGGCGCTAACAAGGCCGGTTTCTCTATCTCAACCAATGATGGCGCGCATGTGAAAGATGTTTATTTAAACAGCGGCAAAACAGGATCAATTCATTCCCGGTCGAAAATGTACCGGGCAACTGCGCCATTTTTTATATCTATCTCAAACCGCGGACGAATTATAGGCGCCGAAGCCGGCAGATATAGTTTTACAGAAAATGGTAAAAAGCACGATGAACTATTAATTAAAAACGTAAATATCGGCGAGGTTGAAAACATCAATCTAAAAGGGATAGACGTTTACGAAGTATACGGTGGCAGCGCCTATAACGGAAAAAAATGGAAGCCCTATGACGGCACACAACGCAAAGCCACAGCGATAGTAGCTGGGTACAAACTGCCGGATAATGCTGACGTAACCGGTGGACTCGACTTTAAACTACCCAACGGTAAACACACCGGGTATATCAGCAATGTCGCCTTTAATGATGTTAATATCCTGGTAAAGGGTGGCAACCCTGCTACCGATACTTTAGCTAACCCCGGCGAGCTTGGCGTTGGCCAATACAATGTTGCCGATCTGAAAATACAGCCATCCTACGGCATTTGGGCACGCCATGTAAAAGGCCTCGAAATCATCAACAGCAGTTTTAATTACGAAAAACACGACAGCAGATATCCTTTGTTTTTCGATGATGTTAAAGGTGCTACTATTACTGGCGTAAAAATGGTTAAGCCCGATGATAACAACACGCTTATCGGGCTTAAGAATGCAAATGGCATAATTATAAAAAACAGTTTATATTACAAGGACAGCTGGGGCAATTCTCCTACGGCTATCCCTGACAATGGTAAATAGGGCGCCTCTTGTGCTTTTCAGTATTGATGGCGACCGGTCAAAGCATATCAAACTTGCACATTCTCCGGCACTCAAGGCCGGCATACACAACCAGTTTCAATATGGAGCAAAAAAGGATGATTTGACGGTGGATTGAAAGTAAAAAGCATCCACAAGGGCGCGATCACTAAGGTCGCACGCTTTTGGCCACAGTCACTCACCTGCACTTTTTATTTACTAATAAGCACATTATCAAGCTGTACAGTGGTTGTCGTATCCTTAAGATTAGAGTTTACAATGATTCCTGCGGTTGAAAGTACGTTCGTATCCAGTTTTGAAACGCCTGCTGGTTGCCAGTTTTTACCATCAGCAGAGAAGAAAGCCGCGCACGTCTCATTCGTACATTCCAATTTCAGCCAGCAATAACCGGTCATTCTGTTAAAAGTAACTATCGGCTCTGATAGTGGTGAAGAGCGGTAAACCGTTTTAAGGCTATCGTTTGTGGCCCCTTTTACCCTGAGTTGGATGCCCCATTCCGGAGCCTCGATCTGCCCGGATTTAGACGGCAATACTAAAAGTACTATATCCGGTGAAACCTTAGGGCTTTTCCCAAAAGACATCCCAAAACTTGTGAACTGTGAAGTTAGCTGCGGAACATAACGGAAAGTAAAAACGTTTTTTTCCGGATTTACCGATCGAACGAGCAGCGGCTCCTCCCCTTTTTCGGACCTTGCACCTTTCGCGTCGATGGTCAGACATTCGCCAATGCCATAGGCTATATCCTTGGGTTCATGGCCAACAGCGCTAAACTGCCATCCCCCCGGCAAACCAGCGGTGATCGCTGCTACTGCGTAGCCCCCTGCCTGTCCCTGGCCATTTATCGCGCAAACACGATAGTAGTAATTTCTTCCGGAAATAATATTCTTATCTTCATATGTTGCCTGGGCTAAACCAGTGGTGATCACTTTAAAATATCCGCTGTTGTTTTCAGATCGTTTGATTACATATCCTCTCGCGCCGATAACGGGTACCCAGGATAATTTAACGCGGCTATCAGAAAAGGTTGCAAACAACCCACCAGGCTGGGTGGTTACTGATTTTTCATTTGCGGCATCCGCTTTTACTCTTGAGTATAAAAGGGTTCCGAAACCGATATGATCAGCTCCCGGCAGCGCTTGCAGTTCAGGCCGAACACTTTCGGCTGCCTTTTGAGTAAAAGGAGCCGTTTTACCCATCCGGTTCACATAATGATTGTAGACCTCTTCGTAAATGGCCCTGAGCTTATTCCGCCCGTCCTCTGATATTTTGCTATGCCAATACTTCCCTGTGCGGTCCATAGCGGGTAAGTAAGGAACGTCCATCCCTAAATTGAATTTTGCAGTATATTCAAACCCTTTTAATAACCGGTCATCCGAAAGGCCGTAAAGGTCCAATCCCTGATGCCACGCTATTTCGGCACAGTCAGCCAAATGTGCTATACCCAATTGTGCATGTGCCTGATCACGACCGCTTTCCTGGCATTGACCGGTTTCATTAATAATATAGTTAGTCAATCTGCCATCACCCCCTCCATTTTCGTAGTAGCAAAGCGCATTGTCGAACATCTGCCTGTTATTTGTGAAAACCGCTATAGATAATACGGTTTTTAATGCCGCCGAGTCCCAATTACCATTGGCAAATGGGGCATAGTCTTTTAAAACCGGATAAATTACACTTTGGAAATGTTCTTCCGCTCTTTTTATTGCTGATCCGGCCCACCCTGAACCGCTATAGCGCAGTATTTCTGCAGCATTAATCATTTTAAACGGCCCCAGGCCGGCCATGAGGACTGCATCTTTCCCCGATATTCTTTTTAATGTAGAGGCCCACCCGTCCTCAATTTCTATTGCTTTTTCAGCGAACTTTCTGTTTCCGGTCAATACCCACATAACTGCGTTTTGGAATGCTGCATTGGCGTCGGCGTCATAAGCGGTTTGCCCAAATGTAGGGTTGCGCCCAACAACAGCAAACGGGCCCTGCATTTTATAGGTGTATTGCGATTGCGGGTGATCCCTGAAGGCAATAAATCCCGAATATATCGGTTCGGACTTATCTGCGATCCCTCGTTTCATTCTTTCAAAATCATCCTTACCTTGCAAAAGGCCCGGATGCACAAAGGGTTGTCCTTTTAAAGAAAAAGCAGAAAATGATATGAGCATTGCGACAAGCAAGCTTCTCAAATGATAGGAAACAAATTTGGGCAACATGGGGGATTAAGTTTGTTAATGATCGGTTTAAATCGAATTTAGGTTAAGCGGTTTTATACTAAAACGGTTTAGCGCCGAGCGCTAAGTTACAGCGTTTCATTATTATAATTACAAGCCATTTTTTATTTTTAAGATATTTTCAATAAAAGAATAAAGTAGCGATTACTTTCATATTCTTAAGCAGGCATTATCAATAATTTAGCAGTAAAAAGCGTTTAATTGTTTGCAACGATCTACCTGTCAAATTCTATCCCAAAGCCTACAACTTCGTTTTAATCTAAATTTGTACCCGTTTTGATCCGGGCTTGTCTTGTTGTGTGTGAATCTTTCGTTCAAGCCTAAGGAAATCAGTTTACGGGTTTAGACATACTTTGATTAAATTAAAAAAATAGTATAAAACAGCTTGATCAAATCATACTAAATCGTTTTAACAATTTATTTTTAAATACTTTACCGTTTTAGTATTTTTGGAGGGAGGCTGCTGCAAGAAACTTTTCTCAGCAATTCCGTTAACCAATTTGAACCGAATACATTCTTTAATTATGATGAATAAAAGATGGAAGCTCTTGATTGCGGGTATCGCTTTTCCTGTAGTCGGATTTTGCCAATATCCCGGGCAGCACCGGGATCAGACAGCTGTAACTACGAAGGCGCAAACGAAAGCTTATAGTTTTGATTTACAGGATGTAAGATTATTGGATAGCCGCTTCAGGGAAAACATGGTTCGCGAAGGTAACTGGATGCTTTCGTTACCAGTCGAACGCTTGTTGTACAGTTTTCGCGTAAATGCGGGAATGCTGACCAACAATAAAACGAATATGCCAAAACCATTGGCGGGTTGGGAAGGGCTTGACGTGGAACTGCGGGGACACAGTATCGGGCATTTGCTTTCGGGACTTTCCCTTCAATTTGCGGCAACCGGCGATCAACGGTTCAAGCTGAAAGTGGATAGCATTGTTACGGGATTAGCTGAAGTACAAAAAACACTTAACCAGGGCGGATACCTGAGCGCTTTCCCACAACACTACATTGACCGTTGCATTGCAGGAAAATCAGTGTGGGCGCCATGGTACACCCTGCACAAAATAACTGCAGGCCTGATCGACGCGTATTGGTATGCCGGAAATCAACAGGCATTGGATATGGTAAAGGGGATGGCAGACTGGGCCTATCATAAACTTGCCCCACTAAGTCCGGATCAATTACAGACTATGCTAAAAAATGAATTCGGTGGTATGAATGAAGCCTGGTATAATCTCTATTCGATCACCGGCAATCCCGATCACAAAAAGTTGGGGGATCTTTTTTATCATCATGCCGTACTTGATCCGCTGGCGGACAGGCAGGATAAACTTTACAAGATGCACGCGAATACGATCATCCCGAAAATTACCGGTGAGGCCCGTGCATACGAACTGACGGGAGAGACCCGCGATAAAGAGATAGTTGAGTATTTCTGGGAGGATATTATTAAAAACCAAACGTATGTAACTGGTAGTAACAGCGATAAGGAACATTTTATCGAACCGGGCAAGATCTCAAAATACATTACCGGTTATACAGGCGAAAGCTGCAATACCTATAACATGCTTAAACTTACACGCCACCTTTTTTGCTGGGCCCCCGAGGTTAAATACGCGGATTACTATGAGCGGGCGCTATATAACCACATGCTTGGTCAGCAAGATCCTAAAACAGGAATGGTTTGTTATTTTACTCCTCTTAAAGCGGGGTCATATCGCCTGTACAGTACCCGCGACAGCTCTTTTTGGTGCTGTGTTGGCTCGAGTTTTGAAAGTCAATCAAAATATGGGGAGGCAATTTATTACCACGACGCGCAGGGAATTTTTGTAAACTTGTTCATTCCATCAATATTAACCTGGAAAGAAAAAAAGTTCGAATTAAAACAGGAAACCAATTATCCTGAGGAGGCGACAACGCGCTTATCGGTAACAGCCTCATCCGGAAAAAGTGTTCCTCTCTATATCCGTTACCCGCAATGGGCTTCTAATGGTGCGATAGTTAAGGTGAATGGCCGCCCGATCACGATCAGCCAAAAATGCGGAAGCTACATTACCCTGAACCGTAAATGGCAAAAGGGCGACCGGATTGAAGTAACTTATCCGATGACACTGCGTCTTGAAGCTACGCCGGATAACCCGAAAGTTGCAGCTGTAATGTATGGCCCGATACTGTTGGCTGCACCAATGGGGACTAAAGATATGGTTAAACCTGCACCCTACCACGATCCGAGCGTCCCCTCTCAGTATTATAATTACGATTATCACATCCCCGCCGACATTATTCATACGCTACATATCGGCAATCAAAATATTTCCGATGTTCTTAAGCGGGCGCCTGATAAGCCGATTATTTTTTCGTTCATCAACGAGGCCCTGGGGAGCACTATAACTATGGAACCCTATTATAATTTACATCGCGAACGTTATGTAGTTTATTGGGATCTGGACCAACCATAGCTGTTTTACGAAAGTGGTTTGTTGCAACTAAAAATTATTGTTTGGTGGTAAAATGATAATTTCCGGAGCCTAAGTATACCTTGATGCCCCCGGTATCTTTTCTGATTTAGTAATTTTATCGCCTTTAACAGCATTTGGCTCACTTGCAGGATGCAGTAAACCGGCAGTTGTATCGGGAGGTAGTTACGTTACCCGGTTTTTTTCGTCCCACACACGAACCCTCCACCAGTATTGCCTGCCCGAAAATCAGGTTCTTACCGTTGTACCAGATAAATGCCATCCGGTCGCTAAATACTTTTTGTGAGTTCCAAACCTCCGCTCCATTTTCGAAGTTGGAAGTTTCTCCTTGTATACTATGGGCGATTGCAGCCACTCGTACAGTGTGCTGTTTGATTTGAGGAAAAGCCTTAACGCCTTTTTGAGATCCCAACCATCTATATCCAATACCTCGTTAACGGGTAGGCCGACGTTATCGGGCAAATCAGTTATAGTTAGATAATCGTTTACCTTTCGGGCATATATAAAGCGCACATCAAAATCGCTATCGGGCGAGGCAAAGCCCCATGCCCGGCTGCCCGATTCGCAGGCATACAGTATCTTTATATTTTCAGCCTGCTCCAGTTCGAGCAGTTTTTGGAGGATGGTTTCGGTCATGATTGAATAGTTAAGGTTACAAAATAATAATGAAAGAGCGATTATCGGCATGTGCCTGTCAGGATTCGAACCTGCCCGCTTACGCGGTTTCACCGGGCGAAGTATCACACACCTACGGCATCTTTCATTATTTTTTTAAAAGAAGAGCTACAAGCAACCAGCGTTTGATTTTGCGGAACAGGCGAAGTAACGCTGATCTACGGCATCTTCTTTATTTTTTAAGGGCGAAGAGCAATATACGCATGTACTGCTCTACCAACTGAGCTACAATGAATTTGCATTCAAAGGCCGGGGGTCGAACCGGCGACACGAAGTAGCGCATATTTACGGCACCTTAATTTTTTTAAAAAGGGTAAAAGGCAACAAGTGAAATGCACCATGCGGTGCTCCTGCTCTAACCCAGCTGAGCTACCCTGGCTTTTAGCCAATGGACGGGACTCGAACCCGCGACCTGGACGTTAAATGCGAAGCAACACCCGTTTACGACACCTTTTTATTCTGTAATTTCTTTTTAAAAAGAAGGGCAACAAGCAGCAAGCCGCTTTTCTTTCCGCCCGTAGCATTTAGCCCGGCACGGACCCTTGAACGAAGTAAGACTTATTTACGACACCTTCTTTTTTTTATTTTATAAGGAGCAACAGGCGAACGCAGGTTGGGGGCACGCTGTTGGGACTCGAACCCACAGTTCGGGTTTAACCGTACTGACCACCCCCATAATGGTAGCGAAGTAACCCGTTTCTACGGCATCCTTATATTTTAATTTCTTTAAAAAGAAGGGCTAAAGCCGATAAGTCTTCTCACTGTGCTTTACCATTTAGCTACCGAAAATTTACCCCCGGGCCGGATTCGAACCGGCAATCCCAGCGTTAACATACGAAGTATTACTTATCTACGGCACCTTCTTCTATCTTAATTTCTGTTAAAAGGTGGAGTGTTAAATCTCCATCCTTAATTTACAGTTCGATGTTATTGATAGCATCCAACGCTGAAGCACCGTTCTCTAAGGCTGCTAACACCTCAAAAACTTTATCGCTCCAACCGGCTATCAGGTAAACATCATTGCGCAATATCTGCAATGGTGCTTGTCCGTAGCCTTTCAGGTCGAACAGGTACAGTTTTGCACCTGGTGCTACCTGTGTTTTGTAACGCGCCCACAATGTTTGGATATGGTCGGCAGTGTTATTGCTGTTCCATAACTGGCAATCGGTAAACATAAACACTTTGTCCATCTTTACTTTTCGCGTCAGTATATCCTTTATAACCAGGTAACCGTTGGTGCTGTAACCCACCTCGCCCTCGCGGCGGTAAAACTCCTGCACGTTACCCAGGATGTTATTACGTGGTACGGCGATGGTTTTCCAGGTATCGCCAAACATGCCCACCTCAACGTTTTTGCAGCGGCTTTGCAGCAGCATCGCCAGCATCAGGCCCACATCATACAACAGCACTTTGCTTTTTGCCGATACAGGTGTTTGCATCGAACCTGATACATCGCAGGCCAGCAGCACACGTGTTTCGTGGCCAAAACCTTTAATGTTGGCCGCGCTTGCCTGTACCGCTTTTTCTAAAGCATCCAGCAACTCGCCGGTATAACCTTTGTTGCCACCCCGCATCAAAGCAGCCAGCTTATCCAGCACGCTTTGCACCTGCGCTTTGGCAACCACCGGACTGATCAGCTCGCGGTAAGCAGCCAGGTAACGGAATGGGAACTGTTTTGCCTTAGCCACTTCATCCGCATCGCCTATACGTGCGCATACTTTTTCAAAGTGCGCGTAGCTAACGCCCGCTTCCTGTATGTTACGCAGGTTGCGCAGCAGCGCCATGTAACCCAGCTTACTACTGTCTATCAGTTCTTCCCATTTAGCTTTAAAAGCTTCGGCTTTAGCTTCATCGCTGTCAAAACCTACCTGGCCCAGCGCCGAAAGTTCGGTTTCCCAGGTATAAGGCGTTTGCAGGTCGTTGTTCGCTATTTTGTTGAACAGCAATTGCTGTAAATCGTCCTTTGCTTTAGGGTGAACCAAAAACAATGCGTCGCGCAGTTTTACAGTAGCGCTATCGCGGTTGTATTTGGCAAACTGATACTCATCAAAACGATTGAAAGCCGTTGCCAAACCTTTTTGTAACTGTTTTGATAAGCGGTTAAGCTTTTTGGTGCCTGTACGCTCGTTCAGCCATTCGTAGCAAGCTAAAAGCTCGGTTATCTCGTCGGCGCGGCCAATTACCCCATCGGCAACCCGGGCAACCAGATCGTCGCCCGAATGCAGCTTGGCCAATTCGGTAACCAACACCAGCGGTACCGAACGCATATACATTTTAGTGCGGGTATACACGGCCAGCTTACCAACAAATTCGGCATCGCACGCGGCAATCAGTTTTTGCAGGCGAGCCAAACGCGCTTCGTTTTTTTCATAAAAAGAATCGTTCAAACTCCAGGTGACCACCGCGGTGTACAGTTCCATCTCGGGCGAAAGCGTAAACGCTTTGGCACCGGCATGGTTAACCGTTTGGTTTTTCAGTTTGCTTAACAGGTTGAATTTCATTTTTGAACCTCCTTTTCTTGTTTGTTGATACAAAGGTTCATAGCTACTGCGCAGTGTATTTGCGCAGATGAAATTATTTTTATTTTTTTGAAGGCAGAGTGCGGCCCGAATTCTCTATGGCCCATACGAGTTTGAATTTTGTTACGAAGATTTACTATTATTAAGGTTAAGCTGAAAGTTTAAATTGTTTTAGGTCGAAGTTATAACTTCGACCAGAGGGGGGGACCCGACAGCAAATGCCTGCTCTTTTTTTATTTTGAATATCGCTTTGAAATACAAAGTACTTTTTATATAATTGTATAATTATTTAATTTCAAAGAATCTTCATTTTAATAGCTATGGATAATCACATCGCAGATCTGTATTTCATGTCAAAAAAGATTTCGTTAATGTTATTGGCGGCAACGGCCGTCATTTGTTCGCGGATGCTATTCTTTTTTTTCAATGATCCTGAAGGCCCGAATCTTTTAATTGTTGGGGTTTTGGCACTGATTATTTATTTTTTGTCGGCCGCGGCCTATTTATTCGGCCCATCCCAAATAAAGGGGTTGAAAAGACTTTCGGCGGTTATTGGTATCCAGGTACTAGTGGTGACAGTCCTCTATTTTTGCATGAAGTGATTTTAATTGCTGTCCTGTTATCCGAAGCCAGATAAACCATAAACTGAGTAAAGTGAATTTTACAAAATAAAATATTACATGATTATTGATAGTTAAAATATATTGTGTATAATTGCGCCATGAACAGAACATCAATACAAAGCTTAATACCCACGCTGATTTATCAGAGAGGATAGGCTATGTATTGACTTAACATATCGACGATACTTTTAGATCCTCTTAGATAATTCTAAGGGGATTTTCTGTTTTAGGGCGATTTTAAACAGGGTAATATATCAATTGGTTCAGATTACCGCATTTGGGATGCGGAGGCTCCCGGTTCGAGTCCGGGTTACCCTACCAGGTGGCGCGAGGCCGCTTTTATACGGAACGTTAGCTCAATTGGTGAGAGCGGCACCCTTATACGGTGATGGTTAAAGGTTCAAGTCCTTTACGTTCTACAATTTTTCCTGTGGTGCAACGGTAGCACGCCTGATTCTGGTTCAGAAGATCGTGGTTCGAATCCATGCGGGAAAACGGTGACGCTTTACACCTTGTTATCCGAAGTCTCCGACTTAGGATCTGTATGTTTCGAGTCTGGAGACTCGTGGCATAGGGCACCGAAGTCAGAGACTTCGATGAGCAGAGCGGTCCTTAGTTCCATCAATCAGTAAATCAACTAACTTTGGATGGTTTGTCCATATTGTGGTGAAAATGTGAGTAAATACGAAGAAAAAGACAACTAAAGAAATATCTGAGCTAAAATACCAGTAACCCCACCCATTCAAGCGTCCATACTTAACCGGTCTTTGGGTTATTGTATTTAAATATTTCTCAAATATACTTCTTCCATTTTTCCTCAATTTTTGTTATATTGTGATGAAACAGAAAGCGTAAAGCCCAAAGCTGAAAACTGGGTAAAGTGTCGAAATATTTCTTACTTTATCCCCCCTGTTTTAGCAGCCATCGTTCTTTGTCAATTTTAAAATATGGATATACCCATCAATACCCATATTATCCCCATATGTTCGGCGGGTATGAAAAATAACAAATGGCATTCTGAATCAATTTATAATCGCAAAATCGAAATTACCAAATAGCCAAAACGAAAGAGTATTTTTTTGATGCTATTTTAGCCTTTTTACCATCTATTTTAGCCGATATCTTGCAATAAAAAGTCATTTTATACTCAAAAAAGCGACCGAAGCAAGGGGGGTAATTGCATTTTTAGTCTGCTTAAATGCCTATTAAATGTTAAAATATGATATAATTGTAACATAACCACTTATTATGAATAGCCCATTTGAGCAAGTTTTTAGCCACCACATTGACGTAGATATGGACAATAGTTTTCAAGTTTCATTCTTTATCGATAAAGGTTGCAAGGTCGACGGCGGGATATTGACATATCAATTTTTAGAAATAACGAAGCTTACCGATGGTGTGAAATACACTTTTGTAAAACAACCGGCCGGTTTTGACGGTAGGCCTGCTTTTGTTTTGAATAAACAAGCACCACAGATAAGCTGGTCGGATAGTGTACACAGACAGTTATTTAATGCTATTAACAATTTGTCAGTACCCTCAAAATTCATTGTCAATAAAGATTATTTTAGTGGTATTATGTAATTTGTACTGTAAATGAATATACAATCACGCCGGACATGCTCACCACAACAAAGCGAATCGCAATATTTATCCTACTAATTATAGTTATTTGTTTTGGGGCAGTATTACTATTTACTATGCCTACTTTATTTGAACAGTTAAATTTGAGTCTTTCTAATAGGGCTAACATTGGCAGTACAATAGGCGGCATTACTGCTCCGATCGTTGGGTTAACATCATCCGCACTACTTTACTTAGCGTTAAGCAAACAAACAGAAGCAAACGAAGAACAACGGTTAAAAAATGAAAGTGACATTGTGTTTTCGTTAATTAACCAGCTTGATAATGAATTAAATGGCTTTTATTACAAATATGAACGTGGTTTGGAAACGCTCAAGTTTACTGGACTTGAGGGGTTAAACGAGTTTTCAAGAAATTACAGGTATAAAGATAATATAGATAGCCTCAAAGACCTAACACTTAACTTTAGTTTTAAAAATTATTATGAATCAAGCCAAATTGTATTGCTGATTGATTCATTTAATCTTATAGAAAAACGGATTAGCTTGTCAAATCTTTCAAAGGATATGAAACATCTTTTCGAAAAGAAGTTAATCTCGTATTATGACTGCAAACTAAAAACCGCTCTTACTGCATTAAGCGAAGCTTTCGATAAATACGAACATCAAAAAGATCACTACACTAAGAAGATACAAACGTTCGTTAGCAAACATCAGTAGCCGACTAACCTAATACAACAGGCTCAATCATACCCACAACCTTTATTGGCTTTGAACTAACAAATATATGATGCTCTAAAGCAGACGTAAACGTTTGTTCGTACCTGTTATGTAGATAATCCTCATATCTGACTCTTAACTTTAATTCACCAATAATACCGTTAGGAAATTGCGTGTTTTGATCTCTATGGTATCTAAATTTCAGCGGATTGTCTTTATTAAAATAAGGCATGTGAATAACGCTTGGAGTTAATTCTACCGGTATAACAGTTTCGTTAGCCACCTCAAACTCACATGCTGAATTTTCTTTAATTTCAAGCAAAAAAGTACCATCATATTTCGTGTGGTTGACGCCAAATCTAATCTCAATTAACGGCCTAATACTATCAATATATTTGACATAATCCCGGTCAAACACCTTACTTTGTTCGTCTACTAATTTTTGTTGAGACAAATAGGTATAGTAGATCAGTATCATAGATGTGGCACTAAATAGAATGCCAACCATGTTTGCTATAAAGCTGCCGAAGGCTGGGAAATAATCCTTATCAATGTAACCTCCAAAATGGATTAAAGAACTTCTACAAAACGCCACGATTGTTCCAATAACTATAGCAAAACTTATTGAGCAAACCGCGATTATTATGCTGAATGGCTTTATTTTTCTTATCATCAAATGAAGTTAGTCAAATACTGTTAAAATAGTTGGCTTAAAACAACCTTGATCGACCAAAGACTTTATTACGGTTTCAAATTTCTTTAGCCCTTGTTTACCGATACCAGCCGGTACGGCTCCGCTTCTCAAAAAGAAAAGAAAATCACCTATTAAATTCCTATATCCATTTATCATGGTGAATTCATCGCTATTTTTCTTAACCTTAAGAAATACTGCGTCAATTCGGCGCACTTCATCTTCTGTTGTTATCAGTACATCAACAAGGTCTTTACCGTTTATTCTAGTAAGGAAATTTTGAAGGTTATATTTATTCATATATCTAAATAATATAGGCTAATGCCCATATTCCAAATATAATACAAATGGGTTTAAAATATTAAGGCCATTACGAAAGTAACGGCCTTAATATTTAAGCCTTTCCCCGATCAATATACTCAAAAGCAATCACCGAGGGACTTGTATATTGCAAATATACCCTTTATTTAATAATCGTTAAAAGTAATTAAAAAGTTGTCTGAGATACCTAATATTTGTAAATTACATTTAGTAAACATATCACTAAATCTATCAAGTTGAAGAAAATAGCCCTTACAATAACATTGTCTTTTATTATATTAATAGGCTATGCCCAACATAAAACTTGGGAAGTGGTTCGGAAAGATTTATTAACAGCAGTTGTACAAATCAGTAATCAAGATGGTTTAGGGACTGGTTTTGTTATGTGTGATTCTGCATTTAAAAAATTTTACTTGATAACAAATAAACACGTTGTAGGGAAATGGGGTGGAATGGGTGATAGCGTTGACGTTTACAATAAAATCAGTGTTATCTTTTACGGGGCTAATGGAGCCCCGAGCTATCAAGATATACTATTAAAGGATGCGAACGGAAACATCTCAAATATTCTTAAAATGCATCCTAACAGGAATATTGATGTAGCCATTGTAAAATTAGCAAATACTATTACACATGGGGATACTATTAAGTATAGCCAACGTGCAATACCCTTAGATTTCTTAAAATCGTATAAAGATTTAACTACAGATGAAATGGCGTTGTCTATAGGCAGCACTGTATTTGCAATTGGCTATCCCTTAGGAGCAAGAGATGTGACTACAAATGAGCCAATTGTAAAACATGCTTATATCAGTTCTGATATTTCAAAAGAATTCAGCTTTCCAGCCAATCACGGTGTATTTAAGGGAAAGATAATTTTTCTTGATGGGCTAATTAATCATGGTAATAGCGGTGGCCCGGTGGTTACACCCCAAATTATCTATTTACCGTTACACCCTACGCAAAATTACATAATAGGGTTAGTTTCACAAGGATGGGACGGTACGGGAATGTCTTTAATATATTCATCGGATTACATTAAAGAAGTGATAAAGATGTTTTAATGATCTTTGTTACTCAAGAATAAGTGGAAAGTATATTGTATCTCACAAACAAAAGCACTTATTAACCAATATTTCAAAGAACGGCTAACCGGCATCAATGCCAGTCGTAAAAGGGGAATTTAACTTTTAGATATTTGCCATCAGCTTTAATGTCCTTTAGCTCTTTAAGGGTGTCCCTTCCTTCCATTATTAACTGTGCTATTCTAAGTTCGCTTAAATCAAATTCATTGTTCAGGGCTGTTAAAGCACGTTCATATTGCAAGCCTTTAATGGTGAAATGATAATAAAACCGGCAGGCAATTTTATAATTTCTGTTACCTGTGTAAATACCTTTAACATGCTTTGCATCTGTTTTATTAATGGGGTCTACTAAAAGGCTAGAAATCACTTGTTTCCCTAAGGACATTGATATTAGTGGTTACAGGTTAATAATAATGGGTGCGCCACGATAACGCACCCACCAAAAAGAAACAACAAACAAGATTTAGGCGTTCGGCGATTCCTCAAATCGACGGATATAGTCCAGGTTGATAACAAATTGACCGTTCACAACTTTTAACGGGTGCGGTGCTACAAATTCGTTTTTGCCGGAATTGCCATAAATCTGCGGCTGTGCAATTTTCAAGGCGTTATTATGCGCCCCTTCAAATGTGTTCATTGCAGCGCATACTACTAACAGATCAGTGGCTAATTGCGCGCTGGCATCCGTTTTAGTATAGTAGGTAAACAATGCTTCAATTTGCGCATCAGAATCGGCAACCTTGCTAATTATGCTATTTGCAAGTGTTAACAAATCAACTCGAACTCCCTGATAACTGTAGCTAAATACGCTGTTACTTGATTGCAGGGCTGAATTAATAGCGCTAACATCAGGCAAAATCATCATATCTTTAACCTTGTCTCTGCTTAGTTGAACTCCATTTAATACATATGGAGCTGCAGCATCTAATAGTTTATTTACGGCGAAGTTTTGCACGAAGTTTTGGCCACCATTTCCGTTAACCGTCCAGTTAACAAGGCTATTTATTTCCTGAATACTAACAGTTATGTTTAAGGCGGCAAAGGCATCGTAGATTGATTGAAAAAAAGGTACTGCCTTATTTAAAAAAGCTTTTTCTTCGGTTATTTTTTGCGTGTCTGTGAAAATTAATACTGGGCTCATTTTTGTTTATCGTTTAAATTGTTATTCGTTTACATATAAAGTAAAAATATTGTCGCTTACCATTTGCAATTCAAAATCCCTGACACCTATAACCTTAGGTTTTGCAGGAATATCAAGACGTGTTAGAATTACGTGATCATTGTCGTGCAAAAACAAATCGGTAAGAGCCGATTGTAATCGTACAGCTTCATTTCTATCAAACAATCTTCGCAGATTGATCAATTCTTCATCAGGGAATTGTTCATATTGCCCGATTAAAAAACCCTTGATCGTAATCTGATAATCATCATTTGAGATAACCTCATGTACAGAGCCTCCTATTTCTGTCATGGGAGTACTCACTATTATTTTAGATCTTGAAATTGAAGCGACGGCATAAGGAAATTTAAATTTTTCTCCATTTGAAACAATTGTTATTGGACAAAACACCTCTCTTCCCATCATATCGGCACTGCCAAATATGGGCATGCCTAATTTGGTTACGGTTTTTTTTGTTATAGCAGGAAGATTTGCTAAAGGCTGATCTGATATGGTATCAGGATATAATGTGTCCAAGTGGGCGGGAACATAACCGTGAACTTGCTTAAACAGATCAGCTATGTTGAATACTGTGTTAACCGATTTTATTGACATTTTAATTAAAATAATGATGCAATTGGATTACATCTGTTAAATAGTTGAGTTTATTGAGGCTATTAAAGCAGGATTAGTTATTGCTTTTTACAGCGGCTTGCCGTCCTTTTCAGCCGGTAAGCGTCCGTGCTTTTCAAAAAATTTTGCTTTATAAACTTCCGGCGCGTGATCTTTAAGAGTTTTCAGCCCGTTACCCCAACCGTTTTCAAGTTCCGAATAGCTTTTGGTAACAAGCGGCAAAACAGATTTTGGCATTGAGCCATCGAGGCGATCAGGATTAACAGGCATGTTTTTAATGGCCTCTAATGTTTTAGATACGGTTTTGTCGTCATTACCCATCGACAATAAAGTATTGGCCGTATCTGTGGTTAGTTTACCGGCCGCAACAGCATTGTTAACCACCTTAAGGGTTGACGGCTTATGCTCGATACTCGAAACGACTTTCTTTTTCGCCAAAGCCAATAGTATATCGGCCGGGATGCTGCCATTAGATAGTTGTATAATGTTACCGCTATTATCAAATAGCTCTACGGACAGCGCGTCATCATTTGCGCCGATATCTGCAACGCTAAACTCCGTTGCTTTACACTTTGTAACTGTCGGGCCTGTTTGACCGGGCAGCATATCGACGGCGTCCGTACTTAATTCGACAGGGATTGCGCCCAGCGACATCATACCTATTGTACCATCTTCCATCATGTTATATATTTTCAATGGAAACGGGTCGGCCTCGGTAAAATCAATCGCACAAGTGATATTGTCGCCTTCAATCCTCACATCTACAGCCCGGCCAAGGGGTAATTTGTAATCACCTTTTTTGTGAATCCAAAACACAATCGGATTTTTCAAAAACTGGGTCAAATCTACGCCGCTGGTTAGTACCCGGTAACCGTAGCTGTTAAGGTTACTGTTGGTAACTACGTAACGTTTTGTTGTTCTTTTCATTTTGTCTGTTTGTTGTTAAATAATAAGCTAAATTATTGACAATCAATAATTTAATCAAATTATAGTACGTCACATTCAGACTGATAACATCTTAAATGAAGTGCAGGCAATTGGATAAAAAGAGGTTGTGAAAGTATAGAAGGGCTTCTTCGGGAGTAAATATTAAGGTCTTTTAAGCTTAAAACGCAGAAAACGCGCCATAGCATCATGCAAAGCGCGTTTTTTAAAGAAATTTGGCCTCGCAAAGTGCAATTACCCCCCTGTGTTCAGGCCTATTTTGGCACTTTTGCCGGTAGTGAAACGCAGATATCTAAATTCGGGCTCAAATCCAGTATCCGCTTTGGATAAGCCCCAAAAACGCAAAAACCCCCTTGAAGGCAGGGGGGTAGTTGCATTTTACAAAGGCTGTTTTTTATCAAAAAAAGCCTTTAAGATATATTAAAGGGGGATTTTAACAAATTTTGGCTAGGGATTGCATTTGCAACATGAAATTGTATGCCCTTTGGCGATAATTTTATTAGTCGAAATTTCAATTACGTAGGTTCTATAGCATAAGGTATTTGCATCGGAATTTAAAAAATGTAGTTTGCTGGCTATATCTCGACCAACTCTTTCAGGTGTGTTAAATCCACATTCTACACCGTTCCATGTATCTGCCGGGTTAAAGTATACAGTCACTCTTTTAATGCTCAAGTCCGTATTTAGTATTTCCGCTAATACGTAGTGTGTTGGCGGCGGCGGTATCGGGTGCTCCATGTTAAATAGAAAGTTCTCTAAACTCATGTTGGTGCCCGGCACCGCTGTTTTATCTGGCGCTCTTCTCATTTGACAGGTAGGTTAATTTCATTTAATAGGTTACTTACCGCTTTGCTTGCCTTGTTCGCATCAGTGTTTTTTACTATTGCTTCAAACTGCCTGTGCGTTGTTACAAGCTCTTTATATTTCATTTCATTCAAAGGCTTTTTAACCGAACCGCGCTCCCTCAAAAACATGTTCAATTTAGCCATGTTCATTTTTTTATCTTCCGGTGTATCGCCATATATAATACCGGCCTGATAGGCCAGTGACAGGATAATACCCTTTAGTTTTTCGTTCGGGTCGTAACCAGTTAGATTTATAATTAACCGCCTCGCTTCGTCAATACTTAACTCTTTAGTGCTTTCTGTGCGGCGGTTAGTCAGGTTATAAACTATTTCGGCCTTTTGCTCTGTTAAACCCAACTGCCCTAACAATACATGTATTTTAGCTATTTGTGCTTTGGTTGCGTAAATCATGGCTATAGCTTTAAGGTTAATTGATAAAATGAAGGATAGGTAATTTTGAAGCTGTACAATACACGGGCGGCCGCTGTATTTTCGGCCTTCAATATAGCCGATACTAAGCCAACGCTGTCGGCTTCGTTGCGATCAAAGCTCGAAAGCGCTAACAGCCCTTCAACTGCTGGTGTCAAAGGCAGGGCGTTTGTTAAATCTTCCGTTTTGCGCAGGTTTAAAACCATGCGTTCGTAAATGGCTGCCTTTAAAGCATCCATATTAATACCATCGTTCACTAACGCTTTGCAGGCAATTAGGTCAGGATTGTTGATAATGGCAAATAGCAAACTTTCGGTGCCGACATAGTTTAGCCCGGCTTGCTTTGATACCGTTGTAGCTGCCTGTATAATCGTTTGTAATTCTGCGTTAATTAAAATATCGGGGTTCATATTGGGTTATCGTTTTGAGTTAAAATAATTATTGATTTTTAAGGCTTTTAGCGCTAATGGCTTGCAGATAGCTATTCCGCATCATTTCCATTTTAGCGGCATCATCTGGAAAGGATTTTTTAAAGTATTGGCAAAAATCATCGACTACAGCGGCAGTAGTATCTTGTGCCTGGCGTAAATTTTTAGATACATTCCAGCCATGTTCATAAATCCAACGCTCAACTACGATTTCAGACACACTAAGCGCCATTGCTATCTGTCCTGTCGTTCTCCCATCGGTCACGTACATACTGGCCGCCTTGTACTGCTTAAGGATTTCTAAATCCGGGCGTAATACGTCCCAATTACCAGCCTTTCGCCACTTAATTAGTGTAGGTTCACAAATATTAAGATGGTCAGCAATCTGCTTTTGAGATAAGCCATCTTTTATATACATTATAGAAGCTTTAAACCTTATTTCGTCGTAGTCCTGTGGTGTTCTGCCTTTATTGGCACGGGTTTCTGTTTTGGGTTCCTTAATCATAGTTTAATAATTAGTTTCAAGGATTAGTAAACTTTCCGCTCTGCGTAATCCGCCTATTTGCCCGTTTGTATCAACAGTAAGGCAGCGCTTAACAATCTCGTTCAGTTTGGTTTTATCTTCCATATTAGCGGATAATACATCGCTTATCAGTTTTCTATAGAAGCTTAATTTGTCCTGTTGGGTAACTGGCACCGTAGTGGTGTACCTTTCGGAGAACCGGCTAAATAGTTCCTTATAACCGGGATTTTTGCGATTCATGCCTCTATCCATCACCTTTTTAAACCCTTCGGCACCCATCAAATACCATCCACAAGTTCCTTCTGTCGAGTTCCAAAACTCCTTTATTTCAAGTAGCGCGGCTGTATTCAGGTCGCCAGCCTCATCAATTATTACCACCGGGTTAGCTATGTTATTTAAAAAGTATTTGATGTTACTTTTAATCTCCGCATGTGTGCCTTTTAGATCAGCACCAATAGACTTAGCAATATTTTTTATGAGTAGCGTAACCGTTTTTGACTGGCTGCCATCCACATAAAAACAATTCGGGATAGTACGGCTTAGGTACTTTGCGGTAAACGTTTTGCCAATACCACAATCATCAACACACATCATGCCTTTAGCGTGCTTTTGGCAAAACAAAACATCGCGCTCTATCATAGCAAAAACTTCGGTTTTTGCAACGTTCCATTTTCGTTCATGTAGTGTTACACCTAAATCACGGCCTATATTCAACCAATGGGCATCTTTTAAAACCCCATCAATTTCACCGTTTTTAATCCGGCTGTAAACAGCGGCGTTAATCCGCCACTTGTTAGCAAATTCGGCGTTGCTACCTCCGTAATTTTTGCGTGCTTCAATAAGCGCGGCAACTATTTTTTCTTTGTACTCTTTTTCTAAGTGTATCATGTTTAAAAGGGTTTTAAAAATCATCTTTGAGCGATCTTGTCCCTACCTTTGTAGGTAGGTTCATAAAATCGTCTTCGGGTTCGGGTAGTATCTCGACAGTAAAATCATTTGGCCTTTGTTTATGCAACCCTAACCCCGGCATCACAAAAGGCTTGTGCCGTTCCGGGGTGTTATCAATTATGGTAACCGGCTCAATAGTTTTTTTGCGCTTTTTGGCAAAGCCTTCGATAGTGGCAACATACTTGCTCATTATCTCACGGTTTCTTAAATCCTCTGGCGTTTGCTCTATTTTGGCACGGGCATATTTTGGCTTCGGTACAGCCTCGCATATAAGCAGGGTATCTGTATAGATCAGTGCTTTTAAAACATTCCCGTCATTGTCGTCGAGCCAGTAAACATTTATGTTTTGTCCTTCAATTCGCTCTAATAAGCTAATAAGTTTGCCTCCTGTGTAGATTTCTCCGTTATCGCCAAGCAAGTATTCGCCCCCTTGTAGTTTAACTATTCCAGTGTGGCAGCTTGTAGCGGTTTTAAAGCCCAGGTGCATTAAGAAGGCTTTCCAGTTGATGGGTTTTAGGTTGGGGTTTTGTTTTTGAATAAACACATCCCACTTCGTTAAATTCGTGTGTACTTCGTGTGGTGCATTGTTCCATTCATAAATATCTCGAAGGCAACCGTCTATAATTTCTGCCTTCGATAAAGTGGGCACTTCTTTGCCGCCAACTTGGTTACTTTCACTTAATGCAAATGGCCGCGCTAACCATCCTTCACGTTTTTTCTCATACTGGTATCGCAATGGCCTGTAATATGCTTCAATTCGCTTACCCCGGGCGTTGTTGGCTTCAATACGTACATTATCGAACATTGCACCTTCTTGCAAAAAGGTTTTAGTATAGGCAGAGTTTAAACTCATTTCGGCCTCTAATTCAGCAGGCAGGCATAGTCCCCATTTCGCATAGTTCCTAACCAATTGGCGGTAAAAGTCAAGTATGATACCCTCTTTGCTTTCACCGTAAACCCAACAGGTAAAACAACCGCTTGCCAAATCAATAGCGTTATAAAACCAAAGCCGCTTGCCATTGTGCATTTTAAAAGGCGGCTGCCGGTCATCAACCGAAATAATACTTCCGGCAAACTTGGGTTTCTCCAAAGAGTGGTAGGGCTTAAACGCCTGCATGTATTTTTGGCGGTCGCCACTCCTTACCGCATGGGTAGCAATTTGGCTCACCCATTGTGCGAGGTAATTTTTTACCGTACTGGCGCTTAGTTTCTTAAAATCTGCCGGGTCGTAAACTTCGCCGGTGGCATTATTCACAACTTCATAATTACCAGCTATAAACGCATCGTACCCCCTATGAACTTCTGTAGCGGTCGGCTTTGTAGCGTCCATTGCAAACATGCTTTCCAGCAATGCGATAGTAACGTTGGTTACCTTCCTGCTGTTATCGTTGCCATGTTTGCCCGAAATAAGACTTTTGTATCCTTTGGTTTCAAAGTCATTTAAAACCTGTTTAAAGCGTTTTAAACTTTCGGGTAACGTGTGGGTATCGTTGTACTTAACTTGTAGTGTTTTATTGAAAGTTTTTGCATGATCGCAAAGAGCGGCGACGATACCCGTGGCGTTTTGTCCTTTTCTACGCCTTTCTTTCTCGATATCTGCTCTAAATAGCACGACGGTTGTTAACACACTGGCATTAATGATATACCTGTCCTGATAATCGGCATCTAAATAGCTACCATCCTGAAACTGGTATTGCTTGAAAAACTTAACTGCCTCTTTATCGACTTTGTAATACTTTTCAAAAACGTGCGTAACTAAGCGTGGGTCGCCTAATATTTGCTGAAAATCCAGAGGGAGAGTATCAAAGTCAATAAGCATTTCCCGGCCATTGCCACCCAATTGAACACGCCTAATACCGTACTCGTAACGCTTATCACGCTGAATACGTTTTTCCAAGTTAGCCCATGTCCCGTATAAAGGAATAAGCTCTTCTTTGTTAACCACAATTTTACCGTTCCACTCTTTGGGCATAAGACTTTTAGTTAATGCGCGCTAACAGGTTATTTCTTTTTTCCGAGAGTTCGGCTAACACTTCCAATACAGCCATCTCGACAGCTATGTTGTCGTTTTTACCATTTAAAAATTGTGATACCGCTTGCACTGTAGTCCCGGCACGTTTGGCGATTATTTTACCGTATCCGTGCGGGACTTTTGCTTTTAGTTCTTTCCTTTCCATGATTTTTATTTATTTTTAATAAATTAATTCGTTATCAACGAACAAAGTTAATTAATTAAAAACGAATTAATCAATAATTATTAATTAAAAACGAATTATTATTTATAATGAATGAATTTTATAGAATTTTACGTGCGATAAGGATTGAAACTGGTTTGAATCAAAAGGAATTTGCGGCTAAAATTGAGATGAAGCCGGTGGCTTATAATATGATTGAATCGGGGAAAAACCAACCTTCATTTGCCTTATTAAACAACCTGGTTAAAGTTTTCAATGTCGACCCCAGCCGTCTTTTTGGCAATGGCAGTAAAGACACATTTAAAAAGGTTGTACAACCCGAAAACGAGACTTCTTTCATAAACCTGGTACACGACTATAATCAAAAGATATCGTTACTATACGATAGACTGATAAATATCAGGATACTGCTATTTCAGGAATTAAATTTGGGAGGGGAACTTACGACAACATTAGAGGTTGAATTGTTGAATTCACTAACAAAGCCGTCAATCATAGCAGGTGTGAATAATAATGAAGTTAAGTGGCCTTATGAAAATTTAAGCCAAGATGAGAAAGTTGAACACTTGAAAAAACTAACTGATTGTATTAGCTTTTTTTCAAACACTTTCTTTCAGTGTTTTGACCAATTATATAATGGTATTCGCATTCCGGCAACTAAAGAAATGATAGGTAAATTTTTGGAAGAGCGAGCCAAATTGACAGATCATTGGAAGTACACTCACTACATAAATTCATTTTCATAATTTTTTGGTGTCCGCCCAACTGTCCGCCCAACTTTTAAAACGTCGGTATCGGAATAATTTAGTGCCATGTGTTCAAATTCTACCGACAGCATTTGTATAGATGTATGGAAACGGCATTAAACAGATACAAAACCCCATTTAAATAACTATGAGATATGATATGTTATCAACTGCAAATGGAAGTAACTCGATAAAATGGAAGCAAAACAGGCCTCAAAATGGTAGACAAATGGAACTGAATGGAAGTAAATTGGACATTTGGATTTTAATCGCCAAAACTACATTTTGCATTAAAAATACCCCTCACTGTATTTAAACGCACGTTTTTCGTACAAATTTCGGACATTTTTATATTGTCTATTTTGGACATTTGGAAATACCCCCCATAAATTTTGAGGGGTTTTAAGTGAATAATTACAAAAAACACCCATAAATACCCATATGCCTGTTCAATGATTGAAGGATTGAGTGACTGAATGATTGAGTGTTCTTCGTCATTAAGTTTTGGATGACATTCAATAAATCCGAAATCGAAAATCAGTCCTCCGGCTTTTCCTTTGCATCCGCCATTCGTACTATCCTCGGCTCAAATTTGGCCAGCACTTCAACCAGGTCGTTTTGGGCGGCCATTACGGTATGGATGTCTTTATAGGCCATCGGGGCTTCGTCGATATCGCTGCCCATTAGCGTGATACGTTTATCAGCAAGGTTGGCGGCAACGGCGGTTTTATCCAAAGTTTTAAAAGCCGCGCTGCGGCTCATGGCCCGGCCGGCGCCGTGGCTGGCGCTGTTAATGCTGGCCGCGTCGCCTTTACCGCGCACCAAAAAGCCCGGGGTACTCATGCTGCCGGGGATGATGCCTAACACACCTTCGCCGGCCGGGGTAGCGCCTTTACGGTGCACCATCACCTCGGTGCCATCGGCCAGTTGCTCGCGCCAGGCAAAGTTGTGGTGGTTCTCGATACGGGTAAGCGGTTCGCGGTTCAAGGCACGGGCAATTTTGTTGTGTATCTCGTGGTGGTTCGCACTGGCGTATTCGCCGGCCAGGTTCATGGCTATCCAATATTCCTGCCCTTCGTCCTTATCCAGATCCAGCCAGGCCAAATGTTTGGCTTCGGCAGGCAGCTTGGTTTTGGTCATGGCTATTTTGCTGTAATAGTTGGCCACATTACCACCAAACCCACGCGAACCCGAGTGCGACAGCAGGGCCAGGTAATTACCCGCCGGTATACCCGGCAACGCGTCATCGACAAGGGTAAGTTCGCCCCATTCCACAAAGTGGTTGCCGGTACCGCTGGTACCTAGTTGGGCGTAGGCTTTATCTTTCAGGCTGCGTATCAGCTTGGTTTCTCCCCAGGTACGGCTATCAAATAACGACGAATCGAAATGTGTTTTGCTGGTACCGCCCATACCAAAGTGCGTGTTTTTTAACAGCAGGCCCTTCAGCAGGTCGGTTTCGTTATCGGTAGTAGCTGCTGGCATATCAAAAACACTTAAACACATTCGGCAGGCAATATCCACACCCACAGCAAACGGAATAACAGTGTTGGCAGTGGTAGCCAATACGCCGCCAATAGGCAAACCATAGCCCTGATGTGCATCGGGCATCAAAGCACCTGCTACGGCTATAGGCAGTTGTACAGCGGTACGCATTTGCGCGAGCGCGCCAACTTCAATGTTTTCGAGCCCCCACACCGGGAAATCGGCTATCTCCTCTTTCAGCTTAAAGTTGCTTCGCTCCTGCTTTACAAACTTGCCCTCTTTACGCAAGGCGATCACATCCTCGGCCAGGTTCTTAAACTTACCGCCTTTTTTAAGGGCATAAGGCATCGGATCGTCGATCAAGGCTTCCAGGTTGGCCAGTATTTCGGCCTTAGGCATTACATTGTGTTTCAGCAAGCCATTAGCTACGCGGCTAAAATTTACCAATACTTCCACATCGTTTATTCCTAAGGCTTTTAGTTCGTTATTGCCTATTTTTTCTTTTTCCATCGTTATCGTGATCAGTGAATTTACAATTTAAAATCTCCGGGCCAAAACCCCCTCTCTCCGGATCAAGAGAGGGGGGCGTTTGTGAACGCGTTCAGCCTTTCGACAATACAAAGAGAAACAGCAAGTACGCAGCGTATTTGCGCAGTAAAAAATAATTTATAAATTCATCAAATATTTTCAATCAATGCCTGTTAACCGTAACGCTCTTATCCGCTATCGCGCTATTGACCAATGCCTGCAAAACCGTTTTAAGAAATGGACGCTGGACGATCTGATAGAGGCATGCAGCGATGCCATTTACGAATACCAGGGAATTGATACCGGTGTTAGCCGCCGTACGGTACAGGCTGATATGGAGATGATGCGCAGCAATAAGCTGGGATACGAGGCGCCGATAGTTGTGGTAAATAAGAAATATTATACCTACAGCGATAAAAATTACAGCATCACCAACAGCCCGCTAAACCAACAGGATATGCAGGTATTGAGCGAGGTATCAGATCTGTTGAAACAATTTAAAGGCTTTAACCATTTTGCCGACCTTAACGAGATGGTGAGTAAACTGGAAGACAAGATATACAGCCAAAAAACACAGGCCGCGCCGGTAATCGACTTTGAAAAGAATGATAATCTGAAAGGTTTAGAGTGGATCGAGATAATCCGGAAGGCTATCGTAGCAAAGAAAGCCATCTGCATTACCTATCAATCCTTCAAGGCACGCGAGGCAAGCACCTTCTGCTTTAGCGGATACCTGCTTAAAGAGTACCGCAACCGCTGGTTCGTGCTGGGTATGCAGCACAAACGCAATACCCACATCATGAATTTGGCTTTAGACAGGATACAAGCGGTAACCGAAGGCGACGAACCCTACCGTGAAAACCGCACGCTCGACCTGGCCACCTACTATAACGATTGCCTCGGTGTAACCAAATCGCCCGGCCAGCGCGATTGCGAGGTTGTATTTTGGATAGATGCCGCTAATGCGCCTTATGTAGTTACCAAGCCACTGCATCATACACAAAAACTATTGAGCGAAGATGCGAATGGGAAAATATTCAGCATCAGGGTAATCCTAAACTTTGAACTGGAACGTGAACTGTTAGGCTTCGGCTCAAAAATGCGTGTGCTTGGGCCAAGGGTATTGGTGAAACAAATTAAAGCACAGCTGGCTAAAACGTTAGCGAATTACGACAGGGAAAATTTAGCGTCGCCAGCCGTTACCTTAAATGCAACTATAAAAGAAAAAGATATAACAAACCTCAGCAAATTTTTAAGTTTGATATTGAGGCATCAGCCGCAGCTTATCGGTATTGAGCTTAATGAGCAGGGCTGGGTAAACGTTGATAAATTAATAAGACAGGCTAACCTGCACGGCCACACTTTAGACCGGGAATTATTATACCATGTAGTTGAAACCAATAACAAAAAGCGCTTTGCTTTTGATGAAACCGGGCAGCATATCCGGGCCAGCCAGGGGCACTCTGTTGAAGTGGAGTTGGGTTACCAGGCACAAATGCCGCCCGAGACGCTCTACCACGGCTCAGGCGAAAAATCAGTATCTTCTATCTTAAATACCGGTTTGGAGAAACGGAGTCGCCAGCATGTGCATTTAAGCAGGGATATTGAAACGGCAATACAAGTGGGGAGCCGTCATGGCAAACCGGCAGTGTTTAAAGTGCTCGCAGGCGAAATGCACAAAAACGGGTACGTATTTTACCTGTCGGAAAACAAGGTTTGGCTTACCGATGCAGTGCCTGTTGAGTTTTTGAAATTGACAGAATAATTAAGGAATAATATGGGCCTATTTGATTTATTTAAAAAGAAAGCGGCTTTTACCGATCAGCCATCGCAGCCGCAAATTAACCAAACCAAATTTCGCACCTCTACCAGCCTTTCGTTAAGATATTGGGCGTTTACATGCAAAATGGCACAAATGACCTTTTGATCAGTCCTGAACCTTTTTAGTTTATCAATGCCAACAGTTCACAACAAACCTTGCATGGTGTAAACCCGGGGCTGAAAACCGGGCTAAGTTCGGGTACCTGAAATGTACTTTTAAAACATTTCCGCGGTGTGCATAGATCCACCCGGATTCAAAAATGACATCATTCGATTCTCCTGTAGCCCAGCTTGCTTGCTTTATCCCTTTGTTCAATTTAAAACGTGGTTTCCCGCCTCTATCAATTCAAGTAATGACAAATGGGTCTTTGCGCCAAAATGCATAGCGTCAAGATCAAGCACCGACCTCAACAAGCCTTTTGCTTTTTCAAGATCACCCACGCCCAAATAACCAAGCCCCGATATATATTGACAATGAATATAGTTACGCTCGTTTAGATCATCTTCAAATATTAACAGATCGGGTAACGAAACGGCAAAGTAATCAATCAACATCGGGTCATTCAGATGATCCTCTCCATACCTTATAAGGCCATCAAATATCTGAAGGGCTTTGGCTTTTTCGCCTAATTTCTGCCAGGCCAATCCCTGGTAAAAGATCTTATCGGGTTGCTGATCGTTATAGAATATCGCCGCGCTCGGCTCAGAAAGGCCGACAGTGGCCAGTTGCCAGTAACGCAAGGCGTCCTGATCATTTCCGATCTCTTGATAAGCGCAACCTAACCAGTAAAACAGGTCATTTTCCCGGGCGCCCGGAAGCTTGCCTTCGCCCAGGTTGTGAGGATAGCTTTGAGCTTTTATGAGTTTGCTGATTGCGGCCGCATAATCACGCTTCAACATATCGGATTTTGCCAGTTCGGTTAAACAATACACATATTGCCCTGAAACTTTACCTTCACCGCCCTCCCAGGGATGAAATTTTCGATCTATTATAAGTTGATACGCCTTATCATAGTTGCCGAGAAAATTATGAATGGCAATCATCTCCAAATAGAGATCATCACGTTGCCGGACGATAGACAGATGTTTTACTAAAACATCCAGTCGGGCCCCCGGATCGAAATTGAGTCTTTTGTACAACTGATCGAGCTCCATCAACACTCTCGAATCGGCGATATTTAAACTAAAGGCCTTTTCAAAAAGCTGAAGCGCGATTTTCGGATCATTGTCCTTATTAAACGCTGCGATTGCTAAATTACGCCAGGCGGTAGCCATACCCGGCTCAGCGGCAACAGCTGATTTCCAGCATGTAACGGCATCCGGATATTGACGTTTATCGTACCATAAGTTACCGAGAAGATAGGGGGCAAAGCTTGCTGTAGGATAACGTTCCATTACCCATTGCAACAGCCCGATATCATCCAGGCGGTTTGGAAAAGAAATATAGGTGCGCGATGCTTCGGCCTGTTTAAAATAATGTTCTGAAAGTTGGGTATCCTGCGTTTTATAGCTAAAAAACGACAGGTAATAGTTCAGCATCGGGTCTCTGGTGGTCTCGGGTAAAGTTGCATATCGCAGTATCTCGGAAGCGGTATTATACAAGCCAATAGTGGCATATTCCAATGCGTACTCGATTAAATTATGCGAATTTCCCCTGCTTAATTTCAAAAATTGCTTAAGCGTCGCTTCCACCATATCGTGGTTGGCAAGGTATTGATAACATTTGATCAGCTCATAGCGTGCCGTTTGGTTAAAACCGTCTTTTTTTAATGCGATCAAGGCTGTTTCGATGGCCTCTTGCAACCTGTTCAATTTACGTAAAGCATGTATTTTGATCAGGTACGCCTTACCATTTCTCGCGTTCCGGTCTATCGACCAGTTGATATGTTCCAACGCCAGTTCATAGTCTCCATTTAGCAGATCAAGCTGTGCTACAGCAAAGTAACCGGAGTCTTGCCACGCACCGCTCCATGTCGCCTTAAAAAATGCATCATAAGCCTCCTGTTTTTTATCCTGGTACCGTAGGCACAAACCCAAATTATAATACGGTTCGCTATCGTAAGGATTGGGGTTCCGTCGTGTAGCCGAAGCAATAGCCGAACGAAAATAAGGCTCGCTTGCTGCAAACTGGCCCCGACGCAGTAACCAGACGCCCATCGCATTATTGCTGCGTATATCGGTGGGGTCCCTGCGGATCGCCTCCTGGTAATAAGGTACCGGGCTGTAAGTAGCGTGGCGATATTGTTCCAGGTGCTGTCCGGTTAAAAACAGGTCTTCGTTGGTAGTAATGGCTTCCGGGGATTCGGCAGGTTTGGCGGCTTCGGGTATCGTTTTGTCAGTTAAAGCACTTGCATCGTATCTTAGGAGTTCTTTTCCTTGCCAGTCATAAATAAATACGGCAAGGTCCTTCTCGCTAAACGCTTTATTCGGCGTTAGTTGCCTGTAGTAAATATCCCGCGGCGAGATATCTACGGTTTCTTCTGAAAGGCTTACACCCGCAACGCTGCAGACGACTCTGATATCAGTTTGCGGAGCCGTTGCAAAAACCTGTAAAACTACCCGGTTGTCCTTCTTCTCTATCCCGATCAAAAAATCTTTGGAAGCATTTTTAACCATCCCCAACTCGCGGTAGGGCATAAAATATTGGGTAAACGACTTTTCTTCACAAGGCATCAGCCAGCTGAAATCCGGCTGGTTATCCGTAAACACACCTGTCATCAGCTCAATATAAGGGCCGTTAACATCGGTGAGGTTCCGGTCCCATGCCAGGCCAAAATCACCATTGCCCCAGGTCCACTGTTTTTTTCCGGGCGATACGTGATGATCGGCCACATGCAAAACTCCGGCCCGGGTATCGTGCTCATAGCCGCCTACAAAATTAAAATCGGAGTTAACGGCCATGTAGGATGTAGGCACAGGGATATTTTTATAGCGCGAGATATCCGTACCCGGCGAATAGTCAACCTTGTAATAGGTACCTGTAGCTATCGGGAAAGTGGATACATCTCTTTTACCGTGATCAAACACGGCATTTACATCGGGCGGAAAAACCGATTGGTAGTGATCGTTAACGCCGACCGCCGGGTTAGCCCACCATAAAAAAGTTTGCGGTAATGTGGTTCGGTTATACACCTGGGCTTTTATTTCCAGGTAAGCTTTATCGGGATATAAGGTAAAGCTGGCCATTCCTTTGGTGTGAAACATTTTTTCCACCTCGTTTACCCAAACTGTTTTACTGCCATCGGCATGCTCTTCGATAGAAAAATCAACGGGCTCGAACGTGCTGGGGCGATGATGCTGCGGCCAGTTAAATTCGATGCCCCCGGATATCCATGGCCCGCACAGGCCCACCAGCGCGGGCTTGATAACTTCGTTGTAGTAAATGAAATGGCGCTGCGCGATCTTATCGAAGGCCATATGAACACGCCCGCCCAATTGTGGCAATATCATAATACGCAGGTAATCGTTTTCGATGAAGATGGCCTGGTAAGGCATGTCTACCTTCACATCTTCAATTTTTTCGATTACCGGGTTAGGATATACAACGCCGCTGCTGCCCTGATATACCCTTTTCTCAAAAAACATCGGGTTTTTATCGGGTGGAGCAGTGCGGTACGTGGGCAGTAAAACTTCTTCCTGTGAAATGGTGACTGTTGATTCGTTCATATCGATTAATGTCCGGTAAAACCCTGTTCCAGTTGCTCGAGTGTTTGACCTTTGGTTTCTTTTACTTTTTGCCAAATGAAGACGAACCCGGCAAAGCAGATCACCGCGTAGAAATAAAACGGCCCGTAAGTACCTAAATGCTCGGCCAAAATGGGGAAAGTAAATACCAGGATAAAGTAAGCGGCCCAAAGGCAAACGATAGATACAGACGATGCCACACCGCGGATATGGTTTGGAAAAATCTCAGAAATGATAACCCACGTTACAGGCGCCAGCGAAGTGGCATACAGGCCAATGGGTAACAAAACAAAAATCGATACCCAGATTGCCCCGGCATCGTGCTGCAGCAACTGGGCAAGAATGAGATAGGATACCGATAAGCCCAGCGACCCGATCAGCATCAACGGTCTCCGGCCAAGTTTATCAACCTGCCACATCGCCAGGATGGTAAAGAGCAGATTAACAACGCCTATCGCCACCGTTTCAAACAACTGGTTATCCAGGTTTGCACCGATAGATTTAAAGATAGTGGATGTATAATTGAACACCACGTTAATGCCGCAAAACTGCTGAAACACAGCCAGTGTAATACCTACCATTACTACAGGCCGCACAGATCTGGCAAATACCGCCCGGTACGATTGTTTTTGCGTTTTACTTGTTAAAGACAAGGCGATGTCTGACAAGGTAGTTGTTACGAAGCCGGGATCGCCTATCCTGCGCAATATCGCTTCGGCCCGCTCGGTTTTACCGGCTTTCATTAACCAGCGGGGGCTTTCGGGTAAGAAGATGACACCGATTAGAAATAAAACCGACGGCACGGCCCCCAGCCCAAACATCCAGCGCCAGGCATCGGTACCCTGGTTTGCCAACAGGTAATTGACAAGGTTGGTAATCAATATGCCAGCTACAATGGTAAGCTGGTTAATGGCCACATTTCGCCCGCGCATGGCTGCCGGAGATATTTCGGCTATATACATCGGGCTCAGCATTGAGGCCATGCCAACGCCAATACCTGCGCAAAAACGCATCCCGATAAATTGGCTGATGCCGACTGAAAAAGCCATGCCAAGGGACGAGGCAGCAAATAAGGCAGCAGAGAGCATCAGACCTGGCCTCCGGCCATAACGATCTGCAAGCCCCCCTGCGATCAGACAACCGACAATGCACCCTAACGCCAATGAGCCGGTTAAAAAGCCCTCCCACCAGGAGGACAAATGAAAGGTGGTCCTTAAAAAGGGCAACGCTCCTGCTATGACAGCAAAATCAAAGCCAAACAAATAACCGCCTAATGCAGATATGAAAGCTATCCCGATGATGTATCGATGATTAAAACGTGTTGGATCTACAGGCATGGTACAGATATAATTGGTAATAATAAAATTAACTGTCTATTACAAAAATGAGAATGGATTATGCATCGGATTACATGGATTATTTTACAATAAATTGAGCATTTTAAGATTATATTGTAGCTTTAATGGACGTAATTACTACGCCATGAAAATAGAAGAGGGCTTTTTAGGCCAGCTAATGCTGGTGTTATCACCGCTAAAACGCAGAAAAATGTTGGTACACCCTTTTTCAAAACTACTATATCCAACTGCCATAGGCTATTATCCTCTCGCATCCTATCACGAGCGCGAACGAGCTGAAGGAAGTAAAGATTATATCTTACTGCATTGTGTTGACGGACAGGGCTTTGTTGAAGAAAATGAAGCATCGGTCATACTAAACCCGGATTCGTTTTACATCTTATCCAAAAATGCCCGGCACCGGTATGGAAGCGCGTCCAAAAAGCCCTGGAGCATTTATTGGATACATTTTAATGGAAAACATGCAGACACACTATACCATAGATACTGTTTGAACCGGGACAGGAACCACGCTATTTTAACTTATGATCAAAGCAGAACCGAGACTTTTAATTACCTGATGGATTGTATGCAAAAGGATTTTGACGAGGTGTTATTGGAAACTTTGTATATTCATTTACTCCGCTATCTCAGTTCATTCTCTCACCTGAACGAACAGCATGGACATAATGGGCATGATCCGGTATCTAAAGTCGCGCTCTTCATGAAAGAAAATATCCGGCGAAATTTTGAATTGAAAGATTTTGCGGGTATAGCAAATTATTCGGTTACCCGGTTCTCCCAATTGTTCAGAATGAAAACGGGTTATGCGCCTGTTCAGTATTTTCTACAGCTTAAGATACAGTATGCGTGCCAATACCTGTCTTTTACAGATATGAGTATTGGCGAGATCGCTGAGGAGCTCGGTTATAGCGATCAATTCTACTTTTCACGATTATTTAAAAAGCTGACGGGCAGGCCACCTCTGGCCTACCGGAAACAAAACACCAATTTTGTTTCAATCGTAAAACAGGTGTAGTATATCAATTACTCACTAAGAAGAATTGATAAAATAATATGGGAGTATAAATTTATAAGATGGCTTGTTTTATTGTTGGTGATTGAAAAATTTGTTAGCCTTCCAGGGTTGCGTATTTAAAACTATAGTCGCTATTAAGCACCACTACAATTACATGCCCCCAAAACAGGTTTCCGGCCTGGTAAGATGCGGTTATTTCGCCATCCGAGTGAAAATCGACCTGGTAAAGATGAAGGGCTTTTTTAAACTTCACGTCGTCAACGGGTGTTTCGCCATCTTCCAGCCATGCTTCATTTTTAGTGTCGAGATACTGGCTTGCACAGTAAGTCAGTATCTGTTCGTTTAAATTGAGTAAATGCAGCAGCTTATCTGATATTTCCTGATTTACGGTTTGTTGGTCGCCTTCTTTTTCATACTCGGCTGTTATTTTAACTTTATGATCATCAAAGTTTAAAAAAGTTTCATAGCGTTGCCAGGGCGCATTATACAATAAGTTACCGGCCTTTAAGATCATCAGTTAAGCAATTTATTTCCACAGGTAAACACCACCATTATGTCCATGTTTGGCATGTACAGTCATATCCACTAACACCATCTCATACTCGTTGCTCAAATGATGCCACGTCCATGCCCCCCCTCGTCCGTTTCCTGGCAATAAACGATCGCCGATGGCAAAGTGTTGCGCTCTGGACGCTTTAGCAATTTCCACTTTAGTGCCGCTGGGCATAATACCAAACCTCGTGTTTTTAGAATCCGTTTTAAGGTCGATTTTGCTACTTGGTTTTACCGGGTTTTGCCAAATTGTGGGAGCATTATGCGTTGTCTCGAATGCGATATTGCCAACACCGTCCCTCATATATTTTACATTATTAAACGGTCCGAAATTTTTAGTGACATAACTGGCCTGTTCGCTTAAAGTATTTGGTGTGCGGGCAAGCTGGGCAACCTTTTTTGATATTATTCCGGAGCCGAACGTTGGATTTGAACCAAACAGGTTATCAAACTGGTTTCTGGTAAATACACCGCCATAAAGCCACTGATAATATTTGGTTTCTGTAGTCTCATCTGTTTTGTAACCCTTGCTCGTTAACCAGTTAATAAATATGCGCTGCATTAATTGCGGATCTTTGCTGTTAAGAGTCAACTTGTACACATCCTCGTCGGGGTCTATCGCATATTCGGGAGCATCGCTAACATCAGGATGGTCTTCATTACTGATTTCTTCGCCGGAAGTTCCAGGTGTAAAAATATTGCCCAATGCTTGTACCAGGCCCGAATTAGAATAGACGGTTTCACTCTCATAAAGCTTGAGCAGCGATTGTTGTACTACATCCAAACTGCCTTCGTTGCTCTCGATAGCTTTTTGCAATAGGCCAATATTAACATCCGAACCGGCAAAAAACACCAGCGCTTTTAAAGGGCTCTCTCTTACCTGGTTATAAACTGTAGCGGGATCGGCCTTATGTATACTGATGTAATTTTCTGCGCTTAACCAACGTCCCTGTACAATGGGGGGCTGGATGCTGCTATGCAATATTCCGTATTTGCCTGATGACGCTGTTGTTTGTAACGCTTTTGCTCCCATCACATCGGCTTCGTTTTCTAAGCTTTTGTCGGCATTGATCTGAACACCCTTGGCCTGGATAGTTGGCTGCACTCTTCCTTGTTTTTGTTGTGCCACATGCCAGGCTTCGTGCGGAAGGTGTTTTTCCTGGCCGGGACCAATGTGTATATCTGTACCCTGCGCATAGGCAAGCGCCTGTAATTGTGCAGGCTTGTCAGAATTGTAATGCACTTTTACATCACTCATCGAAAAGCCGGAAAGCGATTCAATACCTGTTTTTAAATTATCCGGTAAACCGGTATTGTTTTCTTTTTTTTGAACCAGATCTGATTTATTCTGTATAGCTAATTTTTCGCTGGAGTCCGCTACTTTTTGAGACGTATTGTTTTTTAACTGGAAAGGCTGCGTTTGCAACGGCTCGTTTTCTCCTGAGTCTACCACGTTTTGAAGTGTATCGCTTTTTAGCTGAAAAGGCTGCAGCGGCTCTTCTTCTCCAAAACCGCCTTTTTGTTGTACCGTAAGTTTTCCCTGTATTGGTGATTCTTCTCCTTCTCCTCTTAACTGAATGGCCTTCAATTGTAATTTTTCCTCGTCGGCCTCCCTTTTTTGCAATGCTGGTATCGCCGGCATACTTTTACCCACATTGCTAACGCTTTGACCGGCAATAGCTTTTGATATCGGGTTTTTTGATTCCTTTTCAGCAGAGATACCTGGCATAAAATATTTATAGAAATTACCTAGATATAAAATTATTATAATATATTTTAAACTGCAAAAAACTATCAATATATAAATTAAGTATATTTTCAAATTTTAAAGCACTCCACTGGATACGATACCTGCTACAACCCCGGCTATTGTGCCAACGGTGTCTGCTATGCTTTTGATCTTTGCGGCGGTAGCATCCAGCTTTTTTGAATAGGCATCAATCGCCTTATTGAGATCCGACAGCTCTTGATTATGGGCGGTCAGGCCAATCAGGATCGCCTCCTCGGTATCATTCGACATATCGTCCTGCAAAGTTTGCATCGTCAGGATCGCCTGATCAAGCAGTCTGTTCTGTTCTTCGGAGTAAGGTCCATCTGAAACCGCATCAGTTAGCGTGTCAATCAGATCAGAAACCTGGGTTTTTAGTTGTTGTAATTGCTGTGACATGGTCATTTAATCTTTTTAAAGGTGGCGTAAAGTTCACTAACAGAGCCGGAATAGCCTTGTAGTGTGGTGTAGAAGTCTTTGATCTTTTTTCGTTCCTGCAGATCAGCAAGCATCTGATGATGAGCTTTTAAGAGTGTATCCGCAGCAGCAATACATTTTAATCTTAATTGCTCATCAGTGTCGAGGTTTGCCAGGCATTGCAGGTAGAGACGATCGGCATCAAGCCCCCCGGAATGCCAGGCATCTACCTGCCCAATGTGGCTCATAAGGGTATCCGCTTTTCTTGTTTTCAGATTTATTGGGAAAATCTTGACTTCTTCCTGCGCGCGTTTACGGAAAAGCCGATAGTTTTTGCGGAGGTCTGTTTTCTCGTTTTCTAATAATGCCTTAAATGAAAGGTCGCCAGAGGCGTCCAAACTTTCATTGATGGCAGCCACGATGTTGGTCACCAGGACATCACCTCGGATTACAAATTCTTTCACCGCCATAGCTTGTTTATGCTGGATGTAGATATCGCCCGTTGCCGATAGGGCTTGTCCCACGAACGCCCCTATACCAGTAGGGATTTTGTGTGCGGGCAACAGGGTATTATAGCTGGTGATGAGTCCATCGAGGTTTTTCCCGGCCGATAGAGCGGCAGTATCCAATTCCTTACTATGCACATCAGCAGCGAGGTGTGCCAATTTCTGACCATAATCATTCAGTACCTGCATAGCGGCATCCGCCTGTGCATTCAGTTTACTTTTTTTATTTTGATTTTTATAAAACTCATCAATACTGGCCAGATGCATGTCCGCGTTTTGTATCGCGTTGGTCAAGAACAATTGCTTTTGCACTTCCACATCGTTGTAGGTACTGAATATCTTTCCGGGAGTGGCGGAGAAGTCTTTAGTTAATGTACCGAAAGCGTTGACCTCCTTTAATTGGGATTTTGTCAAACAGGCGCAGGATATCAAACAGCAGGCTATCAAAAGAAAGCTAAGGGTATTGAAAAATGTTTCTCTGGTCATGATTATGTGTGTATATAATTTAATCAACGGATCATCAGGTTCTGTTTTTTGCAACGGCCGCCTGCCACTGGTATAATTCAGGGTACTTATTCCGGATACCCTCCGGTTGCTGCGCGATCATATCATTGGCCGCCTGTTCAAAGGATTGCCCCATGACACTATCGGGTGGTGTCGCGATGTTGTCGCCAAGCGCGGAACGAACCAGGATCGGCATCGAAGGAGGGTGTGGTGGCGGGCTTGCTGCTGGCGTTGACCTCAACGCCGCGGAAATACTGGCTATACCAGGTGCCTGGGCAGCCCTGGCCGCAACAGCGTCAGAATAGGGTGTGCCTGGGGTGAACAATTCAGCGAGCAACTGTAAAACAGAGGTATGATCGAATAGCTCATGGCACACACTTCCGGGATCAACCCAGGGTGAAACCAAAATGCCCGGGATACGTGGACCGAGGCTATCAAATTTAAACGGAGGGTTCGCTGTTGTTTGGCTGACAAAGTCCGGCGGAACGACATGGTCGTAAAACCCGCCGTGCTCGTCGTAGTAAACTACCATCAGCGTTTCCTTCCAGATTTCCGGGTTAGCCGTAGCCGCTTCGTAGGTCAGTCTCAAAAAGTCTTCGCCCCAGCCAATGGCTAAGGGTGCATGGTTGTCATTAGGATGGTCGGGCCCGATATGCGGGGCATCCTGATAGCTGGGCTCCACAATGATGACCTGTGGCGCATCGTTGTGGATAAGGTCACTGTACAACTCTTCGTAATCCCTGAACTTACTGCCTAATACATGATGCCAAAGACCGGGATATAGCGCAAAAAAAGAAAACCCGTCATGATAAACCCGCCAGTCGACCTGGTTCGCGTCCAGCCAGTCAAAAAGATTATGGGTAGAGGGTATCATTTGAAGTCCGGTCTTGTAGATCGCGCTTTCGCCGCAAAATGCCATGGTCCGGTTGGGCTGGGTGCTGGTGGGAAGTGCTGAAAACCACCGGTCACAGGCGCAAAAATGCTGCGCGAGGAAGCTGGTAATCGGCACCTGGGCAGAACTGAAGAAACCCATGGGCTCACACTGCGGGTTAGGGTTAACACCGGTTGACCCGGCATAGGCCTCCACAAAGCCGTCCATGGCCAATTTGCCGGTCACACCCGATCGCGCCAGTTGGGTCGCCACGGCATCGTATTCGTGCGGGATGTCAAAGGGCAACTGCGTATCTGCCGGAATTTGAAATGGAGTATAACTACCACCCTGGTATAAGTTTTCGTATTGAGATAAGGGAGCTTTCAACCCATCTGCATCCGGCTGCAGGTTCTCATAACTGAGGTGTCCCAGCATATGGTCAAAAGAGCGGTTTTCAAACATGACCAGGATAACTCTTTTAATATTTTGTATCGACATATTAATGGTGTTGGACAGTGATTTGAATAGCCAGCCGTTCCGGCGCTAATTGATGATTGCTCTTTTCCGCCGGGCTCAGCAGCGAACGGAATTCCCATTCTCCTTTGACGGGCGTGCTGCTGAAAGTAGTATCGGGAGGATTTCCATCATCACAATGCAGCACCTTACCCGCATGCCGGATTTCGAGTTGCCGGCCGCTCGTATTTTTTGTAGTACGAATCACGAAAGCGTCCCCCCAGCGCAGCGCATTATTATAGCCCGCGGCTACCAACGTATCGCCATGTAAGGCAGTTCGGAACACGATCCTGTCTGTTGCCCCGTTCGGAAGAACGGTCACCTGCACCTTCTGGCTAACCTCTTTCCCGTTTTTCTGTACCACCAGGGTCAGCTCGCGTAAGCGCACATTGGTATCGGCGTCAGGAATTCTCCGATCATGGATCAACAACGTCGCTTCGCCCCGCACCTGCCAATTTGTTCGGATGCTGTCGCCCAAACCGATCGTCAAGGGTTCAACGTTGAATTTATAGATCACCGGACTGCACGATGTTATTAAAAACAAACTGATTAAAGCAATAAGTATCGGATAAGTCAAGGTTCGCCGGTGTAACATGATAAGTGTTTAAATATCTATTCATTTGCAAATACCTGCACACGAATAGATATTTATAAAAATACATATTATTTACACAAACTAACGAATTGATTTCTATATATTTATATTTATTAAACCTTTGATCATGAAACCAATATTTGACTTACATTGTCACCCTACGTTAAAAGTCTGGTTATGCGATGCGCAATTTACCATCAAGCACCCGGCCGGCATAACGAATTCGGATTTTGACGGTAAAGTGATGCACGTTGACCTGCCCGGGATGAGAGACGGTGGCGTGCAGTGTATCGTCTCTTTTCAATACGTTCCCGAGGTGGGCATCTCTAAGCTGCCAATGGCTAACAAAGCGGTAAAATTTCTTCGGTTACTCCGTTCCCGGATACCAGGTAAACTCCAGCAGGACATCGATGGCTCTTCGTGTTTTGACCAGGCGATGGCCGGAATTAAAGCCATGAACGACCAGATCGACGCGGCAGCATCGGCATATCAAAACGATCCCGCCACAGGTTTTAACGTAACCGTACCCAAAAATTCTGCAGAATTTGAAGCCGCCCTGGCCGCCGGTAAAACGATTGTCCTTCATGGATTGGAAGGAAGTCATCAGCTCGGCCGGAACCTTGGCAACACACAGGCTTACCTCGATCATTTGCAACAATTTAAAGATGCCGGGGGCTGTGTGCTTACGCTCGCTCACTTTTTTATCAATGATATTACCGGCTCAGGGGGCGGCATACCACCGAAGGAGGCACGTTTATTGGGTTACGACCGGGACCCCCAGATCACCGGACTCACGGCTATAGGCGAAGCCGTGGTGAATTGGTGCCAGGACAACGGGATCATTATTGATCTGGTGCATTCTCCCGTTGTCACCCGGAACAGAGTTTACGACCTTCTTGATCAACGGATCGCAGCCGGGAAAAAGGTCAGACCGATCGTATTCTCTCATACAGGTATCCGGGGGGTTGCCAGCCAATTCATGACCGATCCCCACGACCTCGATATCTTACCCGACTATACCGAGATTACCAAGATCGCTTCTTATGACGGCGTATTCGGCATGATCCTGATGAACTATTGGCAGAATGGTGACGAGACCCAAGGCCCCATTTTAGATACTGACCCTGGTATCGACCTCGTGATCAATACGATGAAGGTGATTTCAACAGCCAGCAGGTTAAACAGCGTGGATAACATCTGTATCGGGACCGATCTTGACGGTTTTACTACGATTCCTTCAGATATGCGTCGCGTTGCGGATATTGACAAACTCAGGCAAAAGATTATAGCCGCTTTTCCCAATAATGATGATGCCGATAAGATCTGTTCCGGTAATATGCTCCGCGTACTTCGGAAAAATTACAACCCATGAGTTAGTGAAAACAAAACGATCATCCTGATCAGAAGAACATCCAAGCCGCAGCAAAATCCACAAATATTTTTCCATTTTCAACAACCTTATACCTGGCCGGGCCAACCATCCTACCAGACCTTATGTTTCCAGCGCAGCCGGGTCATATCTCGGCCCGATGCTTTATATGATCCTATCACCTCAAACCCTTAACGATATGCCATTCTTTGATTTCCACCTGCATCCTACGCTTAAATGCCTTTTCTCTGAAGATGACGCTGCAAACAACCACGTCAAATTAAGTCCCTGGACGCCGATCGATACCCGGAACGTTCCTTTTTTACTGCGCTGTTGTTCTGATTTTCAGTACATCCTGGCATCGCAGGGCAACCTGGCCCAACTGGTTTACAACGATTGCAATTTGGTTTGTGTCGCCTTGTATATCCCCGAAAAGGATATGCTTACAGACAAAATGATCACCCAGGCTGAGCAAAGTAAATTGGGCGTTTATTTGCAGGAAAAAAAGATCACAAAGATTATTAATGGCAATCCCTATCAATTATTGATGAAAGACGACTGGCAAACGCTGACCGATGCCGCAAAATTCAGGATTACAGACAAAAAAATAAAAGTGATACGGAGGCGCGCCGATTACAACGAAAACGACCGGAACACTCTGCATGTTGTTTTCAGTGTGGAGGGCTGTCATACCCTATCTACCGCTTTGCAGAACTTCAGTGTTCCCGACATTCTGAAAAACCTGGATACACTCAGGGGGCAGTTATCACTGCTGTCGGTCAACCTTACGCATCTCGAGAATTCTCCCTTATGCAACCAGGCATACGGTATGCAGTTTTTGAGCAACGATGGGTTTAAACCCATTGGTAACGGCCTCGCCCAGGGCGGACGGCAGGTTTTGCAATATTGTTATACCAACAAGATCATGATCGATGTAAAGCATTTGAGCCTGACTTCCAGGCTACAACTTTATGCGTTACGAAAAACGCCCGAATTTCAGGCCATTAACCAGCCTATCGTCTGTAGCCATGCGGGTTTCACGGGTATTTCCATTAACGAAAAAGCCGATTATTTATATAACCAGCCCCGTTCATTCACCGCAGGCTACACCTTAGTATGGCAAGGCAAGCCCGTGAAATACGGCAGCAGCGCACGGCCATCATTTAACGCGTCAAGTATCAATCTGTATGACGAGGATATCTTGGAGATTTTACATTCGGGTGGGATGATCGGCCTTTCTTTAGATAAGCGGATTTTAGGGTTTCAGGATTATGAACAAGAATCGTCCGGACGGTCGGATTATCCTTTAGAAACGGAATATGTTTCGAACAAAGAAATGGCCGGTTTTTTGGATCCGCAGGGCACGGGAAACGCCGTAACGATCGGCCAGGCGTTCGAAGACGGCAAATGCCTGGGTTGGGATGAAATATTGGATGAGGGAACCGTTAATCCTTCCTTGGCTGAGCATCATACCCGTTACTTTATGGCGCACGTTCTGCACTTGATCGTATTAGCTCAAAATGAGGATAGCGGCCTGGATGTAAACAGGGTATTGCAACAGGTTTGTATCGGCTCCGACTTTGATGGCCTGATCAACCCGATCTGGATTTGCCCTACGGCAGATAGCCTGGAATATTTCAAGGACCAGTTCGAACAGGATTTTACAGATTTCGCGGATGAGTCCGGGGTCAGGTTACCTAATGATTTCAACATTAACACCTTTGCTGACCAGCTCTTCTTTGAAAACGGGAAAAACTTTGTATTGAACAGACTTGATGTATTAAATGGCGTAGCCTGACCGAAGTAATCCATCCAGATCTTCGCTTTAAAACAGCGACGTAGCGCCGCTGCGCATTAAAGCGCGGCGGATCATGCGCTGGTAAAGTCGAGTTGTTCGTCAATTTTATCCTTGTAAACAGAGTAGCCCAATTTTCGGTAACTTTCGAACTGCGACTCATCGAAAAACTGATCAGAGGTGGGTTGATCCGGAAATTCCTTATTATTCATAAAGTATTCCCTGATATCGACGCTTTCATGACCGGTGACACTGGCTTTGATGTACCATAAAGTGCCGCTCGCTTTTTCCTCCCCGCTGAACCTGATCGTCCCTTTTACGATGTGCGCCTTGCTAAATCCTGTCTTTTCATCTTTGTCGGTGATCGGTGAGGTGTCGATATCGATTTCCGCCCCGAAATCGATCCGGCATCTTCTCACAGCGTTGGCCAACCCCTCACATATCGCTTTGGGATCTTCTTCTCCATCTCCCAGGATGATATTTTTACAGCCCCGCCTAACCAGTTCGTACAAACCCATATTATCAAAATGCCCCCCATCAGACAGGCAGACGTAATCTGAATCGACGTTTGATTTTCCGATAAGATCATAGATCAGGTAAACTAGGCCCGAGGCGGGGTTAGAGCGGCGCCATTCCTTCGATCCCGGATTACCGATCCACCAACCTAAGCGAACATTAAAAATTGTTAATAAAAAAGCAGTTGCCGGCGAAGAATGAAAACCCATATTCGGATTTACGGCAGCCCCGGAAATAGCCATGGCTGTACCCAGGGTCGGGCCCCCTCCTTTATAAGCATACTTCCTGGTTGGCCGGTAACCGTAATCAAATGCCTTTGAGGTACTATAAGAAGCAGAGCGGGTACGGCTGAAATCGTAACCACAATATAAGGGGCTGAAAACAAAGGATTCTGCCTTGCGGTCCTGCCTGTCCAGCTCGGAAACGACGGTTGCATTGAGGGCGGTATTCACCAAAGGAAATGGCCCGCCATATTTAATGATCTCGGTTATTTCATAACACTCCCCATCAACGACAGTCAATTTATGACGTGGCGCATTGGAAAAATCCGCCAGTTTAATATCATCCTGGCAATCGAAACCGGTAAAATTATTCGCCGTATTACTACGGTCAGTGCGCCTGCGGGTTGCCCCCAGGTAGGCTCTCACTAAACGGTTCCGGTAAAAGTGATGGAGAGAGAATTCGTTCACCCCTACCCGCCAGCTTAATAATAAGGTAACCAAGCCCAGGATGAGTGTTATGATGATACATTGTACCAGATTGTGCTCGTCAGTAACTTGTGGATGTCCCACCAGATTTAAACAATTTAACAGATAAGCGCCTGTTAATAAAAAGCCGATCATAAAAAGATAAGGCGCGAAACGAATAAATGCTTCTGATACGGAAAATCCGGGTTTTTTTTTATCGGCAGGAGCAGATGAAGACTCATAAGCCATTTTCACCGCCTTTCCAATGATGGCCAACCATCCCGTGTAAGCGAGTGCCAGTTGCCACGTTTTGTGGAAAACGGCGTGTGCTATTTCCGGTAAAATCAATGCGCTAAATGTCACCACAACCCATAACAAACTAAAACGATGGGTCAAAGCGCCCATTCTTCCCCACCATTCTCTCCTTTCATCCGGAAACTTATTCCCCATCAACATCATGCGGATAACGACACAACAGCTGATCAGTTCGAATGTGACAGGTAAGCCGATAATAAATACGCTTTTGTCACTGATGTTGTCAACTCCCTGCACGTAGGGTTCGAACCATTCCGGCATTTCAAACAGATGAGTGAGCAGGTTCCAAAAGCCGCCGAGCAAAAACTGGCAGCCGATCACTGCAATCACGGATGAAATACAGACAAACAAGATCAAAACAAGTTTTTCGTATTCGATTTCATCCTTTTGCCGGTGATACTTGCCAATCCAGGCAATACAGATCATCCCGATCAGTCCGTTGATCCCTGCAGGCCAAAGGGAACCGACCTTGTCCATAAACGCAGCAGGAAGATTTGTGGGGGCGGGCGTGTACATCCACGCGCTGATACCTAGTCCTCCCAGCGCGATTATTCCTATGGAAATAACAGGTAGATAACGGTTTCTTCCAAGGTTAAGCCAACTTTGCGGGACGCTTTGCGGGTCGTAAATATACATGCCTAAACCGGCGATCAGGGCCGATGGGATAATGATCACGAAACTCCATAAAAACACGTGAAGGGCATTGAAGTTACTAGGCAGCTTCACAAGCGATTGCCAGCCTTGAAATACAAGATGTATGCCGGATAGAACCGTACACAGTAAAAGAAGAAGGATCACTTGATTGATCAGTGTATTCCGCAACCAGGTGATGCCCATTGTCCAGGCGTCAGCCGACATGATACTCGCATCCGGGGAGAGGTAGTTGCTATACATCCGCAACCACCGTATCGGCCGGGCATCTTCGGCCATGGGGTCGGGTGACTTCAGAGGTGAAAGGCGGTCTTCCACCTTGTCTAAACTGCCTGCTCTTTTGATCCAGGAGAGGTACCAGGAACCTATATAGCCGCCGCCTGATACCGTTGACAGGTAATCGATCTTATTCAAGATACCCATCACCGCTAATTTTTGCAGCACGCCCAGATTAAATGTCGCCGATCGGATACCGCCACCCGAAAAGGCTAATCCCCACAAGTTCATTTCTCTTGCTTTTGCTATTGGATCAGCGGAAAAGCCGGGCGCGTTTTGCGTTTCCTTGTCCACGGGTGCTTTTTTGTTCGGCGACCTGATCTCCCGGCTTTTTTGTATCTCGTCCAACTCCTGTTTAAAAATAGATTCAAAGGGCAAAGGCGCAACCATTTGCAATTTTTCAAGCCGGTCCTGGTCCTTGATCAGCAACCTGGCGGCGAGGTACCAGCGGGGCTTCGCGTCAGATGAAGTTTTGACCGACCACCATGCTTTGTGACGGCCGATATCTTTTTTACTGAGCAGGTCCGCGCTGGCCTGGGCCTTGGTAAAAGGCGGATCAGGAATATCATCTTCAAACTGCGAGCCGGCCGCCGGTGATTGACCTCCCCCGGGGATCTCAGCGAAAATAGGCGGTGGCCAGAACTGAAATAACCGTTGGTTATAAAGATTGAGATCTGTGTCGAAACACCAGATGACCTGAGCCGGCATATAACGTAAAACATTGGCGACATTCAGGCGTTCCACGGGTTTTTGATAAAAAACCAGGCGAATAAGTTTGCGCCAATCAGAGGGCACAGCTTTCAAGGACAGGTAATGGTCTTCCGCAAGATTTTCAAATAATGAAGGAGCGCTCTTTAATAACCAATCCTGTTGATCATGCAGCCATTTTAACAGCTGGCATGCACTCTCCAAATAAGAGGATTCCAGTCTGGTGTTGTACAAGTCAGTATTCTGAGCCTCGACTCCCTTCGCCCACATAATTGTCTTAGCCTTCATGATCTTCAGGTCTTCCTTGAAAAGCTTTTTTGTAGGCCGCTCTTTTTTTCTCTCGGCGCTCGACCATACATTCTCACAAATCCGCTCCCTGATACCATAACAAGTTCTGAAAACCAGGTTATCTGCTTTAACTTTTGGCAGGATTTGATCCATCCTGGATAGCCCTTTGTAGGCATCTTTTGCCGGAGGATCATCCATGGTTGCCTGGCAAATGTCGCGGGCCAAGATTAAAAAAGAGACAGCCTGTTCGGTAAGGTCGGTTATTGCGTCCATGGATTATGAATTTGAACTTATTATTCTGTTATAGTCTGGCTTAAGGAGCTGGTATATTTCCGTGCAGGACGACTGCAGCGTTGGGTAAAGCAGCTGCCATTGCTTACAACAATGAAATTAAGCTAATGTACATCAGCTTTTACCCGGTTCATTTTAAGCACAATGTAATACTTATTTAATAAGTATCAAAACTCGTTTATGATCAGGATTTTCCGGAAATATCGTCATCCAGGCGGAACACCAATAAATCCGGCTCGTGTTTTTCGGATTACCAGATGTTAGGCCTTCCCTGCGAATCGTTTTTTACCACGACTCCAGCCAAAAGTGAACGCCAACAACGGCCAGGGAAACCCATTCTGCCCAGAACAGCGTAAGCCAGGGAAACCAGCCGGTGAAGTGGAGGCCGAGCGCGACAACGGTCAGGATCGCCATACTGATATTGGATTTCGGCCAGCCTTTGGTATGAAAAATTCCGGTTGCCAGCGCATTGCCCACAAAGAAGGCAGCAGCGAAGAAATAATGGATAATGCTGTGTTCTTTATAGGGAAGGATGACTACACCAAGCAGGCAAACGCCAAGCACAATATTGTACCATTTCCCGTTTTTGTCGGGTGTATAGGGATGTTTGTCTTCCTCGCGTTTGAAATAGACGAAGCCGTTGAAAATAAAAAGCATTGCCGCCGAGCCAAGTAGCATGCCGAATATATAATTATGCCACATGTAGACATAATCGCTGATACTGCTACGCCATACATCGTTATAGCCGCCTTCAGGAAGTTTATCGGTTAGGCGCAGGATAAGCGGGATGGTGATGCAAGACAAAGCCAGGAAGCGCTCGAACCACCGGAAGGTGTATAGTGGATCTTGCAGTCTTTTTTTCAACGAGATAGGCATGATCATCAAATTTTAGGTTTAATTCATAGTTTTATTCGAAAGCCACTTTATTTAAGCCGCTCCATCGGAGCTGTTTTAAACGCTCCATGTTCGCTGGGCTGAATGCGCTCCAATCGGCATTCTTTTCCTTTACTTTTAAATAGTCGTTGATCTCTTTTTCATTGTTCAAAATTTCGGTTACCGCCTGGATCAACAAGTTCGGAGTCACGCGGAGATTCACTGCTAATTGCCCTGGCGAAAGTTGTGCGGCGCCTGGGTGAAGGAGCAGGTCCATCAAGCTGGTAGCCAGCCAGGACCGGAGCACAGCAGGTTTGCGTACGGTCGTGGTGGCAAGCCTTTTTGGTTCGGCAATGATTTTGCTCACTTTTTTTGATCTCGAACTGGCATTAATCATTCCTTTAACCGTCCAGGCCTTTTTTTGGGTAGACTGTTTGAAGAAGTCTATAACCGGGCTGTCGGGCGCAATGATTTTGCTGGCTGGCAATCGGTTGCGGTGTTCCCGAAAAAGGGAAAGTGGCACGTAAGAAGTCCAGAACATATCCGAAAAGAATTTCCCTACAATCCGTTCTGCCAGGCTTTCAGGAAGAATGTGTTCGCCACCGGCCGCTAGCACGGCGCGTATACCGGTCAGGCACATAGCGGGGGCGGTCATTTCTGCTTCAGGCCAGGGCAGATCCGGGAAGCACCT